>Ga0265338_10004784_pt1 | contig 18094 bp, 14 predicted proteins | sample 42126metaG_FD_193579 | JGI IMG/M metagenome (GOLD analysis project Ga0265338, IMG submission 193579) | Rhizosphere microbial communities from Carex aquatilis grown in University of Washington, Seatle, WA, United States - 4-21-26 metaG | ecosystem: Host-associated > Plants > Roots > Rhizosphere... | reverse complement strand
GCGACGCCGCCCCGGCCGACGCCACGTCCGGCCAGCCGAGTCCGGATCCGGGCCAGCCCGACTACCGCGTCCGCGCACAGGGCCGGGCCGGCAGCGGCCGGGCCGGCAGCCCGGGCCTCCCGGCCCCGGCCCCCCGCGACAGCCGGGCCCGCACCAGCCAGCGGGGCACGCCCGCCAGCGCGAGCTGGACCCCCCGCCCGCAGGCCGGGCCCGGCCACCATGACCAGGCTGAGGCAGGCGATGGCCCCCATCAGCGCCCGAGGGAGGGCGGAATGCCGACTACATACCCGATCGTGGCCCAGCATGAGCTGGAGGACCCGGTAGGACGCGGCCCCATGGGCCTGCTCAAGCGCCGGGAGAACACCGAGATACCGAAGATCAAGCCGCATGAGGTGCTGGTCTGGCGGGTCGGCGGCCGGTACGTCGTCGACCGCCGGGAGCTGCGCAGCCGTGACGACATCGTGGTTCGAGCTTCCAGCGTAAGCGTGGTCAGCATCCGCCCGGCGACCGAGGTGGCGGTGTCTTTCCTGGTCGACTCGATGGACGCGGCCGAGTTCACCGTGAAGGTGACCTTCATCTGCTCGGTGGTGGACCCGGTGATGGTGGTCCGCGACGGCCAGGTGGACGCGAGCGATGCCCTGCTCGCCTACTTGCGCGGGTACCAGGACCTGTTCCAGCTTGGCCTTGGGCACCGCTTGTCGGAGGTCAACAAGGTCCGCACCGAGATGGCCTTCCAGGTCAAGGCCTACATGGCGCAGCGGCCGCCCCGGATCCCGGGCATGGCGATTACCTCTGCCACTGTCCAGGTGGTCACCCCGGTCCCGCTCAGCAGGATCAGCGAAATCGACGCCGAGCAGAAGGTCGAGCTGGCGAAAAGGCTCGGCGAGGCGCATATCGCGGACAAGTGGCAGGACCACGTGCTGCGGGCCAAGGACAAGATGACCCGTGCCATCGGCGACAGCCCGCGGGACGCGATTGACTACGCGCACGCCGAGGGCGGGCTGTCCAGTCAGGAGTACGCCGAGCGGATGCACGGGATCGGCGAGACACGCGAGCAGCGCGAGCAGATCGAGCAGATGACCGAGCGGACCCGGAGGCATGAGCTTGAGGACCGCCGCGAGGAGCGGGAGCACGAGCGGGAGCTCTGGCGGCGCCAGCAGGAGGAGGAACAGCGCAAGCTTGACCGCGAGGACCGCCAGGGTCAGCTGACCGCAAACATCGAGCTGCTGAAGCTGCTCGCCGAAAACGGCCACCTCGACACCTACAACGCCGACATTGAAGACCTCATCCGTCGGGTCCGCGGTGACAGCGGAGCGCCTGGAATCGCCGGGGAACAGCGCTCCGAGCTGCCCGGTGGCCAGGCTCAGCGGCAGCCTGAGCCGGAGGCGCGCGATGACTACTGAGCTGAGTGGCCAGGCTCCACAAGCCAGGCCAGAGAGCGTGACTGTGCCGATGAGTGCCGTTCCCGACCGCAAGTACCGCCCAGCCCGGCCGGACCGCGGGCCGGGACGCTGGTTTCGGGCCTGCGCGGGAATCAAAGAAGAAGTCATGGACTGGGCACCGAGCGATCGGGCGAAGTACTCCGGGCTGGGCATCATCGTGCTCAACACTGGCTGCCTGGCTGCCTTCGCCATGTACACCGCGCTTGGCAAGATCGTCGTAGCGCCGGCGATCGCCCTGCTGCCGATCGCACTGATCTGGGGATGGATGATCTTCAGCGTCGACCGATGGCTGATTACCAGCACACACGGCCTCGAGGGGCTGAACCGCGTACTTATCTTCATTCCGCGCCTCGTGCTGGCGGTCCTGCTCGCCTTCACCATCGCCGAGCCGCTGACCTTGCGCATCTTCCAGAACACCCTGGACGCGACCGTCGCAGTGGACCGGACCACGGCCCTCGACACTTACGAGAGCCAGCTTCAGATCTGCAATCCCGTATCGGGCGCCTCGGTCTCCTCGCCGTCATGCTCGGGATTCCACCTCAACGCGGCCGATTCCCCCTACGCGGCACAGCAGAAGCTAGCGACCGCTAAGCAGCAGCAGGCACAGCTAGAGAGCATCATCAGCGCCGAGGAGGCCCAGGAGCAGCAGCTGACCAGCATCGCCACCGGCGAGTGCGCGGGCACGGCGGGGGCCGACCTGACCGGCCAGGCCGGGAACGGACCGCGGTGCAAGGCTGACGAGCAGGCTGCCAGTGACTACGCGCAGCAGAGCGGGCTGGCTGCCAAGCAGCGGCAGCTCTCGGCGCTGCAGGCATCGATCGCGGGATTGATTCAGCAGTCCGGCGACGCCCAGCAGGGCTACGCGGCCAAACTGCACGCGGCGATATCGGCCGCCGTCGAGCAGAAGCGGCTGGACCAGGACAAGCAGATCGGCCTCATCGACGAATGGGCTGCCCTGGAACAGCTATCAGGCCAGAGCGCCTTCGTGTTCTTCGGTCACTGGCTGCTCGTCCTCGTGCTGATGGCGCTTGACTGCCTTCCCGTGCTCGCGAAGATGATGAGCGCTTCTTCGGCCTACGACCAGTTGATCGCCGAGCAGCGATCCAGCGACCAGCGCATCTATGAGAACGACGTCAAGTTCCGCGAGGAGATCGCGACGGCTGACAATGAGATCGGGATCTACCTCTCCCAGATGAGGAAGCGCGACCGGATGCGCGCTGCCGACCGGGAGGAACGTGTACGCAACGCACAGGGAGACAGTGACGGCCTCGACGACGTGCGGGCACTCGCGGCGCGGTGGCTAAGCGAGGCAGGCCAGGGCGGCAGCTAGCGGCCGGCTTGCCTTTTCCATAAAAGCGGCGGCACGTGCGGCAGGTCGGGGATGCCGCACGTGCCGCTCACCCGCGCCGGGCGCCGGCCCTGACCAGCGCGGCCGCGACCGCCAGCAGCAGCACAGCGCCGGCCGCCTCCTCGAACAGCGAGGTCCACGCGTACGGGGCCGACCAGGTGTCACGGAATCCGAACAGCCCGACGTAGACCGCGAGCAGCAGGGCGCCGACCGAGCCGACCAGCACAGCCGCGCCGACCAGCAGCGCCGCGACCTGGCGGCTGGCGATGACCAGCAGGGCGACCAGGATCGTGGCGATGCCCTGGATAAGGAACAGCGGGCCGATGGTGGGGATGTCACGGTAACCGTACTGCTTGCCCCACAGGTACAGGTGGATGGCACCAGACCCGGCCAGGCAGACCGCGCCGGCCGCGATGACGACCGTCGCCGCCAGCCGGGCCGGCGCCGAGGCGAGGTCGCCCGGGCCGCGCCACAGCACCGCAGCCCATCCGGGTCGCATCCTGGCCATCGTCTCCCCTGCCACGTTGCCAACTCGCCGACTGCTCACCGCGGTTACATTAACGTCATCGCCACTGGCGGAACGCTCGCCGCGCGGGCCGTGGTTCAACCAAGAGGAAACCCACAGCTTCCAGCGGAAACGCGTTAGCGCTGCTCACGGCGGGTAACCAGCGGGACCGCGAACCACAGCGCGATGATCATCAGGCCGATGAAAGCAGTGATCAGGCCGCCCGCCAGCGCCCCCGACACGTACCAGGTCAGCAGCAGCACGGCGGTGAGCACGGCCAGCGCGACCGCGGCCAGGCCGAGGATCGCCAGCACGTTGGCGAACCGCACCAGCCGCTCCTTCAGCCCCCGCCGGAAGACCAGCCGGTGGTAAGCGACCGGAGCGATCAGCAGCGCCGTCGCGGTGGCCGAGCAGGCCAGGCAGGCCAGGTAGAGGTCTCGCTGCGGGCCGGTGAGCTGGCTGAACCGGGTAGTGAAGGGCAGCGAGAGCAGGAAGCCGAACAGCACCTGCACGCCCAGCCCGGCAACCCGTAGCTCCTGGACCAGCTCACCGAGGTTGCGGTCGTCGCGCTGCGCCGCCGTCTCCTGCCGCGGATCCGGTATCCCGTCCGGCTGCACACTGACCACCCCCTGGATCACCGAACCTACCGCGCAGGTGTCAGCCGCGAAACAAAGGGTAGCGGCGCTCAATGGCACACATGATGGCAGCCCAGGCACAGGAAGACGTCCAGCACACCCGTGCGCCGTCCCGCCACCGCAAGCGGTTCACCCGCCACTCGCCGGCCGGCGAGGTGGTGGTCGGCTACCTCAGTCGCCAGGCGGTCCGGCTCAACGCGCTCGACCTGGCGGTCCGCCGGGACAAGCCGGACGCGGTGCACGACATGCGGGTGACGGTACGGCGGCTGCGGGCCGCGCTGCAGTCGTTCACCGCGGTGATACCCGAACCGGACACCCGGCTGCTGTGGGCCGAGCTGAAGTGGCTCGGCGCGGTACTCGGCGAGGCCCGCGACGCCGAGGTGCTCACCGACCACCTGCACTCAAGCCTGGCCGCGGTGCCGACCGAGCTGGTACTCGGCCCAGCCCAGGCCCGGGTGACGGTCCACTTCGCCGGGCCGGAGGCAGCCGCCCGCCGCCAGCTCCTCGACGCTCTCGACTCCAAGCGCTACCGGGCGCTCAGGGCCGACCTCGACCGGCTGGTGAGCAGGCCGCCGCTGGCGCCCGCGGCGGCCCAGCCCGCGGGCAAGGTACTGCCCAAGGCCGTGGCGCAGGCGTGCAAGCGGACCGAGCACCGCATGCACCGGGCCCTCCGGGCGCCGGCCGGGCAGGCCCGCGACGTGGCGCTGCACGAGACCAGGAAGGCGGCCAAGCGCGCCCGCTACACGGCCGAGGCGGCCAGGCCCGGGCTCGGCAAGCAGACCGGGCACCAGGCGGGCAGGCTAGCCAAGCGGATGAAGGACCTGCAGTCAGCCCTCGGCGCGCACCAGGACGCGGTCATCGCCCGGGCCGCGGCGCGGGAGATCGGAGTGCAGGCGCACCTGGCGGGCGAGAACGCGTTCAGCTTCGGCCTGCTGCACGAGCGGGCGCATCACCAGGCGATCGCAGCCGAGCGCCAGGCCCGCGGCGCCTGGCGCCGCGCCCGCCGCCAGGCGCACGGCAGCTGGCTGACCAGGGCCTGACCCGCCGCCGCGCAAACCACCGCCGCCCCGGCGGCTGCACGCTACCGACGGGGCGGCGGTCAGCCGCGGCCAGCGGACGGACGGCGCGAAGCAGCGCACCCGTTCGGGATAAGTCAACCGCGCGCCGCCGGAACGGGTGCGGCTGACCCTAGCTCGGCCAGCGCCAGCCTGGCCGCCTGGTAGCCGCCCATGCCGTGCACCCCGGCCCCCGGCGGTGTGCTGGCGGAGCACAGGTAGACGCCAGGCAGCGGAGTCCGCCACGGCCGCGTCGACAGCACCGGGCGGCGCAGGAACTGCGTCAGGCCCGAGTAGCCGCCCGCGATGTCGCCGCCGACCAGGTTCTGGTTGTGCCGTTCCAGGGCAGCCGGGCCGTGCGCGGCGCGCGCGATCACCAGGTCGCGGAAGCCGGGCGCGAACCGTTCCAGCTGGTTCTCGATGGCGTCCGTCATGTCCGCGTCGGAGCCGTTGGGCACGTGGCAGTAGGCCCACAGCACGTGCTTGCCGTCCGGTGCGCGCGACCGGTCGGCCGCGCACGGCTGGACCGCGAGCACGAACGGCCGCTCCGGGTGCCTGCCCGCCGCCACCTCGGCCTCACCGCGGGCGATCTCCGCCATGGTGCCGCCCAGGTGCACCGTCGCCGCGCCGCCGACCCGGGGGTCGCGCCACGGGACTGGCCCGGCCAGTGCCCAGTCGAGCTTGAACACGCCGGGCCCGTACCGGTAGCGGCGCAGCCTGCCCGCGTAGCCGGGCGGCAGCCGGTCACCGCAGATCGCGAGCACCTGCTTCGGGGTCAGGTCGAGCAGCACGATCGGCGCCCGTGGCACCTCGGCCAGGTCCCTGACCGGACGGCCCGCCTCGGCCGTGCCGCCGTAGCTGGCCAGCCGCCCCACCAGCTCGGCGGCCAGCCGGGCGGACCCGCCCCGTACCACCGGCCAGCCGACCTGGTGCGCGAGCGCCGCCAGCAGCAGGCCGTAGCCGCCGGTGATCGGCCGCCGCAGGTCCACCATCGAGTGCGCGGACATCCCGGCCAGCACCGCCCGCGCCCGCTCCCCGCCGAACAGCCCACGCCCGAGGGCGGTCGCGGGCAGCGCGCCGAGCGCGCCGTAACGGACTAGCCGGGCTGGCGACCGCGGCACCGACAGCGGCGAGAGCAGCGAGTCCACCAGGCCGAAGCCGCCGGCCGCGGCCGCGCCGACCGACTGCCGCCAGGCCATGGCGTCCCGGCGCGAGCCGAGCCCGTCCGCCGTCCGCGCCACGTCGCGGTGCACCAGGACCGCGTCCTGCCCGTCAAGCGGGTGCGCCGCCTGCACCGCGGGGAATGCCCAGTCCACCTTCAGGTCAAGCTGGCGGAACGCGGCCGACGCGCCGGCCAGCGGCAGCACGGTGGCGCACATGTCGTGGGTGAAGCCGTCGAGTCCGGTGAGCGGCCCGCTGCGCAGCCCGCCGCCGAACTCGACGGCCGCTTCAAGTAGCAGCACCTTCAGCCCGGCGCGGGCCAGCATGACCGCCCCCACCAACCCGTTCGGCCCCGACCCGACGACCACCGCGTCGAATCCGTCCGCCTGCTTCACTGGCGTTCCCCCTTCCCCTCCCCTGGCATTACATCGTTACCGCCGGGTACCGGGAAGGAGGCTGGCCACACCCCCGGGGTGATACTAAGGGCCGCCGCGGCCGGCCGCGGCTAGATGTCCAGGCTCTTCCTGATCTGCGGCATGGCCACGCCGCGCCGTTCCATCTTGGCCCGCTCGACCGTGGTCGCGGTCAGCGCCGGCAGCCAGGTCAGGTTCCAGGCGGCCGCGTCAACCTTGGCGGCGCCCCAGATCTCGTACCCGATGCCGTCGAAGGCGGAGGAGACCCCGCTGCTCAGGCCCCAGCCGCCGGATCCGAGCACCGCCGCCACCGTCGCCAGCGACGCCCACACCTGGCTGACCCCGCTGAGGTTGGAGATCACCAGGTACAGCAGGCCGCCTAGGGCCAGCAGGGCAATCACCACTACCGGCCAGAACCGGCGCAGGAAGACCTCGGTCGTCAGCCGGGCCGCCCGCGCGATCGAGGACCCGGCCTGCACCCAGGCGCCCATGCCCGGCTGCACCGACACCTCGGGATCGGCGATGAGGACCGAATGCCAGATCCAGCCCTGGACCCGCAGCGCCGTCAGCACCACGTCGCCCGCCGCGGTCCAGGCGTCCGCCGCCGGCACCTTCAGCCGGGCGCTGTTAACGTCGATCCAGTCGGCCCAGTTGTCCAGCGACCGGGACACGATGGTCGCGGTCCCGGCCGGAAGCTGCTTGCCCGCGCCGTTGAGCAGCGTCTGCACCGTCGCCAGCTGCGTCCGGGCGAACAGGCCGAACAGCGTGCTCGGCGGGCTGGCACCGGCCCCGCGGCCGGACGGCAGCCACACCAGGTCGCTCAGCGCGAGGCCGAGCTGGTAGGCGCTGAGGCGTTCCGGGTCGTCGGCGAACTCATCCAGGATGGCCTGATTCAGCCCGGTCACCGCGTCAAGCAGCGCGGTATCGGAGTACCCCGCCTTGGCGGCGGGCTGGGCGGCGGCGGGCTGGGCGGCGACCGCGGCGGCGGCGGCCTCCGCCTCCACCACGTCGTCCGGCTGGCCGGCCTGCTGCGCGCGCTCCGCCGCCTGCTCGGCTGCCTCGGCGGTGGCGAGGTTCTCGGCCGCGACCTCGCTCTTCTTCTTGCCCGCGGCGGCGGTGACCGGCCGCATCGACCGGTGCAGCCGGGGGAACCAGTGCAGGTACTCAGCCAGCTCGGCCGCCAGGAAGACCAGCTTCGGGTCGGCCGCGAGGTCCGCCACCTGGGGAAGCTGGGTATCGGGGTCGAACGCCGGCTGGCGCACGGTGACGCTCACCCGCCGCCGCGGATCGTAGAGCTGCGCCATCAACCAGCCGAGGGCGAACACCGCCCCGGCGGGCTGCTCCGCCCGGCGCCGGGCTTCCCGCCACTGCTCGTTATCTTCTTCCCCGAGCATCGGCGGAAATATCTGGGTGCCCGCACCGGGCATCACCGGCTCACCTGGCATCGCGGCAGGAACCTGGCCGCCTTCGTCGCTAACCGACACGAGGAGTCAGACTAGCCGCTACCGGTGGTCCTAAACGTGCCTTTTCGCCGTACGCTGCCCACCTGCGCGTATGTCGGCCAGAAAGGCGTTCCAACAGCCAGACTTGAACGTGAGCACGCCTGCCTGCGGCCGCTTGCCGTCGCGGACCGCGACCGTTCTCGCGGTTGGCTGCGCAACCTCCACGCAGTCACCGCTCGACCAGCTGTAGGTGCTTTTCCGCCAGGTTTCCCGTAGCACTGAGCCCCCTCTCCTCTACGGCACTTACTTGCCAGTATCAGAGAAAGTCGGACGTATTGCTACAAGACTGGCGTGAACCTACTGCGGCTGATGTCCCCCGCCGCGGACGTCGCCCAGAAAGGCGCCCCACTGCGCGGGGCCAAAGGCCAGAACATGCCCATCAGGGTCTTTGCTGTCCCTGACCTTGATGGCACCGGGCGCGCCCCCCGCGACCTCGATGCATTCCCCGCTGCTCCAGCTGTGGGAGCTTTTCCGCCAGTCGACCGTCACGTAAAAGCAGCCTACTCATCTTCCAGTCTCAACAGACGTTGACTCGCCGCACTCACATCTCAATCGTTACGTCAGAGCCGTTTCGCCAGTTGCAGGATGAGCTGGCGCGACTCCTCGGGAGACAGTGACTTCTCTGCCAGGCCCTGGAAGAGGAGGCGGTAAAGATAGCTGTCGGTCTCGCCCTCGACTAGCAGGTGGTTGGTCAGGCCCTCGATGCTCACCACGTCGCCGAGCTGCGAGGCACCGTCGACGGCGCTGAAGCCAAATACCTGAAACGGCGCGGGCGGCGGGCTGCCGCTAGACAGGGGCAGCACTTGCAGTCGAACGTTCGGCCACTCGGCGGCGACGGCCAGGTGGCGAAGTTGCGCCTGCATCACCGCCGGGCCGCCAACCGGGCGCAGGAGCGCCGACTCGTCGATCACGACTGACAGGTCAAGCGGCGGGTTCCGGTCGGTCAGCACCTGCTGCCGCTTGATCCGCACCGCTACCCGACGTTCCATGACCGCGGGCGGGACCGTCACCACGCTCTTGAAGAAGGCGTTCGACTCGCGCGCGTAGTCCTCGGTCTGCAGCAGGCCCGGGATGACGGTGATGGTCCAGCTGACCGAGGTCTCCGCCTCGGCCTCAAGGCCGATGTATTCTCCGTACTCTCGCGAGATAGCGTCGGCGAACTCCTCCCACCAGCCACGCTTATTCGCGTCCTCGGCTAGCGCGATCAGCTTTCCGCGGCGCGGCTCGGGAACCTCGTAATAATCGAGCAGCTTCGCTACCTCGTCCGGCGGGTAGCCGGTCCGCCCGAGCTCGTAGCGGCTGATCTTGGCCATCGACCAGCCGAGGGCTTTGGCGACCGTGGCGGCCCGGCGATCGCCGCGCAGCCGGCTCAGTTCAGCGGCGATGCGACGGCGCCGCACAGTGGGGCTTGCGTAGGTTGCCACGCCGCCCTCCCCAGGGGTCGAGGTTCAACGTTGCCAACTGTTTGCCGAAAGGTACGCCATTAGTATTGATGAAAGTTACACGAGGCTTGATGATAGTAGCAGGCGAGCTTTCCCGAAGCACGAGGAGCTGCCATATGGAGACCAAATGGGGTGCTTGGCCGGTCTCCGACAGCGATGTTGGCGCGGCCGCGGCACGAGCGCCGCCGCCCTTTGCCGCCAGCCGGCAAGTGTCAGCGCAATTGCGCATTCTCACTCTTAGACATAAATCGGCGCGGTCGAAGCGCCAACCTCGACCGCGCCGTAACGGACACCGGACCCACGCAAGGATCCTCGCCCTAGTTACCAAGTAGCAACGCTACCTCCCGAGCGAGATCATGGCTAGCCCTGTCATCCTGGCCGACCGAAACATCCCGGCGGTAGGGATGACAGGGACATCAGCAGCGGCACGGCCGATGCTGTCGCCTGCGCACGATCCGGTCGTCCTGGCACCCGCCAACGACTACCAGTGCCAGGAGTCACACATGCAAGTCCAACCGCAACCCCAGGACACGCAGGCAATCGCGGTGGTCATCCTGATCCTCGCCGGCCTTTGCGTCGCCTACTGGAAAGTCGCCCTCCGGGTATTCGTGATCGGCCTCGTCGCCCTCGCGATCCTGGGCACGGTCGCCGGGCTGCACACCCTGCACATCATCAGGTAACGGCAGCCGGAACAGCTGGTGCGGCCTCGGCCAGCCCCGCATGTCGCCCGTAACCGGCGATAGCGGCGGACCTGGCCAGCCGCACCAGCGTCCCGCCCAGAACGGGCTGCTAGCTCTAGCTGACCAGGCGCTACCGCCGACGTATCGTATAGATGAGCGGCAACGCGGGCACACCATCCGGTAGGTCCGCTGACCCAACCCCGAGTCCCCCAAGGAGACGGATGCCCGAGCAGGTGGCGCTGTCGCGCGCTCGCGATGCCAAGGTGGCCCGGTGACCGAGCTCGCCAGCACCCTGACCCCGCGCGAGATCGCCAGCCAGGCGGCGCACGCGATCGCGGTGCTTAACGACCTCACCCACGGCGGGGGCGAGCTGTCCAACCCGACCGACGTCCGTGCCATCGTGCGGAGCCTTGAGCTGATCGGCCAGGGGCTGCCGCAGCTCTGCGAGCAGCTCGCCCGGTTCCTGGTCATCCAGCACGAGGACGGGCAGCTCACTAACGCCGACGGGCTGGACCCGGACGACTCGGTGACCGAGGTGATCGAGGCGCTGGCGGCGGCAGGGCAGGCCGCGGACATGATGACCGCGGCGCTCACTGAGGCGCGGACCGCCTCCCAGGTGCTCACCCCGGCCCGGACGCGCGGCTGGGAAAGCCGGCCGGACGCCGACTAGCCCGGACCGGGCCGTGGCAGGTGAGCTGGTCGTTGTCGGCTGCGGCGACGCGCTGCGGGCCGATGACGGCGTCGGCGTCGCCCTGGTCCGCCAGCTTAGAGAGGCCGGCGTGCCGCCCGGTGTCCGCCTGGTCGACGGCGGCTCGGCCGGGATGGACGTCGCCGTTCAGCTACGCGGCGCGAAGCGGGTGATCGTCGTCGACGCGGCTCGCACCGGGGCCGCGGCGGGCACGGTATCCCGCGTTCCCGGGGCCGGCGTCGCCGACATGCCGCCCCTGTCCGGGCTGCGCACCCGGTCTTACCGCTGGGACCACGCGCTCGCCTTCGCCCGCTGGCTGCTGGGCGATGAGTACCCTTCTGACGTGACCGTTTACCTGATCGAGGCGGCGGACCAGACACCCGGCGGCACCCTCTCGCCGCCCGTGCGCGCGGGCATGGACCAGGTGCTCGGCCTGATCCGGCGGGAGCGCGCCTTCCGCCGCGGATCGCCATAGCAGCGTCAAAGGATTCTCAGAAGTTAGCCGTGCACTCATAGCACGCCTGCAAGTTGAGGGCAGCGGCCGCCCAGTCGCGCTTCGCACACTCTGGGCATGAGTGAGACACCTCAACTAGATATCGTCGTCCCCGTCAAGAACGAGGAACGCGACCTCGCGCCGAGCGTCACCCGTCTCGTCAGCTACCTCAGGGACACCTTCCCGCTGACCGCCCGCGTCACCATCGCGGACAACGGCAGCACCGACGGTACCTGGCCGCAAGCGCGCGCGCTGGAGGCGAGGTACCCCGAGGTACGCGCCGTGCACCTGGACCAGCCCGGGCGGGGGCGGGCACTGCACCAGGTCTGGTCGTCATCCGACGCCGAGGTGCTCGCCTACACGGACGTGGACCTCTCCACCGACCTGAACGCGCTGCTCCCCCTGGTCGCGCCATTGCTGTCCGGGCACAGCGACGTTGCCATCGGCACCCGGCTGGCCCGCGGTTCACGGGTGATCCGCGGGCCCAAGCGCGAGCTCATCTCACGCTGCTACAACCTGCTGCTGCGGCTGACCCTGCGGGCGGGCTTCTCCGACGCCCAGTGCGGGTTCAAGGCGATCCGCGCGGGCCAGGCCAGGGAACTGCTGCCGCTAGTCGAGGACCGGGGCTGGTTCTTCGACACCGAGCTGCTGGTCCTGGCCGAGCGGGCCGGGCTGCGCATCCATGAGGTGCCAGTCGACTGGACCGACGACCCGGACTCGCGCGTCGACATCCTCGCCACCGCCCTCGGCGACCTGCGCGGCATCGCCCGGGTCGGCTACGGGCTCGCCCGCGGCACGATCAAGGTGCCCAGGCTCCGCCCGGGCAGGCCGGGGCCGGTGCCCCGGGCTGCCACGGCCGCGCGCACCCTCGGCGGTACCCGGTGAGCGCCGCGACCGCGACCTTCCAGCCCGTCCGGCGGCAAGAGGCTGGCAGCAGGCTCGGCCGGCTGTGGCGCGGCCCGGCGGAAGATCCCCGCTGGGCGCGGCCCGCCCTGTTCGGCGTGCTTGCCTGCACCGCGCTGCTCTACCTGTGGGACCTGAGCAGGAACGGCTACGCCAACGACTTCTACGCGGCGGCGGTGCAGGCTGGCACCCGGTCGTGGAAGGCCTTCTTCTTCGGCTCCTTCGATTCCTCGAGCTTCATCACGGTGGACAAGACGCCCGCCTCGCTGTGGGTCGACGAGCTGTCCGGCCGGATCTTCGGGTTCAGCTCATGGTCGTTGCTCGCGCCGCAGGCGGTCGAGGGCACGGCGTCGGTGCTACTGCTGTTCTCGGCGGTGCGCCGCTGGTTCGGCCCGGCGGCCGGCCTGATCGCGGGCGCGGTGCTCGCGCTCACTCCCGCCGCCGCGCTCATCTTCCGCTTCAACAACCCCGACGCGCTGCTGGTGCTGCTGATGACCGCGGCCGGCTACTGCGTGCAGCGGGCACTCGAGCGGGACCGCACCCGGTGGCTGGTGCTGGCGGGCGTCCTGGTCGGTTTCGCCTTCCTCAGCAAGATGGCGCAGGCGTTCCTGGTGCTGCCCGGTTTCGGCATCGCCTACCTGTGGGCGGGCCCGGCCCGGTTGCGCCGCCGGCTATGGCAACTGCTGGCCGCGCTCGGCGGGGTGATCGCCGGCGCGGGCTGGTGGATTGCGATCGCGGAGCTGGTCCCGGCCGCGGACCGGCCGTACTTCGGCGGATCGACCAACAACAACATCCTCGAGCTAGCCCTCGGCTACAACGGGCTCGGCCGGCTTGACGGGTCGGAGACCGGCTCGGTGGGCGGCGGCGGAGGCGGCGGAGGCAGCGCCTTCGGCGGGGCGACCGGCGTCTTCCGGCTGTTCCAATCCGAGTTCGGCGGGCAGATCAGCTGGCTGCTGCCCGCCGCGCTGCTGTCGCTGGTAGCGCTGCTGTGGGTTTCCCGGCGGGCGGCCCGGACGTCCCGGGTCCGCGCCTTCGCCCTGCTCTGGGGCGGCTGGCTGCTGGTGACCGGCCTGGTCTTCAGCTACATGCAGGGGATCATCCACCCCTACTACATGGTGGCGCTGGCGCCCGCGATCGGCGCGCTGGTCGGGGTCGGTTTCATCGCCCTGTGGCAGGCACGACTGCCGCTCGCGGGCCGGGCCTGCGCGGCGGCCGGCCTACTCGGCTCAGCCGCCTGGGCCTACGTGCTGCTTGACCGGACCCCCGGCTGGCTGCCCTGGCTGCGCTGGACGGTGCTGGTCGCCGGGATACTGGGCGCGGTCGCCGTGTTCGCGGTCCCGGTGCTGCTGGGCGACCGGGGACAGCGGACCCGGGGGCGGTCCGCGCTCGCGCTCGCCCCGGTGGCGCTGGCGCTGGTGGCCTGCCTCGGCGGTCCGCTCGCCTACAGCCTGGACACCGCCAACACCACCCACACCGGCTCGATCCCGAGCGCCGGCCCGGCGGTGGCCGGGTCGTTCGGCGGAGGAGGCGGGCCAGGCGGCGCAGGCGGTACGGGCGGCCCAGGAGGCGGATTCGGCAATCGCGCCGGTGCCGGCACCGGCACCGGCGGGACCGGGACCGGGACCACTACTGGCGGCACGGGCACTGGAACTGGAACCGGCGCCGGCGGCTCGTCCGGCACCCGCTCGGCGCCGAGCGGCACCGGTGGCTTCCCCGGCCCGCCCGGCTCCCCGGGCACCGGCTCCACCGGCACCGGCTCCACCGGCACCGGCACTGGCACCGGGACCGGCACCAACTCGACCGGGATGCCGGGCACCGGAAGCAGCACCGGGACCGGCGCTGCGGCCGGCCGCGCCGACGGCGCGGGCGGGACCGGCGGCCCCGGCGGCCTGTCCGGCAGCACCCAGGTCAGCAGCGCGCTGATCAAGCTGCTCGAACAGGACGGGTCGAAGTACAAGTGGATCGCGGCGACCGAGGGCTCACAGTCGGCCGCCCCGATCGAGCTCGCCACCGGCGGCGACGCGGTGATGGCGATCGGCGGGTTCAACGGCACCGACCCGAGCCCGACCCTGGCCGAGTTCGAGGCGATGGTCGCCAAGCACGAGATCCACTACTACGTCGGGCAGAGCGGCAACAGCTTCGGCGGCGGCAACGGGTCATCGTCGATCGAGTCCTGGGTCGCGGCTCACTTCAAGTCGCAGACCGTCGGCGGCGTCACCGTCTACGACCTCACCACCGCGAAGTAGCCGCCAGCGACCCGCAGCCTGCCAGCCGGATGGCTGGCGCGACCAGCCGCCCATGACCGGCTCATTGCGCCAGCCATCCGGTCGCGGTCATTTAGAACAGGGCGGCCTGCTGGTCGCGGGGGCGGCGGCGCGTCCGGGTGGTGGCCGGGCCGCCCCGGCGGTCGAGCAGGGACTGGTCGACCGAGGAGAGGAACGGCGAGGGGGCGCACTCGGTCAGTTCGCCCCGCAGCATGCGCCGGCCCGCGCTCAGCAGCGTGAGCCGGGTAGTGGCCCGGGTCATCCCGACGAACAGCAGCCGCCGCTCTTCCGCGTAGTCGACCTCGGCGCCGCGCCAGGCACGCAGCGGGAGCAGCCCGTCATCGCAGCCGGCGATGAACACCACCGGGAACTCCAGGCCCTTGGCGGCGTGCAGCGTCAGCAGCGAGATCCGGTCGGCCCGCGGGTCCCAGGTGTCCACCTCAGCGCCGAGGGTCAGCTCGTCGAGGAACTGGTCCAGGTTGGCGCCGCACCGCGCCGCCAGCGGCGCGAGCACGCCGACCGCCTGCCTGACCGCCGCGATCGCCGCCGCCCGGTTCGCCTCGTCCGTCCCCGGCGGGCCCGCCAGGGACTCCAGCGCCCGGCCCAGCGCCGCGTCAAGTAGCTCGGTGACCGCCGTCGCCCGAGGCGGGACACCATCAAGGGCACCCTGGCCAGCAGTGTCAGCAGCGGGCAGCGCGGCCAGGATCTCGGTCACGCCCGGCAGCTCGGTCAGCCGGGTGTGCGCCCGGCGCTGGAACGGGAAACCCCGCCGGGCCAGCGCCTCGCCGAGCGCGGCGGCCTGGGCCGAGGTCCGGTAAAGCACCGCGAAGTCGGCGAACGACAGCTGGTGGGCGGCCCGCTCCCGGCCGTCGACGGCGCGGCTGTCAAGCGCGTGGAACGACGCGCCGCCGAGCAGCTGCTCCACCTCGGCCGCGATGACCTCGGCTTCCTCCCGCTCGTCAGCCACCGCGTGCGCCGTCACCGGGCCGTCGGGTATGTCGGTCCTGGCCGGCACCAGCTCCCGCCCCGGCACCAGCGTGCCCGGCCTGATCAGCTGCATCGCGGCCCGCACGATCGTGGGCGCGGAGCGGTAGCTGCGCGACAGCCGCACGGTGGCCGCGCCGCCGAAGTCCTGTGCGAACCGCAGGAAGTAGCCCACGTCGCCGCCCCGGAACCCGTAGATTGCCTGGTCCGGGTCGCCGATCGCGCAGATGCTGGCGCCTGGTGCGGCGAGCTGCCGGAGCATCAGGTACTGCTGCTCGTCCACGTCCTGGTACTCGTCGACGAACACGTCGGTCCACCGCTCCCGGTAGCCGGCCGCGAGCGCGGGGTCGGAGCTGAGCAGCTCCACCGGGCGGGTGACCAGCTCGTCGACGTCAACCATGCCGCGCTCGCGCAGTGCCGCGTCGTACCGGGCGGCCTGGCCGTCGAGCACCGGGTCGCCGAAGCGGCCCCCGTCCCCGGGAAAGCGGTCGTCGGCCGGGTCGTCAGCGGGGTCGAAGTCGGTGCAGGCGGCAGCGACCCGCCTCCGTTTGGATTCCGCGATACGGGCACCGAGGGCGGCCGGGCTGTCGCCGGACAGCGACCGCAGCACCTCAAGCCGGGTCTTCTCATCGGCGACCGTCAGGTCGGCGGGCAGGCCGAGCAGCTTGCACTGCTCGCGCAGGATCAGCAGGCCGAGGCCATGGAAGGTGGCCACCGTCACCTGGCCGGCGGCTTCGTCTCCGAGCAGCGCGGCCAGGCGGTCGCGCAGCTCGTCGCGGGCGCGCCGGGTGAAGGTGACCGCCAGGCAGCGCCCGGGCGGCAGTCCCGCGCCGATCCGGTGCGCGATCGCGTGCGTGAGCACCCGGGTCTTGCCCGCGCCGGGGCCGGCCACCACCAGCAGCGGCCCGCCGTCATGGGTGACGATGGCCTGCTGCTCGGGGTCAAGGGCGGTCCCGGCCGTGGCATCGGCGGCGGCCGGGACGGCCACGGTCGTGTCTGCCAGCTCGGCGCCCGCCTCCGCGCCCGGCGCCCGGGTGGCGGCCCGGGCCTTGCGCGGCGTCCGGGGCAGGTCGAACAGCGCCGCCCCGGCCAGCTCGTCCGGTTCGAACAGCCGGATAGTCCCGTAGACGCCGTCGTAGCCCGCCTCGCGGCGCACCTCGCCCCGGCGCAACCGCGCGACCGCCTCCGCCACGATCGACGGCGCCCCGGCCGCCAGCTCGTCGAGCGGAACCTCGCCGAGGATGGCGAGCTCCGGCCCGAACCGCTCCACCAGGGCGTTGACCTGGGCGGAGACCGATTTGGACTTCGGTCCGACGCCCGCGATCTCGCCCAGGATCTCTGGCAGCGGCACGAACGAGGTGAACCCGGCCGCCCCGTCCAGCCGGTAGCCTTCCGGCCGGTCGGCCAGCAGGTCGACCCGGTGCTGTACTCCGATCGTCGGCTTCTTGCCGCATCCGGGGCAGCGGCCGCCGGCCGCGCGGGTCTCCTCGGGCGTCATCCGGACGTCGCACGCCCGGTGCCCGTCGAGGTGGTACTTGCCCTCCTCGGGGAAGAACTCGACCGTGCCGCCGAAGCCGTCGCCGGTCCGCAGCGCCCGGTAGATGCCGAAGTAGTCCGGCTCGGCCAGCTCGAACGCGGTGGCCTCGCGGCCGAGCATCGGCGGCGAGTGCGCGTCCGAGTTGGACACCAGCCGGTAGGAGTCGAGGCTGGAAACCCGCCAGTTCATCTCCGGGTCGGAGGAAAGCCCGGTCTCGATCGCCACGATGTGCTCGGCCAGGTCGGCGTAGCAGTCGGCCACCCGGTCGAACCCGGACTGCGAGCCGAGGACCGCGAACCACGGCGTCCACGCGTGCGCCGGTACCAGGTAGCAGCCGTCACCGCCGGACAGGGTGATCTCCAGCAGGTTCCGCGAGTCGAGCCCGAGGATCGGCCGCCCGTCGGCGGCCAGGTTACCGACCCGGGCCAGTGCGGCGGTGATGGCGTCCACCGCGTCAAGCGACGGGGCGTAGAGCAGGTGGTGCACCTTGCGGGTGCGGTCGTCCCGCTTGTAGATGGTGGAGATCTCCGACGAGAGCATGAACCGGACCGGCCTGCGGCAGGCGGGCGGCAGCGTGTCGTGCACCGCGCGCTCCAGGTCAGGCCGTAGTCGGAACAGCCCGGGCGTGTCCGGCACCAGCTTCGCGCCGAGTTCCTCGCGCCACACCGGGTGGGTGAAGTCCCCGGTGCCGACGACACCGATCCCCTTCCGCCCGGCCCACCAGGCGAGGTGCTCCAGGTCACAGTCCCGGCTGCAGGCACGCGAGTACTTCGAATGAATGTGGAGGTCCGCATGAAAGCGCACCAACCCATCATTCCGAACGGGTGCGCGCTCCGCCTAAGCCTTCCGCTTTCTGCTGCTCCGGCGGCGTGGCGAAAACCGGCAAGCCGGTCATCCCGGACCGCCCCGCGCCCCGCGCCCCGCGCCCCGCGCCCCGCGCCCCGCGCCCCGCGCCGACGGAGCATGCCACCACTTCCCATCAGTTTTGGCTATCGATTTCGACTTCCCATCATTTTTTGCTGGATCTTGTCTGTTTTATCCT
>Ga0265338_10004783_pt1 | contig 18097 bp, 19 predicted proteins | sample 42126metaG_FD_193579 | JGI IMG/M metagenome (GOLD analysis project Ga0265338, IMG submission 193579) | Rhizosphere microbial communities from Carex aquatilis grown in University of Washington, Seatle, WA, United States - 4-21-26 metaG | ecosystem: Host-associated > Plants > Roots > Rhizosphere... | reverse complement strand
GATCATCTTCGAGCAGGAACTGGACGTGCGCCCCGAGGTCGCCGCCTCGCTGGAGCGGGCGCTGGGCTTCCGCGCCGGCCGCGCCTATTGGCGCAGCCTTGGCGGGCATCTCTTCGCCATCGATCTAGGTGACTTCGGCCGTGGCCGGCCCTCGATGGCGGTCATCAGCGCCTTCTGGCCCCGCTACGAACCCCGTCCGCTGGACGACGAGCAGATCGACGCTGAGCTCGTGCCCTTCCTGCTGTGGATGGCGGAAGTCTGTGACGGATTGGACCCCGAGGACGTCAAATGGACCCTGGCCCGCACGCCAAGAGCGCGGGCGGCGGCGCTGCGGGGCGCAACCTGACCGGCTTGCGCCGTTCGGGTGATTGGCGTTCAGTTGAGGCGCCCACGCTGGAGCGACCCATGCCTCTCGACACCGCCGACCTCGATTTCGATCCCGAGGCCCTGCGCGCCAAGTACCGCGCCGAGCGGGACAAGCGGCTCAGGACCGACGCCAACGAGCAGTACGTGGAGGTGAAGGGCGATTTCCGCCACTACATCGATGATCCCTACGTCGAGCCGGGCTTCACCCGAGCGCCGCTGACCGACACGGTGGACGCGCTGGTGATCGGCGGCGGTTTCGGCGGCCTGATGGCGGCGGCGCGGCTGCGCGAAGCCGGGCTGGAGCGCATCCGTATCGTCGAAAAGGGCGGCGACTTCGGGGGCACCTGGTACTGGAACCGGTATCCCGGCGCGCAGTGCGACATCGAGAGCTACATCTACCTGCCGCTGCTGGAAGAGACCGGCTACATCCCGAAAGAGAAGTACTCGTTCGCCGCCGAGATCCGCGCCCACGCCCGACGCATCGGCGAGCACTTCGATCTCTACAAGGACGCCTGCTTCCAGACCGAGATCCGCGCCCTGCGCTGGCTGGAGGAAGAGAAGCGCTGGCTGGTCACCACCAGCCGCGACGACGCCATGAAGGCCCGCTACGTGGTAATGTCCAACGGGCCGCTGAACCGGCCGAAGCTGCCGGGCATTGCCGGCATCGAGAGCTTCAAGGGTCACTCGTTCCACACCAGCCGCTGGGACTACGGCTACACCGGCGGCTCGTCCGAGGGCGGGCTGACCAAGCTGGCCGACAAGCGGGTGGCGATCATCGGCACGGGGGCGACAGCGATCCAGTGCGTGCCGCACCTCGGCCGCCACGCCAAGCAGCTCTACGTGTTCCAGCGCACGCCCTCGTCCGTCGACCTGCGCGGCAACAAGCCCACCGATCCGGCCTGGGCCGCCTCGCTGACGCCGGGCTGGCAGAAGCGGCGGATGGAGAACTTCAACATCCTGGTTTCGGGCGGGATGCAGGACGAGGACCTGGTCAGTGATGGCTGGACCGACATCATCCGCTCGCTGGCCTCGATCGCGGCGTTCCGCGGCGACCAGCCCATGTCGATGGAGGACATCGCCCGCGGCATGGAGATCGCCGACTTCAAGAAGATGAACCAGATCCGCGAGCGGGTGGCGTCCACTGTGGCCGACCCGGCGACGGCCGAGGCGCTGAAGCCCTGGTATCGCCAATTCTGCAAGCGGCCGACCTTCAACGACGACTATCTGCCCACCTTCAACCGGCCCAACGTGACCCTGGTAGACACCGAGGGTCGCGGTGTCGATCGCATCACCGAGCACGCGCTGGTGGTGAACGGCGTCGAATACGAGGTCGACTGCCTGATCTTCGCCACCGGCTTCGAGGTGGGCACCGCCTACACACGCCGCGCCGGGTTCGAGGTCTATGGCCGGGGCGCCAAGCCGCTCACCGAGCATTGGGGCGATGGCCTGAAGACCCTGCACGGCTTCTACAGCGCCGGCTTCCCCAACTGCTTCCACATGGGCGTCAACCAGTCGACCCTGACCCCGAACTTCCCGCACCTGCTGGACGAACAGGCGCGCCACATCGGCGGCCTGGTGGCCGAGGCGGCGGGGCGGCAGGCCAGCGTGATCGAGCCGACCCCCGAGGCGGAAGCCGGCTGGGTGCAGACCATCCGGGACTCGGCCCGCGACAACCTGCAGTTCCGCGTGGACTGCACCCCCGGCTACTACAACGGCGAGGGCCGCGCCGGCGACGGCGCCGGGTTGTTCGACGGCCTCTATGGGCCGGGTTCGGTGAGCTTCTTCGAAGTCGTCCGCCAATGGCGCGAGGGCGGCATGGACGGGCTGCAGATCGGGTGATCGCCGAGGCCCTGCCCTACCCGATGCGCAAGCCGCCGCGACCTGGCCTGTTGCGGGGACCGATCGCCGAGAGCCGGCAGGCGGCGCGGATTGTGGCCGCCTGCGCCGCGACGTTCCTGGTCGGCGCCAGCCTCGCCTGGGGCGTACTCGCCTGGTTCAGCTATCTCTTCGTCGAGCCGGCCCCCCTGCGACTGGCGGCCTACATCAGGCTCGCGTTCCTGCTGGTGATCGTGGCCGGCCCCATCGTGGTCCTGCTGCGCTGGCATATCCGGTGGGCCGCGATCATGATGTTGGCGCAGGCCCTGATCGCCGCCGCGCTGTTCACCGCGATCGCCTTGCTCTGGATGACGACGATCAAACCCGTTGGCCATTGGAGCATGGCCACCACCCTGGACGTCGCGCTGACGGCCTCGATGCTGGTCGTGGGTCTGGTCTGGTGGCTCTGCGCCGCGCTTTGCTGGCGGGCTTTCCATGCCGCACACTTCCTGCGCCGCGCCAGGCGGGGCGCCGCCGCCAGCAACCTCGCGGCCGCCTTCGACTAAGCCACGGCGCCTAGAGCCCCACGATAAGCGCCGTGACGGCGTCGGCGGCGGCTTCCTGATCGGCCTCGGCCAGCCCCGCCATGTTCACCGCGGCCAGCCTGGGTCGTTCGTCCTTGCGCGCCGCGCGGTCGTAGGCGGGGTCGTAGTGGGTGGCGATGAGGTCGGCGGCCAGGGCCTCCAGATCGCCGGCGTCGGCGAGTTCGCGCCAAGCCGCTAGGGCCTTGCGGCCCGGATAGATCGGCAGCCGCGCCAGGGCGGCCTCGAAGGCGGCGCGGTCGGCGACGACGTCGGCGTAGTGGCGGCCGAGGTAGCGGGCGCGCTCGACTGGCGGCGCGGTGATCGCAACGCGCGGCGCGCCGGCCATGGCGGTCCACAGCGCCGGCGGGACCATGCGCTCGCCGACCTTGCTGGCTTCGGCCTCGACGACGACGGGCCGCGCGGGATCGAGGGCGTCCAGCGCCCGCAGCAGCCGGCTCTCGAACAGCTTCTGGCTGGGCTGCGGCTGGCCGACCAGGGCGCCGAACACCGAGCCGCGATGGGCGGCCAGCCCCTCCAGGTCGAGGATCTGCACGTCCCGCGCGGCCAACCGGCCGAGAAGCTCGGTCTTACCGGAGCCGGTACGGCCCTCCAGCAGCACCAGCCGCAACGGCGGCGCCTCGCCGTAAAGCCGGGCCTGGACGTAGCGGCGGTAGGTCTTGTAGCCGCCGGCAAGCAGGGCGGTGCGCCAGCCAACCTGGGACAGGATTGTGGCCATGGCGCCGGAGCGCTGGCCGCCGCGCCAGCAATAGACCAGCGGCCGGAACTCGCCGCCCTTGTCGGCCAGCACCGTCTCCAGGTGGCGCGCGACGTTGCGGGCGATGATCGCCGCGCCGATGCGCCGGGCGCGGAAGCGCGACTCCTGCACATAGATGATCCCGACCTGGGCGCGCTCCTCGTTGCTGAGCACAGGCAGGCTGATCGCGCCCGGCACATGGTCCTCGGCGAACTCGGCCGGGCTGCGCACGTCGATGATGGCGTCGAACTGCGCCAGGGACGCCGCGTCGGCCGCCGTGATGACCTCGATGTCCGACATGGATGGCCGCCACTGGTATATCCTCGCGCGAGGCTAAGCCCGAGGAGCCCTCGCCATGCAAGACGCCGCCACCGCCGAGGCCCCGATCCGTCTCACCTCGCTCGCCCACGGCGGCGGCTGCGGCTGCAAGCTGGCGCCGGGCGTGCTGGCCGACATCCTGAGCGGCATGCCGGCGGCCGCCCCGTTCGCCAACCTGATGGTGGGAACCGAGACCAGCGACGACGCGGCGGTCTGGCGGCTGAGCGACACTCAGGCGCTGGTGGCCACCACCGACTTCTTCATGCCGGTGGTGGACGACCCCTTCGACTTCGGCCGCATCGCCGCGACCAACGCCCTCTACGACGTCTACGCCATGGGCGGCACGCCGATCCTGGCGCTGGCCATCGTCGGTATGCCGGTGGACCGGCTGGCGCCGGAGGTAATCCGCGAGATACTGGCCGGCGGCGCGTCGGTCTGCGCCGAGGCGGGAATCCCGGTGGCCGGCGGCCACTCCATCGACAGCGTCGAGCCGATCTACGGCCTGGTGGCGCTGGGCCTGGTGCATCCGGACCGGGTGATGACCAATCGCGGCGCGCGGGCCGGCGACGCGCTGATCCTGACCAAGGCGCTGGGCGTCGGCGTGCTCAGCGCGGCGTTCAAGCAGGGACGGCTGAGCGCTGAAGGCTACGGGGCGCTGATCGCCTCCACCACCCAGCTCAACCGACTGGGCGCGGAGCTGGCGGGGCGCGAGGGCGTCAGCGCGGTGACCGACGTCACCGGCTTCGGCCTGCTCGGCCATGCGCTGGAGATGAGCCGGGGCGCGGGCCTCGGGATCGAGATCGACGCTGGCGCGCCGTCACTGCTGCCCGAGGCGGAGGATCTGGTGCGATCCGGCGTGCGCACCGGCGCCTCGACGCGGAACTGGGCCAGCTACGGCGCGGACGTGCGTTGCGAGGGCCTGCCCGACTGGCGCCGCGACCTGCTCACCGATCCGCAGACCAGCGGCGGCCTGCTGATCGCGGTGGCGCCAGCGCAGGCCGATGCGCTGCTGGCGCTGGCCATCGACCGGGGGTTTGCCGCCAGCCGGATCGTCGGGCGTGTCACCGACGGCCCGGCGGGCGTGACCGTCGTGACTTAGGGGTCGACCCGGGCTTCGGCGTAGCCGCTGACCACGGTGACGCCGTCCTGGTTCTTGGTCTCGACATCGAGGACCACGATCTTCTGGTCGCCCTCGTCCTTGATCTCTTTCACCGTGGCGGTCGAGTCGAGCGTGTCGCCCGGCCAGACCTGGTTGGTGAAGCGCACGCCGTACTTGGTCAGCCGCGCGTCGCCGACGTAGTCGGTGAGCATCTTGCCGGTCATGCCCATGGTCAGCATGCCGTGGGCGAAGACCGACGGGTAGCCGGCCACCTTGGTGGTGAAGATCTCGTCGGTGTGCAGCGGGTTGTAGTCGCCGCTGGCCCCGGCGTACTGGACGATCTGCGTGCGCTTCAGGTCTTCGACCAGGCGCGCGGAGTGGGTGTCGCCCACCTTCAGTTTGCTGGCGCTCAAAGCCATGTTCGTCTCTCCCTAGCTCTTCGCGTCGACGGGGCGTTCGGTGCGCACACCGACGCCGCGGGCGGTGATCACCAGTTCGCCGTTCTGGTCGCGGTATTCGGTGACGCTCTCGGAGAACACCAGCTTGCCGGCGCGCTTCGATTCCCGCTCCCAGGTGTTGCCGGGCTTGGTCTCGGCGGTGAGCACGTCGCCGGGCTTCAGATGGCGGTGATATTCGAAGTGCTGCTCGGCGTGCAGGCCGCCGCCGCCGCCGCCGCCTCCGCCGCCACCCCCTCCCCCGCCGCCTGGGGCGCGGGTGATGCCGGTGGGGTTCTTGCCGGAGCCGAACCACGGCTGGCCGACCTTCGGGCGCAAGAAATAGTCGGGATCGAACTGGGCGCTCGACTGGGCGAAGGTGGGCGGGGCGATGATGCCGCCGGCCTCGGTCTTCTTCGCCGCGTCGGCGTCGGCGTAGACGGGATTGTCGTCCCCCACCGAGCGGGCGAACATCAGGATGTGGCTGGCTTCCACCGGAAATTTCTTGACGGCCATGGGCTTCCTCTAGAAATCCGCCCGCTCTCGAAGGGGGCGTTCGCCCAGCACCCAAGCGAACTTCCCATGCGGACGTCAACCGCTGTTCTCGCTGCGCCTAGCCCCAATTGCCCCGCTCATCCCGTCGAAAGACGGGACCCAGGCAGCGCTCGGGCGAGGGCTGGCTAGTCCCGGAGAGCCAGCACGCCGCAGGCATCAAAAAGGTAACCGCGGAGGTCGCGGAGGAACACGCAGAGGACGCGGAGGAGAACCAGCCCCTCTGCGACCTCCGCGCCTTCTCTGCGACCTCCGCGGTTAGATGTTTTTCGCCTGCGGCGCGCGCTGAACTGGCAAGGCTCGCGCCCCCCGCGCCGAACGCTGCCTGCTTTCGCCGGGATGAGCGGGTGTTGGGGTGGTCAGTTCCGCGCGAAGTCGGCGATCGAGACGGCGGTGTCGCGGCTGATGTCCGGGCAGGCGATGGCGAAGATTTCCGTGCCGTGGATGGTGCCCACGGCTTGGCGGCAGCGGGCGGGGACGCCGGCGGCGAGGAGGCGGCGGTAGAACACGACGCCCTCGTCGCGCAGCGGGTCGCACTCGTTGACGTGGATCACGGTGGGCGGGAAGCCCTTCAGCTCCGCGTCAGAGGCGAAGCTCGTCCAGGCCAGGGGGTTCTTGGCCTCGAGTTCGCCGATGCCGTAGGCCATGCCGCCGCGGTTGTTGTGCAGATCGAGCAGGATGCCGTTGTTCTCGGTCGACGACGGGTACTGCGCCTGCGGCCAGGAGCCGGCGATGTAGGGGCAGAGGGCGTAGAGGCCCTTGATAAGGGCCAGGTCGCCGTCGCGCTTCAGCTTCAGGCCGGTGGCCAGGGTGAGGTTGCCGCCGCCGCTCTCGCCGGCGACCACGATGCGCCTCGGGTCGATGCCCAGCGCCGCGGCGTTGGCGTGCACCCATTTGACCCCGGAGACGCAGTCGTTGAGCCCCGCCGGGAACGGCGCCACTTCCGGCGCGGACGAGGCGCGCAGCGCGTTGCGGAAATCCACCGCCACCACCGCCACGCCCTGGGCGGCGATGATCCGGCACCAGGCGCGGTACATGCCGTCGAACGCCGACATCGTCATCATGCCGCCGCCGTGGAGATAGACGACGCCGGGCAGCACTTCGGCGCCCTCGGGCCGCACGATGCCCACCTTGATGGTGTTGCCGTCTGGCGACGAGGTGAAGCTGTCGGTGCGGATGGTCAGACCCTTGGAAGGCGCGACCTCCTCGTTGTCCATCATGTCGAACATGCCCTGCATGCCGGCCCAGCGCGCCTTGGCCGCTTCCGAGTTCTCCTCGGCCACCAGCTCGTCGCGGCTCTTGGCGTCGGCAACCGGCGCGGAGTCGGGCATAGCGCCGAAGATCGCCTTGAGGCGCGGGTCGATGCGAGGGTCGCTGGCGAGCTTCGAGGCCATGGCGTGTTTCCACTGTTGGTCGTTGGCTCACTGCCTAGAGCAAAGCGAGGGCGGGCCAAAGCGGCGCCTGCTATAGCGCCGCCATGTTGACGCCCGACGAGGCCGCCGCCCTGGCGGAACGCGTGCTCGAACGCCGGTTTCCCGAGGCCGACTACGGCTTCGCGGCCGGCTCGTTCATGCGCGGCGAGGCGACCGCCGGCTCGGACATCGACCTGGTGGTAGTGTGTGCGCGGCTGAAAGCGGCCCATCGCAGGGCGTTCACCGTGGAGGGCACGCCGGTCGAGGCGTTCGTGCACGATCCGGAGACCCTGGCCTGGGCGTGGCGCGACGAGGCCAATGTCGGCCGCGCGGCGTTCCGCACCATGGTGGCCGAGGGACGTATCGTCGGGCCGCGCCGACGCGGGGCCGCCGCGATCCAGCGGCGCGCCCAGTCTTGGCTCGCCAAGGGCCCGCCGCCACTGACGCCCGAGCAGCGCGACCGGGCGCGCTATCACATCACCGACAAGATCGGCGACTTGCGCGATCCGCGCCCCGCGGAGCAGCTTCCAGCACTGGCCTTCGCGCTCTACGACCCCATCGCCGAGCTGATCCTGCGCGGCGCTGGCCAGTGGGCCGCGAACGGCAAGTGGATCCCGCGCCGCCTGCGCGCTCTCGACCCGGCGCTGGCCGACGACTTCGTGGCCGCGTTCGAGGCGCTGCTGGCGCGGAAGGATCCGGCGCCGCTGATTGCGTTCGCCGAGCGGGTGCTGGCGCCGCACGGGGGCTGGCTGTTCGAGGGCTACGAGAGCGCCTGGCCGGCGGGGAACAGGATCAAACGGCGCAAACCTCGCTCACCAGCTGCGCGCGATCTCTAACCTCGCCACCCCGGCCGGAGCGCAGCGAAGAGCCGAGGCCGGACGGGCCGCCACCTAGCTGGATCGCGTACGAGGAGCCGGCGGGTCTGGCCCCGGCTCTCCGGCGCTGCGCGCCTGCGGCCGCGGTGACGGAGGGGCGGCGCTACACCTTCTCGAACAGCATCGCCTTGGTGAGGAAGGCGGCGTCCTCGGAGACCAGGCGCAGGCCCGCGCCGGCGAAGAGGGCGGTGAGGTCGGTGCGGGCGTAGCCGGCGTAGTAGGGTTCGTGGAAATAGGCGGGGAAGGCTTCCAGCAGTCGGGCGAGGCGGGGCTCGTCGGCGGGCTGGATGGAGTCGGCCAGGGCGAAGACGCCGCGGGGCTTTAGCACCCGGGCGATCTCGGCCGCGGCGGCGGTGCGCACCTTGGGCGGCAGCTCGTGGAACAGGTAGACGCTGGTCAGCGCATCGAGGCTGACGTCCGCGAAGGGCAGCTGTTCGGCCTTGGCCTGCACGAACGCGGCGCTGGGCGCGGCGGCGCGCGCGGCGCCGAGATAGGCTGGAGAGAGATCGGCGCCGATCAGGCGGGCGCGGGGAAAGGCGGCGGCAAGGTCGTGAAGGAAGGCGCCGGCGCCGCAGGCGAGGTCCAGGACCAAGAGCCCGCGATGGTCTCGCGTCCGCCAGGCCCTGGCCAGCAGCGACAGCGCCCGCCGGCGCATGGCCCCCGCCGTGCCGGCGAACAGCGCCTCCACCTGGGCCTCGTAGCGGCCGGCGCTTTCGGCGGTGAACCAGCCGCCGGACTGGAAGTGGAAGTTCTGCCGGTAGTAGGCCGGGTAGCTGGACGGCGCCTCGGCGCGCACCTCGGCGCCGTCGCCGCGCCGGCGGCGGGCCTCGACCGCCATGGCGTCGGCGATGAAATCGGCGGTGCGGCGGATGGCGCGGACTGGGTCTGCGGGGCCGTCCTCCATGGCGGGATAGAGACCGGCGGCGACGTCGGCGGCTTCCTTCTCGAAGGCCGAGAGCCAGGCGCGGCGGACGAAGCCGGCGGGCGGCGCCTCGGCGGTGGGCTCGAACGCCGGCGGCTTGGCGTCGGCGGGCTTGGCCAGCGCCCGCGCGGCGACGCCGGCCGCGCCCCACCAGATGGCCTTGGCCGCCGCCGAGGCCGCGTAGGCGCGGGCGTCGCCGGCGAAGGCGCGGCGGCGCTCGGGTTTCGGGTCCGCCTCGCTCAACCGCCGCTCCGCTCGAACACGCCAACCAGCTCCGCGTGAGGCGACCACAGGAACTGGTCGACGGGCAAGACCCGCTGCAGGGTGAAGCCGGCATCAGTCAGAATTCGGGCGTCGCGGGCGAAGGTGACCGGGTTGCATGACACCGAAACGACGCGGGCGAGGCGCGAGGCCGCGATCTGGTGGTGCTGCTCGGCGGCGCCGGCGCGGGGCGGATCGATGACCGCGGCGTCGACCTTGTCCAGCTCCATGGCCAGGACGGGGCGGCGGACAAGGTCGCGCGCCCCGGCGGTGATCGCTTTCAGCCGGCTGGCCGCGCCCTGCGCCGAGGCCAGCGCGCGCGTGGCGGGTTCGGAGACGTCATAGGCGGTGACGGTGGCGTGCTCGGCCAGCCGCAGGGCGAAGGCGCCGACGCCGCAGTAGAGGTCGGCGACGATCTTGGCGCCGGCCAGGGCTTCGACCGCGAAGGCGGCCATGGCCGCTTCGGCCTCCGCCACCGCTTGCAGAAATGCGCCCGGCGGCAGCGCCACCATCGCCGCGCCGGCGCGGACCATGGGCTGGCGCGCCTGGTAGAGCGTCTCGCCGTTCAGCGTCACCCGGGCGAAGTCGGCGGCGGCCGCGGCCTCGGCCACCCGCGCCTGGGCGTCGGCCGAGAGCGCGCCGGTGCGGCGCTCGACGCCGGTGATGTCGACGTCGAGACCGGTCTCGGTGAGGGTAGTGTGCAGGGTGGGCGCGGACTTCGCGTGCTCGAACAGCGGCGCGGCGAGGCGGCGCAGCGCCGGGAAGGCCGCCACCAGGCGCGGATCCGCCACCGGGCAGACCTCAATGGGGGTCAGTTTCCACGAGCGCCGGGCCTTGAAGCCGATCTGGGCCTCGCCTGCCCGGCCCGGCCGCGCATGCAAAGCCAGGCGCCGGCGCGAACCCGGCTGAGCGGCGAAGGCCGGGGCAAACTCGGTCTCGAGCCGCTCCCAGGCCAGCGCCAGGCGGATCTGCTCGACCTTCCAGGCGAGGTAGGGCGGGGGCTCCCAGTGCTGAAGGGCGCAGCCGCCGCACGCGCCGAAGTGGGGACAGGGCGGCGTGGTGCGGTCGGCGCTGGGCTGCAGCACCTTTGCCAGTTCGCCGCGATCGCCAGACACCTTCGCCCGCACCCGCTCGCCCGGCAGGGTCTCGCCGACGAACACCGGACCCGCGGCCACGCCGTCGCCCTGCGCGCCGACCCGCTCGATGACCAGATCGCGCAGCTCGCCCTCGGCTCGGGCCTTCGCCTTCGGTCGCCACGCCATGCGCGGGGCTTCGCGGAGTTGCGTCGGCGGGTCAAGCGATGCCTGGAACGTGCCTCAGCTCAGGGCGCGCAAGGCGAGCGTGCGGCGGATGGTTTCGTCGAGGTAGCACTGGTCGACCTCGATGCCCTGCAGCGAGCCGCCTTGCTCGTCGTCGCCGGCGTGGTCGCACTTCTTCTGGGTGGTCTTCAGCCAGGCGCGTTCCTGGTCGCGGAGCTGGGTCTTGCCGGCCGCCAACCGGCTGGCCATGCGGGTCTGGTAGATGACGTTCAGAGACTTGTCCCAGACATCGTGCTCGGCGCTCAGGCAGTCGTGCATTGGATAGGTCGAGCCGCCGGCGGCGTTCATGCAATCGTTGTAGGTCTTTGAATAGTAAGAGCTAAGGTCGGTCTGGGCATGGGCCAGCACTGGGAACGCAGCGCCAACCAGCGCCGCCAAGCCGGACCACATTCTTCGCATTGCCTGGTCCCCTCGGGCGCCTGCCGACGGCAATCTTCGCCCTGGATACCTTCATGAAACGCTTAGCCTGACGCAAGACCGGCGCGCGCTGGTCCGTGAGTGCGGCTCACATAACGAGACGTTCGGCTTCTTTCCCATCACCGCCATCACTACCTGTGCCCCATCGCACAGGGAGTCGGGTGATGGCGAAGCTGGACGGGACGAAGGTGGTGGTGATCGGGGGCGCGTCGGGCGTCGGTTTTGCCGTGGCCGCGGCGGCGGTCGAGGCCGGCGCCGAGGTGGTGGTCGGGTCCAGTCAGACGCCGCGGATCGAAGCGGCGGCGAAGAAACTCGGACAGGGCGCCAAGGGTCATACTGTCGATGTGAAGGACGAGACGTCCGTCGCGGCGTTCTTTGAGGCGGCCGGCGCGTTCGACCATCTGGTCTTCACCGCCGGCGATTGGGGTCACATGTTTGGCCCGACCCGCGATCTCGATGTCGAGGCCAGCAAGGCCCGAATGGAGGTCCGGTTCTGGGGCGCGGCCCGCGCCGCCAAGTACGCGATCCGTCAAATCGCCAAGGACGGCTCGATCACCCTGACGGGCGGCATGCTGGCGCACCGGCCGATGCTGGGCGCGCCGCTCACCACCGCCTCGGCCCAGACCACCGAAGGCCTGGCCATGGGCCTGGCGCGCGACCTGGCGCCCATTCGGGTCAACGCGGTTTGTCTGGGCCTGATCATGAGCGAGCAGGTGCAGACCATGGGCGAGGCCATGGTCAAGGGCTTCACCGCCAACCTGCCGCTGCCCCGCGGCGGAACCGTCGAGGAAGCGGCCGAGGCTTACCTGTTCCTGATGCGCGCCACCTATGTGACCGGCCAGGTGGTGCGGGTCGACGGCGGCGGCAGCCTGGTCTGAGTCCGCCGCTCGAGCCGCACAATCAAGCCCGGTGGTAGCGGCAGCTCAGCATGCCGTAGGGATTGATCAGGTCGAGGGTGAGGTCGTTCGGCCCGTTGACGTCCCATTGCTCGAAGTTGGGGCCGCCGTAGGACACGTCCACGAAGGTCGCCTGCACGTTGTAGATGGGGTGGCCGGTCGAGGTCACACCGCCGCGCACCGCGGTCGCCGAGTCCGCGTCGAACTCCTGGGACGTCTGGCAATTGGCGGCTTGGTCGGTATCGACCAGCGTCCACTGGCCGAAGATCGGGTTGCCGCCGGAAGCTGCCGCCGCAACGGCAGGCGCCGGCGCATCCGGCGGCGCCGGCGCTGTCGCGCCGGCCGGTTGAGGCGCGACGGCGGCACTGCTCGGCTTCGACGAGCCATGACCGAACGCCAGATAGAGCACGACCGCCACCGCCGCCCCGCCGGCGATCACTGGGAGGCGAGACTTCCGCGGCGGCTTGGCTGGGGGAGGCGCGATTGCGGGAGGCGCGGCAGCAGGCGGCTCCAATTCGTTATCCGCCAATGTCTTCCAGCTCCTTGCGGCCACTCGGCCGCGTCACGACCTCACTGGAGGCCGTGATTTTCCCACGCGTGCAGATGTTCGAGGCCGCCGACTGCGGTGTGGACCGCGCCGACGCGCCACCGTCAACGACATGGGAGACGAGGTCAACCGCTTCAGCGCCGTTACTGCCTGGGCGCATCCGTAACGGGGGGCGCCGCCCCGCCGATCACCAGGGGATGGTCTCGCCTTCCCAGCGGGTGAAGGTCCCGGTTGGGCCGTCAGGTCCGAGCAAGGCGACGCGCACCGCTTCGCGAGCGCCCTCTTCCAGCGTTTCCGTGCCCTGGAAGCCGTTGAGGTTGGTGCGGGTGAAGCCGGGGGATACGGCGTTGACCTTGATCCCCTCCGGCTCCAATTCGAGCGCCATGGCGAGCGTCAAGGCGTTGAGCGCGGTCTTGGACGCCGGGTAGACCGGCCCGAAGATGGCGCGATACGCGTAGGCCGGATCCGAGTTGGTGGTCAGCGAACCGACGCCGCTCGACACGTTGACGATGCGGGCGCCCGGCGTCTCGCGCAGCAGCGGCAAGAGCGCCTGATACACCGAGAGGACGCCGAACACGTTGGTCTCCCAGACCGCCCGCATCTCTTCGAGCGACACATTGCTGGGGCGCGTGGTCGCCGCGTACTCGACGACGGTCAGGCCGGACGGCTTGCTGGTGTTCGAGATCGCCGCGTTCTGGATCAGCACGTCCAGGCGCCCGAACTCGGTCCGGACGCGCGCCGCAGCGGCGGCGATCGACGCCTGATCGGTCACATCGAGCTGGAGCGCATGGGCGTCCGCGCCGATCTCCTGGGCCGCCGCCTCGCCCTTCCCGAGGTCGCGCGAGCCCACCAGCACGGTGAAACCATGGCCGGTGAGGTCCTTGGCGATCTGAAGGCCGATGCCTTGATTGGCGCCGGTGACGAGAGCGACGGGCTTGTCTTTCATGGCTATCTCCTCGGATGTCGGACTGCGTTGAAAGCGCCGCCTGGCTTGGCTACATACACAGGCGGATCGGTGTTCCGTATTAATATGGATCATCGTTCCGTTTATCAAGGGGCCGCCGTGGTCGAGCGATCAGCAACACACGATGTCGATGAGGAGCTGCAGTCCCAGCCGACGCGCCGCGTGCGCGCCGACGCCCAGCGCAGCCTCGACGCCCTGCTCAATGCGGCCAAGCAGGTGTTCGCGGTTTCAGGCGTCGATGCGCCGGTGCGGGAGATCGCCGACAAGGCCGGCGTCGGCCTCGGCACCCTTTATCGGCACTTCCCGCAGCGCGCCGACCTGATCGCGGCCGTCTTCCGGCGCGAGATCGACGCGTGCGCCGACATCGCGCCGGTGCTCGCCCAGTCGGAGGCGCCCTTCGAGGCCCTGGCCAGCTGGATGCAGCGCTACGCGGCGTTCGTCGCCACCAAGCGCGGCCTCGCTCAGGCCCTGCACTCCGGCGATCCGGCGTTCGACGCCCTACCCGGCTATTTCGATCGGCGGCTCCGCCCCGCCCTGCGCGCGCTGCTCGAGACGGCGGTCGCCGCCGGTGAGGTCCGCGCCGACGTCGATGCCGACGACCTGGTGAGCGCGGTGTCGAGCCTCGGCATGGCGGCCCAGAACGCGGAACCCGGCCGGGCCGAGCGCATGGTGGCCCTGCTCGTCGACGGGTTGCGCTACGGCGCGGGCGGCCGGTAAACCCTCCCGCCCTACCCCGCGCCCTCGGTGACGAAGAGCTTCTTCAGTTCGTTCTTGAGGATCTTGCCGTTGGCGTTGCGCGGCAGGGTTTCGCGCCAGAAGATGATCTTCACCGGCACCTTGAAGGCGGCCAGGCGCTCGGCGACGAAGGCGCGCAGTTCGCGCTCGGAGGCTTCCGCGCCCGGCTTCAGGGTGACGACGGCGCCCGGCTCCTCGCCCAGGGTCTTGTGCGGGATGCCGACCAGGGCCGCGTCCATCACCGCCGGATGGTCGTAGAGGACGTTCTCGACCTCGATGCAGTAGATGTTCTCGCCGCCGCGGATCAGCATGTCCTTGGCCCGGTCGATGATGTAGCAGAAGCCCTCCTCGTCGAGCCGCGCCAGGTCGCCAGTCTTTACCCAGCCGTCGATGAAGGTTTGGGCCGTGGCCTCGGGCTTGTTCCAGTAGCCCTTCACCACCTGCGGGCCCTTGCACCAGAGCTCGCCCACCGCGCCGATCGGCAACTCCTTGGGCTCGCCCTCGACGGTCATGATCTTCAGGTCGGTGACCGGCACGGGCGGGCCGCAGCTGTCCGGGCGGTGTTCGTAGTCCTCGGCGCCGTTGCCGGTGGCGGTGGCGGAGGTCTCGGTCATGCCCCAGCCGTTACCGGGCGCGGAGGCCGGGAAGGTCTCCTTGATCTTGCGCACCAGCTCCGGCGCCGAGGGCGCGCCGCCGTATGCCACCGAGACCAGCGACGAGAGGTCGTAGTTCTTGCGGGCCGGATGCTCGATCAGCTGCCAGGCGATGGTGGGCACGCCGCCGGCCATCATGATCTTCTCGCGCTCGATCAGCTCGAAGGCGCGGATCGGGTCCCAGCGGCGCATCATCACCAGCTTGCCGCCGCTGGCCAGGGTGGGGTTCAGCACCGCGAAGCAGCCGGTGGCGTGGAAGAACGGCACCGAGAGAAGGCTGGAGCGCTGCGGCGCGTTGGGGTCAGGCGCCGGCGGGGTCTCGCCGCGGCGCAGGAACGGACGGATGCCGCCGGCCATGCCGGCCATGATGTTGGAGTTGATGTTGCGCTGGGTGGCCAGCGCGCCCTTCGGCTTTCCGGTGGTGCCGGAGGTATAGAAGATGGTGGCGTCGTCCTCGGGCAGGAGCTCCACGTCGGGCAGCGGCCGGTCGGGCAGCTGGCCCCATGAGTTGGGTTCGCCCAGCACCCGCTCCAGCTTGGCGACCAGCGGGTTGGCGATCTCGTCGTCTTCGCGGGCGACGTAGATGCGCTTCAGGTCTGGACAGTTTTCCAGGTGCTCGTTGATCCGCTCCAGGCGCTCGGAATCGACGATGGCCACGGTAGAGCCGGAGTCGACCAGGCCGTATTCCAGCTCCGGCCCGGTCCACCAGGCGTTCAGCGGGGTGACGATCGCGCCCAGCGAGGCGGCGGCGAAGAAGGCCACCGGCCACTCGGGAATGTTGCGCATGATGATGGCGACGCGGTCGCCCTTGCCGACGCCCTGCACCGCCAGCTCGGCCGCCAGCAGCGCGACGGCGCGGTGGAAGGCCTCGAAGCTGACCCGCTCGTCCTCGTGCACCAGGAAGATCTTCTGCCCGAACGCCCGCCCGGCCTGAACCACCGCGCGCAGCGACGGCGGAGCGTTCTTCCACACCCGCGTCGGCACGCCCCGGATCACCAGTTCCTCCATCTCGCAGGGCGATCCCGGCGCGGTGATGATGGCGTGGGCCTGCGCGATCGACATCGCGGGCCAGGGCTTGGCGGTTTCACTCATGGGCGGGTCTCTTTCGGGCGCGTCGGGCGGGCATTTTTCGGTGGGTGAACAAGCATAAGGAACCTTGCGATGCAAACGGGGCCGTACCGGGGTAAGGCGGTGCTCGGCAAGCGTGGTCCGCGTGGGCCTTACAGGAAGCAGGACACGGCATGATCGGCCCCGAGGAGATTGACCGCATGCTCGGCGCGATCCGCAAGGGGATCGAAGTGGCGCGGAAAGAGGAGCCTCTGGGGGATCAAACGTCGACGGATGACTTCGCCGCCTATTGCGCGTGGCAGGAGCTACGTCGCGCCGGCTTCCGCGTGGTCCCGGTTTCAGATTTGGGGACCTGAGACACCACCCATAGCGGTCGGGCGGCGGCCGGGCGACACTGGCGCGTCGCTTTCGGAGCTCCGACGCATGCACCCGATCAGCCTGCTCACCTTGCCCAATGTGTTCAGCTACGCCGGCGTGGCGCTGTTCGCGGCCACCGGGGCGATGGCTGCGGCGCGGCGCAAGCATGACGTCGTGACCTTCGTGTTCTTCGCGGCGATCACCGGGCTGGGGGGCGGCACGCTGCGCGACCTGTTGCTGGGACAGCCCATCGTCTGGGTGCGTGACCCGGTGAACCTGACCATCGCGGTGGTGACCGGCGCGGCGGTGTGGCTGGTGGGGTTCCGCGAGCGGGCGCAGCTCCCGCTGCTATGGCCGGACGCGCTGGGACTGTCGGCCTTCGCGGTGCTGGGGGCGGACAAGGCGTTGGCGCTGGGGGTGAACCCGGTGGTGGCGGTGCTGATGGGGGTGCTGACCGCGACGGCCGGCGGCATCATCCGCGACATCACCGCTGGCGAGCCGTCGATCCTGCTCAGCCGAGAGATCTACGTCACCGCGGCGCTGTTGGGGGCGTCGGTCTATGTGGTGGCGCAGCCGCTGGTGGGCGGGGACGTGGCCAGCCTGCTGGGGTTCGCGGCCGGCGCGGGCCTGCGCATCGCGGCGATGCTGTTCGGCTGGTCCCTGCCCTCCTACTTCGGCGGCTTCTTCGGACGCGCGACGGTTGATCCGGGTTCGGCGAAAGCGTAATCTTTGCCCTGTCGTTCACCGCGTCCCCGCGGTGGGCCGCGCTAACCACGCGGTAGACCTGACGCTCCGGATCTCTTTCGAGGCCCGGCGCGAAGGGATCTACCGCGGGGCGCCGTCAAGGAGACGGAGCCAATGAGTTATCGCGAAGACTTCACCCTCACCTCAGATCAGCGTGCCACGTTCCTGCGTGACGGCCTCATCCGCCTGCCCGGCTTCTTGCCGGCCGAGCGGGTGGCCGCCGCACAAGCCGTGGTGTTCGCCGCGCTCGAACGCGGCGGCTTCTGGCGGGACGGCGCTTGGCGCCTGCCCGATGAGAAGCCCGTGCCGCCGGCCCACGGGCCTTCCGCCTCGAAGCTGATCGGCAACAAGCACCCTGAACTGGCAGCGCTCTTCGACGAAGATCCGGCGCGCGCGCTGCTCGAGACGCTGCTGGAGGGCCAGAAAGCCGACCGGCGTATCTATCGGCGGCCGATGAGCCTCTTCACCCTGCCCCAGGCCGGCGCATGGACGATGGCCAACAACTGGCACACCGATGCGCCGCGGCTGGCCAGCCGCCGCGCGCCGGGCGTGCAGCTGTTCACCTTCCTATCGCCGGTTGGGCCGCGCGGCGGCGGCACCATGGCCATCGCTGGGTCGCACCGGTTGCTGGAAGACGGCCGGTTCTTGACCGCCAAGCAAATGCGCCACGAGCTGGGCCGCGAGCCTTACTTCCGGCAGCTGTGGCGGAGCGAGCCGCTGGTCTGGCCGGCTGAGGCCGAATATCCGGCGGGGGCGGCGTTCAACCTGCCCCTGCGGGTGGTGGAGATGACGGGCGAGCCGGGCGACGTCTGGCTGATGGACCTGCGCACCTTCCACACCGCCTCGCACAACGCCGCCGAGGTCCCGCGCGTGATGATCACCCAGCGGTTCATCCGCCGTGAGGTCGTGCGCGAGATCGCCGAGGGCATGGGGTGGATCAAGGGCGGTGCTGCGGACGAGGGCTGAACCTCCGAATCCTTTCCCCCCAATGGGGAAGGGACAGGG
>Ga0265338_10004782_pt1 | contig 18100 bp, 17 predicted proteins | sample 42126metaG_FD_193579 | JGI IMG/M metagenome (GOLD analysis project Ga0265338, IMG submission 193579) | Rhizosphere microbial communities from Carex aquatilis grown in University of Washington, Seatle, WA, United States - 4-21-26 metaG | ecosystem: Host-associated > Plants > Roots > Rhizosphere... | reverse complement strand
ACCGAAATACGCCCTACCCCCGTGATCAGTCCGGCTCCGGGCGCCTCATCGTTGTACAGACCGGTGGCTGCCAGTTGCGACAGCTCCAGAAAGGGCGTGCCCGGATCGAGCAGCAGTTCCACGCGTTCCCGTGGCAGCAGCTTGCCGCGCGCCACATGGCGCGCGCGGGCGCTCTCGCCGCCGCCCTGGGCATTGCGCGCCACGCGCTCCCTCAGGTCGGCGACCAGCGGCAGCATCGCTGCGCGATTGGCCTTGAACTCCTCGCTCCTGGGATTGAGCTCGCTGGTGAGCACTGGCACGTCCGCCACCCCGACTTGCAATCAATGGACTGATTGTCGGACAATAGCGCAATTAATCAGGTCGGAGCAAGCGGCCATGAGTGTTCTGGATGCCACCGAGCTCGATTACGGTCTGGGCGAGACCCTGACAGAGGTGCGCGCGCAGGTGCGCCGCTTCGCGCGTGAGAAAATCGCGCCGCTGGCCGATGAGATCGATCGCAGCAACCAGTTTCCGCGCCAGCTCTGGCCGCAGCTGGGCGCGCTGGGACTGCTCGGCATCACCGTGCCGGAACGCTGGGGCGGATCCAACCTCGGCTACCTGGCACATATCCTCGTCATGGAGGAGATCTCGCGCGCCAGCGGCGCGGTCGGGCTCTCCTATGGCGCGCACTCCAATCTTTGCGTCAACCAGCTCACGCGTCACGGCACCGATGCCCAGCGCGACCGCTATCTGCCGCGGCTGGTGGACGGCTCGCACGTGGGCGCGCTGGCCATGTCCGAGCCCGGCGCCGGCTCCGACGTCACTGCCATGGAGCTGCGCGCGACGCAGCACGGCGATCACTTCCGGCTCTCGGGCCGCAAGATGTGGATCACCAACGGCCCGGATGCGGACGTGCTGATCGTCTATGCCAAGACCGACCCACAGGCGAACGAGCGCGGCATCTCCGCCTTCATCGTGGAGAAGGGCTTCGAGGGTTTTTCCACCGCGCAGAAACTCGACAAGCTAGGCATGCGCGGCTCCAACACCTGCGAGCTCGTATTCGATCAATGCCGCGTGCCGGCGGAGAATCTGCTCGGCGGCCTCAACCAGGGCACTCACGTGCTCATGAGCGGCTTGGATTTCGAGCGTGCGGTGCTGGCCGGCGGCCCGCTCGGGCTCATGGCCGCGGCACTGGACCTGACGCTGCCCTATGTGCATGAGCGCAAGCAGTTCCGTCGTGCCATCGGCACCTTCCAGCTCATGCAGGCCAAGCTCGCCGACATGTACGTCAGCCTCAACGCTGCGCGCGCCTATGTCTACGCGGTCGGCCGCGCCTGCGATGCGGGCCTGTGCACGCGCCAGGATGCGGCTGCGGCGATTCTGTTCGCGGCCGAGCGCGGCACGCAGGTCGCGCTGGAGGCCATCCAGTCCCTCGGCGGCAATGGCTACATCAACGACTATCCGGCCGGCCGGCTGCTGCGCGATGCCAAGCTCTATGAGATAGGTGCGGGCACCCAGGAGATCCGCCGCATGCTCATCGGCCGCGAGCTGTTTCGCATCACCGCATGAACCTGCTGTTCGAACCCATCGCCGTCGAGCCCACCTACCGCCGCGTAGCCGGCGCGCTGGTCGAGCACATCGTGACCGGCCGTCTGCAGGTGGGCGATCACCTGCCGCCCGAACTCGAGCTGGCCCGGCAGTTCGGCGTCAATCGCTCCACCGTGCGCGAAGCGCTGCGCGAACTGGATAGTGCGGGGCTGCTCGGGCGCCGCCGCGGCTCCAAGCGCATGGTGGTGGTGCGGCCGGGCGCCGGACATGTCGGCGCCGGCGTGCGCCGCGCGCTGGTGCTGCACGAAGTGACCTTCCAGGATGTGTGGGAGGGGCTCACCATCCTGGAACCGCCGCTGGCCGCGCTCGCCGCCACGCGACGCAAGGCCGCCGACTGTCGCCAGCTGCATGCCGCTGCGCAGAGCGTCGCGGCCGCGGAGGATTCGGCGCAGACCGTGGTCCATGTCATCAAATATTTCCGTGCGCTCGGTGAAGCCAGCGGCAATCCGGCGCTGGCAGTGGCGCAGGAGCCGCTGCTGCAGCTGCTCGAGCCCTCGCTCGCGGCAATGATCGGCAAGGTCGCACAGGCGCGCGCGCGCATCATCGCCGCGCAACGCCGGCTCACCCAGGCGGTCGAGTCGCGTGACAGCGAGGCGGCCCAGACCTGGATGGCCAAGCACATCCGTGACTTCCGGCGCGGCTTCGAGCTTGCAGGCATCAATCCGCGTGATACTGTCGCGCAGGGCGGGCGCCCGGCGCCCGCGGAGTCCCCTGCAGCAGCACCGTAGCTTCGAGTCCGGGCGATGTTTACCTATATCTGTTTCGGTACCAACGACCTCCAAACCGCCGCGCGGTTCTACGATGCCACCATGGGGGCGCTCGGCCATGGGCGCTGCGATGTCGAGGACAAGCCGGAGTGGGACGGCTGGATCGGTTGGGGCACCTATCGTGACGGCGGCGCGCAGGAAATTGCGCTCTGGGTCTGCCAGCCCTTCGATGGCAAGCCGGCCACGGTCGGCAACGGCACCATGGTGGCGCTGCTGGCAAGCTCATGGAAACAGGTGGATGCGTTCCATGCTGCGGCATTGGCGCACGGCGGCAGCAGCGAGGGCGCGCCGGGACTGCGCCCGCAGTACAACCCGGATTTCTACGCGGCCTATGTGCGCGATCCCGATGGCAATAAGCTCGCCGCCGTATGCCGGGGATTCACACAAGCTCAGTGAGTGGCCGCATGGGCGCGAAGGTCCTGGCCGCGCTGGCAGTCACCATCGCCGTGCTGCCGATCGCCATGCGCCCGGATCCGGCCATGGCGGATCCGGCAGTTGAACTCCCGGCCGCCATTCTCGAGCGCTACACGGGCTACTACGCGCTCAGCGCTACGGGTGTGATCACGGTCACCCGCGCCGGCTCGCAGCTGCTGGTGCAGTTGCCGGGACAGCCGGCGACTGAGATCTACCCCCAGACCGCAGCCTCGTTCATCTATAAGAACGTGGATGCGCGCATCGACTTCATGCCCAATCCACCGGTGGAGATCACCGCGCTGGTGCTGCACCAGCAGGGGCTGGATCACGTGGCTCCGCGCATCGATGCGGCGCAGGCGCAGGCCATGGCGGCGGCCAATGAGCAGCGTGCCGGGGGCGGCACTCCATGAATTCGCCCGAAGCGCCCGAAGCGCCCGAGGCGGCTGAAAGCCCGTCCAGCCGGCGCAGACGCTTCCGCCTGACACTCAAGGTCACGGCGGTGTCCTGGCGCGATCTGCTGCAGACCGTAGGGCCGGTGGCGATCATCAGCACCGTGGCGGTGCTGCTGGCGCTGCACTTCGTGCGGCCCGCTCCGCCGAGTTCCCTGACCATGAGCGCCGGACCAGCCGGCAGCTCGTTTCAGACCGCGGCCCAGCAGTACCAGAAAATCCTGGCGCGCAACGGCATCGATCTCAAGATCATGACCTCCGAGGGCTCGCTCGACAATCTCAACCGCCTGACCGATGAGACCTCGGGCGTCGATGTGGCCTTTGTGCAGTCGGGCATCACAGGCGAGGGCGATGCCAGCGACCTGGTTTCGCTGGGCAGCATGTTCTATCAGCCGGTCATCGTTTTCTATCGCAGTCGTGAACCCATGGAGCGCCTCTCGGAGCTGCGCGGGCGGCGCATCGCGATTGGGGCGAAAGGCAGTGGCACACGGGTGCTGGCGCTCGCGCTGCTCAAGGACAATGAAATCGAGGCCGATGGCGCCACCAAATTGCTGGATCTGGAAGGAGAGTCCGCGCGATCGGCACTGGTCAACGGTCAGCTCGATGCCATCATGGTCAGCGGCGATTCGGCATCGCCGGCGACCATCCGCGCAATGCTGCATGCGCCGGGAATCCGGCTATATGATTTTCCGCAGGCCGATGCCTACGTGCGTCGCTTTCCGTACTTGAACAAGCTGTCCATTCCACCCGGTGCATTCGATCTGGGCGTGAATCTGCCGCCAAAGGCCATCAGCATGGTGGCGCCTACCGTGGAATTGCTGTCGCACACGGACCTGCATCCGGCGCTGACGGACCTGCTGATCGAAGCGGCGCTCGAAGTTCATGGGCGCGCTACATTGCTGCAGAACGCGGGGCAATTCCCGACACCGCAGATCCACAGCTTCCCGATCAGCACTGAGGCTGCCCGCTACTACAAGTCCGGCCGCAGTTTCGCCTACCGCTACCTGCCGTTCTGGATGGCGAGTCTCTTTACCCGCGCAGCGGTGATCCTGGTGCCTCTGTTCGTGGTGGTGATTCCGGGTCTTCGCTACCTGCCGCAACTCTATAACTGGCGCATCCGCCGGCGCATTCATCGCCGCTATGGCGAACTCATGGCGCTCGAGCGCGAGGCGGTTGCGGGAAACATGTCCGAGGAGTGGCGCGCGGTGCTGCTGGAGCGCGTCGATGAAATCGAACGTGCGACCATCAAAGTGAAGATGCCCGGATCGCATGCCGAGGCGCTCTACATGCTGCGCCAGCACCTGCGCTTCGTGCGCGATCGGCTGATGCACGCGCCGGTCACCGGTTCGGACACGGCGCTGCCGCCGACCGATACGTCTGCGGTGGGCTCCCCGGAGGAGTAATGCCCAGGGCGAGGTTCGCCGCCTAGGGCAGTGCAGGCCCGCTGCTGCCTGCGAACAGCGGCGATGTGACCGGCACCGCAAGCGCTGCAGCCAGGTGCGCAGCAGGCGTGGCCGCTGGCAAAGATGCGGCACGATCGCGGAAGCCACCCTTCGTCATGAGCAGATCGCCAGGCTGCGTGAATTGATGGCGCCCGAAGTCCCAGCTGGCGCGTCGCCCAAAGTCGATCCGAGTGTTTTCGTGCGCGGCCATGCGCAGGTTCACCAGTTCGTGCCGGCCTGAGAGCTCCGCGGCACTGCTGGTGCCGCCCGGCAGTGCGCGGGGATTGGAATGCTGGTCGAGACGCAGGCCATAACTGCGTGCAGCCGCACCGGGGCCTATGGGTTGCGAGATGTAAAACATGATCTCGCGGCCTTCGATGCTGGAGCTGGTACCGGGCTCTCCCGCGAGGCACGCGCCGGTCCAGGGGAGCGCCGCGCTGCCGAGCGCGAGGCAGCGCACACCGAACCTGATCCTGAGTCTCCTTCGCACCGCAGACCTCCCGGCCTGAGCCTGGAGTTCAGTATGCGCCGGGGGTACCCGCCGTCAGCTCATAGGGGACAGAATGTGCCGGGGCGCTGAAAATATCGTCAGGCGTGCCCGATTATGGAAAAAACGGCCCCGAAGACTGGTTTATGAGGATTGGGGGGCATGGCTTGCGCTCGATCGCCCGGAAGCTGGGTTCGTGGTGCAACGTCAGCAGAAAGCCGCATTGAGCCGCGGTTCACCAAGCGAGGCGAGCAGGGCGCGAACGCGCCCTGCCAGCAGCTCAGTCCGGATGGTATTCGCGCTCGGTGTGATGCACGAGTTGCGCGGGATAGAAATACACCTCGCGCAGCGAGCCATCGGCGTAACGCGATGCCTGGTCGTTGAAATGCGGCGACTTCGGATCGCTGCTCTCCCCACCCATGGTGATGGCGCGCGCCGAGACGCGCTCGCCGAACTCCACGATGGCGACGAAGCTGTTGCCGTTGGTGCCGTAGTACTTGCTGGTGCCCTCGTAGCGGCGCGCGCCGTAAGAGGCCAGCGAGCCCCAGCGCGCCGAGGTGAACTCCACCGGAATGCTGGGGGCGGCATCGCTGAACTTCTGCACGATATCGGAAGTCAGGCGCTGGCAGCGATTCATCTCGCCCCACTGCACTCGCCAGGTGCCGAAGTCATGCTCCAGTCGGTCCGAGACACGGGCAAGTACGGAGAGCTTCTGGTCCGCAGTGGTGCGGTCGGCCATGTCGTCGTAGACGGATAGCTTCTCGGCATCGGCATCGCCCTTGGCCTCATTCCACAGCTCATCACCCCAGAGGGAAGCGAGGGTGGTGGCGATCGAATGTACGCCCCAGCGATAGTTCCAGCCGCGCAGCACCGCGATCTGGTCGGCCAGCTTCGGCTTGAGCGCATTGGACTCATTGATGCCGTCGTAGGCTGCAATCAATGCCGGAATCAGCTGCGCGAAGGCGGGCAGATAGGAATCGAAGGCGGCTGCGTTCAATGCATCCTGAGAGAAGTCCTTGCGATCCTTGAGCAGCAGCGTCGCATGCACGCCGCGCGGATTTTCGCCCGCGGTGTCCATGTAGCGCGGGAAGTCCTCGCGTTTGGGGCTGCTGGCACCGGCGGCGGAGTAGGGCCAGTCGTTGGTGTTCATGATCCAGCCGCTGGCCGGATTGAGTATGTGCGGCAGCTCTCCGAGTGTGTGCAGGCCCTTCCAGTCGGTTGCCGGATTCGCGCCGTCGACCGGGCGGGTGTAATCGAAATGATCCTCCCGGCGCGGTACGAACTGCGGGTGCAGGTAGGCGATGGAGCCATCCGCATCGGCATAAATCGTATTGTTGGAGGAATTCGCGCGCAGTTCCATGACTTTCATGAAGCTCGCAAAGTCACGTGCCTTGGTGAGTCCGAATCCCTGTGACAGCGCCTCGATGGGCTTCTGCATCAGCGCGATGGCAATCCACTTGCCGTTGATCTGCTCGATGATGGGACCGTGGTGAGTCGCATACGTGGTGAAGGACTTCGTGGCTGTGCCGCCGTCTGCGGTGCGATAGGGAATGTTGACCGTCGAGACGCTCACGGGCCGCAACTGGTTGCCAAAGCGATAAAAGAGATGCCCGTTCTTGTTGACGATGGTCTCGGAAAAGAAGTCGACGTTGTCCACGCCGCTTGAAGTGTGCATCCAGCCCAGGCGTTCATTGAAACCCTGGTAGATGAAAAACTGTCCCCATGTCACAGCGCCATAGGCATTGAGACCTTCATCGCTCGTCACCTGCAGCTCGGAGCGAAAGAAAAACGAGGTGTGGGGGTTGATCAGCAGCAGCGCGTGGTGATTGACCGTATTGGCCGGCGCGATGGCAATCCCATTGGAGCCGCCGGGCTCGTTGTCCGGGTCGGTGGGATCCAGCCGCGAGGCGATCCTGAAGGAGCCGCCGTCATGCGTGCTGCGGGTACGCGCGCTCTTCGCACCGTAGAATGCCTGCAGCGGACTCAAGGCCACGCGTTCGATGTCGCCGCCGATGCTGCCCTCGGTAAAGCTCAGGGCCATCCACGGCTCGAAGTGGTGCAGCACACGCGGGCTTGCCTGGGGGTGGGAGTGCAGATAGAAGTTCAGCCCGTCGGCCCATGCCTGCATCAGCTTCTGCAGCCAGGCGGGGGAAGCCGCGTAATGCGTCTTGAGCTCTTCGGGGCGAACGAACAGTTTCATGCGCAGGTCCTGGTAGATCGCGCTCTCACCTTCGGCTTCGGCCAGCCGGCCCATCGCATTCAGATAATTGGTTTCGACGCGATTGAAATCGTCCTCGGCCTGCGCGTAGATCATGCCGAACACGGTGTCCGCGTCGGTCTTGCCGTGGATGTGCGCGATGCCCCAGTCGTCGCGCACGATGCTGGTCTCGGCTGCCTCGGTGCGCCAGCGCGCCTCCTCATCCGGGCTGGGCTGTGCCACCGCGGGCAAGGCGGCGAATACACAGACCGATAGCAGCGCGCGCAGCGTCGTTGTCATGCGATGGATTCCGTTCTTGTTATGGCTGTGGACTGATTGCCGTGGACGATCTCGCGGCCCCGCGGGCGCCACGTTCGCCGCGATTCTCCGATAATTCTGCGCAAAGGGCGAGGGGAGTACCTTGATTATTTATAATTGCAAAACCAATAGGATACGATAGATAAGTAATCTTAAAGGTTACATGCGGCTCGGCCACTCAAATCCCCGGACCTGGAGGAAGGCCGCTGCCGCGGGAATAAACTGCCCTCGGCGCAAGTCCTTACCGGCAAGTGTGTGGTTGTATCCATGGACGATAGACGTCGTCGCTTCGAGGTGCAGGTGCTGCCGCATCTCGATGCGGCCCATAACTTCGCGCGCTGGCTGGCGCCGGTGGCGGCCGATGCCGATGACGTACTGCAGGAGGCGGTGCTGCGAGCGTTTCGTGCCTTTGACTCGCTGCACGTGGCGGACGTGAAAGCCTGGCTGTTCGCCATCGTTCGTAATTGCCATTTCACGGCGCTGAAACAGCGTCAGCGGCGCGCGCAGGTGCCATTGCCCGAGGAACACGATGCCAATGATGGGGCAGCGCTGATGGCCGATACGCCCGGCCCGGAAGAGGAGTCCATTCGCAGCAGTGAAGCGCATAACCTCAATGAGCTCATGCGGCTGCTGCCTGCGGAATATCGGGAGGTCCTGGTGCTGCGCGAGCTTGAGGATTTGAGCTACCGCGAGATTGCCGAAGTCGCCGGCGTGCCCATCGGCACCGTGATGTCGCGCCTGGCGCGCGCGCGGCGCGCGCTCAAGGGGCAGTGGATGGAGCAAATGCAAGGAACACCCCGTGCTGTGCCCTGAACACCTGCGCGTACAGGCCTGCTTCGATGGCGAGGTCGATGCGCTCACGGCCGCCTAGATCGAGCGGCACCTGGAACGCTGCGGCGAGTGCCACGAGCTGCACTTGCAGCTGCAGCGGACGCGACAGGCACTGCGCAGCGAACTCACGTACTTCCGGGTGCCGCAGCCTCTGGCCGCGCGCATCGGCAATGCCCTCGATGAAGCTGCTGATGCCGACGCGCCGATTGCAGGCGGCGCACGTTCGGCGCGCCCAGCGCGGGCGTCCCAGGCGGGGTGGCGGACGCGATCGTTCTGGACCGGCGCCTTCAGCGGCGCAGGGTTGTCCGCTGTCGCGGCTGCCGCTGCCCTCTTTATATGGCTGCCGACGCTGGGTGGCAGCCCGCTGGTCGATGACCTGGTGGGTGCGCACCTGCGCTCTTTGATGCCGGATCATCTGATCGATGTGGTGTCCTCCGACCGTCACACCGTCAAGCCCTGGTACGCCGGTCACACGGATGTCTCGCCGGCCGTGGCCGACTTCGAATCCCAGGGCTACAGGCTCGTGGGCGGCCGCGCCGACTACCTCGATCAGCAGCGTTCGGCCGTGATGGTCTACCAGCACGGGCCGCACACCATCAACGTGTTCACCTGGGCGGCGGACCGTCACTCCCTGCCGGCCGAAGTCACGCGCCACGGCTACCACCTGCTGGCATGGAAGATTGGCGATCTGCAGTACTGCGCGGTGTCCGACACGGGATGGGATGAACTGCACGCGCTGGCGGCACTCATCCAGGGCATTGCGTAAGAACGGCCAATAGAGAGAGGCCGGGGTATCGCCGGGCGTGAAGTCTCTGGAAATTGACTTACATCAACGTAAGTGAATTTCCAGAGACTTCACGCCCGATGCTGCCCTCTCTCTCTATATAGCACGTTCTCCTGCGCGCCGGCCTGAGCCTAGCCGCTAGAATTGCAGGCGTGAAAACCTTTCTGCTTGCCTTCGGCGCGCTGTTCTCCATCGTCAACCCCTTGTCCGGGGCATTCATTTTCTTTGGCGCCACTCGCGGACTGGATCCCAAGGTGCGCTCCGCTGTCTCACGCTGGGTCTCCATCTATTCATTCTCGATCATGACCGCCTCGCTGTACGTGGGCGCGTATGTCCTGAGCTTCTTCGGCATCTCGATCCCGGTGCTGCGCGTCGCCGGCGGCATCGTCGTCGCAGCCTCAGGCTGGCGCATGCTCAATGCCCCCGATGCCACCGAGCAGCGGCGCAACGAAACCCCGGAGCCGCGCTCCATCGAAGACCCCCCGAGCCGCCTGGCCTTCTACCCTCTGACCATGCCGCTGACGACCGGGCCGGGCACGATATCGGTGGCGATTTCCATCGGCGCGAGCCGACCCAGCGGATTTCATGCCCCCTCGGTGGAATTCTTCGTCGAGACCCTGGCCGCCGTGGCGTTGCTGTGCCTGTTGATCTACATCACATACCGCAACGCCGCTCGCCTGGCGAACCTGATCGGACCCACTGGCACCACCATCGTGGTGCGCCTGTCGGCCTTTCTGCTCTTCTGCATTGGCATCCAGGTGCTGTGGAATGGAGCCTCGGAGCTGCTGGGGACGCTGCCGATCGGATCGGCCGGCATCAACTAGGCCAGGCACGCTGGGCAGACACGCCGGCCAGCCCTGTGGGGCAGAGGCGGCTGGCGCTTCCGGTCGGCGTGGTTTATCTTCAGCTTAGAAGAAACTTGTCGAGCTCAAGGAAGAAGTGCGCCCTATGCGCTTGGATCCGATGAAGTCTCAGCCCGCGTCCGTTCCATCTGTGCCTCGCGGCACCGTGCTCTTCGCCGACCTGCGCGGCTACATGAGCATGGCCGAGCGCCTCGAGCCGCGGTACCTGGCCACATTGCTGGATGAATTTTTCGGCGCCCTGACGGTGTCGGTCGAGTTGCACGGCGGTGAGGTCTACCACACGGCCGGCGATGCGCTGATGGCTGGTTTCGGGCTGGCCGAAGCGCAGGCCGACGGCGCGCACGCGGCGCTCTCGGCGGGCCGCGATATGCTCGCGCGATTCGGCGATCTGGCCGAGCGGTGGCGGCACGACGCCGATATTCACGCCGGCCTGGGCGTCGGACTGCATCTGGGCGAGGTGGCGCTTGCGAGCTTCGGGCCGCCGACGCGGCGCATTGCCACGCTGGTGGGCGACACGCCCAATGTGGCCGCGCGACTGTGCGGCCGCGCGCGCGCAGGCGAAGTGCTGTTCTCCTGCACCGTGGCGGCCGCCCTGCACGCAGGCACCCCGGCGGAGCCCGTCGCTGCACCGGGCTTTGCGATGTCAGCTTTCCTGCAGCTGCCGAGGTATGAGCTGCGCGGGCGGCGCGAGCCGCTGGACATCTGGTGTATTCCGGCCAGCCGACGACCGGTCGAGGCGATCGGATTCGATCTGCGCGGCGCCGAGCACTGGCAGTAGCCCTAAAGCGCCCGGCTCCTGAGCGGGAAGATAAAGCGAGCCGCACTGTCGGCAATGCGCCGGGCTTCGGCCTGGGGCAGCCCCAGGGAACGCAGCAGCCCACCTGCCATCTGGGCGGCAATGGAACCCGCGGGTGTCGCCACGCGCTCCTCGAGCACGTGGCGCATCGCAATGACGACCGCGCCCATCACCAGCAGCAAGCCGATCTCCAGATCCACGGCGGCAAAGCGCCGTGCACGGATGCCGCGCATCAGATCATCGCGCAGATTCCGATTGATGGGCGCATCGGCCATGGTCGATCCGGGATTCAGCCGCCACAGCGCCTTGGCGCTGTCGGGGTGCTCTATCGCAAAGCGCAGGAACACGCACAGGCCGCGTGCCACGCGCGCCGCAGGATCGGTGATGCCGGTGTTGGCGCCCACCGCCAGACGCTCGGCCTCGGTGCGCACGGCGGCGCCGATCTCCCGCGCGAAGGACTCCTTGTCGGCGAAGTGGTTGTAGAAGCTGCCCTTGGCGACATCGGCCGCCGCGACGATCTCATCGATGCTGATGCCATCGATGTCGCGCGTGCCGAGCAGGGTACGGCCGGCGTGCAGTAACGCGGCGCGCGTGCGCAGTCGGCGGCGGTCGGGGCGACGGCTCTGAGGGCTTTCCATTTGACTATTTAGTTTAATAATGACTATATAGTCAATATATTTTATGGGGGCAGATCATGGCCGGTACAGTCACTCTCGCGCGCCGCGATGGGATCGTCGTCATTACCGTCGATAATCCACCGGTCAATACCATCACAGCCGCTGTGCGCGCCGACCTCAATGCCGCGCTGGATGAGATCGGCCGCGCGGCGAGCCCGCGAGCGCTGCTGTTACGGTGCGCCGGCAAGACCTACTTCTCCGGAGCCGATATCGGCGAGTTCGCCGGTCCGCCCAAGGAGGCCGAGTATCGCGCGCTCTGGGCACGATTCGAGAATCAGCCGGTTCCCGTGGTCGTCGCCATGCATGGCACCGTGCTCGGCGGCGGACTGGAGCTCGCGCTGGCCTGTCACTATCGCCTCGCCGCCGCGGACGCGCGGCTGGGCCTGCCGGAAGTGACACTGGGCATCATTCCGGGCGCGGGCGGCACGCAGCGCCTGCCGCGCCTGATCGGCGTCGAGCGGAGCCTGGATCTGATTCTCTCGGCCAAGCCTGTCAGCGCCCGTGAGGCACGGGCCCTCGGGTTCATCGATGCCGTCATCGAAGGCGACCTGCTCGAGGGCGCCCTGCAATACACGCGCGACCTGCTCGACAGTGGCGGCGGCGTGAGGCGCACTTCCGAGCGCCCAGTCGACCCTTCCACTGCCACCGAGCAGATCATCGCTCGCATGAAAGCCCGCGCCGAGCGCGAATTTCCCAATCGCGTGGCCGGTGCCACCGCGATCGAGGCCGTGCTGGCCTCGCTGTCGCTGCCGCTTGCCGAGGGCCTGGCGTTCGAGGAGCGGCTTGCCAATCGCTCCAAGGACACGCCTGAAAGTCGCGGCGCCATCCACATGTTCTTTGCCGAGCGCGAAAGCCGTCGCGTGCGCGACCTGCCGCCCGGGGTTGCCGCGCGCCCGGTGCGCTCGGCGGGCATCGTGGGCTCTGGCACCATGGGCGGCGGCATCGCCATGTGTTTTGCGAATGCCGGACTGCCGGCGGTGCTGGTGGATGCGGACGAGCCGGCGCTGCAGCGCGGACTGGCGACGATCTCACGCAACTACGATTCGATGGTCAAGCGCGGCCGCATCGATGAGGCGGAGAAGGCGCGCCGCATGGCGCTGATCCAGGGCACGCTCGATTACAAGGGGCTCTCGCAGGCCGATGTGGTGATCGAGGCCGTGTTCGAGAATATGGAACTCAAGCGCCGTATCTTCGCCGCCCTCGACAAGGTCGCCCGGCCCGGTGCGGTGCTGGCCAGCAACACCTCGACACTGGATGTGGCCCAGATCGCGCAGGCCACCTCCCGTCCCGAGGATGTGATCGGCATGCATTTCTTCTCGCCGGCGAACGTGATGCCTCTGCTGGAGGTGGTGCGCACGGATCTGACCTCCGCCAGCACCATTCAGACGGTCATGGAACTCTCGCGTCCGCTGCGCAAGACACCGGTGCTGGCGCGGGTGTGCTATGGCTTCATCGGCAACAGAATGATGGAAGGCTATGCGCGCGAGGCCGAGCGCATGCTGCTGGAGGGCGCAACGCCGCGCGCTATCGATACCGTGCTCGAGCAGTGGGGCATGGCCATGGGCATCCTGGCGGTGTTCGACATGGCCGGCGTCGACGTTGGAGTGAATGTGCACAAGGCCAACGCCGAGCGCTATCCGCCTGACCCGACCTACTACCAGGCGGATTTCGCGCTGGCCGAAGCTGGACGCTTCGGACAGAAGAGTGGCAAGGGTTACTACCGCTACGAGGCCGGCGACCGCAAGCGGCACGATGATCCGGAAGCCATCGCGCTCATCGCGCAGCGCGCGCAGAAGCTCGGGATCGCGCCGCAGGCGCACAGCAATCAGGAGATCCTCGAGCGCTGTCTCTACCCGCTCATCAACGAGGGTTTCCGCATCCTGGAGGAAGGGGTCGCCCAGCGTGCCAGCGATATCGATGTGGTGTGGTGCGCGGGCTACGGCTTTCCGCGCTATCGCGGCGGACCGCTGTTCTATGCCGAGGAGATTGGGCTTGCCACGGTACTCAAGGGCATCGAGAGCTACCGTGCGCGCTTTGGCCCCATGCACTGGGAACCCGCGGCGCTGCTGGTCGACCTGGTCAGGCAAAACAAGACCATCGCGGCCTGGGAAGGGGAAAAAAAGACCGCCTGAGACGGCTGGCTTCAGCCGCCGTCAGGCCGCCGTCAGGCCGCCGTCAGGCCGCCGTCAGGCCGCCGTCAGGCCGCCGTTCGGCCACTGTTCAGCCGCTGTGGCTCAGCGCCGACCAGTTCTTGCGCGCACGCGCCAGGAAGGCACGCGGGGAATCGAGGAAGTACACCAGCGAGGTAGCGCTCGAGAAGCAGTAGATCTTGTGGAAGTCCGGATCGACCCAGTTGAGCGAGCAGTCCGCCGGTATCCTCGATCCTGCTGCGAGCCCGATCGGATCGTTGTTGTCGAACTCGCCATGCATCGAGCCGCTGGGTGGAGTGGCGGACTTCCAGATGCCTTTATGGCCGGCATCCTGCGCCGTGGCGCCATGCTCCGCTGCAGCCGAGGTCAAATCGGAGGCCGGCGAAGCGCCAGCGAAGGCGCATAACAGGCACAGCCCGATGCTCAGGCCCCGTAACACGGCTGGAGGTCGCATCCGCATGAACAAAACCTAGCGGATGGCATTGCCAAAGTCCATGCCACACCGCTCGACCCGCGCCTTGGGACGGGTCAGGCCTCGTATTTGAACGAGAGCGCAACGCGCGCGCGGAAGGCGACGACCTTGCCGTTTTCAACCTTCATATCGAGCTTGACGATCTCGGCCACGCGCAGATCGCGCAGGGTCTTGGATGCGGTCTCGACCGCGGTCCTGGCCGCTTCTTCCCAGGAGACCGGGCTCGTGCCGATGATTTCGGTCACGCGATAGACGGTGGATGCTGACTTCCTGGTGGCCATGTGTGTTCCCCCTGATGAATGAAATGCGCTTGGAATCGATGATACGCCTTTCCTGCCGCTGTACGCCGCGACCCGCGCGCGCATCAGAGAGCGGCCGATCATCGGCGCTCGCTCGTCGCTCTAGGCTCCATCGGGGATCACACAGCAGGAGATGCGTATGGGCTTGCAGACGGACCACATAGTTGGCGGACGAGAGCACGGCGGCGGACCGGGACCGGAGGTCATGGGCGCCTCCACGCTGTCGGGTGACTCGGTGGTGGATCGCAACGGCGAGAGCCTTGGTGAATTCAAGGAGATCATGGTCGATGTGCCAACCGGTCGCGTGGCCTATGCGGTGCTGTCGTTCGGTGTCTTCCTTGGTATGGGCGACAAGTTATTCGCCGTGCCATTGTCGGCACTGACACTCGATTCCGATCAGAAGCAGTTCATCCTCGATGTCGATAAGGAGCGGCTCAAGGATGCCCCGGGTTTCGACAAGGACCACTGGCCAAGCATGGCGCAGCCCACCTGGGCCAGTACGGTGTATCGGTTCTACGGCGTCGATCCCTGCTGGCATTGACCCGTATTGCGATTGCCCGGTATTGGTATCGACCCGTCGCGGGTTCAGCCGGCACGCCGTCGCGCGCCGGCTGAGCGGCGCGGCGCAGCCCGGGCCTTGTCATCGCCGCTCTTGCCCTTGGCATCGAGGCTCTTCTTGAGCAGCGCCACAAAATCGACCACGTTCGAACTGGCCTTCGGATGTGGCTCGGGCTCCGCCTCGACTGCTTTGCCGCCGCCCTTTTTAGCCACGCGCTGTGCGATGAACTTGTGGAGTTTGTCGCGAAAATCATCGCGGAACTCGGCCGGTTTCCAGTCGGCGCTCATCGATTCGATCAATTTGGCCGCCATCTCGAGCTCGCGCGGCGATACCTTGTAGCTGGCAGGCTTGCCGGCGGGAAGTGTGAACTCCTCGGGCGAGACCAATTCCTGCGGGAAGCGCATGAGGTTCAGCACCAGCGCATCCTCCTGCGGCATCAGGGCGCACAGATACTGCCTGGTACGGATGACGACCTTGCCAATGCCGATGCGTCCGGTCTTCTTCAGGGTCTCGCGCAGCAGTACGTAACCCTTTTCCATCTTCCTGGCTGGCACCAGGATGTACGGCTTCTCAAAGTAGGTTGGACTGATCGCATCGCGCTCGACGAACACCTCGATGGCCACGGTCTCGGTGGCTTCGGGCGCGGCGGCGCGCAGCTCATCCTCGGGAATCACAACGTAGCTGCCCTTCTTATACTCGAAGGCCTTGACGATGTCCTTCCAGGCCACTTCCTCGCCGGTCTCCGCATTGACGCGCTCGTAGCGAATGGGCTTGTGATTGCGGCTGTCGAGCATGCGGAAGTGCAGGTCGACCGTGCGCTCGCCCGAGAAGATCTGTACGGGCACATTCAGCAGGCCGAATGAAATCGAGCCGTTCCAGATGGGTCTTGCCATGTGATTCTCCTTGATCCTGATGTGCCCTTGCGTGAGTCTTCAGGTATATCAGCAATCGATGGGCGCGCGTCCCCGTTCATCGTGTCGGAACTCTCGCACACGCGTTCGGGGCCACGAGGCGGTACCCGTGCATTCGGCACAGCGGCAGAGTTGCGTCATCGCCGCGGCACCGGTCCCTGGGCGTCTATAACTGAAGGTTACAGGCTCTCAAGTTGCCGAAAGTGTTTCAACTGACGACGGAGCGGCCGGTGTCGCGGCACCAATTCAATGAGATCTTCAACGAGATTTCGTGAATCGCTCGATCGCAGCGCGCAGGGAGGATGCCGCGCTGGCGTAATCGTCCCAGGGCTTCAGCTTCTTCAGCAGCGCCGGAACGGTTCGCACCGTAAACCGGCTGGCGTCGAGCCCCTTGCGAATCTGCCCCCAGGGCAGTGGCATGGATACGGTTGCCCCCTGGCGTGCGCGTGGAGAGAGAGGCGCCACCGCGGTGGCCATGCGATCGTTTCGCAGGTAGTCGAGGAAAATGCGCCCGCCGCGCAGCTTCTTGGCCATCGTCGTCAGGTAGCGCTCCGGATTGTCCTCGGCCATGCGCACACAGACCGCCTGGGCAAAGGTCTTCGCCGCGGGCCAGTCGAGCCGGTCGCGCTTGCCCAGCAGCGGTGTCACGACGTGAAGGCCTTTGCCACCGGTGGTTTTGCAGAAAGTCGCCAGCCCCAGTGCTTCCAGCCGCGCCTTCAGCTCCAGCGCTGCGGCAATGACGATATCGAACTGGAGCTCTGGCGAGGGATCCAGATCGAACACGAGGCGTCCGGGCACATCGGGCTGTTCCGGCACGCTATTCCACGGGTGCAATTCGAGCGCTGCGCTCTGTGCCGCGGCAATCAGCGCCTCGATGCGATCGATCGCCAGATAAGGCTTGCGATCGCCGCTGACTGTCATCATCTGGAAAAGATTCGACTGGCCCGGCATGGCGTGGCGCTGGAAAAAGCGCTGCCCGCCGATGCCGTCCGGGGCGCGCACCAGCGAGCAGGGCCGGCCCTCTATATGAGGCAGCATCCAGGCGCCGACGGCTTCGTAGTAGCGCGCCAGCTCGAGCTTGCTGACGGGTCGGCCATCATTGGCGTCGGGCCAGAGGCTCTTGTCGGGCGTGGAAATGCGAACCCCCAGGACCAGGTCGCCTTCGGCGGCCGGCCGCGCCTTCGCAGCAGCACCTGATGCACGTGACGCACGCGTCGCGTGCGCCTTGCCAGGCAGAGAGGGCACATCGGCACGGCGCAGCTTCGAGGGTCGTTCGGCCTGTACGCTCCTGGCGGGCTTATCTTCGCGCAGCCCCTTGAAGGCTGCCTGCCGGACCATGCCCGATTCGGTCCAGCCCGCAAATTCGATCTCCGCCACCAGCGACGGCTTCACCCATCGGACTTCGCTGCCGCCGCGCGGGGCTTCCGCACCGCTGAAAGGGCTTTCGCGCGTGGTCAAAGCCTTGACGCGCGGCCACAGCAGTTCGAGTGAGCGCGCGCCGAATCCGGTACCGACACGCCCTACGTAGACCAGCCGATCGTTGCGGTGAACCCCCACGAGCAGTGAGCGCAAAGTTCCCTCGCGGAAGGTGTATCCGCCAATGACGACCTCATGGCCGGCACGGCATTTGGCCTTGCTCCAGCGCCCGGAGCGACCGGAGGTGTAGGGATCATCGAGCCGCTTGGAAACGATGCCTTCGAGCGACATGTGGCACGCTGAATTGAGCACCGTATCCGCCTTGGCCTCGAAGTGTTCGAGATAGCGCAGGCTGGGGGAGCCGAGTTTTTCGAGCAGCTTTGACAGCTGCTGCTTGCGCTCACCCAAGGGCTCCGATCGAAGATCCGTATCCTTCAGATACAGCAGATCAAACGCGAAGAAGGTCAGGCCCGCTGTCTCCTGCTCGGACAGCGCGGCCTGCAGATCGGCAAAGCTCGGCACCCGATGCGCATCGAGCGCCACGACTTCACCGTCGATGATGCAATCCGGCAGCGGGCCGGCGGCGGCGGCGACTTCCGGAAACTTTGCGGTCCAGTCCAGCCCGCTGCGCGTCAGCAGCCGAGCCTGGCCGCCCTCGACGCGGATCTGCATTCGATAGCC
>Ga0265338_10004781_pt1 | contig 18103 bp, 20 predicted proteins | sample 42126metaG_FD_193579 | JGI IMG/M metagenome (GOLD analysis project Ga0265338, IMG submission 193579) | Rhizosphere microbial communities from Carex aquatilis grown in University of Washington, Seatle, WA, United States - 4-21-26 metaG | ecosystem: Host-associated > Plants > Roots > Rhizosphere... | reverse complement strand
AGTGCCGCTGCTATCGCGGCTGGCCAATGCTGATGAATTTGATCCTCTGCAACTCGAACCCGGTGTGGATCTCGTCTTTGTGCCGCCAGGTGATCCCATTCCACACTGCGACCTTATCATTGTGCCGGGTTCGAAGGCCACTATCGCCGATTTGCGCTTTCTCAAAGCGCAAGGCTGGCACATCGACATTCGGGCCCATCTGCGCCATGGCGGGCGCGTGCTTGGCATTTGCGGCGGCTATCAGATGCTGGGCCGTGCCGTGCATGATCTTTCGGGCATCGAAGGGGCGCCGGGATCGGAAGAGGGCCTCGGGCTCCTCGATATCGAAACGGTGCTCACCGCGGACAAAACGCTGCGCCGTGTCACCGGGCGATGCCTTTTCACCGATGCGCAATTCTCTGGTTACGAGATGCATGTCGGGCGGAGCGGGGCGAGCGGCAAGCCGATGCTGCATTTCGCCGAAGGCACCACGGATGGTGCGGTGTCAGCCGATGGCGCCGTTTCAGGCTGCTATGTCCATGGCCTCTTCGCCGGGGACGCGATGCGGGCGGCTTGGATCAAACGCCTCGGTGGAGATTCTGGTCTTGCCTCTTACGAGGCGCGGGTCGAAGAAAGCCTCGACGCCCTCGCAACCGCCATCGAAACGCATCTGGATGTCGATGGCCTCATCGCCGCCGCCGGGGATTGCGGGCCATGATGAGCCTCCGCGCGAAACCGTTACGCCAGCGCCGATACCACCAGCAGAACAGCGGTCTCGCCCAATTGCTCGATCGCGCCGAGCACATCGCCAGTATAACCACCGATCTGCCGCTGGGCGACAATCCGCATCACGATCGTCACCACCCCAACGGCTCCCAAGCAGGCGAGAGCCGTAATCAAGGGCAAAGCGGTTATCGCGATCGCAATGCCAAGAAGGCCGGCAACAACCAAGCTCGCGACCGTCGGCTGGCCGACCGATACGGCAAGCCCGGTGGCTTTGGCATAGGGCAAGGCGAAAGCGGCAAAGGGCAAAGCGGCGCGCGCCAAAGCATGGGCCACGATCAAAGCGGCCATACCGTGCCCGCCCGGCAATGTGCTGAGGCAGGTGATTTTGATTGCGCTCACGAAAACCAGCGCCAAAACGCCATAACTGCCGATGCGGCTGTCCTTCATGATCTCGAGTTTTTGCGCTTGGGTTCGCCCGCCGCCAAAGCCATCGGCGGTGTCGGCAAGGCCGTCTTCATGCAGCCCCCCGGTGAAGAGCGCGCCAAGCGCCAGCGCCAGCGCGGCCGCCGCCAAGGTGGGAACGTGCAGCGCATAAAGAAGCCAGCAGCAGGCACCGATGACGCCGCCGATGGCGCCACCGACAAGCGGCAGCACCCGGCCGGCGCGGCGCATTTCGAAGGCGCGTCCATGTGCTATCCCTGGCAGTCTGGTCAGAAATTGCACGGCACCGATCACGTCATCGCGCCAGGCGCGCCAACCAAATTCCATTGCATCACTCTCAGGGAAAATCGCCATGTCCTTTAGCGCATTCTCGGACCTTCGCGCAGCCTGTCAAACTCTGCCGCTGGCAAATGCCACAACAAAAGCGGATGCCGAACGCCGGCAGGCGCAACTCACCAAGCCGCCCGGCAGTTTGGGACGGCTGGAAGAACTCGCGGTCTGGCTGGCCGCATGGCAATCACGTTTTATACCGAAGCTCGATTCTGTGGAGATTCTGATTTTTGCCGGCAATCACGGTGTGGTTCGCCATGGCGTCTCGGCCTTTCCCGCGGCGGTGACGGCGCAGATGGTGGCCAATTTCGAGGCTGGCGGTGCTGCGATCAATCAGCTTGCGAAGCTGGCGAAGGCAAAGTTGACCGTGGTGCCGCTGGCACTCGACAATCCGACGGCGGATTTCACGGTCGCGCCTGCCATGAGCGAAATCGAATTCTGTGCGGCGGTCACAAGCGGCTATGAGGCTGTGTCGCCCGACGCCGATTTGATCTGCCTGGGCGAGATGGGCATCGGCAATACCACGGCGGCCTCGGCGCTGTGCGCTGGGCTATTTGGCGGCGATGGTGCGCGCTGGGTGGGCCGCGGCACGGGCGTGGACGATGATGGCCTCGTACGCAAACGCCGGGCTCTCGATGCCGCACTGGCGACGCATGCGGCGCATCTCGGCGATCCCTTGCGTGTTGCCGCGGCGCTCGGCGGGCGGGAGCTGGCAGCGCTCTTGGGGGCCACGCTCGCAGCCCGCCATCATTCTATACCGGTGCTGATCGATGGTTTCGTCTGCACGGTGGCCGTCGCGCCGCTTGCCAAATTGGCGCCCGACGCGCTCGCCCATTGCCAAGCCGCGCATGTTTCCGCCGAATCCGGCCATCGCATGGCGCTGCAGGAACTGAACCTCTCGCCGCTCCTCTCGCTTAATATGCGGCTCGGCGAAGGCTCTGGTGCGGCAGTGGCCATTGGCGTGCTCCGCGCCGCCGTTGCCTGTCATGCCGGCATGGCGACCTTTGCAGAAGCGGCGGTGTCCCAAAAGCAATGATCGAATGATCTGCTTTTTTCATCGGTGTTCGGCAGCAGGGGCAGCCGTCTTACCCCGCACGCTCACTTTGTCAGTTGCTTGCGGATGAGCGCCAGTTCCTGCCGCCGTTTGGCGGTGGTTTTCGGATACGCCATTTTGAGATCATAGAGTGTATCGAGAACGATCTGGGAGACGATTAGTCTTGCGTTTTCCTTATCGTCGGCGGGTACGACATACCATGGCGCGTGCTTGGTGCTGGTGGCGCTGAGGCATTCGCCATAGGCCTTCATATAGTCTTTCCAGTATTTGCGCTCGGTGATATCGGCAGTGCTGAATTTCCAATTCTTCTCTGGCTCGTCAATGCGGGCAAGGAAGCGCTTGCGCTGTTCTTCCTTCGAGAGATGGAGGAAGAACTTCACAATGCGCGTGCCGTTGGCGTGCAGATGTTTCTCCAAATCTGTGATCGAACGGTAACGGTCCTGCCAGATCTCGTTTTGATCCTTCGGCAGATCGGGAAGCCCCTCACCGGCCAGAAGCTCGGGATGCACACGCACGACCAGCACTTCCTCGTAATAGGAGCGGTTGAAAATGCCGATGCGCCCGCGTTCCGGCAGGTCGCGTGTGGTACGCCAAAGAAAATCATGTTCCAACTCGGCGGCGCTGGGATGTTTGAAGCTGAACACCTGACAGCCCTGCGGATTGATCCCCGACATCACATGGCGGATAGCGCCATCTTTTCCCGCCGCATCCATCGCCTGAAAGATGAGCAACACCGAATAGCGGTTGGAAGCATAGAGAAGCTGCTGCTGTGCACTGAGCTTGGCAACATGCTCGGTCAGCAGTTCTTTGTATTGCTCTTTCGAATTGTAAACGGGATCGACCATGGTCGCCCATTTCTGTAGATGAACCTCGTCGCCTTCGCGCACCCGAAAGTCCTTGGAGTCGATTTTCATGAATTTTCTCCTGGCGCTGGTCTCGTCATGCTGTGCCGATGACTTGAGAAACACTCCAACATGTCTGATATACGCCTGAAAGCCGTGTCCAGCCTATTGCCCCTTTGCACCAAAGGCGAGGTAACGAAGACTTCATCTCGCATGCCGGGGAAATGCCATACTATTGCGCTCAAAGACGCATTGCATCGCATGGCGGAGGGACGGGATGCTTCGTTCGATGATCATTGGCCTTGCCATCGCAAGTCTGTTGCAGTTTGGCGCCAATTGGGCTGCTCCTGCGCTATCGCTCACGGCCCCGCGGGTTGATTGGGTGACGTTGCAGGCAAGGGCTGTCGACCGGCTGGCCTGCGAAGGCTACAGGTTCCTCACCCGCGACGGGGTTTGTTAGCGCTCTCGTTTGGGGTGCATACGGACCCGTAAACCGGCACCCCATCGTCGGCCGCACATGATAACCAGTGGCAATACAAATTGCCGCAAGGCCGCGACAAAACCAGCCAAACACCGGTGTCAAGGGTTGAGGCCGTCCTGCAGGGGCTTAGAATCCCGGCTCAGGAAAAGAGCCAAATTATGCGTGGACATCTGCCGCCTATCTTCGCCAATGCCGCTGGCATGCTGCCGCTGCTGCCGCTTGAGGTTGTGGCGCGTCATCTGATGACCAATGCCATGGCGGCGCGCCCCTCCTTTGCCGCGCGCCTGGGCGAGTATTGTGGCCGCACCTTCGCGGTCGATCCGGTGGATTGCCCCTTTGTCTTTGTGCTTACGCCGCAAGATGGCGGCACCCATCTGTCGGTGGTGCGTGAGGCGGCAAGCTCTGACGCCCGTATCGCCGCGCCCCTGGTTGTCCTCCTGGGGATGATCGACGGAACCTATGATGGTGACGCGCTGTTCTTCTCGCGCGATCTTTCCATCCAAGGCGATACCGAGGCGGTTCTGGCCTTGCGCAACGCCATCGAGAATGCCGATCTTGATCTTTCCACCGTTTTGGGCTTCCCGGAGCGTTTGCAGGGACCGGTCAACCGGGCTGCGCGTCAGGTCTTTATGCATGTTCGTCGGCTCTTGGATGCGCCGGAAGACAGCGGCCCTAACGGTGTCGCCAATGGGGTGGGCCTGTCATGACCACACCGCTCGAACTCGTCTGCCCCGCCGGAACGCCCGCTGGGCTTAGAACCGCCGTCGATGCGGGAGCGCATTCCGTCTATTGTGGCTTTCGCGATGAGACCAATGCCAGGAATTTTCCCGGCCTCAATTTTGACCGCGCCGAGATGCGTGAGGCCGCGGCTTACGCCCACGCCCATGGCGCCAAGATCGCCATTGCGCTGAACACCTTCATGCGCGCGGGCGCGACCGATCTGTGGAAGCGCGGCGTTGATGATGCGGTGGCAGCCGGCGCCGATGCTTTGATCCTGGCCGATGTCGGCCTCGTCGATTACGCCCGCAAGGCCCATCCCAAACAGCGCCTGCATTTGTCGGTGCAGGCCGCGGCGGCGACGCCGGAGGCCATTGCCTTTTATCGTGACCGTTTTGGCATTGCCCGCGTGGTGCTGCCGCGTGTTCTGACAGTGGAAGAGGTCTCGCGCCTCACCGCCCATGCCGCGCCTTGTGAGACCGAGGTCTTCGTCTTTGGCGGGCTCTGTGTCATGGCCGAGGGGCGCTGCATGCTTTCCTCTTATGCCACTGGCAAATCGCCGAATATGACCGGTGTCTGTTCGCCGCCCAGCCACGTCACCTATCGCGAGGATCGCGACGCTTTGGTTGCCTGTGTCGGCGGCTTCACTATCGAGCGTTTTGAGCGCGGCGAAGCGGCGGGTTATCCCACCCTGTGCAAAGGCCGCTTCGTGGCCGATGGGGCGATGTCTCACCTCTTTGAAGATCCGGTCAGCCTCAACGCCGTGGCGCTGCTGCCGCGCCTTGCAGAGATCGGCGTCACCGCCTTCAAGATCGAAGGGCGTCAACGCGGACGGGCCTATATCTCCACCGTGGTGCGTGCTTTCCGCAAAGCCATCGATGCCATGGCGGCGGGCAAGAAATTCGATATCGATGAATTGCGCGGTCTCACCGAAGGTCAGCGCGATACCGTCGGCGCGTACAAAAAGACGTGGAGATAATGGCGATGGCCAAACGCCTCTCTCTGACGCTGGGTTCTCTGCTGTTCAATTGGCCGGTGAAGCAATGGGTGGATTTCTACGCCCGCATCGCCGATGAAGCGCCGGTGGACCGGGTCTGTCTCGGCGAAGTGGTCTGCTCCAAGCGCAAGCCTTTTGTCGACGATGTCACTTTGGAAGTGGTCGACCGGCTGGAACGTGGCGGCAAGGAAGTCGTCTATTCCACCTTGGCGCTGCCCACCGGCAAACGAGAAATCCGCGATATCGGCGACATGATCCAGGCCGGATATCAGATCGAGGCCAACGACATCGCCACCGTCCATTTGCTCAACGGCAAGGCCCATAGCGTCGGCCCGTTCATCAATATCTACAACGAAGACACGCTGGCGCTGCATTTGAAGCTCGGCGCCACGCGCATTTGCCTGCCGCCGGAACTGCCGCTCGATTCCATCCGCACCTTGGCCAAGGGCAATGAAGCGGTCGAGGTCTTCGCCTTTGGCCGCCCGCCGCTGGCCCTCTCGGCGCGCTGCTATTCGGCGCGCGCGAAAGGCACGGCCAAGGATGCCTGCCAATTCGTCTGCGAAGCCGATCGCGATGGCATGAATGTGGAAACGCTGGATGGTGTTCCCTTTCTCGCCGTCAACGGCACCCAGACACTTGGCTTTGTCGTTACCGCCGCGGTGCGTCAGGTCGAGGCCTTGCGCGAGGCTGGCGTGGTCTCTCTGCGTCTGTCGCCGCAGACCTGCGATATGGTTCGCGTCGCGCGCATCTTCCGCGATCTGGCGGACGGCAGCACCACGCCGGAAGAAGCTGGCGAGAGCCTTTCCGTGCTGCACCTGCCAGGGCCCTTGTCGGATGGCTTCCTACGCGGCGTGCCCGGCTGCACGCTCACGGAAGTCGATTGATCCTAATGGCCTGTCGCCGTGCGCACGGCGAAATTCGCGCTGATCTGGCTGCCATCGGAGAAGCGCAAGGTGACGGGCAGGCTGGCGCCCGGCTTTAGCGCCGGCGTCGGCTCAGTGCACATCAAATGATAACCGCCCGGCGCAAAGCTCACGCTGCCGCCCGCCGGCACCTCCACTTGGCCCATTTCCATCATCTGCATCATGCCGCCCATATTGTGGGTCATATGCAGCATCAGCATGCCACAGCCGGGCGATTGCGCCCCGGTGAGAGCGACCGCGGTGCGGCCGTTGTTGTGGAGGGTGAAATAGCCTGCCGCCGGCAGCTTGCCGGGCAGGGCGCGAAACCATTGCCCGGTGACAGTCACGCTGGCCGCCTCGGCCGCCATTGCCAGCGCCGCCACAGTCAGCAGGCAAATCAGAGAAAATCGCGCCATAGCCGCCTCGGAAAATCTTCGCAGGCGAACTAAGCGGCCAATACTGTCGCGGTCAAGATGGCGGAGGTGTGGGAAAAAAAGTGCGCCTGCCGGCTATGGGGAACCGGACAGGCGCGATCGGCTCAGAACTCGCCTGGCGGGGGTGCACTACGGACGAGTATCCGGGGCCAAAACAGTTCGTCTTTTAAACGCAGGAGATAATCCGTGATCGACTCTGAGGCGTGATCTTTAGGGGACCCAAAACTGAAGCAGGGGGGTACTGCAGTTGTTGGAAAGATCATGCTGAGAGCCTGCCCGATCATACGTTATCTCCGGCTCTTGATTGACGTTCGAAACGACTGGCCAAATTCAAAAGATGTTCACGTCCGATTCCCGACTCTGCGGCAGCAACACGGAGATCGTTGGCGACCGCGGCCAGTCTTCTGCGGATGGCTTCGGATTTGAGCTGCGCCTCGCACATCAGAGACAGGGACGCTACCCGCTCCGCCGCATGCCGCTCTTTGAAATTGTTGCCCATCCGCCGATACTGCCCGTGATCGTTTGTGGCATTACAATGCGATCTATTTGGAGTTCTTGTAAGTCGGGACTTTCCCTGATGTCGCATGCGTCAACGTCGGCACCAGAACGTTTTTCCGTATGCAGACATGCGTAATCTAGCATGGCGCCACAATTGCAAATTTCCGAAAGAAGAACGTCTTACAAGCGAACGCAGCTCAGCCGCGCGCTTGCCGCGTCTGTTCGATCCACGACACCAGTTGCTCTTCCGGGACCGGTTTGTGCAGCAGCGTGACACCGATGCGCATTGCACGCGGTTCGAGTGTGGGATCGCTGCGGCCGGTCATCATCAAGGCGGGCGTTGTGTCACCCTTGGCGCGCAAATGCTCGAGCAGATCAAGGCCCGTCATGCCCGGCATGTGCTGATCTACCAAAAGACAATGGGGTTTGACGACCGCGTCGCGCAGGAAATGTTCGGCCGAAGGGTGGTCGCGGACCTCGTAGCCATAAGATTCTAGGAGTGCTCGCGTGGAATCCCGCACCGCATCGTCGTCGTCAATAATGTTGACCATAGTCGCCACGTGCAGTCCCAAAAGCCACAGTACTTCGGTGGTTTATGTACCCTGCCGCGGCGGGGGGCGAAATACGGAATTGTGCCTAACCCTATGGATAGATGGGCTTAGGAGGGGATAGACAGCGCCTTGCGGACCAGATCGGCCAGGTTGCCGGCATCCATCTTTTCCATCACCCGGGCGCGGTGAATTTCCACTGTGCGGGGGGAGATGGACAACTCATGCGCGATCACCTTGTTGGCTTTGCCGGACACGATCAGGTCCAAAACCTGGCGCTCCCGCTCCGTCAACAAAGCCACCCGTGCCGCGGCATTGCGGGTTTCCTTGGCTTGGTCTCCGGCGGAGGTGGCGCGGTCCAAAGCCCGGCGGACGCTGCCCAGCAGCACCGGCTCGTCGAACGGCTTTTCGAGGAAATCCACCGCTCCGGCCTTCATGGCCCCCACTGCTATGGGAATATCGGCGTGACCGGTCATAACGATAAGTTGCAACGGGGAGTGGCGTGCAACCAGTTCTTTTTGCAGGGCAATTCCATCCATTTCCGGCATCTGCACATCGACGATCAGGCAGCCCACCGAATCGGAAGCATCGCTCGCCAGGAATGACGTCGCCGATTCGAAGGCCTTGGCGCTGTAGCCAGACGCCTGCAGCAGCATCGAAAGCGAGTCACGAATGTCAGCGTCGTCGTCAACGACAAAAACAGATTCGGCCATGTGATTATTCCATTATGGGTGCCGCGGTCGGCAACGTGAATTGGAATACCGAACCGCCGCCTTTATTCGGTGAAACAGAAAGCATGCCCCCATGCGACTCAATCAGGGAGCGACTGATCGCTAGTCCTATTCCCATTCCTCCCGGCTTGGTAGTCACAAATGGCCGGAAAAGCTGGCCTGAGACGTAATCGGAAACGCCGGGACCGGTATCGGCAACACGAACGACCACGCAGTTTTCGTCGCCCAGTGCGGTCGTAAGCGTTAGTTTGCCTTGCGGCGTATGAGCCATGGCTTCGGCACCGTTGCGCAGGAGATTCACCAGCACCTGTTGGATCTGGACCCGGTCGATCATAACGGCCGGCAAGCCTTCGGCAAGCTCCTCCGTGTGGAGGATATCGCTGGATTTGACGCCGATGAGACCGAGCATGATGGCCTCTTCGGCGACGGCGTTGATGTCCTCGAGCCTCTTTGTACTGTCGCGCTTTTCTACGAAATCGCGCAAGCCCCGGATGATCTTTCCTGCCCGCACCGCTTGGTCGCCGGCTTTGGTGAGCGCTTCAACCGCGTTCTGGGGGGCGCCGGTCATGGTAATCAACCGCTTGGCAAGATTGGTATAATTCAGAATGGCCGCAAGCGGTTGATTGAGCTCATGGGCGATCGCCGCCGACAGATGGCCCATCTCGCTGAGGCGCGCCACATGATGCAGTTCGCTGGAGAGCTGATGCATCCGGGCTTCGCTTTGCTTCTGCTCGGTGATGTCGCGCACGGTTTTTGAGGCGCCGATCACCCGGCCGCTGTCGTTGCGTATGGGCGAGATCGTCACCGACACGTCGACCGGTATGCCGTCTTTCTTGAGGCGGACGGTCTCGTAATGCTCGACCTTGATGCCGCGGTTTAGCTTTTCAAGAATCTCCTCTTCCTCGTCCATGCGATCGGCCGGAAAGAGCTGCTTGATCGATGTGCCGATCATCTCTGCAGCATTGTAGCCAAAGAGATTTTCGGCGGCGCGGTTCCAGCTTGTGATCTTGCCATCCAAGGTCTTGCTGACGATGGCATCGTTGGAGGAGTCGACAATGGCCGCCAGAAAGGCGCGCTCTTCGGCATGCATGGCGCGTTCGTGCTGAAGGTCTGTCAGGTCTTGGATGACTCCGTAAAACATCCGCTTGCCCAGATGGGTTCCTTCGCCCACCGACAGAAAGATTGGAAAGACCGAGCCATCCTTGCGCTGCGCGGTCAGTTCGCGGCCGCTGCCGTTCGTCGTCGCCAGTCCGGTGCTCTGGAAGGTGCTCAGATAGGCCCTGTACTGCTCACGGAAGGGCGAGGCGAGCAGAATATAGAGCCCATGCCCCAGCACTTCTTCGCGGTGATACTGGAACAGCGCTTCGCAGGTTTCATTGAAGACTCGAATGAGCCCTTGGTCGTCGAGGGCCACCACGCCGTTGACCGAGGCAGCCAGAACCGTCTCGAAAAGCGAGTCGTCCCACGACGCTACGGTGAGTCGGGCTGGGTGGCGGTTCATGTGGTTTGAAACTTGATTGCATTATGATATTAGCGCAAGGGTGAGCGGACGCCAACTCTAGCGTGTGGTAAAAATACCAAGATCGGTAGTCTGGTTTAGGGTGAATTTGGCGGCGTTATTGCGACGAAGGTCGTGGTGCATGTCCGAGTGCAGCGCTCGGTCGTGCAATGCGGCATCTGATTGCATCGCGGCATGTTGTCCCTTCAATACGAAACCGCTGCACTTTGTCTTAGAACAATGAGAGTCTTCCGCTGTGACTTTGACACGCGTCAATCACCGCCAGGGGGCAATGCAAAAAGTCTCGCGGAGCATTGCTCCAGAGCGATCCCCAGTTAAGCGTTGTTGACGATTGCCAGCGTTATAAAAACTGCCGCGTTTTGGCAGGAGACAGAGTTAGGCCGGAACGCGCAATACGGACATCGTGGCCCATGAAGCGTGCAATTTTATGGAAGGACATCGTTGCCGTCTTGGCGATGAAACTCGTCCTTTTGCTGTGTTTGTATTTTGCGTTTTTCAGCCCCTCCCATCGCATCGTTGCCAATACGGCGACGGTGAGTGATCGCCTGTTCGGCACCGACCATCGTTAGGATGAGATCATGGATATCGTCGACCTTTCCCGGCTGCAATTTGCGGTAACAGCCCTCTACCACTTCCTCTTCGTGCCGCTCACCTTGGGTCTGTCGATCCTGCTGGGCATCATGGAGACGGTCTACGTGATGACCGGCAAAACGATCTGGCGCGACCTTGTGAAATTCTGGGGCACGCTGTTCGGCATCAATTTCGCCATGGGCGTCGCCACCGGCATCACCATGGAATTCCAGTTCGGCACCAACTGGGCCTATTACTCCCATTACGTCGGTGACGTCTTCGGGGCACCGCTGGCCATCGAAGGTATGATGGCCTTCTTCCTCGAAGCCACCATGGTGGGGCTGTTCTTCTTCGGCTGGAACCGGATGAGCAAGCTTACCCATCTCGGCGTCACCTGGGCGCTGGCGCTGGCCACCAACCTCTCGGCCTTATGGATCCTGATCGCCAATGGCTGGATGCAATATCCGGCGGGCTCCTACTTCAATGCCGATACCATGCGCATGGAAGTCTCGAATTTCATGGAAGTGCTGTTCAACCCGGTGGCACAGGCCAAATTCGTCCACACTGTCAGCGCCGGTTATGTCGTGGGTTCGATCTTCGTGCTCTCCATCAGCGCGCTTTATCTCTTGCGCGGCAAACATGTCGAACTCGCCAAGCGTTCCATGACGGTGGCTGCCGCATTCGGTCTTGCCTCAGCGCTCAGCGTCGTCGTCCTGGGGGACGAGTCCGGTTATACCGCCGGCCTGAACCAGAAGATGAAGATCGCGGCGGTGGAAGCCATGTGGGATACCGAACCCGCGCCGGCTTCTTTCACGGTCTTCGGCATTCCCGACATGAAGAGCCACACCACCAAATTTGAGGTGAAGGTGCCTTATGTCCTTGGCCTCATCGCCACGCGCTCTTCGGATACCGAAGTGCCGGGCATCAACAACCTCGTGAATTTGGCCAAGATCCGCATCAAGAATGGCATCATCGCTTATGATGCGCTGGCCAAGCTCAAGAAGGACCGTGGCAACATCGCTCTGCGCCAGACCCTGAAAGGCCATGTCGCTGATCTCGGCTATGCTTTGCTGCTGAAGCGTTTCCGCCCCGATGTGCAGAATGCGACGCCGGCGGAAATCGATGCCGCGGCGGCTTCCACCATTCCCAACGTGCCGGCCTTGTTCTGGTCGTTCCGCTTCATGGTGGCGCTCGGCTTCTTCTTCATCGGCCTCTTTGCTTTGGCCTTCTATCTCTCGGCCAAGCGCCGCTTGAACACCAGCAAGCTATTCTTGCGGGTTTGCCTGTGGAGCTTGCCGCTGCCTTGGCTCGCTGCCGAGCTTGGCTGGATCGTGGCCGAATATGGCCGTCAGCCTTGGATCATCGAAGGGGTCCTGCCGACCGCGCTGGGCGTCTCGGGCACGGTGGCGGGCAATGTGCTGTTCAGCCTGATCGGCTTTGCGGTGTTCTATTCGAGCCTGCTCCTCGCCGACATCTACCTTCTGACCAAATATATCAATCTGGGTCCGGATGAAGTTCTCGGTCACAAGACCGAAGACTCCATTATAGCGGCGGAGTAAGACGATGGATTATGAACTCTTGCGTTTGGTCTGGTGGGCGCTTTTGGGCATCCTGCTTATCGGGCTCGCTATCTTCGACGGCTTCGATTACGGCACCGCGATCCTGCTTCCCTTCGTGGGGCGCAGCGATATCGAGCGGCGTCAGGTCATCAACTCGATCGGTCCGGTCTGGGAAGGCAATCAGGTTTGGCTGATCCTGGGCGGCGGCGCCATCTTCGCGGCCTTTCCTCCGCTCTATGCCGCCGCATTTTCCGGCTTTTACCTCGCCATGTTCCTGGTCTTGGCCTCGCTGATTTTGCGGCCGGTGGGTTTTAAGTTCCGCTCCAAATTCGCGGGCAGCGGCTTTCGCACCATGTGGGACTATTTCCTCTTCATCGGCGGTTTCGTCCCGGCCCTGATTTTCGGCGTGGCCTTCGGCAATCTCTTTGTCGGCGTGCCTTACGGCTTCGACAGCGATTTGCGTTTCCACGAAGAGATCACGCTGTTCTCGCTGCTCAATCCCTTTGCGGTCTTGGCGGGGCTGGTCTCGGTTGCCATGCTGACGCTGCACGGCGCCACCTGGATCGCCTACAAAGTCGACGGTGCCCCCGGCACCCGCGCCAGAGCGGTCATCCCCTATGCCGCGATTGCCTTCTTCGTGCTTTTCACTGTGGCCGGTTATTGGGTGCTGCATATCGACGGTCTGCGCATCACCAGCTTGATCGACACTAACGGCCCTTCCAATCCGACTCTCAAGACGGTGGCGCGGGTCACCGGCGGGTGGTGGGCCAATTACGGTGCCCATCCTCTGTTCTGGCTAGCGCCGTTGATCGCCTATCTGGGCGCCTTCCTGGCAGTGGTGACGCGCAAATGGCCGCTGGCAGCTTGGGTGTCGTCGGCTTTGGTGCCGCTTGGCGTCATCGCCACGGCGGGGCTTTCGCTCTTTCCCTTCTTCCTGCCGTCTTCCAGCCATCCCGATCAGAGCCTGACCTTGTGGGACGCGTCCTCCTCCAAACTCACGCTCGGGATCATGCTGGGCGTCACGGTCATCTTCCTGCCGATCATCCTGGCCTATACCGGCTGGGCCTATAAGGTCATGGCAGGCAAGGTGACGGCGGCAGGCATCGAATCCGATAGTCACGGCAATTATTGAGGTCTCACCATGTGGTATTTTTCTTGGGTACTGGGTCTTGGCTTTGCGGTCCTTTTGGCGGTCTTGAACGCCATGTGGCTTGAGCACGAGATCGGCGGAAAATAAGCCCGTGCGGGGCGCTCTTGCTGCGTGCAAGGGCAGCATTGCGAAATTCGGCCCGGATGCCGTAAGACTATCTCTTCCAGAGATGTCTTAGGGACCGGGCCGATGCCGACCGTTGAATCCGAACTGCAACGCCTGCGCTGCTCCATCGACAATATCGATGCGGCCCTGATCCATCTTCTGGCCGAGCGTTTCAAATGTACCCAAGAGGTCGGGCGCTATAAGGCCGAGCACGGCCTTCCTCCCGCCGATCCCACCCGCGAGGCGGCGCAGATCGCCCGCCTGCGCTCGCTGGCGCAAGACGCTAGGCTCGATCCGGATTTTGCCGAGAAATTCTTGGGCTTCATCGTCACCGAAGTGATCCGCCACCACGAAGCCATTGCTGCCGAAAAGAAGTAGCGTTACTGCCCGCCCATCATCAGCGGCCAGGCCGTCACCACGATCTGGGTGAGGACGATAAGGGCCCCTGCGGTGCAGGCCGCCACCAGTCCCAAAACGATCTTGCGATCATCACTTTCCCGGCTACGCATTTCGACCTCGGAGCAATCCCGGGCGAAGTCTAATAAGCCGACCGCTAAATTCTGCTTAAAATGCTTGAGACTCGCCCTGCGTCGTTCGCAAGGCCCCATGGTCGTCCTCCAGCACCAACTCCAAGGCCACCGAGCGCAGCCGCGACAAGGGCGCCTGGCTGGGTATTGGCGCGGGCATAGTCACTTTCGCAGGCGGGCGGACGGGCAGGGGGGCTGAGGTCACCGTCGCGCCCCAGGCCGGTTTTAGGCGGTGCATCAGCCGGGAGAGAAGATACCAGCCAATGCCCAGCACCGGCACGAACATCAGGGCCCGGCGCTTATAGGCCGCGAAAGCAGGCCCCCGGCTGCGCTGCTCCTCGATGACCGCTTTGCAGACAAAAGCGATGGTCAGAAGGGTCGCGCCGGCCAAAGAAGACGGACGTCCAAAAAGGATCGCCGTGGCGAAAGCAGCAATGATCAAACAGAGATAAATCGGATGGCGCACAATGGCATAGGGGCCGCGGGTGACAATGCTGGCACCCCGGCTAAAGGCAAGATGGCGATGCACCAGTGCCCAGCAGGCCACGCTCAAGCTAACGCCAACCACCAATGCCAAGCGCCAAGCCAAACCTTGCTCGGCCGCGCGATACCACAGCCGGTATTGCACATCGAACCCTGGCCATGGCGTCAGCGTGAACAGCAGCGCGATAGCGGAAAGGGTGATTAGGCGATAGATCATCTCCTCGCCAAGGTGCAATTTGCGCGGAGCGCGCAAAGGCGCCACCGTCGCCAGCATCCAGGCGACAAGCCAGATCAGCCATAAAAGATAGATTGCAAAGAGCGGCAGCACGGGGTTCTCCATCCGTCTGCCAATAACGCGCGAGGCGATGACAACATATAGCGTCCGGCAGAAAAGCCTCGCGGGTGAGACTTTTCTGCCGCACGGTTACGTAGCGTTATGGCCTAAAACTTCAGCGCTTTGGCCCCTTTGACCACAGGAATTTTGCGGATCGCGGCGATCACGGCGTCATCGACAGCGCCGTCGACTTCGACCAGCGCGATGGCGTCTTCGCCGGGCGCACTGCGGCCCAAGGTGAAGTTGGCGATATTGACTTTGGATTCGCCAAGCAGCGTTCCCAGCCGCCCAATGAAGCCAGGCTTATCTTCGTTGGTGACGTAAATCATGTTCGGCGCGAATTCGGCGTCGAGCCTGATGTCCTTGATCTGGATCAGACGTGGGCGCCCGTCCGAGAACACGGTACCAGCGACGACACGCGTCATCTCCGGCGTGGTCACGCGGATCTGGATATAGCCATCATAAACGCCTTGCTGATCCTGGCGCGTTTCGCTCACCTTGATGCCGCGCTCTTTGGCGATCACCGGGGCGTTGACCATATTCACTTCCGGCATATGGGGCTTGAGCAGACCCGCGAGCGCCGCTTGCGTCAGGGCGCGGCGGTTCAATTTGGCCGAGGTGCCTTCGTAGAGAATATCCACCGATTGGATGCTGGTCTCGGTGAGCTGACCGGCAAAGCCGCCGAGCTTCTCCGCCAGCGAAATCCACGGCTTCACATGCAGCGCTTCCTGCGCGCTGATGGAAGGCATGTTGAGCGCATTCACGATGGCCCCGGTCAGGAGGTAATCGGAAATCTGTTCGGCGACCTGCAGCGCCACATTTTCCTGCGCTTCTTCGGTGGAAGCGCCCAGATGGGGTGTCGCCACGACCTTTTCATTGCCGAACAGCGGATTGGTTTTGGCCGGCTCTTCGGTGAAGACATCAAGCGCCGCACCCGCCACTTGGCCGCTGTCGAGCGCGGCTTTGAGGGCCACTTCGTCGATCAAGCCGCCACGGGCGCAGTTGATGATGCGCACGCCCTTTTTGGTTTTGGCGAGAGCGTCAGCGGAAAGAATGCCGCGCGTCTCTGCCGTCAGCGGGGTATGCAGGGTGATGAAATCGGCGCGGGCCAGAAGATCATCCAGCTCCACTTTCTCGATGCCCTTTTCTTCGGCGCTTTCGGCGGAGAGATAGGGATCGAAGGCAACGACATGCATCTTCAGACCTTTGGCGCGGTCGGCGACGATCGAGCCGATATTGCCTGCGCCGATGAGGCCGAGGGTCTTGCCGTACAACTCCACGCCCATGAAGCGGTTCTTCTCCCACTTGCCGGCATGGGTCGAGGCATTGGCGGCGGGAAGTTCACGCGCCAGCGCCATCATCAGGGCAATGGCGTGTTCGGCGGTGGTGATGGAATTGCCGAAGGGCGTGTTCATGACGATGACGCCCGCTGCCGTCGCAGCCGGAATGTCGACATTGTCGACGCCGATACCGGCACGGCCAACAACCTTCAGCTTTTTGGCGGCGGCAATGACGTCTTTGGTGATCTTGGTGGCCGAGCGAATGGCGATGCCGTCATACTGATCGACGATCTTCAGCAGCTCTTCCTTGGAAAGACCGGTCTTCACGTCCACTTCGACGCCACGCACCTTGAAGATGTTGACCGCGGCGGAGGACAGCTTGTCGGCAATCAGAACTTTCGGCATGGGGGAGTTCCTTCTTTAGTGGGGTGGGAGCGCGCGTTGGTAGAAGGGCGGAACGCTCAGCATATGTTTCTGCAAAGGATCGAGTTCGCTTTGCGGATCGATGTAAACGACTTCGATGGGGGTGCCCGGCAGGGCCGCTTCGGCGGCGACGAAAATTTCTTGCGCCAAACGCGGCACGTCGCCATCGGCCTCAAGCCCGATCATGGGATGGGCCTCTTGGTCGACGCCTTCCCGCGCCACATAGACGAGATGGGCGGCGCGGATCAGCGAGCGGCTGGTGAAAAGAACGCATAGCGCCTTGACCAATTTGACCGGAAAGATTTTCGGCCGGGCAACAATGATGGCGGTCGAGGGAAAGGCTTGCAGGCACCAGGCGATTTCGTCGGCCGACAAGATTTTGCCCACCGAGGCGGGGTTGATGACGAATTGCGCCCCGCGCGTATTCTCGAACAAGGTGCGCGCATCGATGCTGAAATGAGGCAGCTCCGCGGCCATGAAATCCTTCACCCGTTCTTCGCTGGTGAAGATGGGGTGAAAATTGCCCTGTTCGTTGCTGACGGTTTCGATGCTCATGCTGTCACCAAATTTGCCAAGAACCGTGAGATTGCTGCTCAAAAGCCGGCGGTAGAATTCTGGGCGTGCGGAATCTTGCGATCCTGCGCGCAGCAAAGCCTCTTCCAACACATTGGCCGGTGTGAATGCCATCGTAGCCCCCTAGTCTGATGTTCGACGCCGCAAACCTAAGACACAGATTTGCGGCCATCGCACATCAAATCATCAGGTTACACGGCTTTGACCTTTGCCCAGGCCCAATCGAGCCAGGGCAGCAGCGCCTTGATATCGGCGGTGTCGACGGTGGCGCCGCACCAGATACGCAGGCCCGGCGGGGCATCGCGATAACCGCCAATGTCGAAGGCCACCCCTTCCTTGTCCAAGATCGAGGCGATTTTCTTGGCCGCATCGGCTTGGGCTTCGGGGGCAAGCGCCACAAACCAGGGATCCACCACTTTCAGGCAGACCGAGGTGTTGGAGCGGATGGCTTCGTCTTGGGCGAGAAAATCGACCCAGGGCGTGTTGGTCGCCCAATCGGCGATGGCTGCCAGATTGGCGTCGGAGCGCGCGATCAGCGCTTTGACGCCGCCGAGCCCTTCGGCCCATTTGAGGGCATCGATATAATCTTCCACCGCCAGCATCGAGGGTGTGTTGATGGTCTCGCCCTCGAACAGCCCTTCGACCAGCTTGCCGCCTTTGGTCATGCGGAAAATCTTCGGCAGTGGCCAGGGCGGGGAAAAGGATTCCAGCCGTGCCACAGCGCGTGGCGACAGGATCAGAATGCCGTGCGCGGCTTCACCGCCCAGCGCCTTCTGCCAAGAGAAGGTGGCGACATCGAGCTTGGTCCAATCGATCTCTTGCGCAAACGCCGCCGAGGTGGCGTCGCAGATGACGAGGCCTTCGCGGTCGTCCGGAATCCAATCGCCATTCGGCACTTTG
>Ga0265338_10004780_pt1 | contig 18106 bp, 13 predicted proteins | sample 42126metaG_FD_193579 | JGI IMG/M metagenome (GOLD analysis project Ga0265338, IMG submission 193579) | Rhizosphere microbial communities from Carex aquatilis grown in University of Washington, Seatle, WA, United States - 4-21-26 metaG | ecosystem: Host-associated > Plants > Roots > Rhizosphere... | reverse complement strand
GAACGTCACCGAACCGGTCGTCACGTTCGCAGGCCCGATCTTCACCGTCGCCTTGAACGTCACCGAGTCACCCACGTTCGAGCTCGGCGGCGTCGCGGTCAACTGCGTCGTCGAGACGAGCTTGCTGACGGTCACCTGGCCCGTGTCGCTGCTGCCGCTGTAGACGCCCGAGCCCGGGTAGGTCGCCGCGATCGTGTGCGTACCGGCCGGGAGTGTCGCCGTGCTCAGCGTCGCCACGCCGTTCACGACCGGCTGCGGCGTCCCGTACGGCGTGCCGTCGACCGAGAAGGTGACGCTGCCGGCGTTCGCGTTCGCGGCGCCGAGCTTGACGGTCGCCTTGAACGTTTCGTTCGCGCCGATCGTCGAGCTCGGCGGCGTGATCGTGAGGGTCGTGGTCGACGCCGGCTGGACGACGCTCAGGTTCTTCGGCGCGCTCGTGCTGCCGTTGACCGACGCCGAATCTGGATAGACGGCCGTGATCGCGTGCGTGCCGGGCGCGACGGTCGTGCTCGTCAGCGACGCCGTGCCGTTCGTGACGTTGGCGGTGCCGATCGGCGAGCCGTCGGCGTTGAACGTCACCGTTCCGCTCGTCGCATTCGCAGGGCCGATCTTGACGGTCGCCGTGAACGTGACCGCGTCGCCGTAGGTGATCGAGCCGCTGCTCACGGTCAGCGTCGTCGTCGAGTTGAGCTTGTTCGCGGTGATGGTCGTCGAGTCGCTGCTCGAGGCAACGGTCGCGCTGCCGGCGTACGACGCCGTGACGGTGTGAGTCCCGGCGGAGAACGAGCTGACGGTGAGCTGCGCCTGGCCGGTGGCGTTCGTCAGCGACGAGCCGGCCGAGACACTGTCGACGCTGAAGTCGACCTGCGTGCCGCTCGGCGCATTCGCACCGTTGATCTTCAGGGCGGCGGTAAAGGTCACCTGGGCGCCGACGTTGACGGTGCCGCCGCCCGACAGCGTGGTCGTCGAGGCGAGCTTGTTCACCGTCTGCGTCACCGACGCGCCCGACGGCGACCAGCCGCTTCCCGGGACGAAGTCCGCCTGAACGGTGTGCGACCCGGCGGAGAGACCGACAGCGGTCAGCGCGGCCTGGCCGTGCGGGTCGACCGAGACGTTCGTCGGCGAGCCGCCGTCGATGCTGAACGCGATGCTGCCCGCAGGCGTCCCGCCCGAGCCCGTCACCTTCGCCGTGAAGGTGACCTGGTCGCCGGCGTTCGATGGGTTCTTGCTCGAGGTGAGCGTGGTCGTGGTCGGCGCGGACACCGGAACGATGCTCTGGTTGATCTTCGCCGAGGAAGGCTCGTAGTTCGCGTCGCCGCTGTACTCGGCCGAGATCTGGTGGGCGCCGAGCGTGAGCGTGTTGTCCGTGATCGTCGCCATGCCGGCGCCATTCAGCGTGACGGGCGTGCCCAACGGAGTGACGCCGTCGACAAGCCAGACCGTCCCGGTCGGGACGCCGTGGTCGCCGGTGACCGTGATCGTGTACGTGACGGTGGAGCCGAGCGCTGCCGGCGAGCTGCTCGAGCTGACGGTCGTGTGCGAGTCCTCGCCCTGGACGGTGATCTTCGTGTTCTTGTCGGTCGCGACCGTCCACTCATTCGGATCGTTCGGGATGAACGTGACCGTGATGTTGTGGTCGCCGAGCTGCGTGAGCGAGGGCTCGATGCAGGTCGCAACGCCGTTCGTGACGATGTCCGAGTCGAACACGACGCCGTTGTCGGCGCACGAAACGATGCCGGTGGGCGTGCCGCCGCCGCCGGGGCCGGGACCGGGGCCCTTCATCGTCACGACGAAGGTCTCGGAGTCGCCCGGCTGCGGGCTCATGTCGGAGGCCTGGACCTTGGCGACCGTCGCGGTCTTCGCGTTCGAGCCCGACGAGGACGAGCCGCAGCTGCCGGGCGCGACGCCGCTGCCGCTGCCGGCGCCGACGTGGATCGGCCAGTTCCACGTGTCCGTGTCGCCGTCGCCGTCGTGAGCGGTCACGCAGACGCCGTAGTCGCCCGCGGCCAACGTGCCAGGCAGAGTGAAGGAGAGGAACACCTGGTACTGGGTCTCCGCCTTCTTGCCGTAGTTGTTGACGGGGACGCCGGGCTGGCCGGAGGTGGGCGTGGCCGTGATCGCGAGCGACTGGCCGGTGCTGAGGACGGCGGTCGCGGTCGACGTATCGAAGGTCTTCTCGTCCTGCGCCACGATCCGCATCGTCTGGCCAGGCGTCACGGTCGACCCTGCAGGCGGGCTCGGATCGGCGAGGATCGCTTCGCCCTTGGGCTGCTTGCCGCCGTTTCCGCCGCCACCGCCGCCCTGCGGGCAACCGGCGTCGGGCGCCGGGATGATGTCGCCGTGCTGGGCGTAGGTCGCGAGCATCGACTGGTCGACGACCATCAGCACCCAGGAAATCGAGCCCGGGGGCGGACCGTCGACGCGATGGCAGATCGGGATGCCGTGGCCGTACTGGCCGCCGCCTGAGCCGCCGCCGCCGCCCGAGCCGACCTGGATCGGCCAGCTCCACTGGTCGCAGTCGCCGTCGCCGTCCTTCGCGGCAACGAGCACTGTGTAGTTGCCGTCCGGCATGGTCGCGGGCAGGGAGAAGGTGAGCTGCTCCTGGTATTGGGCGCCGGTCGACCCTCGCTTGGCGTTGACGTAGTTCTGTGGCTGTCCCGACGTGGGAGTGATCGCCACCGGCAGCGACTCGCCCGTGCTCAGCATCGCCGAGGCCGAGTTGCCGCCGAACGGCTTCTCGTCCATCGCCACGATCGACATCTGCTGGCCTGGCGTAACGGTCGCGTTGGCCGCGGGGTTCGGATCGGCGAGCAGCGACTCGTTCTTGGTGCCGCAGACGAAGCCGCCGCCTCCTCCGCCGCCCCCGCCGCCGGCGCCGACCTGGACGGGCCAGCTCCAGACGTCGCAGTCGTGGTCGCCGTCGAAGGCGGCCACCGTGACCGTGTACGCGCCGTCCGGCATGGTGGCGGGCAGCGAGAACGAGAGCTGCTCCTGGTACTGCGCCCCGACCGAACCGTGTTGGGCGTTGACGTAGTTCTGCGGTTGTCCCGACGTCGGGGAGGTGGTCACCGTCAGCGACTGCCCGGTGCTCAGCTTCGCCGTCGGAGCCGGCGCGCTCGTGAACGGCTTCTCGTCCATCGCGACGATCGTCATCGTCTGGCCGGGGACGACCGTCATGCCGGCGGCCGGGTTCGGGTCGGCGAGCAGCGACTCGTTGCTCGAGGCACAGGTGCCCGTCCCGCCGCCGCCTCCGCCTGAGCTGGTTGCGCCGCCGCAGTGGGAAAGCGTGAAGTTGTTCGTCTGCACGACAGCCGGGTTGGTCGCGGTTGCATCCAGCAGTTGCACACCGATCGGCGTGTAGACGGCGAAGTGGAGGTTCGAGGCCTGGGTCTGCGTCGGCTGGGTGACGGTCGTGACGTTGCTGGAGAAGTGCGCCGTCAGCGTCCAGCCCGTCGTCGAGCTGACACCGTTGAGGACGAACAGCCAGCCCTCCTGCCCGGCCGGCGGGTTCAGGTCGGGCTGCGGCTGGGTCGGGTTCGCGCAGACGCCGTTCGAGAGGTTGTCGGAACCGAGCCCGGTCCAGGTCACGGTCGTTCCGCTTCCGCCGCCGCCCTGTTTCCCACCCTCGCTCTGGCCGCCGCCGTCGCTGCCACTCCAGCTCCCGGAGGTGCCGCCGCAGCGGTAGTGCCAGCGCACGTTGACGTTGACGTAGTCGCTCGTCAGGACTGTCGCCGTGAACGTGCCGCCGGTCTGCAGGTGTACCTGGCCGCCGTGGCAGATGTCGGGCACGGAGACCGAGCCCTGATAGACGGAGGAGTTGTGCTGGTCGCCGCTCGGCCGCCAGGTCGAGTCGTTCGCGGCGACCCAGAGCGACTGATCGGGCATCGTCACGACGACCGTCCCGCCACCGGGACCGCTCGCGCACGTGGCCTGGAACGTGACCTGGGCGCCGCTGATCTGCGCGGTGAAGCCGGAATGGGTGCCGGGGACGGAGAAATCGAAGCCGGTCTGAAGCGTCGTGCCCGGCGCGACCTTCAGATCGCCCTCCATCGCCTGCGGGCCCATCGAGTAGTGCAGCGTCTGCGAGAAGGTCGAGCCGCCGCCGCCGCCGCTGCCGCCGTTGCCGGAGACGAGCGACCAGTTCCACTGGTCGACGTCGCCCTCACCGTCGTAGACGGTCACCAGCAGGTGATGACTGCCGCTCGAGAGGCTGAGCGGCAGCGAGACCGAGAGCAGCTCCTGATAGGCCGACGAGGTGGAACCCTTGTTCGAGGTGACGTAGTTCGCGGGCTGGCCGGACGTCGCGCTGATCGAGACCGGAATCGGCGTCCCGTCGAACTGGGCGACCGCGGGCGAGGACGACGTGAACGGCTTCTCGTCCATCGCGACGATCGTCACCGTCTGCCCGCCGAACACCGTCCCACCCGCCCCGGGGCTCGGGTCGGCGAGGAGCGACTCGCAATGCACACCGTTGGCGGAGCAATTGATCATGCTCGAGGAGCTCGACCCGGTGCTCTGCCTGACCGCCGTCGACGTCGCGTGGGCCGCCGCCGCCGCGGCGCTCTTGATGTAGCCGGGCGCTCCCATGGCGAAGCCGGCCGCGAGGACGAAGATCGTCGCGGCTCCGGCGAAGCCGAGCCGAACGCGCCGCTCCGGCGCGATCGACCGCGTCCAGGCCGCGGTGCGGCCTGTGCGGCCCTCGATGCGCCCGCGCAGCTCCTCGACGAACTCGGGGCGCGGGGCAGCCGCAAGCGCGCGAAGGTCGCGTTCGAGCGCACTGCGTCCACCATCGAAGAAGCGCCGCATCACCAACAACTACCGATTCGGGCGGCCTTTCCTTACGGGATGTGCAATCCGAGCTGTTTCGCCACCTGGCCGAGCTCGGGGCTTAGCGGATTGAGCCGCAGTGCCTGCTCACCGTTCGTGCGCCGGCCCTGAGGGCCGTTGCTCGCGAGGGCAAGGTCGAGCCAGAGGCGCCAGTTCGAGCGGTCTTTGGCAAGCGCCGTCTGGAAGCTCGCCTGGGCGGCGGTCGGATTGCCCTGCGCGAGCTGCGCCTCGCCGAGCAGTCGCCACGGGTCTGCCGACCAGGGCTCGAAGCGATGCGCACGCTTTGCGCTGGCGATCGCGGCGTCGTAGTTGCCCGCTGCGGTCTGATGCGCGGCGGCGGTGGCCGCGCGGTTCGCGACGAGTGTGACCAGCGAGACCACAGCGACGAGCGCGAGCAGCGTCGAGGCGCCGTAGACGAGCACCCCGCGCAGCGGTCGCTCCTGCTCGCGGCGGGAAGCGACGAGCAGGCCGGCGCCGAGCAGGAACGGTGCGAGCGCGACGCCCGGGAGCTGCCAGTCCCAGTCAAAGAAGACGTGGACGAGGAAGGCGCTGTACGCCGCCGCCGTGATCCCGACGGCGGCGGCGCCGCGGATGCGCCAGGCGGCGGCGAGCGGCGCGAGCAGCGCGACGAGCAGCAGCACGAGCCCGACAGGCCCGAGCTCGGCGAGCGTCTCGAAGTAGAGGTTGTGCGCGTTCACCGCCTGGCTCGCCGCAGGCCGGTCGCGCAGCCAGTACTCGACGTACGTCCCCGCGCCCGAGCCGGTGAGCGGGTGCGCCTTCCACTCGTCGAGCGCAATCCGGTCGAGGCTGCCGCGGTGGGTGCCGTTGAAGGTGAAGAGGCGCTTGTTGAGGTCGGGGCTCGACGCGGAGCCGTTCTCGGTCGTGAACGCCTTGTAGGCGTGCTTGACGAACCCGACCGGCGAGCCGTAGCGGTGGCTGGCGACGGCGAGCGCGCCTGCGACGAGCACCGCGGCGAGCACGGCGAGCGCGATCGTGAGCCAGCGCTCGGCGCGGCGCGGCACGGCGAGGCGGCGAGCCGCCTCGCCGAGGAAGAAGGCACAGACGCCGCCGAGGATCATCCAGGGAACGACGGTGTGGACGAGGTGCCCGCCGGCCGACGACGCGGCGGCAGGCGGCGTGTCGGTGCGCACGAGCACCGTGCGCGAGGCGTCGCGCACGGCGAGCGCGGCCCAGGGCGCGAGCACGACGATCGCCGACGCCGTCCGCAAGCGGAACGAGTCGAAGGCGAGCGCGACCACGATCCCGACCCCGAGCGCAAGCAGGGCGCCGCGGCTGAAGGTGAAGTAGAGCGCGAGTGCTGTCGGAACCGTCGAGAGGCCGGCGAGCGCGACGAGGATCCGGGACCGGAACGTCACGACGACGCCGACGGCCGCGAGCAGCGTCACCGCCGCGAGCAGGCCAAGCCCGTTCCAGTAGCCGATCGGCTCGGCGAGCCGGTTGCCGGCGAGCTCGAGCGGCGTCGGGAAGTGGTCCGGGTAGAGCCGCGTCAGCAGCGCGTAGCCGCAGACCAGGGCGCCGCCGCCCCAGACGCTCGCCAGCAGCCGGGACAGCCCGGCCCGGCCGACGAGCACGAGCACTGCCGCGAGCGCGGTCACGTACACGAGCAGCCGTTCGAAGGAGAGGACGCTGCCGCCTGCGTCGTGACTCCATGCGGCCGAGAGCAACGTCCAGACGGCGAGCAGCGAGATGGCGCCGACTGCGAGTAACTCGAGGCGGCTCAGCTCGAGCCCGCTGCGCAGGAGCAGCGCGACGATCACGACCCAGGAGAGGCCGAGCGTGATCCAGCCCCACGAGGTTGCGTCGTAGCCGCCGTCGGCCGACGCGATCGGTGTGACGAGCACGAGCCCGAGCAGCGCCGCAGGCAGCTCCGCAGGGAACGAGAGCCGGCGCGCCCGCTCGACGAGTGGCCGCATGCTGGCGGTGGGGGTCGCCATGGCCGGCTCACCGTAGCGCGGGGTTCGGCCTGCGGAAAGATAGGCCCGTGATCCTCGCGGCCGACCAGGGAACGACCGGGACGACGTGCCTGGTGGTCGGCGACGCGCTCGAGGTGCTGGGCCGCGCGACCGTCCCCGTGGCGGTCGCGACGCCACGCCCGGGCTGGGTGGAACAGGAAGCGGAGGAGCTCTGGCGGAGTGTCGAGCAGGCGGCGGCGGCAGCACTCGCGGACGCGGGCGTCGCGGCGCGGGAGGTCACCGCGATCGGGATCGCGAACCAGCGCGAGACGACGGTCGTCTGGGAGCGGTCGTCGGGGCGGCCGGTCGGGCCGGCGATCGTCTGGCAGGACCGGCGCACGGCCGAGCGCTGCGCGGAGCTGCCCGCGGAGCTCGTTCGCGCGCGCACGGGGCTGACGCCGGACCCGTACTTCTCCGCGACGAAGCTGGAGTGGATCCTGCGCGAGCGCGGAAGCGCTGACGGGCTCGCCTTCGGGACGGTGGACTCGTGGCTGCTCTGGCGGCTGACCGGCGGCGCCGTCCACGCGACCGACGTCTCGAACGCCTCGCGGACGATGCTGCTCGACCTGCGAACGCTCGCGTGGAGCGACGAGCTGCTCGCGCTCTTCGGCGTCCCGCGGGAGCTGCTGCCGGAAGTCCGCGCGTCAGCGGAGGTGCTCGGCGAGGGCGCGCTCGGGGAGGTGCGCGCGCCTGTCGCGGCGCTCGCGGGCGACCAGCAGGCGTCGCTCTACGGGCACGGCTGCCTCGCCCCAGGGGAGACGAAGGCGACCTTCGGCACCGGCGCGTTCGTCCTCTCGGCGAGCGGCAGCGACTGCTCGGAGGCGCCGCACGGGCTCGTGCGCACGGCGGTCGCGGTGCCGTCGGGCGCCGAACCGCGTTACGCGCTCGAGGGCTCGATCTTTGTCGCGGGCGCCGCGGTGCAGTGGCTCCGCGACGGGCTCGGCCTGCTCGCAGACGCCGCGGAGAGCGAGGCGCTCGCGTACTCGGTCGACTCGACGGAGGGCGTCCATTTCGTGCCGGCGCTGGCCGGGCTCGGCTCGCCGCACTGGGCGCCGGAGGCGCGCGGGCTCGTCTCCGGGATCACGCGCGGCACGCGCCGCGAGCACCTCGTCCGCGCGGCGCTCGAGGCGATCGCCTTCCAGACGCGGGACGTCCTCGACGCGCTGCCGGCGCTGCCGCGAGTGCTGCGTGTCGACGGCGGCGCGACCGCCAACGGGTTCCTGATGCAGTTCCTCGCCGACGTCTGCCAGGTGCCGGTCGAGGTCGCGGCGGAGCGGGAGACGACCGCGCTCGGGGCGGCGGCGCTCGCCGGCGTCGCGACCGGGCGCTGGACCGAAGACGAGCTCGCGTCGTTTCTCCCGCCGGCGGCGCGGCTCGAGCCCTCGCGCTCAGCCGCCGAGGTCGAGGCGCTCCTGGGCGGCTGGCGCGCGGCCGTCCGCCGCGCCCTGCTCTGAGCGGCGGCGCAGGACGAACCCACCGACGAGCGCGAGCAGGATCTCGATGAGCGTGATCGCGACGCGGTTCAGCGCCACCGCGCTGAGCGCGTGCGGCGCCGAGGCGATCGCGAGCATCACGCCGTACATCGAGCCCTCGCGGACGCCGAGCCCGGAGGGCGCGACCACGAAGAGCACGGCGACGATCGCGCCGACGCACGACGTCCCGCCGAGGAAGACGACCGCCGAGACGCCGGGGTGCGCGCCGACCGAGCGCAGGAGCAACCAGAGGCCCGTGCCGCCGACGAGCCACGTGAACGAGTAGTAGAAGAGCAGGAAGACGAGCGTCGCCCGGTGGAGCGGCGGCAGCGGCGGCCGGCCGAGGCGGCGCAGCACCCGAGTGGCGAGCGGCTGGAAGACGGACGGCTGCACGAGCACGGCGACGACGAGGCCGAAGACGAGGACGAGCGGGACGATCCAGCCGCCGACGCCGTGCGTCCAGGTGAGCGAGAGGACGAAGACGAGCACGCCCGCGACCGCCGATGTGCCGGCCTCGATCAGCATCGACGCGGTCACGAGCCCGGCGTCGGTGATGCCGTAGCGCCGCGCCGCGAGCACGCGCGCGGCCGGCGTCCAGACCCCGCCCGGCACGTACTTGGCGAGCATCGAGACCATCTCCGACTGAAGCGCCTGCGTGTAGCCGAGCGGCAGGTTCCAGTCGGCGAGGATCCGCATCCAGCCGAGCACGAAGAGGAGGTAGTAGGCCGCGATCGCGACGCAGGCGAGCAGGAAGTCGACGCCGTTCGCATGGCGGAGGTCGTCGCCCGCGGACTCGAGCGTGCCGCGAACCGCCCAGCCGATCGAGACGATGAAGACGGCGAAGACGAGGAGCTGGATCGCCGCAACAAGGCGGGGGCGCGCCTTGAGCAGGCGTACGGCGTCGCGGAGGCGGCTCACGGCTCGATTCGTAGCACGGCGGCTCCCCTGATCTCGCCGCGGCGAAGACGGTCGAGCGCCTCGTTCGCGTCCTCGAGCCGGAACTCCTCGACGTGCGAGTGCACGGGCACGCGCGGCGCGAGCGCGAGGAACTCCTCCCCGTCGTGGCGCGTCAGGTTGGCGACGCTGCGCAGCGAGCGCTCGTGCCAGAGCAGCTCGTACGGGAAGCTCGGGATGTCGCTCATGTGGATCCCGGCGCAGACGACGACGCCGCCGCGCGCGGTCGCGCGCAGAGCCGCCGGCACGAGCTCGCCCACCGGCGCGAAGACGATCGCGGCATCGAGCTCCTCCGGCGCGGGCTCGTCTGAAGGCCCCGCCCACTCGCAGCCGAGCTCGCGCGCGAACTCCTCGGCGGCGCGGTCGCCGCGGCGAACGAAGCCGAACAGCCGCCTGCCCTCGTGGCGCGCGATCTGGGCGACGATGTGCGCAGCTGCACCGAAGCCGTAGAGGCCGAGGCGCTCGGCGTCGCCGGCCATCCGGAGCGAGCGATAGCCGATCAGCCCGGCGCAGAGGAGCGGCGCCGCCTGCGCGTCCGCGTAGCCGTCCGGAAGCGGGAAGCAGAAGCGCTCGTCGGCGAGCGCGTACTCCCCGTAGCCGCCGTCGAGGTCGTAGCCGGTGAAGCGGGCTCGTTCGCAGAGGTTCTCGCGCCCGGAGACGCAGTAGCGGCACTCGCCGCAGGTCCAGCCGAGCCAGGGCACGCCGAGCCGGCGCCCGTCCTCCGCGACGCCGACGATCTGGTGGCCCGGGATCAGCGGCAGCTTCGGCCGCGGCAGCTCGCCGTCGACGACGTGAAGGTCGGTGCGGCAGACCCCGCAGGCGAGCACGCGCAGCCGCACTTGGCCCAGCCCCGGCTCGGGGACGGGGACGTCCTCGAGCCGCAGCGCCTCGCCCGGAGCGTGGAGGATCATCGCGCGCACGACCGGAATGTACGCTCGCCGCGATGGAGCGGACGCTGCCCTACGGCTGGTACTCCGACCCGGAGATCCTGCGCCGCGAGCAGGAGCGGATCTTCCGCTCGTCCTGGCAGTACGCCGGGCACACGGGGCAGCTCCCCGCGAACCGCGGTGCCGGCTTCTTCGCCGCCCACGCCGGCCGGACGCCGGTCGTCGTGACGCGCGACGGCGACGGCGAGCTGCGCGCCTTCCTCAACGTCTGCCGCCACCGCGGCTTCCCCGTCGCCGAGGGAGAAGGGCGCCGCGAGACGCTCCAGTGCCCGTACCACGCCTGGACGTACGGGCTCGACGGCGGCCTCCGCGCCGCGCCGCGCAGCGACGAGGAGGACGTCTTCCCGCGCGAGGAGCTCGGGCTCGTCCCGGTCGCCGTCGGCACCTGGGGGCCGTTCGTCTTCGTCAACGCGACGCGCGACGCGGAGCCGCTCGTCGACGCGCTCGGATCGATGCCCGCGCAGGTCGCGGAGCTCGGGCTCGATGTCGACCGCCTCGTCCACCACTCCCACTGGGAGACCGAGCTCGATGCGAACTGGAAGATCGTCTGCGAGAACTTCCTCGAGTGTTACCACTGCCAGGTCGCGCACCCCGGCTTCTCCGAGGTGATCGACGTCGCGGCGGAGTCGTACGTGCTCGACGCCGACGGCCGCCTCTCCTCCCAGTACGGTGCCGTCCGCGCCACGGCGCCGATGGACGTCGCCGGCGAGCTGCCGCGCAGCCAGTTCCACTTCCTCTGGCCGAACCTGACCGTGAACATCTTCCCGGGGCGGCCGAACGTCTCGATCGGGCCGGTCGTCCCGCGCACGCCCGAACGCAGCTACCGCTTCCTCGACTACTTCTTCGGGCCGGACGTGGAGCAGAGCTGGATCGACGAGCTGCTGGCGTTCGACGACCAGGTCGGCCGCGAGGACCGGATCCTCGTCGAGGGCGTCCAGCGCGGCGTCGGCTCCGGAGCGCTCGAGGCCGGCGTGCTGATGAGCCGCAGCGAGCAGCTGATCGGCCACTTCCAGGCCCTGACGGCGGCCGCTCTCGCGGACTAGTACCGCCGACCGCACCGCGATAGATTCACCGCTTCCCCTTTCAAGCCCACAGGAGGGTTATTCGTGAAGCGTCTTCTCCCGCTGCTCGTGCTCGCCGCGCTCGTCGCGGTCCCGGCGGCGTCCGCCAAGCGCGCCGCACCGCCGACACTGAAGGCCGGCGAGCTGATCGTCGCCTTCGGCGACCCGACACCGAGCTTCGCCGAGGGCACCGTCCGCGGCAACACCGTCACCAACCCGAGGGGCTACGAGGTCGACCTCGCGACCGCCGTCGCGACGCAGCTCGGCCTGAAGCCGGTCTGGATGTACTCGCCGTGGAACAGCCTCTTCGCGCCCGGCACGAAGAAGTTCGACATCTCCTTCCAGGAGGCGACGATCACGGCGCAGCGCGCCAGGACCGTCGACTTCACGTCGTCCTACCTGAACGCGAACCAGGGCGTGCTGCTCTCGAAGACGGCGCCGACCCCGCACAGCCTGGCCGACCTGAAGAAGCTGCAGACGTGCGCCCAGACGAACACGACGGGCCTGCAGTACATCACCGACCACCTCAAGCCCGCCAAGCAGCCGTACACGTTCCCGACCACGACCGCCGCCTACCAGGCCGTCTCGATCGGGCGCTGCCAGGCCTTCATCCTCGACGTGCCGCTCGTCAGCCTGCAGAAGAAGCAGACCCCGTCGAAGTTCGGCGCGGTGGCGGGCCAGATCGTCACGAAGGAGCAGTACGGAGCCGTGCTCCAGAAGGGCTCGAAGCTGACCTCGGTCGTCGACGGCGTGCTGAAGACGCTCACCTCGAACGGCACGGTCGCGAAGCTGCAGAAGAAGTGGTTCAACGTCAACTTCGGGGCGATCCCCGTCCTGAAGTAGGAGCAACGTGCACGCGCTGCACCAGGTCCTCCACGCCTTCTTCAACCTGCACAGCTTCACGCTGGCGATGCCGGACGTCTGGGCCGGCTTCCAGGTGAATCTGAAGATGATGGTGGTCGCGGAGGTGTTCGTCCTGGTGCTCGCGCTCGGGATCGCGATCGTGCGCGGTCTGCCGGGGCCTGCAGCCAAGCCGCTGCGGGCCCTGGCGATCGCCTACACGGACTTCTTCCGCGGGACGCCGATCATCATCGTGGCGTTCTTCATCGGGTTCGGGCTGCCGGGCCTGCAGCTCGGCTTCATCTCGAACCTCTCCTTCACGACCTACGGGATCATCACGCTGACGCTCGTCTACACGGCGTACGTGACCGAGGTCTACCGCGCCGGGATCGAGTCGGTGCACGCGAGCCAGCGCGCCGCCGCCCGCTCGCTCGGGCTCACCTACGCCCAGACGATGCGCTACGTGATCGTCCCGCAGGCGGTCCGCCGCGTGATCCCGCCGCTGCTCAACGACTTCGTCGGCCTGCAGAAGGACACCTCGATCGTCTACGTGATCGGCGTCACCGAGGCGGCCTCGCTCGCGCAGCAGTTCTCGACCACGAACGGCGACTTCCCCAGCTACCTCGTCGCCGCGGTCTTCTTCATCCTGATCACGATCCCGCTCGCGCGCTTCACCGACCACCTCGTGGCGGCGCGTGAGCGCCGCGAGCGCGCGCAGGCGTTTTGAGCGCCAATGGAACCGGCGTAGGCTCGACGGAGCCGGCCAGTAGCGCAGGTGCCGGCTTTGCCGGCGCCGGAGCGGGGAACGCGTTCGTCGAGGTCCGCGAGGTCTCGAAGTGGTTCGGCGACCTGCAGGTGCTGGACAAGGTCAGCCTGCACGTCCCCGAGCACCACGTCGTCTGCCTGATCGGCGCCTCCGGCTCGGGCAAGTCGACGCTGCTCCGCTGTCTCAACCTGCTCGAGCACGTCGAGGAGGGCGAGATCCACGTCGACGGCTTGCAGCTGACGAACGGCAAGGTCGACGTCAACGAACTGCGCAAGAAGATCGGGATCGTCTTCCAGGCCTACAACCTCTTCCCGCACATGACCGTGCTGCAGAACGTGACGCTCGCGCCGCGCAAGGCGCGCGGCCTCTCGCGCAACGAGGCGGAAGCGCGGGCGCGGCTGCTGCTGCGCCGCATCGGGCTCGAGGCGAAGGCGGACGAGTTCCCGGACCGGCTCTCGGGCGGCCAGCAGCAGCGCGTCGCGATCGTGCGCGCCCTCGCGATGGAGCCGAAGCTGATGCTGCTCGACGAGATCACGAGTGCGCTCGACCCGCAGCTCGTCTCCGACGTACTGCAGCTCGTGCGCGAGCTCGCCGAGAGCGGCATGACGATGATCGTCGCCACGCACGAGATGGGCTTCGCCCGCGAGGTCGCCGACAAGGTCTGCTTCCTCGACGCCGGCAAGATCCTCGAGGAGGGTCCGCCGGAGCAGATCTTCAGCAGCCCGAGCGAGCCGCGGACGCGCGAGTTCCTCGCCCGCGTGCTCGAGGCGGAGAAGCTCCAGTGAGGCTCCGGCTGCCGCGCTCGACAGGCCGGGCGCCGCTCGCGATCGCCGGCTTCATCGCGATCCCGCTCTTCTTCTCCACGCTGATGGCGTCGACGCTGGCGCAGGAGAAGCCGCGCATCGTGCAGTGGAAGGGCGGCAGCCACGGCCTCTTCACGACGTGGCACGACCCGACCACCGCCACCGAGACGCGGATCTGGCTCTGGGCGTTCCTGCCGTCGCTGATCCTCATTGCGATCGGCTGGCTCGCCTGCCGGCTCCCACTCGGCTTCTACGTCCCGTGCGTGTCGGCGGTGATCCTCGCGGTCGCCGTCGTCCACAAGACGGCGACCTGGGAGCGGCACCACACCGCCCGCTTCCCCTGGGGCGTCGACCTGATCCCGGGCACGAACGCCGCCTCGAACCACTGGGATCCGGGCCAGTGGGAGACGGAAGCGCGGCAGACCGCGGTCAGCCTCCAGCACTGGACGATCGCCGTCGCGCTCGCAGCGGCGTTCGTGATGGCGTTCCTGTGGGCGCGCAACCGCTGGTTCTCGCGGCGTCCGCCCGAGATCGGCATGCAGCTCGAGGGCATGCACGCGCCCGACGCGACGACTCCCGGTCTCTAGAAGCTCACCCGGCAGCGGTCTAGGATCGCTGGACCCCCTGAAAGGAGCAGCAATGAGAAGGGTGCTCGCGCTCGTGACGGCCGCCGCCGCCGTCGGCGTCCTCGCCGCCGCCGCCTCCGCAAAGGTCACGCCGCCGCCGGCGATCAAGTCCGCCGGGCAGATCGTCTTCTGCACCGACCCGACCTACCCGCCGGAGGAGTCGCTCCAGGGCTCGAAGTACGTCGGCTCCGACATCGACATCGCATCGGCCGTCGCCGCGCAGATGGGCGTCAAGGCCTCGTTCAAGACGATCGGCTTCGACGCGATCATCCCTGCGCTGACGACGAAGAAGTGCGACGCGATCATCAGCGGCATGAACGACACCCCCGAGCGGCTCAAGCAGGTCGACTTCGTGGACTACCTCAAGGTCGGCCAGTCGCTCATGGTCAAGGCCGGCAACCCCGAGCACATCACCTCCCTCGCCAGCCTCGCCGGCAAGACCGTCTCCGTCGAGTCCGGGACGACGAACCGCGACTTCCTCGCCGCGGCGTCGGCGAAGCTCGTAAAGGCCGGCAAGAAGGCGATCTCGATCCGGACGTTCCCAAAGGACACGGACGCCGCCGCCGCGCTCAAGGCCGGCCGCGTGGACGCGTACTTCGGCGACTCGCCCGTGGCCGTCTACTACGTGGCCCGCGACAAGTCGTTCTCGATCGGCGGCGCCCCGATCAGCCCGATCACGATCGGCATCGCAATCCGCAAGGGCGACCCGCTCAAGGCGGCGACCCGGGCGGCAGTGAACGCCGTCATCGCCTCCGGGCAGATGAAGAAGATCGTCGCCAAGTGGGGGATGTCCTCTGCGGTCACTCTGATCAAGTAGGAACGCATGCTCGCGGCGTTCGACTGGCACGTCATCTGGCAGCGGCTCTTCCACCCGGATCACGTCTTCTTCCGGGCGATGTACACGACCGTGTACATCGCGGTGATCGCGCAACTGATCGGCGTGCTGCTCGGGCTCGTCGCGGCGCTGATGCGCTCCGCGAGGCTCTGGCCGTTCCGGTTCCTCTCGGGGGTCTACGTCCTGATCTTCCGGGGGACGCCGCTCCTGGTCCAGATCTTCTTCATCTACTACGGCGCGAACCTGATGCTCGGGTTCACGCTCGTCCCGAACAGCCTGAACCTCGGGCTGTTCCGCCTCGACGGCGCCATCGTCGCGGGCATCCTCGCCCTCGGGATCAACGAGGGCGCTTACATGCGGGAGATCATCCGCGCCGGCATCGACTCGATCGACAGGGGCCAGATGGAGGCCGCCAAGTCGCTCGGGATGCGTTTCGGGCTGGCGATGCGGCGGATCGTGCTGCCCCAGGCGGCGCGGGTGATCGTCCCGCCGCTCGGCAACGAGTTCAACAACATGCTCAAGACGACGTCGCTCGTGTTCACGATCGGCGTCTACGAGATGTTCTCCGACGCCGAGATCCACTACTCGAACACGTTCCTGCCCGAGTACTTCGTCGCGGTCGCGTTCTGGTACCTCGTCCTGACCGGGATCTGGGGCTTCATCCAGGCAGGCATCGAGCGACGGCTCACCGCGAGCGAGCGCGGCGACGAGTTGACCCTGCGCGAGCGGCTGGCCGCCGCGTGGGCGCCGGCGGGAGCGTTCGTCCGCCGATGAACGACAGCGGCGTAGGCTCGACGGAGCCGCCCGAGAGCGGAGGCACCGGCTTTGCCGGTGCCGGAGCGGGAATCGTCATGTCCGCTGTGGACGTCCACAAGCGCTTCGGGCGGCTCGAGGTGCTGAAGGGCGTTTCCCTCGACGTCGAGCGCCGCGAGACCGTCTGCGTGATCGGCGCCTCCGGCTCCGGCAAGACGACCTTCATCCGCTGCATCAACCACCTGGAGAAGATCGACGCCGGCCGGATCACGGTGAACGGGCGCCTGATCGGCTACCGCGAGTCGAACGGGAAGCTCCGCGAGGACTCCGAGCGCTCGATCGCCCAGCAGCGCACGCAGATCGGGATGGTCTTCCAGCGCTTCAACCTCTTCCCGCACAAGACGGCGCTGCAGAACGTGACCGAGGCGCCGGTGCGCGTGCTCGGGGTCTCGCGGGGCGAGGCGCAGGAGATGGCGCTCGCGCTGCTCGCCCGCGTCGGCCTGCGCGACAAGTGCGACACGTATCCGGGCAAGCTCTCGGGCGGCCAGCAGCAACGGGTCGCGATCGCCCGCGCGCTCGCCATGAAGCCGGCGCTGATGCTCTTCGACGAGCCGACGAGCGCACTCGACCCGGAGGTGACCGGCGAGGTGCTCTCGGTGATGGAGGAGCTCGCCCACGACGGCATGACGATGATCGTCGTCACCCACGAGATGGGTTTCGCGAAGGTCGCCGCCGACCGCGTCGTGATGATGGACGGCGGCACGATCATCGAGGAGGGCACGCCCGAGCACTTCTTCGAGGCGCCCACGCACGAGCGCACGAAGCAGTTCCTCAGCAAGATCCTCTAGCCGAGCAGCGCCCGGGCCGTCTCGGCCGCGGCGGCGTCGTGCTCGGCGTAGAGCTTCTCGGCGAGGAAGCCGAGCACGTCCCGGATCGAGACCATCCCGACGAGGTTCCCGTCCTGCACGACCGGTAGGTGCCGGACCCGCCGGTCTCCCATCAGCGTCGCCGCCTCGAGGATGCCGTCGTCGACGCCGATCGTCAGCGGGTCGCGCGTCATCGCCTGGGCGAGCTTCGCGCGCTCGAGGTCGGCCGCCGCGCCGGCGAGCCGAAGGACGTCACGCTCGGTGAAGATGCCGACGACACGGTTGTCCTCGCAGACGACGACCGACCCGATCCCCGCGTCGAGCATCTTGCGGATCGCGTCCGCAGCCGTCTCCTCCGGGGTCGCCGTCACGAGCTGCGTGCGCATCACCGAGCCGATCTGCATCGTCTCCTCCTCGAGGTTGGTGCGGTTCGGCACGAGTATTCCATGCTTTGCGTTTTGGATGCGTAGTGGTTTAGGGTCGGCTTTCCCAACCGGCCAGGGGAGTGGATGCGTTGGCAGGAGTCGCGTTCGATGGAGTGAGCAAGATCTATGCCGACGGCACGACAGCCGTCGACGGCTTGAGCCTGGGGATCGAAGACGGCGAGTTCATGGTTCTCGTCGGGCCGTCCGGCTGCGGCAAGACCACCGCGCTGCGCATGGTCGCCGGGCTCGAGGACATCTCGCTGGGGACGTTGCGGATCGGCGACCGGGTCGTCAACCACGTGCCCTCGCGCGACCGCGACATCGCGATGGTCTTCCAGAGCTACGCGCTCTACCCGCACCTGACGGTCTACGACAACATCGCCTTCGGGCTCAAGATCAAGAAGATCCCGAAGACCGAGATCGAGCGCCGCGTCAGCGAGGCGGCGAAGATCCTGGGCCTCGACGCCTTCCTGCACCGCAAGCCGCGCGCCCTCTCCGGCGGCCAGCGCCAGCGCGTCGCGATGGGACGCGCGATCGTGCGCGAGCCGGCTGCCTTCCTGATGGACGAGCCGCTCTCGAACCTCGACGCGAAGCTGCGCGTGCAGATGCGTGCCGAGATCGCGAGCCTCCAGCGCACGCTCGGCGTGACGACGATCTACGTCACGCACGACCAGGTCGAGGCGATGACGATGGGCGACCGCGTCGCGGTCATGCGCAAGGGCGAGCTGCTGCAGGTCGCCGACCCGCAGACGCTCTACGACCATCCGGTGAACCTCTTCGTCGGCGGCTTCATCGGGAGCCCCGCCATGAACATGGTCGAGGCGACCCTGGAGCGCCAGAACGGCGGGCTGGCGGCGAAGGTCGGCGACCAGAGCGTCACGGTCGACGACGCCACCCTTGCCGCCCGGCCGGCACTGAAGGGCTACGAGGGGCGCCAGGTCGTGCTCGGCATCCGTCC
>Ga0265338_10004779_pt1 | contig 18109 bp, 14 predicted proteins | sample 42126metaG_FD_193579 | JGI IMG/M metagenome (GOLD analysis project Ga0265338, IMG submission 193579) | Rhizosphere microbial communities from Carex aquatilis grown in University of Washington, Seatle, WA, United States - 4-21-26 metaG | ecosystem: Host-associated > Plants > Roots > Rhizosphere... | reverse complement strand
CCGGCCCAGTTCTCCGCCGCCCGCGCCGATGCTGTTCTGGCGCGCATCCTGGGCGAGGAGCGGCCTCACCCGGCTGGCAGCGCCGAAGCCGAGGCGGTGCGCGGCCGCACCCTTTCGGAGCTGTCGGCGATGGGCGTCTTCGCCCGCACCCAGATCGGTTTCAGCTGCTATGGCGAGCGGCGCTGGGACAATATCCCCTGCGCCACCGTCACCAACATCATCGCCGAGGCGGTGCCGGGCACAGGCAACGCGGTCGTGCTGATGGCCCATTCGGATTCGGTGGCGGCAGGCCCGGGCGCCGGCGACGATGGATCTGGTGTCGCCATCCTGTTGGAGACCATTCGCGCCCTGAGAGCGCGGCATCTTGCGGGCACGCATCCCATCATCGCGCTATTCACCGACGGGGAGGAAAACGGCCTGCTGGGCGCGAACCTGTTCCTGCGCGATCCGGCGCGCCGGGACGGGATCGGTGCGGTGATCAATGTGGAGGCGCGGGGCAATCAGGGCCCCAGCTATCTGTTCCAGACCAGCAAGGGCAACGGGCCGCTGATCGCGCTTTATGCGCGGGGCGTGCAGCGCTATGCGACCTCGTCGCTTTACAGCGAGATCTACAAATACCTGCCCAACGACACCGACCTGACGCCGGTGCTGGCGGCGGGCATTCCCAGCTACAACTTCGCCTTTGTCGGCAATGTCGCGCACTATCACACCCCGCTCGACCGGCGGGAGAATCTGGATCCCCGCAGCCTGCAGAGCCAAGGCGACAGCGCCCTGGCGCTGGCCAATGAACTGGCCCATGCCGATTATCGGGCCCTGAAAGGCGAGGACGCGGTCTATCTGGATGTGCTGCAGCGCTGGCTGCCCCGCCTGGCCCAGCATCAGGCGTTGCCCGCCGCCATCATCGTCTTTCTGATGATCGCGCTGGCCGGTTACTTGGCATCACGGGAACGCTCCACGCAGCTCTTGCTGGCGGGCCTGATGCCGCCGCTGTTGCTGGCCGGAGCCGTAGGCATCGGCTTTATGCTGCATGGCCTGGCCGCCTGGATCGCGGGCGAACCTGATCCTTCCTTTGCCCATCCGCTCGCCTTGCGTCTGTCGCTAGCAAGCGGGGTTTTCGCGGTGGCGCTGCTGGCGGCGCAGCGTGCAGGCGCCATTGCCTGCTGGCTGTGGTTCTCAGGTCTAGCCATCGCCGCCGCCATCTGGGTGCCGGGGCTTTCGCCCTACTTCCTGTTTCCGTCTTTGGTCGCGGCGCCGCTGCTGCTCGCGACGGTGCGGGTTGGCCGGCCCGTGGCGGTCTTCATCGCCGCGCTGGCGGCACTGATCGTCTGGCTTGGCCTCAATGCCGGCGGCGAAGCGAGCCTGGGCCTGCGGATGCATCCCATGTTCACCCTGACGGCCGCCTTCGGGCTTATGGCGCTGCTGCCTTTGCTGCGGCCCGCAGCGCAATGGCGTTGGGCAGCAGGCGCATCACTGGTTTTGGCGCTGGTGCTGGCGGTGGTGGCGGGGCTTGAGCCTGCCTTCAGCGATCGCGCGCCCGAACGTTTGAACCTTCGCTATGTCGAGGAGGATGGCAAAGCCTGGTGGCTTGCCGATCCGGTGGTCCGGCTGCCCCAAGCGTTGAAGGCGACGGCGCATTTCTCCGACCGGCCGGAGCAGCGGATTCAGTTCGGCTATGCCGCGCCCGCCGGCGCGGCACAATTTCCGGCGCCCTCGGCCGCCGTCAGCCGCAGCGGGGATACCGTGACGCTCAATCTCAATGCCGCCGGCGATGGCGTGGTGCTGGTGGTGCCCAAGGACGCGGGACTGAAGGCGGTGAAGCTGGGAGGGGTGACGACACAAGCCTACGGGCGGCGGGTGGCCATCGCCTGCGCCACGCCCGATTGCGGTTCGGCTCAGGTGGTTCTGGAACTTTCGTCCGCCGCGCCGGTGAAGTTGAGCCTGTTTGCCCATCACCGCGGCCTGCCGGCGCAAGGCGCCGCTCTCTTGAAGGCTCGTCCGTCATGGGCGGTGCCTTCGCAAAGCGGAGATGCCACTTTGCTGGCCAGCACGGTGACCGTGCCGGCGCGATAGTCTGCTTTACGCGGCGCCCGCCGAAGCCGAAGCGCCATAACTCCAAAGCAGCCGGAACGATCCCGCCGGATTGTGGACGCCGGCAATTCTCGCATGTTTTCCCGGTGGCCCTTTATTTTCGGCTCCAAGTCGCATCGTTGGCGTTACCGGAACTGAAACCGGGAGGACACGTCATGCGCACCTTCATTCCCGCCATGGCAGCGATGTTGCTGCTTTCATCCATCCCGGCCTTTGCCGTTGATGCCCCGCAAGCCGGCAAGGATGCGGCCACGCCCAACACCACCGAAGTCGAAAACCAGACTCAGGTCCAGCCGGATGCGCAAGCTGCGGATGATGACAATATTCAGCTGACCATCATGGGCAAGACCGTGCAGGTGCAGGTCCCGAACCCCTACAAGAACCCCAAGCCGCATCTGCTGACCGACGCCTGGGCAATGCGCGCTTAGCCCGTAGGCGCGAGCCGGAGGGCCACTTAAAAAGCCGCGTAGGCGTGGTCCGTAGCGTCAGCGTGCGGACGAGCGCCAATAAATAATCAGACGTCAACAGCCTCGCGGGCGAATTCTGCATTTTCCTGGATAAACTCGAAGCGTAACTCCGCCTTCTTGCCCATCAGCCGCTCGACCAGGTTTTCGGTGGCCTTGGCGTCGTTGCCCGTCACTTGGACCTGCACCAGGGTGCGATGGCCCGGCCGCATGGTAGTTTCCTTGAGCTGCGCGGGCATCATTTCGCCCAGGCCCTTGAAACGCGAGACTTCCACCTTGGCGTTGCTGCGGAATTCGCTTTTGAGAATCCGTTCGCGGTCGGCGTCATCGCGCGCATAGATGGTCTTGCCGCCCTGGGTCAGGCGGTAGAGCGGCGGCATGGCGAGATAAAGATGCCCGCCGCGGATCAGCTCCGGCATTTCGCGATAGAAGAAGGTCAGCAGCAGCGAGGCGATATGGGCGCCGTCCACGTCGGCGTCGGTCATCACGATCACCCGCTCGTAGCGCAGCTGGTCTTCGCTGTATTTGACGCCGGTGCCGCAGCCCAATGCCTGCACCAGGTCGGACAGTTCCTGGTTCTGCGCCAGCTTGCCGGCCGCCGCCGAGGCGACGTTCAGGATCTTGCCGCGCAAGGGCAGGATGGCCTGGGTGGCGCGGTCACGCGCCTGTTTGGCGCTGCCGCCGGCGCTGTCGCCTTCCACCAGGAAAATCTCGGTCCCTAAGGCTGCGTCATTGCTGCAGTCGGCCAGCTTGCCGGGCAGGCGCAGCTTGCGGGTGGCGGCCTTGCGGCTGACTTCTTTCTCTTGCCGTTTCTTGAGGCGGTCCTCGGCGCAATCGATGACAAAACCCAACAGGCGGTCGGCCTCGGCGGGATGTTCCGCCAGCCAGTGGTCGAAATGATCGCGTACCACATTTTCCACCAGGCGCAGCGCGTCGGGCGAGGATAGCTTGTCCTTGGTCTGGCCCTGGAATTCCGGCTCGCGAATGAAGACCGACAGCACGGCGCAGGCCGAATCCATCACATCATCGGCGGTGATCAGCGAGGTCTTGCGATTGTTGGTGCGCTCGCCATGGCCGCGCAGGCTTTTAACCAGCGCATTGCGCAGGCCTTGTTCGTGGGTGCCGCCCTGGGAGGTCGGGATGGTGTTGCAATAGGTGCGGGTGAAGGGGTCGCGCCCCGGCGCCCAGGTGACGGCCCATTCCACCGCCCCGCGACCGTCCTTGTTTTCGGTGCGGCCGGAGAATTCACGCTCGGTGACCGTGGTGGTCTTGCCGATTTCACTCTTCAGGAAGTCCAGGAGGCCGCCGGGGAATTTCAGCACATCCTCGGCCGGGGTCTCGTCCTTGATCAGGGACGGATCGCATTCCCAGCGGATTTCCACGCCGCGGAACAGATAGGCCTTGGACTTGGCCATGCGGTGCAGCCGGGCCGGCGAGAACTGGTGGTCGCCGAAGATCTTGGCGTCGGGCTTGAAGCTGGTGATGGTGCCGCGCCGGTTGACCGCGCCCAGGTCTTTCAGCTTGCCGACGACATGGCCGCGCTCGAAGCGCAGCCTGAAGGCGTGCTTGTCGCGCGCAACGTCCACTTCCATCCATTCTGACAGGGCATTGACCACGCTGGCGCCCACGCCGTGCAGACCGCCCGAGGTGTCATAGGCCTTGCCGTCGAATTTGCCGCCGGCATGCAGCGTGGTCATGATCACTTCCAGCGCCGACTTGTTCTTGAACTTGGGGTGCGGGTCCACCGGAATGCCGCGGCCATTGTCGCGCACCACCAGGACATTGCCCGGCTTCAGCTCCAGCTCGATGCGGGTAGCGTGGCCGGCCACGGCCTCGTCCATCGAATTGTCGATGATCTCGGCCGCCAGGTGATGCAGCGCATTCGAATCCGTGCCGCCGATATACATGCCCGGCCGGCGACGTACCGGCTCCAGCCCCTCCAGCACCTCGATGTCCTTGGCGGTGTAGCTTTTGGAACCCGAAGAGGGTCCGTCGAACAGGTCTGGATCGTGCTTGGGCATGGGTTGGGGCGCGCGCGTGTTTAGTGAACGAGACTGCGAAAGTTTGGCCCGAATCGGGCCTCAACTGTTCTGTTTTACTTTTTCTCAACCAGAAAAAGCGAGGCAAATCATGTGATCTGTCCGATGCCAACACCTCAGTAATTATTAAGGGCCCAGCGGCAATAATGCGCGCCAAGAGCAAGACAGGTTTGCCGGGCGTGTCCATTTTGCGCTTCATTACCGAGGGACAGGAGAGCGAGCCGCGCGTCCTCAAGGCGCAGCTTACGCTGGCCGCCACCGCTGCACGCAATACGCGCATCACCTCGCCGGTCTGGGCGCTGGCCTGCGCCATTCTCACCTCTACCGGCCTTTTTGGCCATGTCAGTTTCGCCCACACCGTCTTTCTGCCGCTGGCCGTGACCGCGGCGATGGGAGCGAGCGCCCTAATGGCGACCGCCTACCAGTATTATGACGAGAGCGAAAATGATGTGGATTCCTGGCTGCAATGTTTTGTGATGATCCAGGCCTTCGGCAGCCTGGCCTGGGGCCTGATGCCGTGGCTGTGCTGGGAACCGGGCAATCCGCTGAACCACATGTTCCTGGCCGCCTGCACCATGGCGGTGATCGCGGGCCTGGTGGCGGCGCGCGGCAGCAACATGAAGATGTATGTCGCCAACCTGCTGCCGCTGGCGCTGATGACCTGCGCGCGTTTTGTTCTGGGCGATTCCATTTCGGACATGCTGATGGGCGCCGCCGCGCCTTTCATTGCGCTGCAGATGTGGTTCACCGGCCGGCCGCTGGTGCTGCGCATGGGCGAGGACGCCCGCCTGCGCTTCAAGGTCGAGGATCTGGCGCGCGAGTTGGAGGAAACCCGCGACGAGGCGCTGAAGAAGCGGTTCGAAGCGGAAGCCGCCAACGCCTCCAAGACCGCTTTCCTGGCCAATATGAGCCATGAGCTGCGCACGCCGCTGAACGCCATTCTGGGTTTTTCCGAGATCATCGCCCAGGAATGCTTCGGCCCGGTCGGTTCGGAACGCTATCGCGACTATGCCGGCGACATCCACGCCTCCGGCGCCCATCTGCTCTCGCTGATCAACGACCTGCTCGATGTCGCCAAGATCGAGGCGGGCCGCATGGACCTTGCGTCCAAGGTGCTGGATGCCGCCCGCACCTTCGATGTCGCCCTCAAGCTGGTCGGCAGCAAGGCGCGCGACAAGAACCAGCAGCTGGAGATCGTGGTCGAGCCGGGCGCGCCGGCCCTTTATGGCGACGAGCGCGCCATCAAGCAGATCCTGATCAATCTGGTATCCAATGCGGTCAAGTTCACGCCGCTGGGCGGACGCATCGAGGTGGTGGGCAGCCGCGCCGCCAACGGCGATTTCCAGATCACGGTGCGCGACAACGGTCCGGGCATTCCGCGCGACAAGCTCGACAATATCTTCCAGCCTTTCAACCAGGTGGACAATCGCTTCGACCGCCAGGCTGGCGGCACCGGCCTTGGCCTGGCGTTGGTGCGGGGCCTGGCGCAGCTCCATGGCGGGCGCGCCTGGGTGGAAAGCGAATATGGCCGGGGCTGCTCGGTGTTCGTCACCCTTCCGGCCGAGCCGGCGAGCGCGACGGCGCAGGTGGCGTAAGCAATAGCAGGTGCGTAAGCAAAAAGGGCGCGGCTTGCGCCGCGCCCCTGATCTGCAATCCGATCTTCCGATCAGACCGAATAGTACATCTTGAACTCAATCGGGTGAGGCGTGTGCTCGAAGGCATACACTTCCTCATACTTGAGCTCGATATAGCTCTCGATGAAGTCCTGGCTGAACACATTGCCCTTGGTGAGGAACGAGTGGTCGGCCTTCAGGCTGTCCAGCGCTTCGCGCAAGCTGCCGCAGACCTGCGGCACCTTCGCCAGCTCCTCCGGCGGCAGGGCATAGAGATCCTTGTCCATCGGGCCGCCCGGATGGATCTTGTTCTCGATGCCGTCCAGACCCGCCATCAGCATGGCCGCATAGGCGAGATAGGGATTCGCGCCCGGATCGGGGAAGCGAACCTCGACGCGCTTGCCCTTCGGCGACGGCGAGAAGGGAATGCGGCAGGAGGCTGAGCGGTTGCGCGAGGAATAGGCCAGCAGCACCGGCGCCTCGAAGCCCGGGATCAGGCGCTTGTAGCTGTTGGTCAGCGGGTTGGTGAAAGCGTTCAGCGCCTTGGCATGCTTGATGATGCCGCCGATGTAATAGAGGCAGGTGTCCGACAGGTCGGCATAGCCCGAACCGGCGAACAGCGGCTTACCACCCTTCCAGATCGACTGATGGACATGCATGCCCGAGCCATTGTCGCCATAAACAGGCTTGGGCATGAAGGTCGCGGTCTTGCCATAGGCCTGGGCGACCTGGTGGATCACATACTTGTAGATCTGCATGTAATCGCCGCACTTGGTCAGGGTGTTGAACTTGAAGCCAAGTTCGTGCTGGGCCGAGGCGACCTCATGGTGATGCTTCTCGGGGTCGATGCCCATGTCGCGCATCACCGCCAGCATCTCGCCGCGCATGTCCTGCTCGCTGTCCACGGGCGGGACGGGAAAATAGCCGCCCTTCACCTTGGGACGGTGGCCGAGATTGCCTTCCGCATATTCGGTGCCGGTGTTGTAGGAGCCTTCCTTGGAGTCCAGGTAGAAGAAGCTCTTGTTCATGCCGACGTCGAAGCGGACATCGTCGAAGATGAAGAATTCGGCTTCCGGGCCGAAATAGGTGGTGTCGCCGACGCCCGAGGAATTGACGAAGGCTTCCGCGGCCTTGGCGATGGAGCGCGGGCAGCGGGCATAATTCTGGCCGGTGGTCGGCTCCAGCACGTCGCAGATCAGGATCAGCGTGGTCTGGGCGAAGAAAGGATCGATCACCGCGGTGTCGAGATCGGGCTTGAGCAGCATGTCGGACTCGTTGATCGCCTTCCAGCCGGCGATCGAGGAGCCGTCGAACATGGTGCCTTCATTGAGGAAGTCGTCATCCACCATCATCAGGTCGAAGGTGACGTGCTGCCACTTGCCGCGCGGGTCGGTGAAGCGGATGTCCACATATTTGACTTCCTTGTCCTTGATCAGCTTGTGGATGTCGGAAGCAGTCGTCTTCTTGTCGGCCATAGTTCGGTCTTCCCTTCAACGTTGGTCTGTTTCGCCGCCCCCAAGGACGGCAGTCTGGCAAAGCAAATCTCTTAGATGGCGTCCGCGCCGGTCTCGCCGGTCCGGATGCGGATGGCTTCCTCGACATTGAGGACGAAAATCTTGCCGTCGCCGATGCGGCCCGTGCGCGCAGCCTTCTGGATGGCTTCGATGCTGGCCTGCTGACGGTCCTCATTGATGACGATCTCGATCTTCACCTTGGGCAGAAAGTCCACGACATATTCGGCGCCGCGGTAGAGTTCGGTATGGCCTTTCTGGCGGCCAAAGCCCTTGGCCTCGGTTACGGTGATGCCCTGGACGCCCACTTCCTGCAGGGCCTCCTTCACTTCATCCAGCTTGAAGGGCTTAATGATGGCTTCGATCTTCTTCATGCATCTCCTCCGCGCGCCCGGGGTGGACGCACTGCTTTGTTAACGGGTTAGCAGGACTTGTGCCGGTTTCCGGCGGAAAATTGTGAAGCGTTTTCAAATGGTTGTTCATATGGCTGCTTTGAGGGCAGAAATATATGGATATATATTGTGCAATATGCCTAATAATTAGGCTATTTTGACAAGCGGATAACCTATCCAAAAGCCTTGAGCGCGGCGTCCTTCCTCGGCGACAAACCTTCGCCCGTTGGATGTCCCTGATGCCCAATCCTGTCTTTTCCCGCCTGCCCACCAGCATCTTCCAGCACATGACAGGGCTGGCGCTGAAACACGATGCGCTCAATCTGGGGCAGGGCTTTCCCGACCAGGACGGCCCCTTGTCGCTGCGCGAAGTGGCGGCGCGGCAGCTGATCGAGGGTCCCAACCAGTATCCGCCTTCCAGGGGGCTGCTGGTTTTACGTCAGGCGATCGCCGACCACGCCCGCAAATTCTATGGCCTGGAATACGACCCCGAAGACGAGGTGGTGAGCACCTCCGGCGGCACCGAGGCGATCACCGGCGCCCTGATGGCCATGGCGGTGGCGGGCGACGAACTGGTGATGATCGAGCCGACTTACGATTCCTATCGCCCCATGGCCGAAGCCGCCGGAGCCATCGTCAAGGCGGTGAAGCTGGAGCCGCCCGGCTGGCGGCTGACGGAAGAGGCGCTGCGCGCGGTGATCGGACCCAAGACCCGCGCCATCCTGATCAACTCGCCGCACAATCCCGCAGGCCGCGCCTTCAGCCGCGCCGAACTGGAGACATTGGCCAAGGTCGTGTCGGAAACCGACGCGGTGGTGATCTGCGACGAGGTCTATGAGCATCTGGTCTATGACGGCAAACCGCATATTCCCTTCGCGACTTTGGCAGGCATGCGGCAGCGGACCTTGAAGATCGGCTCGGCGGGCAAGATCTTCTCCCTGACGGGCTGGAAGGTCGGCTGGGTGATGGGGCCGCGGGAGCTGACGCGGGTGGTGCAGAATGCGCATCAGTTTCTCACCTTCACCACCTCGCCGGCGCTGCAGACCGGCGTGGCGCATGGCCTGACCCATGAAATGGATTTTCCCATCCAGCTTGCCAAGCGGCTGCAGAAGAACCGTGACGTGCTGACGGAGGGTTTGAGCAAGCTGGGTTTTGACGTGCAGCCTTGCGAGGGGACTTACTTCCTGACGGCCGGAATCTCAAAGCTGACCAACGAGAAGGACTTCGCCTTCTGTGAGCGGCTGATCCGCGAGGCCGGCGTGGCGCTGATCCCGCTATCGGCTTTCTTCCAGAGCGGCACGCCGGATACTTTTGTGCGCTTTGGCTTCTGCAAGCAGCAGAGCCTGGTCGAAGCGGCGCTGGAACGATTACAGAAGTATCTGGTCACCGCATGAATGAGGTTCTCACCAACGCGCAGATGGCAAAGGCCGACGCCTATGCCGTGGCGCATGGTGTGCCGTCGCTGACCCTGATGGAAAATGCCGGCCAGGCGGTGGCGAACGCCATCGCCGCGCGCTTCAAGCCCTGTCCGGTCACAGTGTTGTGCGGGCCGGGCAACAATGGCGGCGACGGCTTTGTCGTGGCGCGGCTCCTCGACGAAACCGGCTTCACCGTGCGGGTGGCGCAGGACGTTGAGCCGAAAGGCGATGCCGCGGTGATGTCGGAGCGGTGGAAAGGGACGCGCGTTGCCCTGGCGCCGGAAGCGCTGGATGGTGCGCGGCTGGTGGTGGACGGTTTGTTTGGCGCGGGACTTTCTCGTCCACTGGAAGGGGCTTACGCGCAGGTCGTCGAAGCGTTGAACGATCTGCCGGTGGTTGCGATCGATGTTCCCAGCGGTCTTTCCGGCGATACCGGCCAGCCGCTCGGCGGCGTGGTGGTGAAGGCAATGCTCACCGTCACCTTCTTCCACAAGAAACCCGGGCATCTGTTGCTGCCCGGCCGGGCGCTGTGCGGCGAGATCGTGGTCAGCGACATCGGTATTCCGCCAGAAGCGGCTGCGGCGGCCTCACGTAGCGAAGCGATAGGCCATAAAAAAAGCTTGCATGAGAACACACCCGGTCTCTGGCGCTATCCCTGGCCGCAGGCGGAAGGGCACAAATACACACGCGGACACTGTGTGGTGCTGAGCGGCGGTGCGGCGCAGACCGGCGCGGCACGGCTGGCGGCGCGGGCGGCGCTGCGCGTTGGGGCGGGGCTGGTTAGCGTCGCTTCGCCGCCGAACGCGGTGATGGTGAATGCCAGCCATCTGACCGCCATCATGATCAAGCCATTCGATGGCGCGACGGGCCTGGGCCAGCTTCTCTCCGACAAGCGGCTGAATGCGGTGGCTCTGGGTCCCGGCCTCGGCATCGGCGGTGAGACGCGCGCGCTGGTGGGTGTTGCGCTCAAATCCGGTGCAGCAGTGGTGCTGGATGCCGATGCCATCACGTCTTTCAAGGACGAGCCCAAAGCCCTGTTCGATCATCTCCATGAACGTTGTGTGCTGACGCCTCACGCCGGCGAGTTCGAGCGGCTGTTTCCGGGGTTGCTGGACGAGAGTCCAAGCAAACTGGAGGCGACGCGCGCTGCCGCCGCCCGCGCCGGCTGCGTGGTGCTGCTCAAGGGCGGCGACACGGTCATCGCAGAACCGTCGGGGAAGGCGGCGATCAATGTGAACGCGCCGGCCTGGCTGGCCACCGCCGGCGCCGGCGATGTGCTCACGGGCCTGGTCGCCGGTCTGTTGGCGCAAGGGATGCCGGCGTTCGAAGCGGCCTGTTGCGGTGCCTGGCTGCACGGCGATGCCGCCGCGCGCTTCGGGCCTGGCCTGATCGCCGAAGACCTGCCGGAGATGCTGCCCGCGGTGCTGCGGGGCTTGCAGGCTTAGAATTCGTCTCATATAAGAGACGAATGGATACTTTAGTAGACAGTGCCGAAGCCCGGATCGCGCGCCGCATCCAGCTGGAGCGCAACAGCCGCACTTGGTCGCTGGCCGATCTGGCCGGGAAATCCGGCGTTGCCAAGGCCAGCATCAGCAAGATCGAGCGCGGCGAGGTCAGCCCTTCGGCCGGCATCCTGGTGCGGATCGCGGCGGCCTTCGACCTCACCCTGGCGGGGCTGTTGCTGCGTGCGGAAGAGACCAGCCGGCTGTTTCGCCTGGCCGACCAGCCGCAATGGATCGATCCCAAGACCAGCTATGTCCGGCGCCAGATCTTCTGCAATCCCAGCCATCCGCTGGAAGTGGTGGAGGTCGAGATGCCGGCCGGCAAGAAGGCGAGCTTTCCCGCTTCGTCCTATGTGAATCTCAGACATGTGGTGTGGGTGGAAGAGGGCGAGCTGGTGCTGACCGAAGGCGGAGAGCGCCATGTGTTGAAAGCCGGCGACAGTCTGGGCTTCGGCCCGCCCTCCGACGTCACCTATGCCAATGAGAGCAGGAAGCCCTGCCGCTACATCGTCACTTTAATGCGGAGTTGAAGATGATCTCGCATGTCCATGTCGGCATCCGTGATTTACCCCGCGCCCAGAGTTTCTATGCGCCGCTGATGGCGGCGCTGGGCCATGTGCTGAAATTCTCGGAGAAGGGCTGGGCGGGTTGGAAGCCCAAGGATGCTGATCGTCCGCTGTTCCTGATCGGCGCGCCCTATAACAAAGAGGCCGCTACGCCGGGCAACGGCCAGATGATCGCACTGCTGGCGCCCGATCGGAAAACCGTCGATGCCTGTCATGCCGCGGCGCTTGCCCATGGCGGCAGCTCAGAGGGCGCGCCGGGCCTCCGGCCGCAATATCATCCCAACTACTACGGTGCCTACTTCCGCGATCCCGACGGCAACAAGCTTTGCGTCTGCTGTCACCGGCCGGAGCCGGTGTGATGGAAGCCATGATGATCCGCCGGGCGGAGCAGGGTGATCTGCCGGCGCTGCTGGCCATCGACAATTACTATGTGCGCGAGACGCCGGCGACCTTCGACATCGAACCGCGCACGCTTGCGCAGCGCCAGGCCTGGTTCGACAGTTTCGCCGCGACCGGCCATTACCAGTGTTTCGTGGCGGTAAAGGATGGTGAGCCGGTGGGCTGGGCCGGCTCGCGCCGCTACAATGAGCGCGCGGCCTATGAACCTACCGTCGCCAGCGGCATCTATCTGGCGCCTGGCGCGCGAGGACAGGGGCTGGGCCGGCGGCTCTATGCCGCCCTGTTCGAGGCGCTGGCCCGGGAAGACATTCACCGGATAGCCGCGGGCATTACCCTGCCCAACGAGGCGTCGGTCGGACTGCACCGCAGCTTCGGCTTCGAACCGGTGGGGATTTACCGGGAAGTCGGGCGCAAATTCGGCCGCTTCTGGGATGTTGGGACCTATCTCAAGCCCTTCTGAACCCTTCCCGAACGCTCGCCCTAGCCACCCTCCGAAACCCCTGCTATAGGGGCCCGCTTCGGGCGGATTCCCGCTCTAAAACGCGGACATGGCGGAACTGGTAGACGCGCTGGATTTAGGTTCCAGTGACGAAAGTCGTGGGGGTTCAAGTCCCTCTGCCCGCACCATCCCTGATGGTCCGCGGGAAGCGCGGACCAACTGGGATGCCAAGCCGGCCCGCGCGACAGCGTCTTCGGGCCGGCGCGGCGTGCGGCAGAGTTATAATTGAGTAGAGAAGAGAGAAACGAGATGCAGATCAGCGAGACCCTTTCCCAGGACCTGCACAAGCAGTTCACCGTGACCTTCGCCGCCAGCGAGCTGGACAGCCGGGTCAATGCGCGCCTGGAAGAGATGAAGCCGCGGGTCAATCTCAAGGGCTTCCGTCCCGGCAAGGCGCCGGTCTCGTTCCTGAAGAAGCAGTTCGGCAAGTCGATCATGGGCGAGGTGGTCGAGCAGGCCGTCAATGAGGGCAGCCAGAAGGCCATCAGCGACAACAAGCTCAAGCCCGCGCTGCAGCCGCGCGTCGAGCCGCTGGGCAGCGTGGAAGATGTGGTCGAAGGCAAGGCCGATCTCACCTTCAAGGTGATCGTGGACCTGATGCCCGATTTCGACATCGCCGACCCCGCCAAACTGACCGTGGAGCGCCTGACCTCCGACATCACCGATGCGGATCTGGACGAGGCGCTGGACCGGCTGGCCAAGAATGTCCGCAACTATGTCACCAAGGACGGCGCCGCCGAGAAGGATGACGTGGCGGTGATCGATTATGAAGGCAGCATTGATGGCGTGCCCTTCGAAGGCGGCAAGGGCAGCGATTTCAGCCTGACCCTGGGCTCGAACACCTTCATTCCCGGCTTCGAGGACGGTCTGATCGGCGCCAAGGCCGGCGAGGACCGCGATATCAACGTCACCTTCCCGACCGAGTATCACGCCCCCGAAATGGCCGACAAAGCCGCCGTATTCAAAGTCGCCGTCAAGGAAATCAAGGCGCCGGAAGCCACCAAGATCGACGACGAACTGGCCAAGAAGCTGGGCCTGGACGATCTTTCCACCCTCAAGACGCGGGTGCGCGAGCAGCTGGAGAATGACTACAAGGCCGCCAGCCGCCTGCATCTGAAGCGCCGGGTGCTGGATGCGCTCGACAGCGCCCACGACTTCCCGCTGCCGCCGGCCATGGTCGAGCATGAGTTCTCCAATATCTGGGCCCAGGTGCTGGACGAGCTGAAACGCGAGAACCGCACCTTCGCAGATGAAGGCAAGACCGAAGACGAGCTCAAGGCCGAATACCGCAAGATCGCCGAGCGTCGCGTGCGCCTCGGCCTGGTGCTGGGCCGGCTGGGTGAGCAGAACGGCATCACCGTCGCCAATGACGAGGTGCAGCGCGCCATTCTGGCCCGGGCCCGCCAGTTCCCCGGCCAGGAACAGCAGGTGTTCCAGTTCTATGCCTCCAATCCCCAGGCCCAGGCCGAAATCCGCGCGCCCTTGTTCGAGGACAAGGTGGTGGACTTCATTGCCGAGCTGGCGACGGTGAATGACCGGAAGGTAGACAGGGAAACTCTGTTTGCTGATCCTGAGGACGAGCCGGCGGCGGCTTAAGCCCGGCGGTTGCCTTCAAACTTAACTGTCATGGCTCACCTGAGTGTGGGCCATGACAGTTGGTTTAGCGCCATTCCTGAAAGTGAAACGCAGGCTTCATCTGGGTGGCCCGCATTCGCGGGCCATGACATTTGGGATTCTATCCGGGAACGCTATATTAAGTCTGGCCGGGCGAGGTTCCGGCTACTCTCTTTCTGACGAATCAAGAGGCGCGTGATGGCCAATCCGACCGAATTCTACAACAACACCCTGGTGCCGATGGTGGTCGAACAGACCGCCCGCGGCGAGCGCGCCTTCGACATCTATTCGCGCCTGCTCAAGGAACGGCTGATCTTCATCACCGGACCGATCGAGGATTACGGCGCCAGCCTGCTGACCGCCCAGCTTCTGTTTCTTGAGGCCGAAAACCCCAAGAAGGAAATCCACATGTACATCAACTCGCCCGGCGGGTTGGTGACGGCGGGCATGGCCATCTACGACACGATGCAATATGTGCGGCCGCAGATTCAGACCTATTGCATTGGTCAGGCCGCTTCCATGGGCTCGCTGCTTCTCTGCGCCGGCAAGAAGGGCGAGCGCTACGCCCTGCCCAATGCGCGGGTGATGGTGCATCAGCCATCGGCCTCCTTCTATGGCCAGGCGGCCGACATAGCCCGCCACGCCCAGGAGATCGTGAAGCTGAAGAAGCGGCTGAACGAGATCTATGCCAAGCATACCGGCCAGACCGTGGAAGCCATTGAAAAGATGCTGGATCGGGATACCTACATGACCGGCGAGGAAGCCAAGGCCTTCGGCCTGATTGACAAGGTCATGGAGCGCCGGCCTGACCCGGAATCCGCGGACAAGTAGGCTTTTCCGGTTAAGGTTCCGGAATCTCTGAGAGATTCCGCGGTAACCGGATTAAAGAAATCTTGATCCGGCCGGCCCTAGCATGGTCGTATGTTGGGAGGCGGGGGTGCTTCGGCGCCTGGCCCGCATTGTGCAAAGCAGCATCAGCCCATTAGGCTGTGAGCTGCAAAGGCCCCGGTGAGGGGGTCAGGGTCGGAAAGGGCCTAGTGGAAGACGATGAGCAAGGCCAGCGGCGGCGAGTCCAAGAACACGCTCTACTGCTCTTTCTGCGGTAAGAGCCAGCACGAGGTCAGGAAACTGATCGCGGGCCCGACCGTGTTCATTTGCGATGAGTGCGTCGAACTCTGCATGGAAATCATCCGGGAGGAGAACAAGACCTCCTTCATGAAATCCAAGGAGGGCGTGCCCACGCCCCAGGAAATCTTCAAGGTGCTGGACGACTATGTGGTCGGCCAGGCCCACGCCAAGAAGGTGCTCTCGGTCGCGGTCCACAACCACTACAAGCGCATCAATTCGACCGGCAAGAACGGCGATGTCGAGCTGGCCAAGTCCAACATCATGCTGATCGGCCCCACTGGCTGCGGCAAGACGCTGCTGGCCCAGACCCTGGCGCGCATCCTGGACGTGCCCTTCACCATGGCGGACGCCACCACCCTCACCGAAGCCGGCTATGTCGGCGAGGACGTGGAGAACATCATTCTCAAGCTGCTGCAGGCGGCCGACTATAATGTCGAGCGGGCCCAGCGCGGCATCGTCTATATCGACGAGGTCGACAAAATCTCGCGCAAGTCCGACAATCCGTCCATCACCCGCGACGTGTCGGGCGAAGGCGTGCAGCAGGCCCTGCTCAAGATCATGGAAGGCACGGTCGCGTCGGTGCCGCCCCAGGGCGGCCGCAAGCATCCCCAGCAGGAATTCCTGCAGGTGGATACCACCAACATCCTGTTCGTCTGCGGCGGCGCCTTTGCGGGCCTGGACAAGATCATCGCTGCCCGCACGGCCGGTTCTTCCATGGGCTTTGGCGCCAATGTGCGCAGTGCCGATGAGCGCGGCACGGGCGAACTTCTGCGCGAAATCGAGCCGGAAGACCTGCTCAAGTTCGGCCTGATCCCGGAATTCATCGGCCGTCTGCCGGTGCTTGCCACCCTGGGCGATCTCTCGGAAGTGGCGCTGATCGAGATTCTGACCCGTCCGAAGAATGCGCTGGCCAAGCAGTATATGCGCATGTTCGAGATGGAAGGCGTCAAGCTGCGCTTCCAGGAAGAGGCGCTGCACGCCATTTCGCGCAAGGCCATCCAGCGCAAGACCGGCGCCCGCGGGCTGCGTTCCATCCTGGAAGGCATTCTGCTGGAGACCATGTTCGAACTGCCGACCCTTTCGGGCGTGCAGGAGGTGGTGATCACCGCCGATGTGGTCGAGGGCAAGGCGCGGCCGCTGTACACCTACAGCGATAAGGCTGAGCAGAAGAGCGCGTCCTAAGATCCGCAGTCACAACTGTCATGGCCCGCAAATGCGAGCCACCCAGATGACGTCTGCGCCTCGTTTCCAGAAAATTCGCCGTTTTCACCTGGATGGCCCGCACTCCGGCGGGCCATGACAATTGGGGTGTTCGCGTTAGGGCATTGTGAGCATACCCGCCCAAAACTGCACGCCCGCGCTGGTATCCACGTCAATCTTGCCGGCGGAGGCCAGTTTGCCGTCCGCGCCGGCTTTATAGATGGAAAGACCCGCCCCGACGGTGGACAACACGCCCTGTTCCATCACCGGCATGGGCGTGGTGCTGGCGGCGATCAACACCCGGCCTGACGGATCCATGGAGAAGGTGCGCAGCTCATAGCTGTCGGTCCAGGCCCGCTGGATCAGGGTCGGCTCGCCGCTGCTCTCGTTGATGGCCCACACCACCACGTCATTCTCGCCGCCATTGGAGACCTTGTGGCCGCCGACATCCGTCATCCCTGAGCCGCGATTGGTCTGATAGACGAAGCGGCCATTGGGATGGATATGGATGGGTCCGACGCCCTGGCCGGGATGCTTGGCTTTGCCGTCGGGGTCCGTGAGGGCGTTTTTGAGGAACAGCGGTTCCTGGGTCAGGGTGCCGTCGGGTTTCAGCCCGAATACGGCGATGCTGTTCTCCCGCTCCAGCGAGACGAAGGCGAAGCGCCCGTTGGGATGAAAATCCAGATGCCTCGGGCCAAAGCCCAGCCCCTGGGCGCCCGGCTTGATGGTCTGAAGATTGGCCAGCTGGCCCTCCTTGAAACTGAACACCTCGATATGGCCGGGATCCTCCGGTTTGCCGCCCGCCGCGTCATTGCCCCGGCTGCACAGGATCAGGGTCTTGTCGCCCGGCGTCACCCGCACCTGGTGGGCGTAGATGCCGAAGTCGGGTTTGCCGGTCTGCGCGATCTCCTCGCCGATGGTGCCGTCCGCCGCCAGCCGGTGCACCGTCACTCGGCTGGGGACATTGTAGGCGATGAACAGGAAACGGCCGGCATGGTCGGTCGAAACATGCAGCGGCCGCGTCGGCAGCATTCGCCGCGGGCCGTGCTCGGTCAGCGCGCCGCCGGCGCCGACCTTATAGGCGATGGCATAGTGATTCTTGTCCGCGCCGGTGACGCCCATCGGGCCGGAGCCTGGTTGGGTGTTGCTGGCGACGATATAGAGAAACTGCCGCGAGGGATGCGGCCAGGCATATTGGATATTGGCGGGCAGCGTGATGCTGTCCTGCGGCGCCAGCTCGGCGGTCGCGACATCCAGGCTGTAGCGCGTCAGCTTGGGGCCAGCGCTGGCATAAAAGGGAATCGCCGCCGTCGCGCTTTGCGCAAAAGCGGGCGCCGGTAACGCTGTGGCAGCCATTGCCAGAGTAAAATCGCGCCGATTCAGCATCCAGGAGTCCCCGCCTTTTTGTTGTTAGTCTGACGATAGAACTGCCTTCCGATGTCGGCAAATCAGTCACTAAGTCGCGAAAAATGTAGGGTTCCCGGCCGCTTTTTGTGAGCGGAAGGGAACCAGCCCCTCCTAACCCTTTCCGTTACCTTGAATTTACCGGGATGGGGGCCCACTTTGTCGTATCCGGGGCCGGCCTCTGATGGGCGGCTCCTTATTTCAAGGGCTTGGCCACTGTCAGGAAAGCCCGTTACGCGCCGGAAATCCGGCAGGAGCATAGAATGGCGGAA
>Ga0265338_10004778_pt1 | contig 18111 bp, 13 predicted proteins | sample 42126metaG_FD_193579 | JGI IMG/M metagenome (GOLD analysis project Ga0265338, IMG submission 193579) | Rhizosphere microbial communities from Carex aquatilis grown in University of Washington, Seatle, WA, United States - 4-21-26 metaG | ecosystem: Host-associated > Plants > Roots > Rhizosphere... | reverse complement strand
CTCGCCTCCGCCGCTCCGGCGAGCGTCCGTGAGCTCACCCGCGCCGGCCCTTGTCGCGGGCGCGGAGCACCAGGCTCATGATCACCAGGGGCACGCCGATCAGGGCGATCAGGCAGCCGATGCCCACGAAGGTGGGGAACTGCTCGGGTTGGCGCAGGGTGGTGAACCATCCCATCGCCGCGAAGCCCACACCGATGCAGATCATGATCAGCCCGCCGGTGAGCATGCCGTACCAGGTGGACTGCGGCGGCTCCGGCTTGGCCGTCTGCATCAGGCAGTCGAGCGTCGCCGGGTCCAGCGTCTGGCCCTTCTCTATGGCCTGGCGGATGGTCTTCTGGGTCTCGCGATGGCGGAGCACCCCGCCCACCATGCCGGACACGACGCAGACGGCGACGAACATCCAGAAGGCGGCCGCGCCGACGGCGGTCGTAAGATCGTGGGGCATGGCGGTTCTCCGAATGAGCCTCTAACACTGGCATAGATGCGCCAAGGCCCCGCTTTGGATGCAAGGGCCTGGATGATGATCCGTCTCCTGAAACAGCTCTGGTTCCAGGTGCTCGTCGGCATGGTGGCCGGGGGGCTGCTCGGCTGGCTCGATCCCGACCTCGGCGCCCAGATGAAGCCCTTCGGCGACGGCTTCATCGCCCTGGTGCGGATGATCATCGCACCGGTGATCTTCTGCACCGTGGTGCACGGCGTGGCCGGCATGAACGACATGCGCCGGGTCGGCCGGGTGGCCCTGAAGGCCCTGGTCTATTTCGAGCTGGTCACCACCCTGGCCCTGGTCCTGGCGCTGGTAGCGGTGAACCTGCTGAAGCCCGGCGTCGGCATGAACGTCGACCTGCATCGCCTCGACGCCCACGCGGTCGCCGGCTACGTCGCCCAGGCCCACCAGCAGACGATCCCCGAGTTCTTCCTCCACATCATCCCGACCACCTTCGTCTCGGCCTTCGTCCAGGGCGACGTGCTGCAGGTGCTGCTGGTGTCGCTGCTGACCGCCTTCGCCCTGACGGCGCTGGGCGAGCGGGGCCGGCCGATGGTCGCCGCCATCGACGGCGCGGCGCAGGTGATCTTCAAGATCGTCGGCTTCATCATGTGGGCCGCCCCGATCGGCGCCTTCGGGGCCATCGCCTTCACGGTCGGCAAGTTCGGCGCGGGCTCGCTGCTGTCGCTCGGAACGCTGCTGATCGAGTTCTACGCCGTGTGCCTCGTCTTCGTGGTCGTGGTGCTGGGCCTGATCGCCTGGCGCGCCGGGGTGAACATCTTCCGGCTGATGGGCGCCATCCGCGAGGAACTGCTGATCGTGGCGGCCACCACCTCGTCGGAGACCGTGCTGCCCCGCCTGATGCAGAAGCTGGAGGGGATGGGTTGCGAGGAGTCGGTGGTCGGGCTGGTGATCCCCACCGGCTATTCCTTCAACCTCGACGGCACCTGCCTGTACCTCGCGACGGCGGCGGTGTTCCTGGCCCAGGCGACCAACACGCCGCTGGACATCGGCCACCAGATCACCCTGCTGCTGGTGCTGCTGCTCACCTCCAAGGGCGCCGCCGGCGTGGCGGGCGCGGCCTTCGTGGTGCTGGCCGCGACCCTGGGCTCGACCGGGACCATCCCGGTGGCCGCCATCGCCCTGATCCTCGGCATCCACCGTCTGATGGCCGAGGCCCTGACCTTCGTGAACGTGGTCGGCAACGCCGTCGCCACCATCGTGGTGGCCCGCTGGGAGAAGGCGGTCGACGCCGAGCGGCTGGCCGAGACCGTCGGTTTCAGGCGGGTGGCGACCTGAAGACGAACCAGGCGCCAACCGCGATCACCGCGAAGCCCCGGGACCAGATATTCCGGCCGTTCTCTTCGCGTAAAGGCTGAAAGGGGCGAGTTCGGGGGCGATCTATGCCGCAGAACCGCGGGTCATCCGGCCTCTCGAAGAAGCTCCTGTTGCAAAAAGCCGGCACCCCTGACTCCGTTGTCGACGAGAACATCGGCAATCTTCTGGATCGTGCCGCGTTGGCCGGCATCCAGTGCGGAGCCGCGGCGTTCAATTAGCTGCCTCAGTAGCGCAACCGTCTCGCTGCCGTTTCCGTCCCAAAAGTCCTGATCCGCCCTCTTTGTATAAACCAATGTCTCCAACCAACTAAGGGCAGGAGAGGGCAAAGTACCAAAGCCGCCTCGCTTGAAAAATACTAGAATCACAAAGAAGAGGTTGCTGTTTTGGCCAAACTCAAGGACCGCCCGTTCCAAGAGCGGAAGGAAACGTCTAAGCTCTGGCCACTCCTCCTCGGCAGCGCACAGAACTGGCCCGAAGTCGTTGTGAGCACAAAATAGAAGATGCATCGCACAACTTTGATATTCCCTGCCAAGGTGGCCTGTGTCGCGGTTATGCCTCCACTCAGGATTTTGGAACAGCCATTCTGCTACTTCGTTCCAAACGGCAAGGCTGTCGTCGCTAATTCTATCAGACTTCAAGAAGGCATAGATCATGAAGAGCCTCATGAAGCTCTGCATGATCATCAATGAAGCGTCATTTTGTAGTGGCAGGACGCGATCAAGAAAGTGGTCCTTTAACTCGCGGGCGGAAAGCCGAGCGCCAAGTTTTCCGCACCACGCGGAAAAGGCATAGATCCACTCAAACGGCGGATTGCTCTCGTATCGGCAAGACCGGGCATCGGCAAACGGGGGAACCAGCTGCTGGATAGTCCAGTCGACGAGGTTGCTCGCGAATTCGAGAAATTCCGCTCTGAACGCAGGTTCGGACAATACCCACGACAGGTCGACTTCAAGCAGGATTTTCTCTGCGAGGTCGAAGCGGAACAGCTCTTCGTTGGCGGTCCAGTCGGTCTCTACTCCCTTGCGGGTGCGCATCTTACCGCCCCGCACCCACGGCCTAGGTACTGTCGGAAAATCCGGCTTCTTGTCGTTGGAAATGGCATCTTGCGCCCAATCCAAGAGGTCGGTTTGGATTTCGGCTTCTGTCTCGTCCCAATAAAGCGAGTTGTAGTTTGGTAATCTGTCGCGCGTGCTCACACACTGCTTCAGGCCCAACACGAGAAGCACCCGGGCAAATTCGGGATACTTTTCCGCGTACCGCTTCGTGGACGAATAGATCGCCTTCACGACGTCATCGAGGGCATCCACGGCGAGATTGATGAGCGCGTCCTGCGCATACCGAGGTTGGTAGGCTCGGGCGAGCAAGCCCGAATACCCATGCACGGCAAAAACGGTGGGGTGCATGAGGGTGGCAGAGCCGCGATACGCAAAGCTGTCCGGAACCTCGACGACGGTCGCGGCTCGGTGAAGGACATCCGCGCACCAAGCGGCAAGTTCCGGGCTCCAGTCGCTTTCCTCGCTGTGAATTGCGAGCGCACATGCCGTGCCGGCGACACCTGAGGCGCGGTTGTTCGAGAGAAGGGCCTCGGGCCCAAAGCGGACATCGAAGAGGTCCGCTGCATCCAGAGTCTGCGCCAGCGACAGCGCTTCAGAGAGCGAGAAGCGGGCATCAAGCGCCCCGTCTTCAAGCGTCTTTTGCGCCCATAGGGTCAGTCCCATTGCCTGGTTGAGGACTTGGCGCTCTTGCTGCTCCGCGACGTGTTTTGGTGCCTTTAACGAGGGCGGATCGTTATAGATCTCGACGTGCTCCCCGTCGGCTGCGGTGCGCACCTTCCAAAACTTTGGATCACCCTGCTCAACGTAGAGTCTTAGACGCTCCTCGAGATTTGCCACGAATTCGGGAGCGAGTTTCTGTTCCTCGTATTCAAATGGCGGTCGCTTCGGAAATCTGCGAATTGCTCGCACATAGCGCCTGGCAAGCACCCGGTCCTGACACACCACAAAGTAAGGCACCAACGACCGAATATCGTGTCCGCGATGGGGCCGTTCGTTGAGATCACGGACCGCCTGCATCTTCGATCTATAGCGATACCAATCGCCAATCTCGTTCGACCGGATGCCGCGTTGGTCCAGCACCAAGCGTGCGATGTCCCACTGCCAAACGTAAGGCGAGGTGGCGAGCGGAAACGCTGCCTCGATGGACTTGCCGGGATGAGCAAGGCAGAGGCTCGCGCCGAGACCAAGCGCCGCGACACTCTCTTGTCCCTCAACGCATTTTCGGAAGACTTCTGCGAAATCGGCGTCCCCGTCCAGGACCTCCAAGGCCCATTGTTCCAGCGCCATGAGCGCGGACTTGGACGCATCATTTCCCCAGAAACCCCGAAACCAAACGTAGACTTGGCTGTCGCCCCAAAGTCGCTGCCTTCCCCAGGGAAAGTAGACAGTGACGGCAAGTGGTGTGGCAGGGGCATAGTGATTAGGTTGGGAGCGCGACCAGCGCCAAACCCGAATGCTGTGATTGCATATCGACTTAACAAGCCGAAGGCCTTCGGCCTCATGGAGCCTCAACAGCGGAAGAAACGGCAAATTCGCAGGAGATGCAGGGTAAAAATTGTCGTGCCCCGCAACGCCAAGCTCATGCTGAAAGCGCGAGTAGCTGCCTCCGTATGGATCATCCGTCTCGTCCGGATGTTCGATAAACACGGACAGGATAAAATCCACCAGTTCTTTGGGAAGATGCCTTATCAGTTGGGCGCAACAGGAGATGACCTCGTCGCGTACCTGCCTGCAACGCCTGTCGCCTTCTCGTAGTCCCAGCAGATATTCAGTCACCAATTGAGGTACATCGCCTGCGGCAGTCAGAAATAGTTGCCGTATGGCGGATTCAATCTCGTCCTCTTCTTTGTACCGAAGCTCGACGCCGAATGGCTTTCGGCGAGTCTCCCACGAACCGGTGTAGCTCGCGCTTTCAAATTCTTGCAGCCATCGATAGGCCTCGGTGCCGATGTCGCGGCAGTAACGAACGTTCTGTCCAGCCCAGGCGTCCAGCCATGTGCGCAGAACCGGCAGAAGATCAGGTATGAGTTCGGGAGGAAGGCTCGGGAGGCGCGGGGCCAACCACGAAAGAAAGCGCAGCCAAGGCGTGGTCTTCGGCAATGCCGCATATTCCGCGAGCTTGACCCGTTCGGCGGGCTCGGCGTTCGGAAAAGTCGTTTCGTTCAAATAGAGCGGATTTGGAATCACCTCGATCGTTCGGATCGCGGTCAAGAGTCGGCATAAGCGGGCCGCACCGTCCGCAAGCAGCACGTCTGTCAGCGTCTCCAGCAGGGAGGTGCCCTGGGTCGACTGAAGCGGTGCTGTGAGCACCGCTCGGTTCCACACCGGACGAAGGGATTCATCGGCCGTCGCGACGAGCAAGGCTTCCCAGGCGTCCGGCGTCGTCTCGGTCTCGAGGAAGTACGTTCCCAACAGTTGCATGGGTCGGATGAGGGACTGCGGCTCTCCCGCATCTCTTAGCTCCTCGGGAATCCTGTCCCGTGCCCCGAGGAGGAATTCGCAGAGTGTCCACTCTTCGTAGATGTCATGCGTGAAAATGACGGAATGCCCGAGATCCTTATCGCGCAACACCCCAGCCGATTTCAGCTCGGTTATCGGCTCTGGGGATACAGCTCCGATTGCCAGCGCCCCGCTCGGACTCGCCGCCAAAGAGCGCGCGAGTTGCATAAGCGCATTGCGACGGTGCTGGGCCTTTATAGGCTCCTGATCATCCGCACCGCCGAAACTCCACCATAGACGAAGCAAGTCGACTTCGGTTGCTGGCAGACCCTCTCCGGGGGACTTCCGGGCAAGGCTGAGTAGCGCGTCGATGAAGAACGGACGCGAGAGAATGACATCGAGGCTCTGGGTGTGCCGCAAGAGCGGGGCGAGCTGTGGATGGGCGTCAGAGATAACCCCCAGCTCGTTCTTCGTAAGCGGACCGACCGAAACCGTTGCCAAACCAAGGATCTTAAGGGCGTTGCCGTTCAGCCAGGTCTCGATATGGCGTAGGTTCTGACCTCGAACGGTGACAACCACGCGCCATCGCCCCAGCGCTTCAGACGCTGCGATCGTCGTGATGAGGTCGTTGATCGTGAGCTGCTCAGCGGGATCATCGATCTTGTCGATTCCATCGATGAAGAGGACGGGATCGCCACTACAGCCAAACTCGCGGAGAATGACGGCGGGGTCAGGACAAATCCCCAGCACGTGAGCGTGAGCGCTCCAGCCCTTGGGATGAATCTTACGATCTTTTAGAACGAAGACAGGGCCGTGACGGGCGCACTCCTCGGCAAAACCCTTCAATAGGGCGGACTTACCGGCACCTGGTTCACCGTCAATCTGAACAAAGCGCGCATGGCTGAACGCCGATCGGAGTCGCTCGTACGCACCCGCCCTGAACAATCGAAGTCCTGCTATCTCGCTTCCGATTTGGGCAAGCGTGAGTTGGGACTCGCGATTGAGCGTCTCTAGATCGGAGCGGTACGAGGCTGGCGTACCTCTGGGCAGATTCTGCGCTGCCAACGCTTCTACGAGCGTCGCACGATTGGCGCTGCCACCGGCAGGAATCAACTGGCCGGCCTTGGCGACCAAGAACGCCCAGATTGCCGACGCACCTTGCCTTTCGCCTTCGCTCAGGAGATCCCGAAGTCGATCCTCAGTAGCGATCGCGTCGCGGGACTGCCCATCTGCAAGGTTGAGATCGAAGTGAAGGAGAACGAACGACTTTAGGAATCGCCAGAGCTCGTCCTCGGTCGCATTCCGTCCGATATGCGCGGATAGGATGGCTTGGACGCCATCTACAAACGAACGCTTCTCGGCGTTCGAAAAGTCCTTTGCCTGAATTCTCAAAACGAAGTCAGCGCCTGACGCGCTGTAAGCGGCCCACCCAAGGACCGACTGATAGTATTTGTCTATACGTTCGTCATAGTTCGCCACCGCAACGCCAATTCGGTGACAAATTTCATCAAAGGATTCAGATGAGAACGTGTCCCAAGCCGCAACCACAACTGCTTGCCATTCGTTGTCCTTCGCCGAAAATTTAAGCGAACTCTTGACCTGGAGGCTGAGTTTGCTTGAGCGACCATCCGCAAGGACGCCAATGACGATGAGATCATCCAGCGGCTCCCCGTCCGACGCGCGTTGCGTACGCACTTCGAGCGCGCAAAAGCCGGGAAGTCCGCGCGCAGGCGCTTCGCACAGCGTGGCCGCGAGGTAAGTCGCAGCTACCCTTGCTTCAAAGTGCGTTCCGCCTCCGCCAGTGGAATAGGGGCTAGCCATATGCCTCAACGGGCGCCATCGCGGCATCCTAACAGCTTACCGTGCACAAACCAAGAACACGAGCTTTGGAGTCGACGGCCGGACTTGAACCGACGCGGGGCTTCCCCAGCGGATTTTCGCACTAGTTACGGCCTTCATCGCTACCCTGGACGCACCTTCTTGTGCGCGAGTTTCCGAAGTCAGCTCGCCTGCTGAGAGGGCCGGCTCCGTTCCGTCTAAGACGACCAACGGCACCTTGCTGCAGAAGACGTAGACGCGCGGGTCGCGTCGAGCCTGGACGCGCCTTTATACGCCCGGCTGCGTTGCGTTCGGGCCGTCCAAGGGCGCGGCCGGGGTGGCGGGCGCGGCCTTCGTGGTGCTGGCCGCGACCCTGGGCTCGGCAGGCACGATCCCGGTGGCCTCCATCGCCCTGATCCTCGGCATCCACCGGCTGATGGCCGAGGCCCTGACCTCCGTGAACGTGGTCGGCAACGCGGTCGCCACCATCGTGGTGGCCCGCTGGGAGAAGGCGGTGGACGCCGACCGGCTCGCCAAGACCGTCGGATTCAGACGGGCGACGACTTGAAGACGAAATAGGCCCCGGCCGCGATCAGCAGGAAGCCGAAGCCCTGGGACCAGGTGAACTTCTGCCCGAGGTAGAGGACCGAGAAGGCCGCGAACACCGTCAGGGTGATCACCTCCTGGATCGCCTTCAGCTCGGCGGCCGAATAGACGCTGCTGCCGAACCGGTTGGCCGGCACGGCCAGGCAGTATTCGAAGAACGCGATCAGCCAGCTCGCCAGGATCACCAGCCATAGCGGCCGATCCTTGAACTTCAGGTGCCCGTACCAGGCGAAGGTCATGAAGACGTTCGAGCAGCAGAGCAGCAGGACGGGCCAGAGGCGGGCGGAGAGCGTGGCGGTGGGCATCCGGCAAGCCTATTAGCGTTGCGCGTCCGCTTTCACACCCCTAAGAGCCGAGCCCCATGGATCCTGACTGGCTGCCGTTCCACCCGAACCCCTCCAAGCCGAAGTTCAAGCCGCCGCCGGGCGCGGTGGACGCCCACTGCCACGTCTTCGGCCCGGCCGACACATTCCCCTATGCGCCCGAGCGCAAGTACACGCCCTGCGACGCGCCCAAGGAGAAGCTGTTCGAGCTCCGGGACTTCCTGGGCTTCGACCGCAACGTCATCGTCCAGGCCACCTGCCATGGCGCCGACAACCGGGCCCTGGTCGACGCGCTGAAGGCCTCGGGCGGCCGCGCCAAGGGCGTCGCCACGGTCAAGGCGGACGTCAGCGACCGGGAGCTGGAGGAGCTGGACGCCGCCGGCGTCAGGGGCGTGCGCTTCAACTTCGTCAAGCGGCTGGTCGACTTCACCCCGCGCGAGGTCCTGGCCTCGATCGCCGCGAAGATCGCCCCGCTAGGCTGGCACATCGTGATCTACTTCGAGGCGGCCGACCTGCCCGAGCTCGAGCCCTTCTTCACCAGCCTGCCGACCGACATCGTGGTCGACCACATGGGCCGGCCGGACGTGAAGCTGGGGGTCGAGCATCCGCAGTTCCAGCGCTTCCTGGACTTCATGACCGACAACGAGAACGTCTGGTCCAAGGTCAGCTGCCCCGAGCGGATCAGCGTCCAGGGCCCGCCCTACGACGACGTGGTCCCCTTCGCGCAGGCTGTGGTCGAGAACTTCCCGGACCGGGTGCTCTGGGGCACCGACTGGCCGCATCCGAACATGAAGACGCACATGCCCGACGACGGGATGCTGGTGGACTATGTCCCGCGCATCGCGACCACGGCCGAGCTGCAGCGGAAGCTCCTGGTCGACAATCCCACGCGGCTCTACTGGGCCGATTGACGTCTCCTTCCGCCGGTGTGCTAGAGCACCGCCGACCTATCGCAGAGACCCTTACGATGAGCTCCAAGCAGGAATACGAGGACATCCCCGGCACCTGGGTGTTCGACGCCCAGCGCGCCCGCAAGGGCTTCCACCTCAACCAGTTCCTCTACTCCCTGATGAAGGCCGAGAACCGCAAGCGCTTCCTCTCGGACGAGCGGACCTATCTCGACGAGTGGCCGATGAGCGAGGCCCAGAAGGTCGCCGTCATGAAGCGCGACTGGAACACCCTGCTGGATCTTGGCGGGGTGTCCTACGCCCTGGCCAAGCTCGCCTTCACCGACGAGCACTCCTACCAGTACATGGCCGCGGAGATGTGCGGCCTGACCCAGGAAGAGTACGCCGCCATGATGATGGCCGGCGGCCGCAAGCTGGACGGCTGGCGGTCCAAGAAAGAGCGTGGAGAAGCCTGATGGCCAAGATCATCGCGGGCGTCGGAACGTCCCACACCCCCGCCATCGGCGCCGCCATCGACAACGGCAAGACCGCCGAGCCCTATTGGGTCCCGCTGTTCAAGGGCTATGAGCCGGCCAAGCAGTGGATGGCCGACGTCAAGCCGGACGTGGTGATCATGGTCTACAACGACCACGTCAACGCCTTCGACTTCAAGATCATCCCCACCTTCGCCATCGGCTGCGCCGAGGAGTTCCCGATCGCCGACGAGGGGTGGGGCGCCCGGCCAGTGCCCATCGTGAAGGGCTATCCGGAGTTCGCCTCGCACCTGGTGCAGTCGCTGGTGCTGGACGAGTTCGACATCACCATCGTCAACCAGATGGAGGTCGACCACGGCCTGACCTCGCCGATGAGCCTGCTGTTCGGCACGCCGGACGCCTGGCCCGTGCGGGTGATCCCCCTGGCCGTGAACGTGATCCAGTACCCGGCGCCCACCGGCAACCGCTGCTACAACCTCGGCAAGGCGATCAAGGCCGCGGTCGAGAGCTGGGACGAGGACCTGAACGTCGTCATCTTCGGCACCGGCGGCATGTCGCACCAGATCCAGGGGCCCCGCGCCGGTCTGGTCAACAAGGACTTCGACATCGCCTTCCTCGACGGCCTGACCAAGGACCCCGCGGCCCTGGCCCAGATCCCGCCGATGACCTACCTGCGCGACGCCGGCAACGAGGCGATCGAGCTGGTGATGTGGCTGATCATGCGCGGCGCGCTCGGCGACAAGGTGGACGAGGTCTACCGCTTCCACCACGTGCCGGCGTCCTCGACCGCCGTCGGATGCATCATCATCGAGACGCGCGAGTTCCACGAGCAGCATAAGGGCAGGGCCGCGGCATGAAGGTTGTGATGGCGGGCCAGGGGGCGTTCGGGCAGCGCCACCTGGAGGGGATCCGGAACATCCCCGACATCGAGGTCGTGTCGCTCGCCGGCGGCAGCCCCGACACCACCAAGGCCGTGGCCGAGAAGTTCGGCATCCCGCACTGGACCTCGGACCTCGGCGAGAGCCTCAAGATCCCCGGCGTCGAGGCGGTGATCCTGGCCACCCCGACCCAGATGCACGCCAAGCAGGCCGTGCAGTGCATGGAGGCCGGCAAGCACGTCGAGATCGAGATCCCGATGGCCGACTCGATCGAGGACGCCGAGTGGATCGTCGATGTGCAGAAGAAGACCGGCCTGGTCGCCATGGCCGGCCACACCCGCCGGTTCAATCCCAGCCACCAGTGGATCCACAACAAGATCAAGGCCGGCGAGCTGAAGATCCAGCAGATGGACGTCCAGACCTACTTCTTCCGGCGGACGAACATGAACCTGCAGGGCCAGCCGCGCAGCTGGACCGACCACCTGCTCTGGCACCACGCCTGCCATACGGTGGACCTGTTCCAGTACCAGACCGGCGAGACCGCCTCGGTGGCGCGCGGGGTCGAGGGTCCGCACCATCCCGAGCTGAAGATCGCCATGGACATGTCGATCCAGATGAAGGTCCCGGGCGGGGCGATCTGCACCCTCAGCCTGTCCTTCAACAACGACGGGCCCCAGGGCACCTTCTTTCGCTACATCTGCGACAACGGCACCTACATCGCCCGCTACGACGACCTGTTCGACGGCAAGGACAACCAGATCGACGTCTCGCATGTGGCCGTATCGATGAACGGCATCGAGCTGCAGGACCGCGAGTTCTTCTCGGCCATCAGAGAGCACCGCGAGCCCAACTGCAGCGTCGCCCAGGCCCTCTCCGCCATGCGGACGCTGGACAAGATCGAGAAGAGCTTCGGCTAGCAGCTTCCCGAGAAACGCCATGCGCGCCCGCCAGCTCGGACCGTTCAGCGTCTCGGCCATCGGCCTCGGCTGCATGAGCCTGTCGCACGCCTATGGCGCGCCGCCGCCGGTCGGGGCGGGCGAAGCGCTGCTGCTGAAGGCGCTGGACCTCGGCTACAGCTTCTTCGACACCGCCGCCCTCTACGGCGGAGGCGCCAACGAGGCCCTGGTGGGCAAGGCGCTGGCGTCGCGCAGGAGCGAGTTCGTGCTGGCCTCCAAGTGCGGCCTGACCATCGAGGACGGCGGGCGGGTGATGTCCAACGACCCCGCCAAGATCCGCCGGACCTGCGAGGAGAGCCTGCGCCGGCTGAACACCGACGTCATCGACCTCTACTACCTGCACCGCTGGGACAAGATCACCCCGATCGAGGAGGCCGTCGGCGGCCTCGCCGACCTGGTCAAGGCGGGCAAGGTCAGGGCCATCGGCCTCTCGGAAGTCTCGGCCGCCACCCTGCGCCGGGCCCACGCGGTCCATCCGATCGCCGCGGTGCAGTCCGAATACTCGCTCTGGACCCGCAATCCCGAGGTCGCGGTGCTGGACGCCTGCGCCGAGCTCGGCGTCGGCTTCGTGGCCTTCAGTCCGGTCGCCCGCGGGTTCCTGACCGATGCGCCGCCGGACGTCGACCGCTTCGAGCCGCGCGACATCCGCAAGGCCATGCCGCGCTTCCAGGGCGACAACTGGACCTCGAACCTCAAGCTGCTGGAGGGCGTGGACGCCGTGGCCCGGGACACCGGCCTGACCCGCGCCCAGCTCGCCTTGGCCTGGACCCTGGCCCAGCGGCCCTTCATCGTCCCCATCCCCGGCACCACCAGCCTGGCGCACCTGGCGGAGAACGCCGGCGGCGACGCTGCGCTTTCGCCCGAGGCGCTCGCCCGGCTGGGCGGGCTGATCAATCCCCGGACCGTGCTCGGCCCGCGCTATCCGGCCAACGTCCAGCCCGAGATCGACACCGAGGAACTGCCCGCCGCGGCGTGATCCAGGCGCTCGATGAAGCCCTTCCTGGGCGCCGGCGAAGCGGCCCAGGGGCCCGCCGCGGGCGCCCTGGCCAATGCGATTTTCGACGCCTGTGGCGCCAGAGTCCGCGCGCTGCCCTTGACGGCCCAGCGGTTCGCCGTCATGCGAACGCGGCGAAGTTGACTGAATCAAACGAAATGGCGCCGGGTTTCAATTCGGAAATGCTTGCGCCCTCTTTTGCCTACGTTATGCCAGCGAAACCCCGCCTGGCGCGGCGCGGCCCGGCGACGGATCGCCGGTGCGCGTTCCCCGGGCCGCAGATCAAGGATTTCGGGAGCCCTGATGAGCGAGCCTCCCGTCGGCGCCTCCTCCGCCGACCCTATCTTTCCGCCCTCCGGCGCGAGCGTCCGCGCACGGCCCAAGTCCAGACGGCGCACGATCATCACCATCATCGGCGTGGTGGTCATCGCCCTGGTCGTCGCCCTGGTGCTCAAGCAGTGCGCCGGCAAGAGCGGCGGCAACCGCGGCTTCCGGCCCCAGACCACGGTGGGCGTGGTCAAGGCGGTCTATGGCGACATGCCGATCCAGATCCAGGGGTTGGGCACCGTCACGCCGCTCGCGACGACCACGGTCACCTCGCGCATCGCCGGCAACCTGACCAAGATCGCCTTCACCGAGGGCCAGATGGTCAAGGCCGGCCAGCTGCTGGCGGTGGTGGACGAGCGGCCCTACCGCGTGGCGCTCGAGCAGGCCCAGGCGCAGCTCGCCCGCGACCAGGCCGCCCTGGCCAACGCCCAGATCCTGCTGAAGCGCGACCAGACCCTGCTCGCCGAGGACTCCATCGCCCGCCAGGACGTCGACACCCAGGCCGCCACCGTCAAGCAGGACGAAGCGGCGGTCCAGGCCGACGTCGCCAACGTCAACAACGCCCGTCTGAACCTGGGCTACTGCCGCATCGTCGCGCCGATCAGCGGCCGCGCGGGCCTGCGCCAGGTCGACGTCGGCAACTACGTCGGCACCTCGAACGGCCTGGTGATCGTCACCCAGATCGACCCGATCGACGTCACCTTCCCCGTGGCCCAGGCCGACCTGCAGACGATCGTCCAGCGCATGCGCACGGGCGCGGTGCTGCCGGTCTCGGCCCTCGACCGGGCGGGCGGCCAGACCCTGGCGCAGGGCCGGCTCCTGACCCTCGACAACCAGATCGACCCGACCACCGGGACGGTGAAAGCCAAGGCCCGTTTCGCCAACAACGGGACCCTGTTCCCGCAGCAGTTCGTGAACGTCCAGCTGCTGGTCAACACCATGAGCCACGCGGTGATCGTGCCGGCGGCGGCGATCCGCCATGGACCCAACGGCGACTTCGTCTGGATCATGCAGGCCGACAAGACCGCCCACATGCAGCCGGTGAAGGTCGGACCCGCCCTGGGCGAACAGACCACCATCACCTCGGGCGTCACCGTCGGCCAGAACATCATCACCGAGGGCGGCGACCGTCTGCGCGAAGGCGCCGCGGTGCTGCTGCCGGGCCAGCGGCCGAACTTCGGCGGCCAGGGCGGTCAAGGCCGCGGCGGTCGCCGTGGCGGCGGCGGCAATGGTGGCGGCGGCGGCGGCGGCGGTGGTGGCGGGGGCTTCTGATGGGCTCCGCGCCAACGCGGGGGGACACCAAGGCCGGACCTGCAGCGCGCTCTGACGGAGCCCTGCTCGGATGAGCCCGTCCCGCCCGTTCATCATGCGGCCGGTGGCGACCTCGCTGCTCATGGCGGCGATCCTGCTGGCCGGCATCGTCGGCTTCAGGTTCCTGCCGCTCTCGGCCCTGCCGGAGGTCGATTACCCGACCATCCAGGTGCAGACCTTCTATCCGGGCGCGAGCCCGGAGGTGATGTCCTCGACCGTCACCGCCCCGCTCGAGCGGCAGTTCGGCCAGATGACCGGCCTGAACCGGATGTCGTCCGTCAGCTCGGCCGGCGCCTCGGTCATCACCCTGCAGTTCGACCTGGCGCTCAAGCTCGACATCGCCGAGCAGGAGGTCCAGGCGGCGATGAACGCCGCGGGCAACCTTCTGCCCACCGACCTGCCGGCGCCCCCCGTCTACGCCAAGGTCAATCCCGCCGACGCGCCGATCCTGACCATCGCCGTGACCTCCAACACCATGCCCCTGACCCAGGTCCAGGACATGGCGGACCAGCGGCTGGCGTCGAAGATCTCGCAGATGCCGGGCGTGGGCCTGGTCAGCATCTCAGGCGGCCAGCGGCCGGCCATCCGCATCCAGGTCAATCCGACGGTCCTGGCCTCCTACGGCCTGACCATGGACCAGCTCCGGACCACCATCGCCAACGCCAACGCCAACGCGGCCAAGGGGTCGTTCGACGGTCCCTCGCGCGCCTATTCGATCAACTCCAACGACCAGTTGAACGAAGCGGGCGAGTACATGAGCCTGATCATCGCCTACAAGAACGGCGCGCCGGTCAGGCTCAGCGACGTGGCCAAGGCGGTGGAGGCGCCCGAAAACACCAAGCTCGGCGCCTGGATGAACACGACGCCGGGGCTGATCCTCAACGTCCAGCGCCAGCCGGGCGCCAACGTCATCGGCACCGTCGACAAGATCAAGGCGGCGCTCCCCGACCTCATCGCCCAGATGCCGGCGGGCGTACAGGTGTCGGTGCTCTCGGACCGCACCCTCTCGATCCGCGCCTCGGTGCACGACGTCGAGTTCGAGCTGACTCTCGCCGTCATCCTGGTGGTGGCGGTGATCTTCCTCTTCCTGCGCTCGATCCCGGCGACCTTCATCGCCAGCGTCGCGGTGCCCCTGTCGCTGGTCGGCACCTTCGGGGCGATGTACCTGCTGGGCTTCTCGCTCAACAACCTGACCCTGATGGCCCTGACCATCGCGACCGGCTTCGTCGTCGACGACGCAATCGTGATGATCGAGAACATCGCCCGCTACATCGAGATGGGCGAGCCGCCGATGCAGGCGGCGCTGAAGGGCGCCGAGCAGATCGGCTTCACCATCGTGTCGCTGACCGTCTCCCTGCTGGCGGTGCTGATCCCGCTTCTGTTCATGGGCGACGTGGTGGGCCGGCTGTTCCGCGAGTTCGCCGTGACCCTGGCCATCACCATCGTGATCTCGGCGGTGGTGTCGCTGACCCTGGTGCCGACCCTGTCGGCCCGCTGGCTGAAGCAGCACGACCACGCCAAGGACACCGATTTCAGCAAGAAGAGCCAAGCGGTCTTCCAGAACGTGATCGACCGCTACGACAGCGCCCTTCAGTGGGTGCTGGATCGCCAGGCCGCGACCCTGATGGTGGCCGCCGGCACTTTGATCCTGACCGTCCTGCTCTACGTCATCATCCCCAAGGGCCTGTTCCCGACCCAGGACACCGGCATGATCCAGGGCGTGGTCGACGCCAGCCAGTCGGTGTCCTACGCCCGCATGGGCCAGCTGCAGGAAGAGCTCGCCGGCGCCCTGCTGAAGGATCCGGCGGTGGAGAGCATCTCGTCCTTCGCCGGCGTGGACGGCAGCAACACCACGCTCAACGAAAGCCGGATGCTCATCAACCTGAAGGACAAGGGCAAGCGCTCGTCCCAGGACAAGGTGCTCGAGCGCCTGCGCAACCGGGCCCACGCCGTCGCGGGCGTGACGCTCTACCTGATGCCGGTGCAGGACCTGACCATCGACGCCACCTCGGGCAAGACGCAGTACCAGTTCTCGCTCCAGGGCGCCGACCAGAAGACGGTCGACGACTGGGCCGCCAGGATCGTCGCCAAGCTCTCCGGACTGAAGCAGCTGCGCAACGTGGCCGCCGACGTCCAGAACCAGGGCCTGACCGCCTATATCGACATCGACCGCGACACCGCCGCCCGGCTGGGCGTCACCCCGGCCACCATCGACGAGACCCTCTACGACGCCTTCGGCCAGAGGATCATCTCGACCATCTTCACCCAGTCCAACCAGTACCGGGTGATCATGGAGGCCGACCCGGCCATGGTGCAGAGCGCCCAGGGCCTGAACAACATCTACATGCAGTCGAACGCCGGAAAGCCGATCCCGCTGTCGGCCTTCGCCACCGTGCGCGAGCAGCTGGCGCCGCTTCAGGTCAACCACGTCAGCCAGTTTCCGGCGGCGAACATCTCCTTCGACACCGCCCCCGGCGTCGCCCTCGGCGCGGCGGTCAGCGAGATCAAGAAGGCCGAGCAGCAGATCGGCGTGCCCGCCTCCCTGACCACCACCTTCCTGGGCGCGGCCAACGCCTTCCAGGCGTCGCTGAGCAACGAGGTCTGGCTGATTTTGGCGGCGATCGTCACCGTCTACATCGTGCTGGGCGTGCTCTATGAGAGCTACATCCACCCGATCACCATCCTGTCGACCCTGCCCTCGGCCGGGGTCGGCGCCCTGCTCGCCCTGATCCTGTTCGGTCAGTCCCTGGGGGTGATGGGGATCATCGGCATCATCCTGCTCATCGGCATCGTGAAGAAGAACGCGATCATGATGATCGACTTCGCGCTGGACGCCGAACGCGAGGAGGGCAAGAGCCCCCGCGAGGCCATCCACCAGGCGGCCCTGCTGCGCTTCCGCCCGATCCTGATGACCACGCTGGCGGCCCTGTTTGGCGCCCTGCCCCTGATGCTGGGCTGGGGCATGGGCTCGGAGCTGCGCCACCCCCTCGGCATCTCGATCGTGGGCGGCCTGATCCTGAGCCAGCTCCTGACCCTGTTCACCACTCCGGTGATCTATCTGCAGTTCGACAAGCTGGCCCAGCGGCTGGGTTCGGGAAAGAACCTGCGCAAGGGCGAGTCCGACCCGCGTTCCAGCGAGGCGCGGCCCGACCCCGGGCCTCCGCCAGAGGCGGCGCCGTCGTGAACCTCTCGGCGCCCTTCGTCCGCAGGCCGATCGGCACCACGCTCCTGACGGCGGGCATCGCGCTCGCGGGCGTCGTGGCCTTCTTCCTGATGCCGGTGTCGCCGCTGCCTCAGGTGGATTACCCCACCGTCTTCGTGCAGGCGAACCTGCCCGGCGCCAGCCCCGAGACCATGGCCTCGGCCGTGGCCACCCCGCTGGAGAAGCGCCTCGGCAAGATCGCCGACGTCTCGGAGATGACCTCGTCCAGCGGCGCGGGCTCCAGCCGGATCATCCTGCAGTTCAACCTGAACCGCGACATCGACGGCGCCGCGCGCGACGTCCAGGCGGCCATCAACGCCGCGCGGGTCGACCTGCCGGCGACGCTCCGCAGCAACCCCACCTACCGCAAGGCCAATCCGTCCGATCAGCCGATCATGATCCTGGCCCTGACCTCGCGCAGCCGCACGGCGGGCTCGATCTACGACAGCGCCTCGACCATCATCCAGCAGCAGCTTTCGCAGATCAAAGGCGTCGGCGACGTGGAGATCGGCGGCGGCTCGCTGCCGGCCGTGCGGGTCGAGCTCAATCCGCTGGCGATCTCGCGCTACGGCCTGAGCCTGGAGGACGTGCGCGCGGCCCTGGCCTCGGCCAACGCCAACCGCCCCAAGGGCATCATCGATAACGGCGCCCAGCGGCTGCAGATCTACACCAACGACCAGAGCACCAACGCGGTCGACTACAAGCCCCTGATCGTCGCCTATCGGGGCGGCTCGGCGGTACGGCTTCAGGACATCGCCGACGTCCAGGACAGCGTCGAGGACATCCATAACCTCGGCCTGTTCGGGTGCGGCCCGGCGGGCAGCGGCAAGGGCAAGACTCCCCGCCGCGGCCCGGGCGGCTTCGGCGGAGGCGGAAACCGCGGCGGCTTCGGCGGCGGTCAAGGCGGCTTCGGCGGCGGGAACTTCGCCGGCGGCGGCGGATCTGGCGGCGGCGCTGGCGGGTTCGGAGGCTTTGGCGGCAGGGGCGGGGCCTTGTCCG
>Ga0265338_10004777_pt1 | contig 18112 bp, 10 predicted proteins | sample 42126metaG_FD_193579 | JGI IMG/M metagenome (GOLD analysis project Ga0265338, IMG submission 193579) | Rhizosphere microbial communities from Carex aquatilis grown in University of Washington, Seatle, WA, United States - 4-21-26 metaG | ecosystem: Host-associated > Plants > Roots > Rhizosphere... | reverse complement strand
AGTTCCTTCAGCACGTCCCAGCAATTTCAGGTCCGGATTTGTGACACTGCCAATAACATCCTGGCCACCCCGTTCACGACCAGTCCGGGCGATCCGCTGCTGGGCGACTGGGTGCAGAAATCCTACGACATGACGGCCTTTGCCGGGCAGACCGTGCGCGTGATGTTCTGGGTGAACTCGCAGTTGTATTACATTGACGCGCACGTGGACAACGTCAGTGTGCAGGCAAACGTTCCGACCGCCAATCCCCTGGGTGTCATCACTAATGACGTTTATTTCGGCGTGAATCCAACCCCCGGGCCGGCGGAATTCCAGGGCAGCACCACGAACACTTCATGGGCACTGCCGCTGCTGGCGCCGTTGACAACGTATTACTGGCAAATCATCGCCCACCGGGTCGGGTCGGCCACGGGAGCGGTGTGGCAATTCACGACGGCAGGCGTGGATCATTTTGCATGGAACACCATTTCCACGCCGCAACTGGTGAACCAGCCTTTCAGCGCGACGATTACCGCGAAGGACGCGTTCAACACCACCGTCAGCAATTTCACCGGCCCGGTTGCGCTGAATGGAACGAGCGGAGGGGGGCAAATCACCAACAGCATCCTAGGATCTCCTATCCACACTTTCTCCGGCAGTGTGAACAGCTTTACGGACGGCACGGCGTTCACGCCCAATACGAATCTCACAGTTACCCATGTGCGGCACTATTTCGGGAATAAAGTTTCGATTTGGACTGATGGAGGCGTGCTTCTCGCCGCTCAGAATGTCACTAGCGTGCCCGGCACCTGGGTGGAAACACCTTTGGCGACGCCGATCCAACTGATGGCCGGCATCCGCTATCGCGTAGGAATCTATCGGACCGGTGTCGTTAATTATTGGAGAACCGACATGGCGGGAGTTTTTCCAAACGGAACTATCGACCAAAGCTATGAAGTTTCGGGTGATGCGTTTCCAACGACCAGCGATTCAGCACGCTGGTGGTTTGTGGACTTGCGTTACACCGTGGGGACGTCTGTGGCTGTAACTGTCACCCCCACCAACTCCGGTAATTTTGTCAACGGCTCTTGGACGGGCAACATGACCGTGCAGCAACCTGCCACCAACGTCATTCTCCTTGCGAACGACGGCAATCAGCATACCGGCTCCAGCAATCCGTTTGATGTTGTGTTGACCAATGATCTTTCCATCAACATCGTGGATTCGCCCCACCCGGTTTCCGTCGGGGCCAGCCTGACTTACACGCTCACCGTCGCGAACACCGGGCCGGCGGACTCGACCGGCGTGATGGTGACCAATCTCCTGACGGCTGGTGCGACTTTTGTTTCAGCAACATCTTCGCAGGGAACCTGCGGGCAAAACGGCGGTGTTGTGACATGCAACCTCGGCGTGGTGCATGGTGGAACCAACGCCACAGTCACGATTGTGGTTGTCCCGACGGCGGCGGGAATGAATCTCACCAATGTCGCCACGGTTTCTCGAAATGAAGCTGAAAGCTACCTTGGAAACAATACGGCGACCACCATCACACCGGTCACGCCGCCGGCCATTTCCATCGCCGACGCCTCAGTGATTGAAGGAAACGTCGGGACCACGAACATGATTTTTGCGGTGACCCTGGCTGTGCCGGGCGCGCAGACCATCACGGTCAATTACGCCACGAGCGACGGCACGGCGACGACCGGCAGCGACTATGTCGCCACCAACGGCGTCCTCACCTTTCCGCCGGGAGCGACGAACGGAACGATTTCCGTCGCTGTGATTGGAAACATCTTCGTCGAATCGAATAAGACTCTATTCGTCACCCTGTCCAACCCGGTCAATGGCGTGCTGGTCCGCGCGCAGGCGACTGGGACAATCATCAATGACGACGGCCTGCCCGGCGACGTGTATTCCATCGTCTGGAGCGCAATCCCGTCGCCGCAACTCGCCGGCCAGCCGTTCGGCGTGACCATTACGGCGCTGGATTATTCCAACAACGTCGCGACCAATTTCAACGGGACCGTGGCCTTGAGCGCGGGGACCGTGGCCATCAACCCCGCCAACTCGGGGAATTTCACGAACGGCGTCTGGAGCGGGAGCGTGACCGTCCCGCAGCACGAGACGAACGTCGTGGTGCGCGCCGACGACGGCAATGGGCACGTTGGCTTGAGCAACCCCTTCGTTGTCGCGCTCACCAACACGGCTCCGGTGATTCTTGTCCAGCCGACGAATCAAATCGTAATGGTCAGCAGCAACGTTACGGTCTCTGTAACTGCTGATGGCACGCCGCCGCTGGCTTACCAGTGGAACTTCGGCGGGACCAACATCATGGACGCGACCAACGCGATCCTGACATTGGCCAATGTGCAACTGACCAATGCGGGCAATTACGCCGTGGTAATCACCAATATCTACGGTTTGGTTACCAGTTCCAATGCGGTGCTGACGGTGCTCGTAGCGCCGCCTTGTGATCCGGCGCCATCCGGTTTGGTGGCTTGGTGGCAAGGCGAAGGCAATGCCAACGACAGCATTGGCGCTAACAACGGCTCTATCAACGGCGGAGTTGCTTACACCAACGGCGAATTGGGACAGGCATTTTCACTGGATGGGACAAGTGGATTTGTTTCTGTGCCGGCCGGTTCCAGTCTGGACGTCGGGTTGTCCAATGGATTCACGATTGAGGGCTGGGTTAACCCGACAACAACGGCAACCCAGCGACCCATTCTGGAGTGGACTACCGGCGGTAACATCGGGGTGCATTTCTGGATTTCAGCGGATAATTATGGCGGTTTGAAAGTTGGAAGTTTGTATGCAAATCTCGTGGATACAGGCGGAGGTTATCATAGTTTCTCGTCAGGTGCGGGCCTCCTTTTTACGAATCAGTTCCAACACGTTGCGCTCACATATGACAAGAGCTCGGGGACGGGCAGGCTATACCTGAATGGTTTGGTGGTGACGCAGCAGAATCTCGGAGTATTCACGCCAGAGACAAGCCTAAATCTGAATCTTGGAACCCGCCCTGGAACGACTTATTTCTGGTCCGGCCTGCTGGACGAAATCAGTCTATATAGCCGCGCGCTTAGTTCAAACGAAATAGCCGGGATTTATAACTCCGGAAGCGGAGGCAAATGTCCAGTGCCTCCCATCATCTTGTCCCAACCAACGAATCAAACAGTAAGCGTGGGCGGGACGGCAACGTTCAGCGTCAGCGCAAATGGCATCCCGCCTTTCTTTTATCAATGGAATTTCAACGGGACGAACATTGTCGGGGCGACCAACACGTCTTTGACGTTGACCAATGTCCAATTGAACCAAGCAGGCTATTACGCTGTGCTGGTAGCCAATGCCGGTGGATCCACCATCAGTTCGAATGCGCTGCTGACGGTGAACCCTGCGACTACCAACATCCCCGTGATCACAGCATTCACTCCGCAATCTGGAGCGATGGGTGCGGTGGTGAACATAAGTGGATTGAACTTTGATCCGGCTCCGGGCAACAACACGGTGTATTTTGGGGCGGTTCAGGCGGTGGTGAGCGCGGCGAGCGCGACGAATCTGACAGTGACGGTTCCCACAGGGGCGACGTATAGGCCGATCACCGAGACAGTCAACGGGTTGACCGCTTATTCACCGACGCCCTTCCTGCCGACGTTTTTGAGCGCCGGGGTTCTGACCAACTCTTCATTTGGAACCCAGGTGAATTTGGGTCTGACCAACGGTCCCGGTCAGGTGATTATTGCCGATCTGGACGGAGACGGCAAACCGGATTTGGTCATTATCAGCGGCGCAAATACCGCCTTGATTTCAATCTACCGCAACATCAGCACCAACGGCACTCTGACGGCGGGTTCCTTCGCCCCGAGGGTTGACCTGTCGGCTGGCAATCTAGGTGGATCCAGTTCAATTGCCGCAGCGGATGTGGATGGCGACGGACGGTTGGATTTGATGGTGGCCAATTCTGGAATAAATGCGGTATCCGTTTTTAAGAATCAATGTGTGCCGGGCAGCATCACCACCAACTCGTTTGGAACGCGGGTGGATTTTCCCGTGGGAGCCAGTCCCTCGGGTGTTGCCGTGCAGGACTTGGATGGGGATGGCAGACCCGACATTGTCACTGCCAATTATGGCGACAACACCATTTCGGTTTTAAGGAACATTGGCACAGCCGGGGTGATTGCGACCAATTCCTTTGCTCCGGCGGTCGGCTGTGTCGGAGGGGCTGGCTCGTTTGGTGTGGCGATAGCCGATCTGGACGGCGACGGCAAGCCGGACGTGGTGACCGTCAATTTAATCAACAGTAACAATGGGGGGGTGTCCGTGTTCCGCAACGTCAGCACCCAAGGCAGCATCGCCTTCGCTTCCAGGATGGATTTTCCCGGGCCCATTTACTGTTACAACCTGGCGATTGGGGATATGGACGGCGATGGCAAGCCGGACTTGGTCTTTATTTCCTTTGCAAACGGCCAGTCCGTGTCTGTGTATCGGAACGCGAGCACGCCAGGCAGCATCACGCTCGCGCCCCGGATAGATTTTGGATTGGGAGCCTGGGGCAATGGCGTGGCTGTGGGCGACTTGGATGGGGACGGCAAGCCGGACGTGGCGGCGGTGACGCAGAGTTCCAGCAAGCTTTCCCTGTTCCGGAACATCAGCACGCCGGGCGGCTTTACCAGCGGTTCACTTGCGGCACGGCTGGATTTCGCATCGGGGTCAAATCCCTACGGTGTTGCCGTCGGCGACTTGGACGGCGACGGCCGGCCGGACATCGCCTTCGCCAACAATTCCAGCGGCACTCTCTCCATTTATCAAAATGTCATTGGCATTCGACCGTTTATTGTTTTGCAGCCAGCCAGCCAAACCAACCTGGTCGGCACCACCGCGACTTTCAACGTGGTTGCCAGCGGTTCGACACCTTTGACTTATCAGTGGAAATTCAACGGGACGAATATCGTTGGCGCAACGGGCACCAACTTTACCATCCTCAACGTGCAAGCCACCAATGCCGGCATTTATTCGGTGGCCGTCACCAACACATACGGTTCCATTATCAGCTCCAACGCCACTTTGACCGTCTTGGCGCCCCCAGCCATAACCCTGCAACCGGCCGGCCGCACCAATCTTGCAGGCACCACAGCCACCTTTACCAACGTCACCACCGGCACCCTGCCTTTGAATTATCAATGGCGGAAAAACGGCGCAAACCTGAACGATGGCGGCAATGTGTCGGGTTCAGCCACCACGAATCTTTCCTTGTCCAACGTGCAGGATTCTGACGCCGCATATTACGCAATGGTCGTGACAAATATCGCCGGCAGCATAACAAGTTCGCCGGCCCTCCTCGTCGTGCTCGACCCGCCGGTGATTCTGGTTCAGCCAACAAACTTGATGGTGTTGCGAAGCAGCAACGCGACCTTTGGCGTTACGGCAGGCGGTTCATCGCCACTGGTTTATCAATGGAACGTCAACGGCACGAATCTCTTCGCCGCCACAAACGCATCACTGACGCTGACCAACGTTCAATTAAATCAGGCGGGCAATTACGCCGTGTTGGTGACCAACACCGCCGGCTCCATCCTAAGTTCCAACGCAGTGCTCGTTGTCAATCCGTTGTTCCGCTTCGTCTGGAACGCGGTTCCTTCGCCGCGCTTTGCCGGCACGCCCTTCGCCGTCACCGTTCATGCGCAGAATTCAACGAACGGGCCGGCGACCAATTTCACCGACACGGTGATTCTGCTCTCCACCAACGGGCTGCCGGTCTCTCCGGCGGTTTCGGGCAATTTCATTCAAGGCGTCTGGACCGGGGCGGTCATGGTGGCCCAGACAGTTACGAACCTCGTGTTGCAAGCCAGCGACAGCTTTGGCGAAACCGGGCTGGCCAATCCGATCAACGTGGTCAGCCTGCCGGCGCTGGTAACGACATCATCGGGCGGGACCTTGTATGTCATCTGGCCGGTCAATCCATCGGGATTCGTCTTGGAAACCACGACCGGACTCTCGCCGGCGGTTTGGGTTCCCGTCTCCACGCAGCCGTTCCAATTTGGCGGTCAAAACTTCCAACCAATCCAGATGACAGACACCAACGCCTTCTACCGACTGCGATTGACCGGGCAGTGATTGAATTACGGGTGAAAACGCAAAATTGCCGGACGAAATAAAGCGGATTTGAATTTGTCGCCGCCGTCAGCCACACTGACGGGCGTGCCGTCCGGTCTGGAAAATCTGCCGCGCGTCAGTTTCATCATGCCGACGCTGAACGTCGAGGCTTTGCTCGACAACTGCCTCGCGTCTATCGCGCGGCAAAGTTATCCGTGCGACCGCTATGAAATCATCCTGGCCGACGCGCACTCGACCGACCGCACACGGGAGATCGCAAAAAAATACGGCGCGATCGTCCTCGACGACGACGGCAAGAACATGGAGGAAGGCAAGCGCCTCGCGCTCCAGCACGCCACCGGCGAGTTCATCGTCTTCGTGGACGCCGACAACGAAATCACCCATCCCGATTACATTCAACTGGCAGTGAAAGCGCTCGCCGCCAACCCGCAGGCTCTTGGCGTCGAGAGCTACTATTTGCCGTCGGCGAAGATGAGTTCGTTCTGCGCCTACATCACGCATCTCCTGCAAATCAGCGACCCGATTGCGTGGCTGATGAGCGCGAACCCACAACTCGTCGCGCGCGACGGTGAAATCGAGCGCTGGACGCTTCCAAACGATTCACTTTCGTATCCGCTCGGCGCGAATGGCTTCGTTTTCCGCCGTGCCGATTTGGAATCCGTGAAGGCCGGCGAACATTTTCAGGACACGCACGCGGCGCTGCACCTCATGCGCGCCGGCAAACGCGAATGGCTGCGAATTTGCGGACGCGGAGTCCACCATTACTACGTCCAGACGCTTTGGGGCTTCGTGAAAAAGCGCCGCCGCGCCACGGTGCATTTTCTGCAAGTGCAGGAGGAGGCCAAGACAAACTGGATGAAGGAAAAACCGCAGGTGCCGCTGTGGCTGGCCGGGGTTTATTGTGTCACATTCGTAGGTCCGCTCTGGCACACGCTGCGAGGGATGGTTCGTGACCGCGACGCGCGCTGGCTCTGGCACCTGCCGGCGTGCATCGGAAGCGTGCTCGGCAATGCGTGGGGCGTCTGGACTTACAAAACGCGGCGTGGCGAGAAAAATCTGGTCGCAAAACTGAAACCGCCGCAAAATCTGAAATGACGCCACCGCAAATCGAAAAATTTGGAAATGCAAGCGGCAAGCCGCTGGTCAGCATTGTCGTGCTGAATTGCAACGGCGCGAACTGGCTGCCGAAATGCTTTGAATCCATCAAGGCGCAATCCATTATCGGCCAGATTGAGACGGTCATGGTGGACAACAATTCCACGGACGATTCGGTGGTGGTCGCGCGAAGATTGCTGGCGGGTTTTCCAGATGCCTGCATCGTTCGCAATTCTGAAAACCTCGGTTTTTGCGAAGGCAATAATTCCGGCGCACGCGCGGCAAAAGGCCGCTGGCTTCTGTTTCTGAACAACGACACCTGGCTCGAACCGGACTGCATGGAAAAGCTGATCACAGGCACGGAAAAGCTTGGCGCAGCCGCCTCCACGCCGCTGGTTTTGAATTATCCTGATAATTCGTATCAGGATTTCGGCTTTTACGGTTTCGACCTTTTCGGCCTGCCAAGCCCGTCGGCAATCGCGACCGGGACGCGCGAAATATTCATCGCCGGCGGCTGCTCCTATCTGATTCGCGCCGACGTATTCAACCAGCTTGGGATGTTCGACGCCGAATACTTCATTTACTCCGACGATGCCGATTTATCCTGGCGCGTATGGCTGGCCGGCTACAAAGTCGCCGGAATTTTTGAGGCGAAGCTGCATCATCGCGGCGCGGCGGGTGTGAATCCGTCCGGCGGAATCACAACCGTGGAATTCCGCACGAACGACCGGAAGCGGTTTTTGACGAATCGGAACTGCCTTTTGACGCTGCTGAAAAACGGCCGGCACATCCTGCTGTTGCCAATCATTCCGCTCGTCACGCTGCTGTTTTTGGAATCGCTTGCCGGCGCTTTGCTGCTGCGACGCTGGTCGTTTGCGCGCGCCAGCTTCTGGAGCGTTTTGCACGATTGCTGGCGATTGCGCGGTCATGTTCTGCGCAAACGAAGGGAGGTGGCCTCGTTCCGCAAACATTCCGATTTCTGGATGCTGCGATTTTTCAAACTGCGGCTGAACCGGTGGGACGAAGTGAAACGCACCCTGAAATTTGGCCCGCCAAGAGTGGATGCGCGCTGAACAACCTCACGAACGAGGCGATTGATTCCTTGCCGCGGCAACCCGCTTTTCCAATTCCGCTCCCCAGTTGTAAGACGAAGGCATCAATCCTTCAGCCAGGTGTGTGCAGATGGACGGCTCCGGCGAGCACAGCCGGTAGCGTTTGCCGAAAAGGATTTGCCGCCAGCAAAGCCACCATGCGGTGAACAGGCTCCAGCCGAAAAACGGGCTTTTGAACGGCCATGAAATCCAGCTCCAGGGATTGAAGACATCGTATTTCGTCAGGGCCAGCCAGACCCCAACGTCGGTCATGTCCGCGAACAGGACTTTTTGCAAAAGCGTCCGAAAAACGCCGTGCGTTTCGCGCAACCGCGCGCGCCTTGTCGCAAAAGTGCCGGTGGTCGTCTTGACCGTTCTCCACGTTCTGCCGGCGAACTGCAGGGATTTCTGCCGGTGGCGGTGCATGGACAGCGTTTCGTAGTCCAGGTGATAATAGGGCGCGATGAAATCCACATCGGGATGTTCACGCAAAAGTCCGGCCACGTCTTCGAATGAATCGGCAAGATAAACGTAATCATCCTCGGCGAGATAAATCAGCTCCGCGTCCTCCTGTTCGCAGAGCACCTGGTATTGGCGGAGCAGCGTGCCGCGATTGCCGATGCCGGGATGGCGTTCCAGAACCAGATCGTTCGCGTCAAACAGGTCGGTGAACAGTTTTTCGTATTCGGGCGGGCAGTTGTCCAGGAGCACCCACATTTTGACGCGCAACTTTCCGAGCGACGTCTTGAAGGATTCCAGCGCGACCTTGGAAAGCAGGTATTTATCGCCGCCGAAAACCGCCGGGGCCGAGCGCGACATCGCCGGACAAATCCGGTAACAAACGGCCAGATCGTATTTGAAATTCATTGGGCTGGTCGCGCCGCCGGTGCGGCGCAGGCGAACAGACTAAAGCGGCACAACAATCGCGGGCAAGATTATTGCAAACGCACGCGCGCTTTCAGCCGGAACAATGCACAAAAACTGATTTTTTCCTTGCAGGCATGTTGAGTTTGCTGCGAGCATGATTGAACGCACCGTGTCAGCCAGTTGGCTGCGGTGGCATTGAACTTTAACAACCTTTGCTCATGAACAAACCTGACCACGCCTGGCCCAAAGAAATCATCGTTCCGCTGCCAAAAGCGTTTGTGGACGCCCGCGGCTCCATCCATCCGCTCGTGGACGTGACGATGCGGAGCGCGCTGCTCATCCATTCCAAAAAAGGCTCGGTGCGCGCCAATCATTATCACAAAACCGACTGGCATTACTGCTATGTGCTTTCCGGCTCGATTGAGTATCATCACCGTCCGGTGGGCAGCAAGGCGAAGCCCGAAGTCGTCGTGGTGAAAACCGGCGGGCTTTTCTTCACGCCTCCGCTGGTCGAACATGCGATGGTGTTTCCGGAGGACTGCTCCTTTCTCACGCTGTCCCACAACCAGCGCGACCAGAAAGCCTACGAAGAAGATTTGGTCCGCGTGGAACTCGTCAAGCCCTGACCGTCATGCCGCAGCATTCACCGGAGGGAAAAAGCCCCTGCCACCGCCGGAAGACCTGCCGGTTGTGCGGTGGAACCAGATTGGCCCTCGTGCTTGAACTCGCGCCGACGCCGCCGGCCAACGCCTTCGTCCCGCGCGAAGAACTGGACAAGCCGCAGCAGACCTTTCCGCTCGACGTTTTTTTCTGCGAGGATTGCGGTCACGTTCAATTGCTCGACGTGGTTGACCCGGCGGTGCTGTTCGAGAATTACGTTTATGTTTCCGGCACGTCGCCGAGCTTCGTGGCGCATTTTGAGAATTACGCCAAAGGCATCCTCGACCAGTTCAAGCCAGCGCCCGGAAGCCTGGTGTTGGACATAGGTTCTAACGACGGCACGTTGCTGCGCTTTTTCCAGCAGGCGGGCATGAAAGTCCTGGGCGTTGACCCGGCGCGCAACATCGCCGAGGAAGCCACGCGCAAGGGGATCAAGACGTTGCCGGCATTTTTCAGCCCCAAACTGGCGGCGGAAATCCGCGCGCAATACGGCCCGGCCAGCGTCATCACCGCCAACAACGTCTTCGCGCACATTGACAATCTGGAGGCCATCGTCGAGGGCATCCGCGCGCTGCTCGCGCCCGACGGCGTGTTCGTGTTCGAGGTTTCCTATCTCGTGGACGTTTTCCAAAACACGCTGTTCGACACGATTTACCACGAGCATCTGGATTACCATTCGGTCAAGCCGCTGGTGCCGTTCTTCCGGCGCCTGGGCATGGAATTGATCGAGGCGGTGCGCGTCGGCAGTCACGGCGGCTCATTGCACGGTGTCGCACAATTGAAGGGTGGCCCGCATCCCGTTGGCAAATCGGTGGCCGAAGCTGTCGCCAACGAGGAAAAACTGGGACTCGACCGCGCGGAAACTTTCCGCCAGTTCGGAAGGAACATCAATGCGCTCAAAACGAATCTGGGCAAACTGCTGCGCGAACTGAAGGCCAAAGGCAAGAAGATCGCCGGGTTCGGCGCGCCGGCCAAGGCGACCACGTTGATGTATCATTTTGGAATCGGTCCCGACTTGATTGATTTCATCGTGGACGACAGCCCGCTCAAACAGAATTTATTCACGCCTGGTTACCATGTTCCTGTGGTGCCCTCATCGGCCATGTATGAGCAACGACCCGATTATGTTTTGATCCTCGCCTGGAATTTTGCCGGCCCCGTCATGAAGAACCACCGCGCCTACACAGATGCCGGTGGACATTTCATCGTTCCCATCCCACAATTGGAAGTCCATTAAATCACAAATTGACCATGTTGCAGAGTGACATTGATGAAATTACAAGCCGTCTGAAAGAGGCTGCCGCGCCGCTTGCCGGCAAAACCATCCTTTTGACGGGGGGCCGCGGTTTTCTCGGACGTTATTTCACGCGCGTGCTGGTCAAACTCAATGAGACGACCCTCAAGACGCCGTGCAAAATCATTGTCCTGGACAATTTGATCACCGCCGGCAAAGACGGCAGCAAGACGGAGACCTTTCCCCACTGCCAGATTTTCCAGCATGACATCATCAAGCCATTCAAGCTGGATGGCAAGGTGGACTACATCATCCATGCCGCCGGCATCGCAAGCCCATTTTATTATCGCGCCTATCCGCTCGAAACTTTGGAAGTGGCGACCGCCGGCACCAAAAACATGCTCCAAGCGGCGCGCGAACAGCAGGCGCGCGTGATTTTTTTCAGCTCCAGCGAGATTTACGGCGACCCCGATCCGCGTTGCGTGCCGATCCAGGAAAGCTACCGCGGCAACGTTGCGTGCCAGGGACCGCGCGCTTGTTATGACGAAAGCAAGCGCCTAGGGGAAACGCTTTGTTACATTTACCACGAGCTGCACGGCGTTTCCGTCAGCGCCGTCAGGCCTTTCAATGTTTTCGGGCCGGGGATGCAGGAGAGCGATTATCGCGTGCTGCCCAATTTTGCCAGTTGCATCAAAGGCGGCCATCCCCTGCGAATTTACGGGACCGGAAATCAGACGCGCACTTTTTGTTACATCACCGACGCCATCGTCGGTTTCATGCTGACGTTGCTGAAAGGCGTGCCGGGCGAAGCCTACAACATCGGCAATCCCGAACCCGAATTGAGCATGGTGGCGCTGGCCGACCGGATTGAAAAAGTGCTGGGCCGGAAAATTCAACGTCTTCTCTCGCAATACCCCGACAGCTATCCGGCGGACGAGCCGCTGCGTCGCTGCCCGGACATCCGCAAGGCCAGGCTGCAAATCGGTTTTGAGCCGCAGGTCAGCTTCGACGAGGGTCTGCGCCGTTTTCTCGATTGGGCGGACAAGGTTTACACCGGCAAACAAGCCTAGCAATCCTGCTGAAGCGCCATGGAGCAGGCGAAACCGGATTTTGACCGGACAATTTATGACGCCCGTAAGATTTGGCATTATCGGCTGTTCAAACGTCGCGCGCCGACGCATGGCGCCGGCCATTTGCGTGTCGGACATCGCTCGTCTGGAATACGTCGGCAGCCGCGACGCCCAAAAAGGGGAACAATTCGCCCGCCAGTTCGGTTGTTCCAAATGGGGATCCTACGAAGCGGTCCTTGCCGATCCGGACGTGGACGCGGTTTATATTTCCACGCCGCCCGCGTTGCACGAGCCATGGGTGCGTGTTGCGGCTGAACAGGGCAAACACATTCTTTGTGAGAAACCCGCCTTTCCAAACCGGAAGACCGCGTTGCAACTTATTGCATTGTGCCAACGTCAGGACGTGCGGTTGATGGAAGGCTATATGTTTAGCTATCACCCGCAGCACGCCGTTGTGCAGTCGCTGATCAAAGAAGGCCGGATCGGCGAACCGCGCGTCGTTCAGGCCGAATTCACCATGCCGCAACCGGTCGAGGGAAGCTTTCGCCTCCAAAACGAACTTGGCGGGGGCGTGTTCATGGACGCAGCGGGTTATCCGGTGGCCGCCGCGATGCTTTTGTTCAAAGCTACACCAACCTCGGTTTATTGCCGGGTCGAAGCCGATGCCGCGAGCGGTGTGGACAACGCGGTTTCCATGGTGCTCAATTTCCCCGGAGGCGGAATCGCGCATGTCTTGGCTGCTTTCGGATTGCATTACCGCTCGCGTTATTCGGTTCTCGGCTCCAAAGGGCGCATTGAAACAATGCTCGCGTTTGCGGTCTTGCCGGACGTGGAAACGAAAATCATCGTTGAAACGTTATCCGGCGTCGAAACGATCCCGGTCGCGCCTGCGGATCAATTCCGGCTGATGCTCGAGGACTTTTGCGCGAAGGTCGCTAGGCCGGCAGCCTCCCCGGGTTCATTTGAAGAAAATTTGCTGCGCCAGCACACGGTCATGGAAGCGGCCAGGCTCTCCCATTTGCGGCAAAGGCCGGTTCTGCTTTCGGAGTTTTCGGAATAGGCCGCCTTGAATCGCCGGAGAATTCAGACCATTCGCCGATACCAAAGGGCCATCGGAATGTATTTTACCGTTCCGGCAAGCTCGTGCGGCATGCCGTATGTTCCATCCCATGCCGGCGCAAATGTCAGATTCCAATTTCTTTTCCCTCCGCAAAGCAGTGTCCACGTTGTCCACATACGGGGATAAATGTGATAACCGGTTGAAGCGACCAGCACGTTTTGAGAAAGGGCTTTCGCCTTGATCATTTTGATTGTCTCAAGGGTTACTTCGATGCAATTCCATGCCTTAAAGTTGGCGCTGCAATGAATCATTTCAGCCGGGAATGTCCCTTCAGCGACGAGCCAATCCCGCATCATTTCGGAAAAGGGTCTTGTCTGTTTTGGATACTTGCCGACTTCCGGGCCCAACCCGCACGCCAGGACAATGGCGCTGATATCATATCCCTCGCGGCGTGCCTGAACGATCCGTTGCAAGCGCAGAATGGTTTGCGTTCCAAGCCCGGCGCCCGCGTCGGAAAAATCCTGTGGATAGGTTATCGCCGTCCACGGTTCGTTTTTTCTTGGACGCACTGCATTTCCTTTCTGTGAAAAGGTTCAAATGCCCGTCAGGCCTTTTCCAGCGCCGCCCACGACAAGGGAAGATTTTTGCGGACTTCAATTCCCTTGAACGGCTTGCCCTGGCGCGCGCCGGCCTTTTTCGCCCAAGCGGTCATTTTTGCCACGCCTTCTTCGAGCGGGACATTTTTAATCAGGTCGCCAAAATATTGACGCACCTTTTCGTGCGCAGAATAGGCGTGGACGACTTCGTTGCGCGCGTCGAGGTGCCTGATGTCTGATTTCGCGCCCATCGCCCTGGCCACAACGGTTGCCAGTTCGTTCACCGAATAGGGCTTGTCCGCGCCAACGTTGAATACCTGATTGTAACTCTCCGGGCGCGTGGCGCTGGCGGCGATGACCGGCGCGACGTCGTCAATGTAGCTGAACGCGCGGGTCTGCTTCCCGTCGCCGAAAATCGTCATCGGCTGGCCCTGCATGATCTGGTTCATGAAAATGCCGATGACGTTGCGGTAGCGGTCGCCGATGTTCTGAAACTCGCCATAAACATTGTGCGGCCGGAAGATGACGTGATTCAACCCGAACATTTCGTGAGCCTCCTTCAAATCCAGTTCAACGGCGTATTTGGCGATGCCGTAGGGGTCTTCGGGTTGTGGCACGGCGTTCTCGGTCATCGGCAATTGGTTCCGGCCATACACCGCGATGGACGAGGTGAACACGAAACATTTCACGCCATGGTTCACAGACGCATTGATGAGGTTGACGCTGCCGAGCAGGTTGTTCGTGTAATTGAAATGCTTGATGAAGTGGCTCAAGCCCTCGGCGGCATAGGCGGCGAGATGGAAGACGTGCTCGAATTTGTTTTCCGCGAACAGTTGTTTCACGAGCACGGCATCCACCACCGAGCCTTCGACAAATTTCACCCCGTCGGGAACGTAGTCGCGAAAACCGCCGCTCAAATCATCCAGGCCGATGACCTGATGGCCTGCTTTCAACAAATGCCTGCAAACATGCGAGCCAATGAAACCCGCCGCGCCGGTGACCAAAACCTGTGAACTCATGCGGAAAAATTACCGGATGAACCGCCCGGCGGCGAGATTTTTCAGAATGCGAACTCGTTGCCTTGACAGCAGGCGCGGCGCAAATGACAATGTTTGTTCCATTTTTAAGCAAACCGCCAATATATGAAAGTTGCCAAGCCAAAGGTTGCCGCAGCCGCCGCCGCGCCGCCGCGCGGACTTTTCTTTGCCGGACTGCTCGCCGTGGTTTTGGCCGTGCTTTTCTTCAAGAGTTTTCTGCCCGGCTACGTCCATTTTTCCAACGACGGCCCGCTTGGCCAGCAAAACGCGGCTTGGGCCAGTCTCCCCGGTGCGTTCACTGGAATCTGGGGCGACTCGAATGACATCGGCGGCAACGGAGGCACCCTCACACCGGAATTATGCTCGCTCCTTCGCTGGTTTTTGGGGCCGGTCGGCTACTCAAAATTCCTCGCCCCTTTCGCCCTGTTCGTTCTGGGCCTCGGTGCCTGGACTTTTTTCCGCCAATTGAAACTTTCACCTCTGGCGGCGACGCTTGGCGGCGTGGCGGCGGCGTTGAACTCGGCCTTCTTTTCGACGGCGTGCTGGGGTGTGGCCTCGCAGCAAATCGCCGTCGCCTTCAGTTATTTTGCGCTGGCGCTGGTCGTGTCCAACACGCCGGAAACGCCGGTCCTGACCCGCTGGGTGCGCTGGGCGCTGGCCGGGCTGGCGGTTGGGGCCAACGTCATTCAAGGCGCGGACATCGGCGCGATTTTCAGCGTGTTCATCGCGGTGTTTGTGCTGTTCAAGACGTTGGTGGATGAATCCGGTCCGGTCGTGGCGAAATTATCGCGCGGCATTGGGCGCGTGGCGATCATCGCCGTATTTGCCGGTTTCATGGCGCTCCAAACCGTCGTGTCGCTGTTCGGCACTACAATCACCGGCATCGCCGGCACCGCGCAGGACGCGGAAAGCAAGGCAAGGCAATGGAATTTTTGCACGGAATGGAGCTTTCCAAAAATTGAATCGTTGGGACTGTTCGTGCCCGGATTGTTCGGTTACAAGATGGACACGCCGAACAACATGGAATTTTTCCAGGATACTTATCGCGGCGGGGCCTACTGGGGCGCGATCGGGCGCGACCCCTTGCTGGATCAATACTTTGAAAACGGCGCCAAAGGCCCGATGCCGCCTCATGGTTTCATTCGTCAAACAGGCGGCGGCGGTTATGCCGGCATTCTGGTTGCGCTGCTGGCGGCATGGGCCATTGCCCAGTCGTTCCGCCGGCAAGATTCCGTCTTCGGCGAGAATCACCGCCGGATGATCTGGTTCTGGTTGGCACTGCTGGTCATTTCATTGTTGTTGTCGTTTGGGCGGTTTGGATTTTTTGGCGGCTATCCATTCCGATGGCTCTATGCGCTGCCGGGCGCCTCCCTGATTCGGAATCCGACCAAATTCATGCTCGTTTTTTCGTGGGCGATCGTGATTTTATTCGCCTATGGCGTCCAGGGATTAAGCCGGCGCTATCTGGAAACCTCCGCCGCGAACATAAAATCCTCCATCTCGCAATTGCAAAACTGGTGGAAAAATGTCCGCGGCTTCGACCGCGGATGGACGTTGTGCTGCGCCCTTGCGCTTGTCGGCAGTGTCCTGGGGTGGTTGATTTACACCTCGCAAAAAGCGGCGCTCACCAGCTATCTGCAAATCGCCGCGGCTCCCGGCGACCCGGCGGAGATCGCCGCGTTCAGCATCGGGCAGGCCGGTTGGTTCCTTTTATTCTTCGCGCTGGCGATCGGCATCGTCATTCTCATCATCGCCGGAATTTTTTCCGGCAAGCGCGCGCGGCTGGGCGGCCTTTTGCTCGGCGCGGTCATGCTGGTGGATTTGGGGCGCGCGAACCTGCCCTGGCTCACTTATTGGGATTACAAACAAAAATATGCCAGCAACCCCATCTTGGACATCCTCCGCGACAAGCCTTATGAACATCGCGTCGCCCAACTGCCGATTCCCGTGTCCGGGGACCTCGCCATGTTCAACGGCAACAGCGGGCTCTATAACATCGAGTGGACACAGCATCTTTTCCCGTATTACAACGTCCAGTCGTTGGACCTCGTGATGCGGCCAAGGGTGGGATCGGATTTGGAGCTTTACGAAAATGCATTGTATCCCAATGCGGAGGACAAGCTGTATCTTCTCACACGCCGCTGGCAATTGACCAATACCCGTTATCTGCTTGGTCCCGCGGGTTCTCTCGATTCACTAAATCAGCAGCTCGATCCGCCGCAACACCGCTTTCGCATCCTTCAACGTTTCATTGTCGTGCCCAAGCCGGGCATTGAACAGGTTTCAAAACTTGAAGAGTTGACCACCATGCCGGACAACAATGGCCCCTTCGCCCTCTTTGAATTCACCGGCGCGTTGCCGCGCGCCAGGCTTTATTCCAACTGGCAGGTGCCCGCGAACGACAAATCCGCCGTTGCCGGTCTGACCGTGGCCAATCTGGGCACGAATGGCTGGAACTTCATGCAACAGGCCGGCACAAATGATTTTCTCACGCTGAACGAACTGGCCTCTCCATCGTTCGACCCGTGGCAAACCGTGTTGCTCGCGGATTCACCGCCGCCGCCGGCCGCGAATGCCACCAACGCAAACTCCGGCACGGTCGAATACACCAGCTACACACCCAAAGACATCAAACTGCGAACGCAGGCTCCCACCCCGACCATGCTGCTGCTCAATGACAAGTATGACCCGAATTGGCGCGTGTTTGTGGACGGCAAACCGGCGCAATTGCTCCGGTGCAATTTCATCATGCGCGGTGTTTATCTCACGGAGGGTCAACACAACGTCGAGTTCTATTTCAGGCTTCCGCAAAAACCGCTCTACGCGACACTGTCAGCCATGGCTGTTGCGTTGATTTTTTCCGGAATCCTGTTCTTCCTGACTCGCAAACCGCAGACTCCCGCAACAAGTTAAATCCGCATGAAAATCCTCATTACCGGCGGCGCCGGTTACCTCGGCTCGGTCCTCACGCCCACGCTCCTCGCGCAGGGACACGAAGTCACCGTGCTCGACAATTTTTACTTCAACCAAAACTCGCTGCTCGACTGCTGCCAGTTTGAAAAATTCCAGGTTGTCCGTGGCGATTGCCGCGAGGAGTCCGTCGTCAAGCCGCTCGTCGCCAAGGCTGACCTGATCATCCCGCTCGCCGCGCTCGTCGGCGTGCCGCTCTGCAACACCGACGCCATCGCCACGCGGACGACCAACCAGGAAGCGGTTGAAATGCTTTGCCGCCTCGCCGGCAAACAGCAGTGGGTCATCGTGCCCGTCACCAACAGCGGCTACGGCGTCGGCGAGAAGGGGAAATTTTGC
>Ga0265338_10004775_pt1 | contig 18116 bp, 19 predicted proteins | sample 42126metaG_FD_193579 | JGI IMG/M metagenome (GOLD analysis project Ga0265338, IMG submission 193579) | Rhizosphere microbial communities from Carex aquatilis grown in University of Washington, Seatle, WA, United States - 4-21-26 metaG | ecosystem: Host-associated > Plants > Roots > Rhizosphere... | reverse complement strand
TCAACCCGACTTTGGAGACGATTTGGTCAGCCTCCAGGCACGTTCTGATCTTCTGAAACAGAGCCTTTTCGCCTTCGGGCGGATTCCGCTCCAGGCGGGTTTCGGCCAACTCAAGATCTCGGATGATCAGTTCGAGGCGGCCCTCCGGTGACGCCACAATCGCGTCAGCAGTCAAGGCCTCGCCTTCGCCAACGACCTCAACGTGGGCATAGACCTTCTTGTCCGCCTGAATCAACTTGTCAGCCTTGTCCAGGCGGGGGTCCTTGACCCGGTGCGTTCCCAGCGGAACGCCGGCGATGCCGACCAAAGATATCTTCATGAGGAAGAGGGGAGCAGTTTAGTTAGCGAAGTGGGAGAATAATCGAGGCAGGACAGGTCGGAATTCATACGATGACGGACCCTGCAAGCCTGGTGATGGCCGTAAGCCTTCGGGTACTGATTTCCACGGACATTCGAGAATGCCGCTCGTGGTCGAGTAGAGGTCCTAATTGGAGCTGTTAGCGTGATATGGTTCGTAGATAAGCTTGGTTGCCGCTCTGGACTAATGGGCCGGTCGGTTCAAATTTAGTATAGACAAGATTCAATGAGGTATTCCTTCCACGCGTTTGTGGCGTTCATTCTGTTTCCAGTGTGCATGTTTGGCCGCCTCGGGGAAACGGAGCAGGAACTGGCTGCCCGGCTTGGACCTCCCGTCTCAACGGCGAAGGAGATCATCATGGTGCAAGGCAAGGGCATCGAGTTCGGTTCCGAGCTTACGTTTCGACAAGGGGACTGGGCGATTGAGTGTGTTATAATTGACGGGCGATGCGCCAAGGAGGTTTACGGGAAGGCTGGAGACTGGACCGAGGTCCAGATTGTAAGCGTGCTAAACAGCAACGCGCAGGGTGGGCGGTGGACCGACCTGTCACCGGAGCTGACAAAGCGGGTGAGCAGGAAATGGCATCGCGGAGACGGGGCGATTGCCATCTGGCATTTGGGATCGGGTATGACGCTGACTGATCCCGCTTACGAGCGAGCCAGGAGAAATGCCGAGGCCAACGCCAAAGCGGAAGCGTCTCGAATCCCTAATATCTAGACAGCCTGACCAACACCGGTTTTGACGCCTGCGTTCGCCATGCCAATCCAGGGGTGGAAGCGGCGTGAATCCAGGACCATTACAGCGTTAAGCATTCAAGGGCTATGGCCTGACAATAATTGCGTGAGCAATTATCAAAAGATAGCTACGCGGGCTGGGAGCAGACCATTTCTTCACGGAATTATCAGCAGCCTTCGTTGATAAAGACTTATTTCCAGCAGAGTCTTCTGAAGAATTCTGTGCCTGTTGATCTCAATGTTCAAGAGATCGAAGGGTAGATCAACCAACTGTGCAATCGAATGTGAATCTAGGACGAAAGGAACCAGACGCCCTATATCAAATCCTCGGCAGCTTAGAGTTCATTTAGTGGCGCCGAATCTCATCAATCCATCTCAATACGCGACCAATGACTGACGTGATTCGAGAGGGCAAAAACTTTCTAACACGCTGCCGAACCAACAAGAAATCCAGGAAATGTTGTCCGTTTTTACCGTCGATAGCCGTCCGATCGAATTCTGATATGAAATTACCAAATATAAGAGCAAACGTCAATCCGCCCAGCTTCAAGGCCTTGAATCTAACACCCTGCTTCTTTAATTTGCGCACTATTTCGCCGATCGCATCATATAGAATAATGTCGTCGTGAAAATAGATGACCGAATCCGGTGCGGCGACATTTCGGCAGAACTCAAAATCGCTAATCACGGCGTCATGGGTATGTTCTCCATCGATGAAACAGAGCGCAGGGCTGTTCTTTATGTGAGACGGATCGATGCAACGTGCGTCATTCCTGAAGGATGTAAGCTTTGCTATCTGACCTGGATCCAGCGATCGCAGATTCTCTACCATCTGTCCCTCTCAGTTCTTCGGAAATTTCTCCGTACGGAATCGACACCGAGCCCGCGTCAGGTGCCGGCCTTCTTGCATCAATCGAGTATATATTACGACACCTTGAATCGAGAAGATAAGGCTGGGCACTTCCGCCAAGATATGAACCAATTTCAAGGTAGGAATAATCACCAACTATTTTTCGTGCCGTTTTTTGCAACGCCAACCACGATTGTTTATCGGCATCGCAAGACTGGCTCAAGATTGCTGAAAAGAGCCCTGCGTCTAAGGCCTGTAGTCGCGCTTCAAAATCGTTCATTTCCGACACGGTATGCGTCATGTCGAGATCGTCGACTATCGTTTTCGGAGTGGTTGGCGGGCGCGTTATATTTATTTGAAAAACGCGCCAGCCGAACAGAGTTATTCAAATCGAGGGTGGGGGACAATCGGCAATGGGAACCGGAGTAGGTGAAAGAAGAAGACCGAGCGAAATGAATAGCGCGTGATAAACAGAGCGGATTCATTCCTCCGCTGGAGAGGGCAGATATTGAAAGGGAAATGGATCGAATCCTTGGAGCGACACGTCATTTGAAATTCACGGCAAGGAGTGAATAGCAATCACCCTTGGGTCTTTCTTCGAGCGAACGGCCATCGAAAAGCCGGAAGCCTTTTGAGGCGAGCAGACTAGGGATATCTTGGCTCTCGAATCCATCGATGTAGCAAGCGAATACGCGCCCTTCATCGAATAGCTGCGCAGCGCCACGCAGAACCTCAGATTCATGGCCCTCAACATCGATCTTTAGGAATATTCGGTTACCCTTTATCGGCAATGAGTCGAGTCGGTGACAAGGTACCTTTACAGGGGGCGCGTGCACAACGTACTCCGATCCGCTCTTAACCGCCGAAAAAACGTGAGATACTGTTCCCGAAACGAATTCTATCACCCCTTCGCGATCCGATAGTGCAATATTGGCAACCTCGGCGCCCAGAGGCGCAACCGTTCTTAACAACCGAAGATACGTATCCGGATTGGGCTCAAACGCGTATATAGGAATCGGCCGTATACGCTGAAATTTGCCCAGCACGGCACAAAAGACGCCCACATTACTCCCGACATCTACGAAAGCATCCGCACCGTTCAGGAAATAAGCGATCCCAAGCAAAACCGGCATTTCATCACCCAAGAAGGAACTCGAGGACATGAATCGAGCTGCTCTTAGGTAGCCGTGCTCTTTGATGGTATTAATGCGAACGGGTTCCCCTAGGATATTCACCGTCACGTCTCGGTCGCCCTCCAACAATCTTGTTATGAATCTTCGAAGTCTGGGTTTTTTGAGAAAGTACTTGTTTATCAGCCCTTTTAGCCCTTCGTGCATAGTTCAAGGCTGCTTGAGGTGACCCTAGAGTCAACGGCTCAGGATTTTGTCGAAAGATTCCAGCTTGATTCGAGTTGGAATCAGAAAGGCTATGCATCTAGCCAGTCCAGAACCACCAGATGGCTGCCCGGGCTTGGATCGAAGCAGCGACCAAGTGATTAACAGGCCTTAGGTGCAAATGCTCCGGCTCGCGTCGATTTTACCGGCACAATGACTGCCGATCTTTGGTCATCTGGTCCAGACAGTCACCAACCAGGCTCCGGCGCAGCATTGGCGGCAACGGGCCTCTTCGGCTTCTTGTACCCGCGCGAGGGTGTTCACCGGCTTTGTCAGACGCGGAGGTCATTTCAGCTGATGATCTGTCATGCAAATTTTAGGTGGGATTGCGTTCCAACTCGGGTCCGATTGCAGGCTGTGCAGGTAGCAGTGCATCTTGAACCAGGGTACCATGAGGCCGTGCTCCTGTGCTGCCCGTTCCATCCACGCGAGTGCCTGGTTGCGCTCACCGTAGGCAAACACCACGGCAATCCATCCCGACATGCTGGCGCCAAATCTGGCAATCAACGGCCCCAAAAACTACTAGAAAACTGACGCGCGCCCCCTGTCAACGATCGCGGACATAAGCGCGTACCTTCTCAAACTGGCTATCGCCGTCGAGGCCAGCCTCCATCATCACCACGGCACCCGCACCACTGCCGAGGTAATGTCCATGGCGAAACGGATGCAGCGAGTAGGCCCTGCCGTAATTTGAGCGCACCCAGCGTGTCATCGTTGAAAGCGTGAAGTCCGTGATGCCCATCGCTTCGAGCTGATGGGCCTCTGGGAAAAGGCGGTCGCGCTCAACCACGGGCAGCAAATCGAACAGCTCACAGGACGTGATCACATAGGCGTTAACGTCGATGCCCTCGCGCTCAAGCAGGGGCATCGTCTTGGTCACGAACTCATAGGTGACGCCGGTCCCCTGCAAGGCGACTGTGCCCTGTCCGCGCCCGCGCGCCGCCCGCAGGCGACAGACGCCCTGGACCGCGCTGGCAGCAGATGGCAAACCCAGGGCGGCTCGATCCACGATGATTTCAGGGGGACGCGTGACGAACGGCGCGATGACAGCGGGCCGCTGAGCGAGCGCTGCCGCTATGAGGAACCAGATTTCCTGCGGCTCCCAGGGCGTGAGCGTGATCATGGTCCCGATCGGGAAATTGTCTTGCAGCAGCTGAAGGGACTGCGGGTCGGCGTGCGTTGGGCCGTCCTCGCCCGTCTTGAGTCCAGCGTGCGCGCAGATGAGGACGAACGGACGGTAGGCTCCCCCCTCTGCCGCGACCCGCGCCTGGTTGCCGATGGCGTGGAGTCGGGCGGCGATATGTCCGAGCGGCGCGCTGAAGGCGGCGTAGGATGAACCGACTCCGACATGGCTGCCAAACGCCGAAATGCCGGCTAGCATAGCAGTCATCGCGTCCTCGCAGATGCCGCCGATCGAAAGCTGCCTTGCCGCGGGATTGTTGCGCCGATTATAGAAACCGGACGGGAATCCTTCGCCTATCTTGCTAACACTTGTCGAGCCGAGTAGGTCGGCTGACGCCACCACGAAAGCGCCGCCGCTGGCGCGGTTGTAGTAATTCAGCACGCGCCCGAGTTCCTCGCGCAGAGTGGTCTTCGCTCCTGGCTTGAGCATGAACTCGGGCGGAGCTTTGGTCCTGGCTCCGGTGGCAATCTCGTAGACGGCTTCGATGTGGGGTGAATCCGGGCGGGGTTGGCGCCGCCCATTCTCAAGCCGCTGTCTGGCCGCGCGCAGCCGAGCTGCCAGTGCGTCCACCGTGGGCCGCCGAGAAGCCAACGCGTTGCGAATAATCTCCAGCGTTTCCCAGTAACACTGCTCGACGACACTCCCGTCGCTGCCGCCGTTGCAGCGTTGAGGCACTCCGTCGCAGCACGGCAGGTGCGCAACCTCCTTCGGCAGGAGTGGCGCCACTGCGGCAAAGAATCCCGCCGAGCACAGGGCGTGGCCGGCGCCATGCGACGCGCGCCCCTCGATGCCGTACTGCCAGCCTTTCACCGTACGGTAGACGATCGCCGTTGGCTGGCCATTGTCTAGAGCGAGCGCGATCTGCTGAGCCTTTGCGATCTGCTGCCAATCGAACCCCTCCGAAACCAGGATAACATTCCAATCATGGAGATAGGCCAGTTCCGGCGGCGTCCATTGCACGTAATCGCCTGGAGTTTCCCCTTCGCGACAGACGCGGTTCGAGTCGATCGAGGCTTGGTTCCAATCGATGTGCAGGATGACATTACCGAGCGAAGCGGTGCCACCGGCTGCGAGGGCCTCGGCTGCACGACCAGGCGTCAAGCCGCCTTCCCCTTCGATGATATGCAGTTTCGGCGCATCCGGTCCGAAGAGATCCGCCGCCCCCCAGGCAAGACCAAGCGAGGCGGGCAGGCCCACGCCGGACGCGCCGGTAGAAAGACGCACGAACGGGGTTGCCGGCGTGGGATGACCATCCAATGCCTTGGCCCGCAGTCTCCGGAAGAGAGGGGTCTGTGCGGATGTGTTACGGCGGAAACCAAGCAGATCCTCAAAGCGCAACTGGAATTTCTCGTCGTCAGGCAGCAGCTCAGGCGCCGCAAGGCGCGCTACTTCGTTGCGCAGCGCCCACAGTGCGTAAAGACCGAGGGCCTTGTGCCCGGCCGCATAGGATATAATGTCCGCGTCCCGGCGTTCGGGGCGCGCCAGATCGTAGTCCATCGCGTCGAACAGCAGCCGCATTACGAAACGTCCGGACGAGATCGAACCTCCCGGATGGCCCGAAAGCGGCACATAATTGTACATCACCGCGCAAAGGGTTCGGTAGAACAAGTCGAGGGTGTCGAAGTGCGACACGGTCGCAGCATCGAGTGGTGCGCCTTCCGCCGCCACCCGCTCCGCGGCGTCGATAAAGACGCCGCGACGGGGTCCGAAGGAAATCCCCGCTGCGGCCGTACGTCCGGGTGCAGCGCGGCTTGGGGTCGCGTTGGTTACCATAGGTGCTTGCCCTCCCGGATGAATGTTTGAAACCCGTCGCGGTCAGCTGCGGCTGCGCGTATGCGCTGCAGCCCCGTCTTGAGCTCCTCTAGCCCTGTCGCTATCGACAGGCGAAGATAATGCAGGCCATCGGATCCGACGCGGCCAAACGAGCGCCGGTCCATTGTGGCTACTTGATACTGCCACAAGAGGAACATCTGCACCAACGTCGAGGGGCTGGTCCGGCCTCGGTCCCTCATCGGCAGTCTTCGATGCGCCCCGATGACACCAAGATTCTCACATAGGCCAGAAATGTTCGGGAAAAGATAAAAAGCCCCTCCCGGCTTTCGGCAGCGGATGCCGGGGATAGCGTTGAGCCCAGCCACCATAAGATCGCGCCGCTCTGCGAAAGCCTCGCACATTCGGGCAATGCTGGCCTGGCTCAAGGGTGACTCGAGCGCGGTCCGTGCGCCCATCTGGTTGTAGGCCGGCACGCACGAGAAATAGTTTATGTTGAGATTCTTGAATACGGCCGCCTCGTCAGCTGTTGGGAATACCGCCCAGCCGACCCTTCCGCCGGTCCACGCGTAGGATTTCGATACCCCGCTGACAATGATCGTCCGTTCGGCCATCCCGGGAAGCGACGCGATCGAGTGGTGGCGGTTGCCGTCAAACAAGATATCCTCATAGATCTCGTCGGAATAGATGCGGACCTGGGCTGGGGCTTTTCGCTTGATGACGTCGGCGATATCTTCGAGCTGCTCCCGGGTAACAACTCCACCGGTGGGGTTGGACGGAAAATTGAGTATGATGATCCGTGTACGCTGGCCAATGAGCGGCGCGAGATCGCGTCCGCTGAAGCTGAAATCGGTCTCCTCGCGCAGATGCAGAGGCCTGGGCCGCGCGCCCACATAGGTGGCAAACGACTCGTAGATCGGAAACCCGGGGCTGGGGTAAATGACCTCGTCACCGGGATCGCAGTAGGTCTGCAGCGCCAGACCGATGGGCGCCTTGGCGCCTGGGAAGACCACGACCCGGTCGGGCGTGACCTCAATACTGCGGCGTTGCGCCACCGTGCGGGCGATGGCCTCGCGAAGAGGCAGGATCCCTTGCGGGTCGCAGTAATGCGTGAGACCAAGATCAATCTGACTTTTAACCTCTTCGGCAATGTGCGCCGCCAGCGGGAAGTCGGGCTCGCCAAGATTGCACTTGATCACCTTGAGCCCCTGATCTTCGAGGGCCTTAATCTGCGGGCCGATGCGGAAGGCGTTTTCACTGCCGAGCAAGCGGATTTGGGCCGAATAGAGACTTGTGCGCGACTTGGGTTTTGTCGGATTGGCCCGTGCCGCGCCTTTGCTGACGGTACGGAGTGGGCGTGAGACGAATGGATGAGATGTCATGATAAGGATCCCTCCTCGCTGAAAAAGAACATGCCCTTAATGGCACACAACGAGACAGCAGCGCGGGCAAGCGCCGCTGCGGCGATCAGAGGCCGCTGGGGAGAGGGGTGACCGAGCTCGTGCATCGCGTTGGGAAGGGTCAAGTGGAGGTCCGGCCGGCTCGCCCGGCCATTCTCGCAAGGCAATTGTGCTCCGCCCGCAGCCGGTGGGCTACGCATTCCTAGGGATTCACTATGCAAATATTGGTATCCCGCCCAAGTCCCACAAATAATGCGCAGGTCCTCTTGGTCAGCAGCGGCTAGAACTTTACCGGGGCTTCGAATCCCCCCTCCGTTGAAACGAAGGTCTATGGTTGTGGCCCTGTTCACCGATTCGAACCCAACTTATGGTTTCGGGCCAAAGCTCACAAAGTGGCGTGAAAATGGCGGGATGGTCGGCGACTATTGCCCGTGTCGAAGAGGTAAGGTAATGACTATCAGTGGCCGCCCCCGGCTGGGATCGAAGCTAGGGGCGTTACTCATTACCAACGACTTATCCCTGGTAGTTGGCTATTTCGATGCCGATAGCTTGACGAGTTTCATGCTCGGCGCGAGGGCCGCCTAATGATGGGCGCCCTGGAATCCCGTGGCCTCTTTAGCGTCATTCTCGCCAGCTAGAGGGGCTCGTTCAGCAAGGTGAGGAGGCTCGATGACGGGGTTTTATGATCGGCGGTGTTCAATTGGCAATGATCTGCCGCGACGAGTCACTCTTCGACCTGCCGCGGAATCTCGCCAGAGTTCTCAGCCGGAACACGAAAGCATGAATCGATCATCATGGGAATCGTGGGTTATGGCATGACAAGGCTGGGGAAGATACTCTTTTGCTTCGGGCTTGGTGGCCTTGGTGTGCTCAGCCTCATTTACGACGATTTTGCGATGGTCTGGCAACCTGTGCCGGCGTGGGTTCCGCATCGCGAGATCCTCGCCTACTCGTCGGGCGCCCTTCTTCTTGCATGCAGCGTTGGAGCGATTTTCAGGCGGACGGCCAGCTTGGCGACGATTGTCCTGACCGTTTTCGTTTTTTCCTGGCTGCTGCTCCTGCAGGTCCCCCGGGTCGTGTCGGATCCGTCGAACGAAGGGATGTGGCTTGGGTTTGGCGAGACGTTGCTGCTTGGGTCGGGTGCGTGGGTCCTTTTTGTCTCAGGCGCCATTAACGAAGGCAGACGTTGGGGCGGGGTTGCGCCGGGCGACCAGTTTCTGCGGACGGGACGCCGCATGTTCGGTGCCGCGCTGCCTCTGATCGGTTTATCGCATTTCATCTATTCGGCTGGAACCGCCTCGATGGTGCCGGCATGGCTCCCGGGCCGTTTGTTTTTGGCCTACTTGACCGGTACGGGACACATCGCGGCCGGTGTTGGAATTCTTCTGGGAATTCTTCCCGGATTGGCGGCATCGCTTGAGGCGACGATGATCACAATGTTCGTTCTATTGCTCCACCTCCCAGGGGTTGCCTCGCAGCCTCGGGACCGGCTCCAGTGGACTATGTTCTTCATCGCCACAGCGTATGCCGGATCGGCTTGGGCCGTGGCGGGCTCGGCACTCGGTGCCCGTCGAAGCATGGGTTCACCTTAGGGATGCCATTCCTTGCGTTGCGTCCGTGGGTACCGGCCGACTCGAGGCATAAATGTGGCAGGGACCCGGTAATTCGTGACATTCAGTGTTTGAAGGTGATGGCTATCGGTGCGTCCATGATCTGGTAGGTAGCACATGCTCTACCCAGGACTCGACCAGCAAGCTCGTCCTCTCGAACGCAAAGAGTGCGCGAAACCTGGGAAACAGTTCAGCTTTCTTTGTTGGCCGCCGTTCAACGCAGAACCAGACTCGAAGTCAGAATGATTTATGCTATCCAAGTCCTGAGAGGGATAGCCGCTCTTCTGGTGATGCTTTACCATTATTCGGACTATCTGAAGCCAGTCATTCCGGGCGCAAACATCGGGTCTCTTCTGTTCGCCGGCGGATATGCCGGGGTCGATATCTTCTACATTCTTTCCGGCTTTATCATTGTGCATTCGACCGATCGGGTGGGTCATTCGAATCCCGTGGATTTCGCCATACGCCGGTTCTTTCGAGTCGTGCCCCTAGCTCAACTCGCCACTGTGGTTTACGCCTTGATTCTTCCCATCCAACCGGAATCGAGGCTGCTATGGCAGTCGTTGCTCTTCGCGCCCCGGGTCGATGCCGATCCACCCAAATTCGGATTCCCCGTCGTGCACCAGGAATGGACGCTCACCTACGAGCTAATCTTCTACGCCATCTTCGCCTCGGTCCTCGTCTTTACTCACAAGCGGCGCGTGGTCGCCTCGGCGCTTGTTATCTTGGCGTGCGTCGTTGGCTTCCAGTGGATTCTTGGGGGACCCATCAGCCCGTATCCGAATGGGGTCTTTCTGCCTGCTAACTCCCATGGCATCCTTTCGTCGGAGATCCTTGGGGAACTTGGGAATCCCATCATGCTTGAGTTTGTATTTGGGATGGCCTTGGCGGTGGCTTACTCTCGGGCTGAAGGTTGGCTTACAACGCGCTGCAATCCGTTCGCCGGGAGGTTGGTCGGCCTCGCGTTAGCCGGATTATTTCTCGCCAGCTATTTCTCTCGAAATGATCCCGGCAACGGGTTGCTGAACAAAGGCTTTGGCGCAGCTTGCCTAGTAATCGGTGCGCTGTTCCTGGAAGGCTCATTTAGGAGGCTTTCAGCCGGGAAGGTTGGCGGAATGCTTCTCTCCTGCTTCCTTTGGCTGGGCGCGGTTTCCTATCCTTTGTACCTTGTTCACCTGGGAATATCAGAAAGGCTCCTGCGATTCCTCGCCCGCCATCTGCTGGAATTGAGGGTTGACGGATTGTGGGGATTCTTGGCCCTGATAGCCACGTCTCTGGCCCTGGCATCAACGGTGCATATCTTGGTCGAGCGGCGTCTGATCCACGCAGGGAAGCTGTTGACGGGCTACAGGGTCAGGCTGCTCGGCCGGCCGGAAACGCCGAAATCGGCACCACTTCTCCCTTGACCAATGTCCCGGCCGTTCCGCCATGGGGTTCGCAATCGCCGCCCCGTTCGCGTGGAAGCCCGAGCATGTCCCGTCAAATGACGGAGAGGGAGGGATTTTGAACCCGTCATCCGAATCGACGTTTCGAGAACACCGAATGCGGCCAAATAACGGCCAAACATTCTTCTAGTGATCGGCCGAATTCACCTATGTCATCATCTGCAAATGGCTGCCCGGGCTGGAATCGAACCGGGGCCAGCGCTTTGGTCTTCATAGAATACCAACTTTCCACCAAAAGGTTACGAAAGTCGAGGAACGGGGCGATCACGTGTTTGATATATTTCGAGCGGCTAACTATTCACCAGCTATGCACCGCTAAGTCGGTGCCCGTGGCTCGTTGCATTCTCGCTCTGCTGTTTGATCCGGGACGTCGTGCATGCATGGCAACAAAGACCATCAGCGTCGACATGGAAGCATTCAGGATCTTGCGTTGTGAACGAAAGGGCCCTCGAGACTCCTATTCGCAGGTAATCCGGCGCCTTTACGCCGGTCAGCCGGCCCGCACAGTCGATGAATTTCTGAAGCTTCATGCTCCTGAGCTTGAGGGGCGCGGTTTTGGCGGACCTCGACGCGATGAAAAGCACTCTTCTGCTTGATACGACATTTGTGTCAGATTTGGACGCTGAGCTTGTCCGCCGTGAGACAGGTCCGGCCCGCGCGTTCTTTGACCGCATGCGGCAATCCGAGGTCTTTGTCAGCGTGGTCACGCTCGAAGAGTTTTGCGAAAAACGGGGCCACGAGGCGGCTCGCGAGCTCGCCTCGCGGTTTTCAGTCTTGGGTCTACACATGGGTGACGCGTTGCGCTGCGGCCCTTTGCAGACTCGTTCTACGCGGCGCCTAGGTGAGAATGACGCATGGCTCGCGGCGCAAGCCCTTCGTGGTGGATGTTCGATCGTTACGCGGGACCGACGGTTCGACGATGTCCCAGGTCTTGAGGTGCTTACCTATTGAATTTCCGTGGCGAAGGCTGCTGGGTTGCCTCGCAGATGCATCGTAAGTCCGAATTGGGGCCAGGACCAAATGCTAGCCCGCCCCGCGGTGTTGGCCGCTTATTCATTTGCCGCGGGCCTCCATCACAGCCTTTTAGACAGAGCCATGAGTGACGTCCGAGGCGCCATCATTCCCTACCTGCCCGAGCTAACAGCCATTCGGCGCGACCTCCATGCGCACCCGGAGATCGGTTTTGAGGAGGTGCGCACCTCCTCGATTGTCGCAGACAAACTCAGGTCTTGGGGCGTCGACGTAAGCTTGGGCCTTGGGAGGACGGGCCTGGTCGGCACGATTCGGGGCTCGAGGCCCGGCAGCCGGTCCATCGGCCTGCGGGCTGACATGGACGCGCTGCCCATCAATGAGGCTACCGGGCTTCCGTACGCTTCCGTGAATCCGGGTCGGATGCACGCCTGCGGGCACGACGGACATACGGCGATGCTTCTTGGCGCCGCCCGGTACCTGGCGTCCCACCGAGACTTCTCGGGGACCGTGAACCTGATCTTCCAGCCCGCCGAGGAGGGCCTGGGCGGAGCAAAGGGCATGATTGCCGACGGGCTTTTCGAGCGCTTTCCCTGCGATTCCGTGTACGGCATGCACAACCTGCCGGGTATGCCCGTGGGCAAATTTGGCCTGCGAGAGGGCGCGCTGCTGGCCTCCGCAGGTCTGTTTGAGGTGACCTTCTCGGGAAAGGGTGGGCACGCGGGGCTTTCCGAGCACGCAAAGTACGACATCGCAGCAGTTCTGGCCAAGTATGTCCTCGCACTGCGCGAATTGGCGGCCAACGAGGCCGAACCGGGCGAGACCGCGGTGATCCGCGTCGGCGAGCTCGAGGGCCATGGGGGCGCGTCCCTTAACGTGATGCCCGCGAAAACCTACGTGGGAGGCACTATGCGGTGCTTCAGTCCTCAAACGAGGGCAGTCTTCACGCGCCGGATTGGGGAGCTCGCCCACATCCTTGTGGCCGAGGCCGCGGATGCTTCGGCAAAGGTGGAATTGAGGTGGATCACCACGGCCCTGATCAACGCAACGGCGCAGACCGGGGTGGCCGCGCGCGCCGCGGCAGCAGTGGCCGGGGCGCATGTCGACACGAACACTCCCAGGCTGTCGGGCGGGGAGGATTTTGCCTACATGATGGAGGTGCGCCCGGGTTCGTTCATCTTCCTCGGCAACGGCACGGAGGCCGATGGCCACGGTCAAGACGTCCACACGCCCAAGTACGACTTCAACGACGACATTATTCCCTATGGCGTCGAGTACTGGGTGAAGTTGGTCGACCATGAGCTCTCGGACTGAAGTCAACGAGTGAAGGGGCTTCCGCAAGCCGTCGTTACAGATATGGGCTTGCTCACCCGTTTTCGCTTCCTAGCTCCTTATGCCAGGCTTTGGAAATGGCTGCCCTGGTTAGGATCAGGAACAAGATCCTTAGGGACACGTTCCGTTTCCATCCACGGTAGTTTTCTGCGAGAAACGCGTCGTTTTCATACCTCAAGAATCCCGAATCGAAGTAACCAAATTGCCGAGATCCAGTGGCGAAGAGGACGCCGGAATGATCGGATATATTTGGTTCTTTTGGTTGCCTATCAGGGGGCTTGAGGCCTTCCGTTGCTCAAGCTTCGATCCTTTTAGACCGCATCCCATGCCACCTCATCGAAAAAAGATTTTCCGCCTTCCACCTCAGGCACCCACAACGATCTACGTGCGGCCGGGCTATAACCGCGTGCTAGCCGAGGAGTTCGAGCTGCTTAAGCTCAAGCGGATCGACCTGGTGAAAGACAAGGTCGAGGCACATAGCCAAGGCGACCTGCGCGAGAACTTCGGGTTCAAGGCGGCCAAGGACGCCATCCGCGCCGTCGACCGGAAGATGACAGCGCTTGATCGCTTTGTCGCCCGCAACGCCTTCATCGAAGTTGATCCAGTCACGTGGCTCACTAAACCGACAGACACGCTGCAGCTCGGGCACGTGGCCACGATTGAAAAGCAGGACGCGCCGACAAAGCGAAGACAATTATTCACGTTTCTGGTGACCACGCACGGCGAGACAGAGAGCGATCCCGAGTCGGGGATAGAATGCCTGCCGCACAATTCCCCCCTCGCCACAGTCGTGCTGGGCCTCTCGGTCGACACTCCGACCAAGGTCATGCTCCCCGCCGGCGAAGCGATCGTGACTATTCGCTCCATCCGCAACCCAACCCAAGCCGAACTCGATCGCCTGCTCACCACCATCAAGCCGCCTGAAATCGAAGGCGATTAGGAAAAGAGACGGAGGCCTCGGCAATTCTGGGAGCAGGGCGTTGCCGCGCGGTGGAATCTCAAGACCGATCTGCGGGTTTCTTGGGACTGCGAAGGAACAAAGGTTGAAACCCAAGTAACAAAGCAGCAACATCCCCGGAAGGGTTATGCGTTGTTTTTCATCTCGCAACCCCTTGTTGTTGAGATGGCTGCCCGGGATGATCGCGAGTCAAAAGCTGCAAGAGCCGGCGCTCCGCAGTTCCCGGAACAAGCTGCATTACCACCATGTCGAAGCTTCACCATCTCTTCTAAAACAACCTCCTCCTACAGCCGCTTATGAGCAAAAAGCTGATTATAGCTGGCGGAGGAATAGGCGGTCTGACAGCGGCGCTTGCACTCAATCGAACAGGGTTCGATGTGGCGGTCTATGAGCGGGCACCAGCATTCACTGAGATTGGAGCGGGGATGAGTCTTTGGCCGAACGCAACCCGAGTTCTGCGTTCCCTAGGCGTGCTCGAACAAATGCTTGTCAGCGGTGAACCCGTCACCCAGTTCAACCTATACCGTCCAAACGGAAAGTTGATCTCTGCAATAGCGATGACGGGGTTTCAAACGCCGGCCCTGTGCATACATCGGGCCGATCTGCATCAGGCGCTTAGAAGCCAATTGCCGGAAGGGTGCTTGATTCCAGGGCAACGCGTGAAGTCGTTCGAGCAGGATTCCGATGGTGTTATCGCGAGATTTGAAGGCGGGTATGATGTCCGTGCCGATGGCCTAATCGCGGCCGACGGAATCAATTCGGCCATCAGAGCGCAGATTCATGGGCAAAGCGAACCCATCTACCGGGGCTATTGTATCTGGCGGGGTCTCGCTCCAGAGATTTCAGGGGCGGTACATGGCCACATTAGCGAAACCTGGGGGTCTGGACGCCGATTCGGAGTAATGCCCATGGGACAGGGCCGTGTTTGCTGGTATGCCACGAGAAACAGCACTCCTTCGCAATCGGATGCCTCGGAAGGGCGCAAAGCCGAAGTGTCCGCTCTGTTCAAGAACTGGCATGGGCCGATTCCAGAGCTGATCGAGGCCACCAATCCAGGCGACATTATCAAGAGCGATGCTCGCGACCGAAAGCCGCTCAAGAGGTGGGGTGACTTCCGCGTTACCTTGTTGGGTGATGCTGCCCATCCGATTACGCCCAATGTGGGCCAAGGAGCTTGCATGGCGATCGAGGATGCCGCCTGTCTCGCCAAGTGCCTGTTAGCGTCTCCTGACATTACATCGGGCTTCCGCACCTATGAGGCTTTGCGGGGATCCCGAACCGCCCACATGACCCGGCAGGCCCGCCGAATCGGTGCCATCGGGCAGTGGGAGAACCCCTGGATCGTGAGAGGTCGTGATCTAATAACTCGGCTTGTCCTCTCTCGTTCGCCGGACATGCAGCTCAAAGCTATGTACGCTTACGAAGTTTAAACGAACACTTTGGCTCCCGTTGATGACGGCCGTCCTCTGATGCCAATTTGAGAACCTAAGAAACATGAAGCCTCTTACCTCTCGCGGCACACCTCATCACATCGTTCCCCCTGCGAGACGGACCACGAGAACTTCCACACTGCCTGCGCCCACCGCCACACGTTCCAGATTCAAGACCGTTCTCTGGATCAGCCTTGGTTTCACAACGCTTTTCGTCTTCATCACCTCAGAGGTGTTTTTGGTCGCGGACTACCCGATGTACCACGTCTACCGGCTGCAGGTCATCTCCGACCGCCATCTGCTCATCCCGCACGTGCTCGCCGCATTACTTGCTCTCCTCATCGGCCCCATTAATTTCTCCACGCGGATACGCCAGCATCATCTTCAGCTCCATCGCGTTCTCGGCCGCATCTACGTCATCTCCGTCTTCGTCGGCGCCGCAACTGGTGTCGCCCTCGCCGCCGGCCGTCCGGGATTACCTGGAACCTCCATGCAGGCTGCTGCCTGGATTGTCTGCACCACTGCCGCGCTTATCACTGCGCGCAACGGCCAGATCGTTCAGCATCGCCAATGGATGGTGCGCTCCTATGCGGTTACCTTTACCTTCGTTTCCAGCCGCGTGCTCAACCTCTGGCCCCGCTACTGGAGCCACCTCGGCGACAACTTTGCCTCCGTCGGCATTATCGCCTTCACCCTGGCTTCCCTGCTTATCGTCGACCTCGGCCTCAATTGGCGCGAACTCACCTGTCGCCGTGATGGTGGCCGGCTATGAGAGCTAACAATATGAAACCACTCGCGCTTTTCGCCCGTGAAAATCGGTGCGCCTTGCTCAACACAAAGATGACCATTCTGCGCTCCTCTGGCGCTCGCTTGCTCGCGGCGGCCATTCTAGCTCTCCCGTTGGCGACAAGAGCAAATGGTGCGCCGTTTATAATGGATCGTGCTGAATCGAACGTCGATATTGTCGTAAAGGCGACGCTCGGTTCATTCGTTGCTCGCCTAAAGGATTTCGATGTCGCGATCACGCTCGATCCGGAAAGCGGGTGGGTCGAGACCACCGCGTTCCACGCAGATTTGTCGGCGGTGAAGACAGGTATCGAGGATCGCGACCATAACATGAGTGTGTGGTTACAGACGAACGAGTTCCCAAAAGTCGTCTTCGAACTTAGAGCGGTGGATCGCAGTCCCAACGGGGCATTAACAGCCCGCGGCCGGCTTCAATTGCATGGTCAACTGCACGACATACGTTTCCCCGTAATAGTGACGGTCAACCGCGGATTAGCGACGATTGACGGCACCGCGACTTTGGATACGGTGGATTTTGGCCTGCCAATTATACGGTTTTGGATACTTACGGTCGACCCGGTGGTGTTGGTTCATTTTCACTTACGGGGAAGCCTGACTCGATAGGGCTGCTCTTCGCTTCTTCTCATGAATCGCACGCTCAAGCCTGAGCTTTTGGATTCGCTGCCTCCAGACGATCCGGCTGCAAGGCATAGTCGACGAGACCTTCGAGTCGTCAACCGGATCATAGGTAACGAGAGGTGGTTTCTGCAAGTATTGAGATCGAAGCTGAAGGTAGGGGAACGTGTCCTTGAATTGGGTGCAGGGACGGGGGAGATCGGGATGGCGCTATCGGCGGCGGGCTTTGCAATCGACGGCTTGGACATTTGCCCGCGCCCCAATAGATGGCCGTACCAGGCGGAGTGGTATCGGGCCGACATCCGGAGCTTTCCTAGGTACATCGAATACTCTGCTGTGATGGCAAACCTGACCTTACATCACTTCAATTCTGACGAACTGGCAGCCCTTGGAACGAAGCTCGCTGGAGTGCGGCTCATTGTCGCTTCCGAGCCAGTTCGTAGACGTCGGTCACAAGCAATGTTCGCAGCATTCGGTCCGCTGCTGGGCGCAAACCATATCACCCTCCACGACGCACGAATCAGTATTGCGGCCGGTTTTCTGGGTGACGAACTTCCGCAAGCGCTCGGGTTGACGGCTGGCCGGTGGAAGTGGAAATGCGAGATTTCGTTGTTCGGCGCTTACAGAATGATTGCGCACCGGCGCTGAACCGATGCCTATTGAGTATCCTGTTTCCTGGCGATGCGCCACAGAGCAGATATCTAGGGGCGGCAGCCTCAAGGAACTAAATGGTTCGATCCCAGCCCGGGTAATGCGACCCAACTCGGGATGAGATACAAAAAGAGACCAGGTTCTCTTCCGGAGCAGGCGCTTAAGTCGTTGCTGTCCATCGGACCAAAATCGGCGCCCGGTTTTTGTCTTTCATACTTTGTTGGATGTCGAAATGGCTGCCCGGGTTGGGATCGAACCTAGCAGCCTGTTGAAGAACGGGCCTTTTCTCACTCCTAAAGTTATCGCCGACTAAATAGCGCATCTGGACGCCATTTTCTGACAGGATAGCGCGCCGCGAAGGCCCATTAGGGACGGGTTTGAGGCGTTTCGATCCCCCAGTTTCCCGTCCTCGGACTCCGCGGGCATCTCGGGCCTTAGGCCCGAGCCAAAAGAGGAGGGCCGAGCGAAAGCTTGGCCATCCGAACTAGCACTACTCCGTTAAGTAATCAGGACGAGTCGAGGATAATTCCGGAGCGGGTGAAGCAGGTGCGGCAGCGCGGACAGGAGCAGAGGGTGAGGGCCTCGATAAGCCAGCGTCTGACTTCAGGCA
>Ga0265338_10004774_pt1 | contig 18117 bp, 31 predicted proteins | sample 42126metaG_FD_193579 | JGI IMG/M metagenome (GOLD analysis project Ga0265338, IMG submission 193579) | Rhizosphere microbial communities from Carex aquatilis grown in University of Washington, Seatle, WA, United States - 4-21-26 metaG | ecosystem: Host-associated > Plants > Roots > Rhizosphere... | reverse complement strand
CCTCTTGCCGATTTCTATAGTTTCACGATTGCTTGATATTGTTCGAGGGCGGGCGGGCATTTTGTATTTGCGTTCAACAATTGGAAGGGTAAAAATTTCTACGCATGGGGGGTCGAGTGAAACCATCACGCGGGAAATTTGCTGAGTGCGACTGATCGACTGTTTCATGGTCGGATCGGTGAAGGTTTTAATTGCATCGCCCAGGTTGCAGATTACGTCAATATATGGGGCCCCGATTTCGAGGTCGCGGAATTCCGTCTTGTATCGGTTTTGCTTAGGTTGCCAACGATTGATTTTGACTATCATTTTTGTTTTTGTCCTGGGCGGCGATTCCGCCAACACAAAGATTATGCCCCAGGGCCTCAGGTAATAGAAGTAAAGATTTGTAAAGTTATTACCGGGATAGTGGCGGCGGGGGCGTGAGTAATTGCGATTTCTTAACCGGTCGTTTGCACCTGGGGCACCGCTTTCGATCCCTGTGACGGAACCATTCAAGGCAATAGGGGCACAGTTTAGGTTTACTCATGCAAAAAGAAAATCAGCATATGGCGAATTTATAAAAACTCCAAGGCGCGGAATCTTTATTCCCGGTGGAACGAATTCAACACAAGAGCACATCGGATTTTCGCAATGTTTATATTCGCATCCTATGTGGCCTTTTGCCCCGCCATCTTTTTCCCGCCACGGGTGCGTGACGCCACCTATACAATGATGGCTAAAGGGGCACTTGCATCTATTACATATCGGATCGGAAATTAGGCGCATTTCCGTATTGCCTCAGTGATTAGATTGGGTAATTGTTGTATCAACCCAGGAGGAATTTTTACACTTGCCAGTAAATCGCCGGTAGATTGTTGCGATTCCGGCCCCAGGCAGTAAATTGATATTTCGGTTTCCGCCCCTGGGATTAAAGTCCATTGCAATATGATTTTTCCTTTTTGACAGTTGCCAAACCATGATTGCATCGCTTTTTCGAGAATTGGAGTTATAAATTCTGCAAGAAATACCATTTCCCTGCTTTCCTTCCGTTTTTTTCGTTCCACAAAACATTTCTGCGGCGGATCGGGCGATTTTGATCCCATGCTTGCCGGTTGGGATCATCGTGACGCTGTTGCAGGGCCCTACACCGCTTGCAGTGACGTTTGGGGCATATCCACATCAAGTGTAGGCCGCCCCGCCCCGCAGAGCGGCGATATTGGATTGCAAAAGCATCTTTGCAAAGGTTACGGGCAATGTCGAGGTCGATTGTAAAAAAGGTCATTGGCTAAAAGGGAAATTTCCCTTCCTGAATCTATCGACCATTGTTGTGCCGGTTTCTACTGCTGATCGCCAATTGCTATCGGTTGCAGAATCGTGCAATGCACCAATAACAGCCATACAAAATATTTTTTGTTCCTCGCCGCTAGTTAAGCGGTTAAAGGCGTTTTCAAACATCGCGTCTTTGGCGGTTGGATGTTTGCGTATGTTTTCAAAAATTCTATCAAATAGATTTTTCATCGGCGGCCCCCGGTTGGTTCCATATAATTATCTTCTTCATCTACTACATCAATGGTGTCTAACAAGTCGGAATCGTAGGGCACGCGCTGAATCGACTTGCTAGGTTGCGTTGGAAACCACCAATCATTCCGACCGGTGTAATTGTAATCACCTTCATTATTGATAACTTTATTGGTGGCATCTTCGGCTCTTTGTTCCAGCTTGGCGATAATTTTCCGTGCTGCTCGTTCCGTTCTAACCCAGGTAGTAGCTTTTGATGTTCCACTTACCTTTTGCCCATTTACATTGCGATGGTCGTATTTGAAACCGACCGTAACGCGCAACATAGTTTTTGTTTTCGGTGCGGCCCCTGATTTTTTGCTAGGGGCCGCCGCCCTGGAAGTGCGTTTGGACGTTGCCGCTTTGCTTTGTGATGCGGGTTTAACCGGCCTTGTCGCGGATCGCCTTCCGGCGGCTCCTGTAAAGCTTTTCCCGCGTGCGCTAGGTGCAGAGGATGACACCTTGCGGGATACAGGGGCCGCCGCAGTGCGTTTGTAGCGGTCGCCGCCCTGGGCTTTGGATCGTACCCAGGTGGATTTGCTTACAAATTTGCCGGTGTAACTATCGCGGTAACGTGCCATCTTCGATAATTCCTTTAACCCCGAGTAAACCCCTAAAGTAATACACTGCTGCTTCGGGATCGGTGGCGGCCTTCGACTTCCAGAATTGCTCTGTCAAATATAACTTTGCATGGCGCAGGATGCGGGCCCCGATTTCTTCAGCGGTTGCCCGTTCTATCCAATTTCGTTCGCAGTATGCGCAATATTTGATTTCCATTTGTTCGCTTTCACCCGGTCGCATTTTGGGATCGGGCACCGGTAGTAATCCAACCGCCGCCGCCCGCCCTGGCTATCAGTCCAAAAAATCACGGCGGGATGTAAGGGCCCGCCGTGCCGTGAACAAAGGTACGGGCCCCCGATTACTTTCGGTCGATTTCGATTTGAAAATCAACACGGGGTGAGCGTTGGCCGGTATCGGTCGTACCGGTACACGTCAACACAATGTAATCGCCCACCTGCAAGTCATCGGTTCCGGCGGCTTGAATTGCCATTGCCAACCCTGCCAGGCTTCCGATTGCCACTTTTGCTACTTTTTCTCCGTCGAGGTTGATCGCTTTGGGAAGTGTTATTTCGTAACAGTTCCCATAGCTTTCGTGATTTCGCATCTTTGGTTCGAATATCCGGCTCACTGCTCCTTCCAGTTTCGTTGACTTCTGCCAGAATCCCGCCGGTAGTATCGGACACTCTGCATCCTGGGTTTTGCCTTTCATTTTCGGCATTGCTCTTTTCTCCTAGCGTAAGTTGTGATTGAACGGTGCAGGGTGAACATTGGCACCGGTCGGAAATGTGCCCGTCACTATCGCCCCTACACGATGGACAAAAGCACGATTGATGATGATAGGGATTAAGGGCCATTACTAGATATACCGGCGCAGAATTGCCGCGCAAATCTCAATGGCGAATAGAGCTTTTCTTTTTTGTTCGCGGCTGCTTTTTGCGCTTTGCACTGTTGCCGCGTGACTGCTTAGCAACCCTATGTAAATTTGCCGCCGGTCGCTTGTCTGTAGAACGTCGCAGGGGATTTCCTTCGATGATAATTGATTCGTCGGGCACGTCGAGGATGATTTCTGCATAACTATCCTTTCGTAAGCAAGGGGAAAAATCACGCATGATCGCAAGAGCTTTGCCGGGGGTTTTTTTGTCGTATTTCCAGGCTAGTACACTGTAAATTTTTTGCATGAGAATCAGCGGTGTAGCTTGCCCCGGTTGATCGCGGATCATGTTTTCTAGTTCGGTCGCAATTGTTGCGTCTTTGTGAAATGGTATCGAACCATTTCCGGGGACGTTTGTTTGATATACGCCTAAATCCATACGTTCCCAACCGCGAATTGCGGTCATTAGCGGGCGGCGGTTTTTTATGTTAATGATGCACCATAGAAACCGCCGCAAAAATCCTGAGTTCATCCATTCGTTGAAGTGCATACCGTAGAAGTTTTCTGTCATCGCTCCGACTACCAGACAGCGGGCCGGGGCCGCCGCTGATCGCTGATCCAGAAAACTAGGGCGCATAAACCCTTCATCAACCAATTGGCGAATCGTTCCTTCGACGTGCTTTGCAGTGTCGGCCCGCCGCTCATACAACTTGGGATATTCGGGAAATGCAATTGTGTTGAATTTTCCGCTTAATAGGTCGGGGCGCATATCGGTGAGGGTTTTCACATTGGCATCACCCATGATCGACGCATCCGGGTGATTTTTGAAAACTTGATTCATCATCGCAGTTTTCAGTGACTCAGGCGGGCCAACAATCATTATGCCGCTACGTTCGGGGAAGGGCCCCGATACATAACAAGACAGGTGAGCGGCATCTAGAATTTCAAGCAGTGTGCTCTTGTTCATCGGCCCCCCAAAAAATTTTGTTGACAAGAGTTCGGGCGGTTTGGTTGTGATTTTAAGTTTGTCATTTTTAGGACAGAAAAATACTCCTTGCCTTGTATCCCTGGGGGGTGCGTAAACTGAAGAGCAGTTGCGTTTTGGTTCTGTGCATAGGGGGTGCGCAATGTGCCGGTCAGTTGCACCGATGTAGATTCTACGGTTTGGGCCGGGATGTCAATAATTATTTTCGGGTTGTGCCTAAATTGTTAAATTTCGGTTTCTTCTTGACTTAGCCCAATGGGACTAAAGTACTCTTGTTTCTGCGAGTTGAAAAAAATCACAGTTCGATGTGAGGTTAGTCACAAGTGGCAAAAGAGAAAAAGAGCGCAACAGGACAAAACGCAAAGGGGGTGCCCCATGACGAAGTAACAACCCCTGGGCCCGATACGCATGAGGGTGCGGAATCGGCGGCCCCTTCCAGTGAAACTAAAAAGCAAACTTCCGGCGTAGTCACTCGGCAAGCGGGGCCCGCAAAGGGCGGGAAAAAACGCATCGGGTTTCCGCTTACCGATAGCGGGGTGATTGATTGGCCCGCGATGCACGACAAAACACGCGAAGAATTGCGCGTGATCCTGAAATCTGATCCCCAGGTAGTGACGCTGCACAAGGGCTCAGTTGAATTAGCGGATCGCTTCGACGAGAAAACTGCTGGGGCGATTTTGGATGGATTTGCGGCGGTTGAACGGGTTGTGTTTGGGAAACTGTTTCACCTTAATGCCCAGGTCGCCGCCCGCGTGTTTGTGTTCGGGCCCCCGGCACATCAAGAGCTTGATCCCGCTTTGGTAGCAGTGGCGGTCAAGTATGGCGACAAACTCCCCGATTGGCTTGTTAAGTACAAAGAGGAATTTGTGCTTGCTATGGCTCTGGGCAAAATCACATTCGCTCAGTGTATGGCGGCCCTTGCAATTCAAAAGGCGGCAAATCAACAGGCACAAGCGGCGGCGGATCGTGCGGAATCTGAACGTCCCCAAACTCAAGTTGAGGTCATGTAGTTTGAATTCAATTTGTGTCGGCACTCGCGGTGAGGGGAAAAGCACGTTGGCGCTTTATCTTGCCAACCAATCTCACACCGCGATTGTTGTTTTCGATCCTCGCGGAATGTTTGATGGGCACATCGTTTATTCTGCCGGTGAGCTTGAGGAAGCGTTGGATCAAGAGGATTATTTAGACGGTCAGCCTATCGTATATCGTTTCGATCACGGCGATGCTAACCAAGCGTTTGAGGAAATGGCCCGCGTCTTATTTCCGCCGCAATTCACTCGCGGCGGTTTTGCTTTGATTGTCGATGAAGCGGGCGATCTACAAAGTTCACAAAGTATCAACTTGGAATTGAGGCGGGCGATTGCACAGCATCCAACCCAGGGTGAAATGCGGGTACATATGATCCAAACGTCACACCGCATCTCAGAATTCAACGGCAAAACAAAAACTTGCCTTGACTACATCTATCAATTTCGCACTAACAACCCCCGTGATCATCAAGCACTTGTAGATTTCACGGATGATCCGGCGATTGTCGAAGTCGTGCGAGAATTGCCCCCGCATCATCTTGTGCGCTATGAATTCAAGCGGCGTGAGGATGGTGGGCCGCAGTGGGAAGTGTGGAATGATCCCGGTGCGTGGTTTGCGCCAATCGAAGTTATTCCGGTAGAAGTTCGACCGTCAACAGGAGCAATACAGTGAGAAGGGACAAGGAAGGTAATTGGATCGCAGAAAACGACGAAGAAGAAGCTGAAATTGAAAAGGCGGCAATTGTTCGGCGGCGGGCCGCAAAATATATCCGTGAGGATGTAGCGGCGGAAGAAGCGGCGAAGAAACCGCCAAAAGACGACGACGACGAAAACGGCGGCGAGGGTCGCCCGCCCAGGAAAAAGAAGAAAACGGGCGGATTGTTTTGAAAGTTGGGCGGGATAGAGTTTCCCTTCGGGGATTCATTGAGTGCTGGTTGGCTCTTTCCTTGTCCTGGGGCTGCTCCCAATCGGCACTCTTTGGACTGATAACTAATTGGTCGAGGTAAATCAAAATGGACGTTGCTGAATTTAGAGGGGCGTTTCATGTGATCGGCGTTGCGGCTGCTGCTGCTATCGTCGCGCTTGCAATCGCTCAGTGGTTCCCCTCTATCGTTCCGGCACGGGCGGGGACGGTGAAACTATGAGTGCGGAGAAAACGGCAATCATGCTACTAGAAATGGCGGCGGGGATCATTCTCGGGTTCGTCATTTGGTCGTATGTGGCCCCTTCGCTCTCAGCGGGGCAACAGGCTTAACTTTTAACTGTTAGGGCGGGGCACCAGGACAGGGCCGGGATCACGCGGGTCAGTGAATGAGGGAAAATGAAACGTAAAGAGCGGTTGTTTGCAGAGCACGGCGGCACGGCAAGGGCAATCGCGGTTGCAGGGGCGCGGATCATGTATCCGGTGTTTCTGGCACTCGCGGTGATTGGTTCCTGGGTTTGGTTGCCGATTTCCGCAATTGCCGGTGATTATGTCATGGCTCACGCGGCAGGGGCCCTGGGCATTGGTGCAACTCCCGGTAAGGTTTCACCGGCGGGCAAGGGCGCACGGCCCGCAATTGGTAAGTCGCAGCTACAAGCGGTTGCAACTCGCAACCAGGGACCTGAATACGAGCAAACACTTACATGGGCGAGCAACACGACCGTAAGCACTCCAACCGCCCTAAGAACGGATCGTAAGATTCAGTTCTATTATTTGCACTTTCGCGGGCGGCTCACTAATGGTACTTCGCCAGTTTACCGGTCGGGGCCCGCAATCTTGAACGCTCAAGGCGTTGCAGGGATCGGCGGCACGGCGGGGGCGTCTTACTCTACCCCGCTTTTCGCGCTATTCCAGTATGTGACGGTGAGGGGTACTCACGCTCGCTACGGATCACAAACCCCTATGTATATGCGGGGTGAAACCATCGCTGAAATGATGGCTTTCTATGCTCCGAATTATGTACCGGCGTGGACTGTCACCAATTCGGCGGGCGGCGTCAACGGAAAATATGGTGTGATTTCCGCGACTAGCGCGGCAACTATCGACGTTGATTTTACTCTGCCGGTGCCCTTGTATCCGTTGAACATCGCGGGCGCGGATATTCCCTTTTTTTGTTTGCATGGCCCCGATTGGGCGGGCAACTTGTATATGGACGTTGCTTGCAGCGATGGAACGGTGCTCAGTTCTACCGGCGGCGGCACTCCGACATTTACCGCCTATGGATCGAATTCGGGATCACCTAGCGTGGAAATCTACTCAGTGCGCCCACTGTTGACGAAACAGGGCCAACAGATCATTAAGCCGGTCGTGACGTTCCACTACACCTATTACATTACTTCGGTGTTGCAGAGCGGCGGCGGATCGGGCGCATTGATTACTAATCTTACCGTCGGAAAAGATACCGCCCGCTTGTGGCAGAAGTACGGAACAACCTACAGTGGTGTTACTTCTGGTTCTATCGCGTTCGGCACACTTTCGGATGGCATCGTCACGCGCAGCTATCCGGCAATGGATAATCGCCCCGTGCGATTCCTAAATCCGAATAGCGTCAACTTGATTGCCGATTGGACTGCGTTCCAGTTTGGCCGGTTGAGTTACACCGGCTATCAGGTGATCGACTTTATTGGTGCGGCGGGCGCGTCGAGTGTTGACAATCCCAAAGCGGCCTTCCCTTCGTCAACACTCACCGCTGATCGGTTGTGGCAGTTGCAGGGTGATATTACTGCGAGTGCGAATCAGATCGGTGAGGTAATCCAGGTGATGCTGCTCGGCACTCCTGGGCTGTTGACTCCCTAGTGGGGGGTCAATTGGGGTTGGTTCCTGGGGCCTTGGAAGTATTCGGGGGCCCTGGGGCCTTTTTTCAAAAGACAAGGGAAGGTGATTCGATGGATTGTTGCTTCGGTTGCTGTGGGGGTTGCTGTTGCGGCGGGGGATGTGTTTGCTCTTGCTGTTATGGCTGTATCACCGGCTCTTGTTCGTCTTGCTGCTGTATTGGTTCCTGTTCGGGTCAAGCATCATGCACCGCTTGTTGCTGCGGCGGTTGTCTTTGCAATCCCGGCGGCGGGGGCGCTATCTCCGGTTGTGCTTGTGTTGGTTCCGGCTGTTGTGCCGGTCAAGTTTGCACAGCCCCGTGCTGCTGTTCGTGTCTCAGCGATTCTACGGATGTTTCAGGCACCGGTTTGACTGTGGGCGAATTGCGGGCCCTGGGTTATACGGATGGCGAAATCAATTCGCTATTGGATCAATGCGGTTGCTGCTGCTGCTCGCCGTGCTCTTGTCAGACTTCAGGGCAGGGCACAGCGGGCGGGAAACAAGGGCAAGGTGGAAAAGCTAGCGGCGGCGGCGGATCGGGCGCAGGATCGGGCGGCGGTGGATCGGGCAAGGGTTGCGGAAAAGCGGGCGGGGCCCCTCAGAAATCAAAAAAGGTTTCCGGTGTTTGGTTAAGTGGTTGCAATGGTTCTTTACTGTCTCGGTTGCTAGGTACCGGGGCCGGGGCTTTTTCGACTTCAGCGCGGCAGGGATACGGCACCGGCAGCGGACTCTTTTCCAATCTGCTCACCGGCACTAATAAAAACAAAAAAGGTTCGGTGATCGGCGGCGGATCGGCAACCCCTTCTGAGGGCACACTGCTTTTAATCATGGGGGTTGGCGCGGTTTTGATCCTGGCCCTTGTTTACGGTACGAAGGAGAGTAGTCAAAATGCCTAATTGTTGCTGCGGTCAATGTGGCACGGCTGTTACCTGTTGTGCCGGTTTCTGCGATTTCTGCAATGTAATTTGCAATGTCGGGGCCCCCTGTTGCGGCGGGCCGGGCTCTAATTGTTTCAGCGGCACAACCCCGCCGCCGCCTAATCCCGGTTGTAACTTTGTTCAGCGCGGCAATACCGGCGGCTGTCTTTTGCGGAACATCTCTCAGCTTGGATATTTCGCCGCATCCGGTATCACGGGGCGGCCGATCCTTACCAATAAGAGCGGTCAGCCATACCTGGGCAACAAGCCGGTTGTGACCGGCACTGTCAGCGCATCGTCAGTGTTAGTGATCGGGGCGGCGGCGGTTGCTTTGATCGTCATTTTTGGCTTGGGTAGAAAGTAGGCGGGCAATGGGCGAAAAAGTACGCTGTGCGGTGCATGATTTAATTTTTGAAACTCACCGGCCCGAATTTTACAGCGGTGAGCCTCAGTCCGATTGCCCTAAATGTAAGCAGGCGGCGGGCCCTTCCAGCGATTCGCCTATTGCGTCTCCGGCGGCGGATCGCGGCCCAGCTCATCGTGGTTTCGCATGGCTTGGATTCAGGGGGCGGCGTGGCTGATATTGGCGCGGAAGTCGAGCTTGGTGAATTCGCTGTTATCGCTGTGGCGGTTGTCGTGATCGGATATGCACTCTACAAGAGTTTCGGCACCCTGGGCGGCGGGCTCAAGAGTGCATGGAATTCGGTTTCAGATTCGGTTTCCAATGCGGCAGCAAGCGTCAATCAGGCAGTACAAAAGTCATCGCAAGATTCTCAGTATGTAGTCCCAGGCACCGGCTTGACAATCCAGCAACTTGAAAATTGTTACGGGTACACGTCCTGTCAAGTGACGTGCATCATTCAGCAACAGGGCGATTGCCCGCAACCGTTCGGGCAATGCTCGGACTAATCGAAGGGGTGCAAGGGTGAAATTTTCGGCTAAACACGCGATTGGTTGGGCATTGATTATCTTTGGGGCCTATGAATTGTTGTGGGCTCAGATTCCGCAAGAGGGCGCAAATCTAATCGAAACCGTTTCCAGCGGATCGGATTCCATCGGCGGTGTATTGTCGGCGGAAATTTCAAGTGGGCAAATCTGGTTGGGCGGCGGGGCTCTGGTTGCCGGTGCTGCTGTTCTGAAGTGGCTCTAAAATGCCCTGGCTGTTACTTATTGGCGCGGTTGGTGTAGTGGTTTTATTTGTTACGAAGGGCAGCGCAATGACGACAACGGAAACTAGCGGCGGCGGATCGGGCGGTGGGGCCCTGAGCGGCAATTGTTGCGGGGCGCCCTTCGTCTGTTCGTGTCCTGGCGGTTGCGGTTGTGTTGGTTGTGCCGGGGTACAGTCCTGTTGCAATGGTGAAATCACCGCTGATCCGGCGACATGGCCGGGGGGCGATGCAGTCTGGAATATTGCCCAGGCAATCGCAAAAGCGGAAGGGGCGAGCATTTCAGGATCGGCCCCAGATCGCTACAACAATCCCGGCGACTTGTCGAAGGGTGATGAACACGGGCAAGCGGTTGATGGTTATGTGCAATTGCCGGACGGTGAAACCCTGATCCAGTTTTCCGACAAGAGCGCAGGATGGTCAGCCCTTTACTCTAAATTGCAGAACATTGCAAGTTACAAATCTTCTGTTTATTCGCCCGATTGGACGTGGTATCAAATCGGCGGTAAGTGGGCGGGCAATTCGGAAGTTTGGGCAAACAATGTCGCGGCGGCCCTGGGCGTCAATCCTGCTACAAGTATGGGTCAATATCTAAACAGCGGATCATGCGCAGTCGCGCAATGTGGGGGTTGTCAATGTGGGTGATTTTCGCGGTAATTGGTGTTGCGGTTGGCTATCGGTTAGCGAACAAACAAACGGTAGCAACTCCAACTCCCTCTCAGGCTCTTACCGGTCAAGGGGCGGCGAATAATGCCTACCGGTTGGCTCCGGTTGCCCAGGTGCAACCGCAAGTGCCGGGGGCCCGCACCGTGGGCACTGACGAATTTGTGGCCCCGGTTGCGGTCGATGTAACTTCTCAAATTTTGGTTGAGGGATTGTTCGCATGAGGCATCTATTAGCGGTTGGTGTTGGCGGGGTTGTGCTTTACGCTTTTTACAAGCACAGCAAAATGATTGGTGCTTCGTCGTCGCAGTCGACGCAGCTATTGAGCAATCGCACTCTCACCGGTAGCAGTGTGACACTCAACCAATCGAATTCGATTGGATCGCAGCAGATCGGCGGCGGCCCTGGGGCGGGCCTGGGCATTGATCCCTTGTGGCATAACCGGCAAGCGGGCGGGGCCCCTGAAATTGAGCCCCTTGTGATCCCGGCGAACAAGGCAACGGGCTTATCATTCGCTCCGGTTGGGTATGAGCCCCCTTCGGGGGCCGGGGCAAACCGCAATAGCAGTTGGTGCGATTGGCCTTCCCTCGCATGAAACCACTAGCTATCATCATCGGCGGGGCCGCCCTTTTATTCGTCATTATCGAATGGCGGAAGTCACAGCAAGAAGTTGCGCCCTTCGCGTCATCTTCGGTTGCGAGTAATGCAACCGGCCCCGGCAAGGCGATAAATCCGCCGGCCAAAATTTTTTGCTATTGCGAGTTGAACAATGCCTAACCCAACAGCAAAGATGTTTGCCAACGGCAAGCAAGTATCGACTCTCAGAGTCAATGTGGGCGACTCGATAACGTGGAATTGGAAGGCTACCAATGCGAGTAAGTTTGATTGGGAAATCCGGTCAAGTACTCCCACTGTTTATCCGTCGAAAAAGTGGGCCCAGGGCAGTAGCAAGAGCGGATCGGCGGGCCCTTATGTCGTGCCCCCTGATTTTGCCGGGGCAACTTTCGTACACACCTACACTGCTACTCAAACATCAACCGGCAAAAAGGCGGTTGCGAAAACAACCCTGATCGTCGCGGTGTCTGAGGGTGCGCTAGTGAAGGTGAAGAACTCTGCGAATGTGTGGCAAGTCCACGGCGGTAAGCGGTTTCAGGTTCCTTCTCTGGCGATATTCAATAGCTACGGATGGAAGTTAAGCGACATTGCAATTGTCAGTGCGCGTCAACTCCACGCGATTCCGGTTGGTACCCCGTTGAGAGGCAAGAGTAAGAGTGATGTCGCTCTGCCGATAAACAAAAACATTTCAATTCCAGCGAACAAATTTTGCACCAATGCGGGGGCCTGTTTAGATACCGCTTACCAGAACTTTTCGCCGCGCAATAGTTGTGGATATTTCCTTTCAGGATGTGGGGGCGGCGGTTTCTGCGGGATTACTTGCGGCGGTTTCTGTTGTGGCGGCGAAGTCGGATCATTTACCGGTGTGCGGCGGGGCTTTCAGGGGGCATAAAGAAAAATGCAATTTCAACTAAATCAAGATCAAAATCTGACAACCGCCTTGGTCGCCCTTCGGAATATCAAACCGACTTGGATCACCTTGCGAGTTATTACCGGATCGGTATCAATCGCAAAATCGAAGGCAGAGGCGGAACTAGGCTTTGGTATCCCCATTGATCACACTGACGATTTTCCGCAATTTCAAGGATGGTGGGCGGGCGACTTGTGGTTAATTGCGGGCGAGATTCCGGCGGTTGTAAATATAATTTTGTGTTCGGATCAAGTGGTTACGAGTTAAAGAGCAAGGGGAGCAAAAAATGGACAAGGACGTGATGATTCCTTATCTCCGGTTGTATTACGACCGGGGCACAAAGGCGGCGGTTGTCGATGAGGGCCCAGGGCGGGGTGTTCGTCGATTTCGCCATGTAGTCGCCGCCGCAACAATGGTTACAGAACGGGCCCCCGAAAACGGACAGGATATTCGGCCCGCTTTCTGGTTTGCGGCCCGCAATGTCGTGTTGTATATCGTGGGACAAACCGCCTATATCGCCTCTATACCGCTTGGAACTCCAATTCGCGAGGTTTTCCATCGCAAGCCCGTACCGGCGGCCCCTGGGGGCGATTCTGTGGCACCGGCGGCCCTTCCTGGGCCGGTCGCGGTTGCGGATCGGGGGGAAGATGCATCGACACCTATGCTCTAACCCTGATTGTCGGGTGGTTTTCCAGCACGGGCAGCAAAGCCGGGGCATCTTGTCGGCTCACACTTGCCCAGGGTGCAATCAAGTGCTCAAGGGAAAATGGCTGCATTACCGGGGCCCGCGTGAGGCTGATTGTTTTTGGGGCGTACCGGAAGCGGCCCCGGTTTCGATCCTGGGGGCCCTGGGCTCACGAATCCGCTTTTACCTGGGGGTGAATCATGCGTAAAGTGGCGGCCCTGGGTGAAAAGATTATCGAAGTTGGATCGTCAAAACCTTCCACTTGCCCGAATTGCGGTCATTGGCGGTCGGCACACTTAAAAGGGCGGTGTGCCCTTTGCGCTATGGCGGGATTAGCAATCAGCAACGGGGAAACTCCACAGTTGCCCACACAGCTTATGGAAAGTTACTTGCGGTTGGGGCCGGTAGCTTTTGATTGCCGGGAGAGATTTGAAACATTGGCCCCGGCACTTATGGAGCAAGCGAGACTCGCCCCTAAAAATGCCTATCATCCTGAGATGCCCTGCAAGGAGTGCGGGCAAGCTTGGATGGTACACACCGGTTATCTGTGCCCTGGGCTCTTGTCGCTGTTTGTCCCGGCCCTGAAGGAATCTGATCCAGCGTTTATCACGGGGTGATTTTATGAAACGATTTGGCTTGTTTGCAACTTTGTTGTTTTCTCTAACGGCCCTGGGCCAACAGGACGTTAAGATTCCCGCATCACCTTCCAATGCTGTCGTCATCGGGCGCAATCTAGCATGGGCGACTCACGGCGTCACCGGCACTGACAATAACTATATTGTTCAGCAAAAAAACGCGGGTGACTACAATTGCCTTTACGCTTACAACAATGATTCGGTCGCTCACAGCATGAGTGTGGCGGTGTACGGGGCGGGTGATCCTGGGGCGGTAACTTACACCGGCAACAGTGAGCGATGGTCGTATGTCGCCAACGTCAACCCTAGTAGTTCGTTGTTTCAGGTTGCGGCGGGATCGTCGGCGGCGTTCGCAATCCCGGCGGTGAATTCGGAACGATTAACTTTTGTAGTTACCACCGCAAACACGAATACAACAGCGGGGGCAGATTTAATTCTAGTGCGGTCGGCGGCCCAGAATTGCCCCTCAGCGGTTTATGGCACATTTGGCAACTCGCGGCCCCCCTTGCCCTTTACCTGTGATCAGCAGACCTATAACAATTTCACCTATAGCGCATCGAATCAAATTGTCCTGGGCCCGCCCCCGGCGGGGGCCCTGGGCACGTTCATTTGTGCTATCGACATTGAGGGGCCTGTGGGCACGCCCGCCGCTAACGGTTTTATTCAACTTCGATGGGGCACAACGAATTGCGGCTCCCCTTCGTCATCTAGTCTGGGCTTGGAAACTTATGTAACTACTACAGACACCAATACACACCGGTCATTTGTAGGCAACCCCAGGTTGCTGAACAGTGACACTACTCACCCTTCACTGTGTTTGGTTGCGAACGGTAGCAGTTGGTTTCCCGCTAGTTACATAATTAACGTCTCGTGGGGATTCTTTTAAAGTGACAGCCGATCTGTGGACTACCATCATCGCGGCAGTTTCGCCACAAGTTTTGTTGTATATCGTGGCGGCCCCCCGCATCGCCCAGGTGGTGAAGGATCACGATGCAGCTATCAGAGACGCCCAGGTTAGGATGCGTGCGGTTGAATTTTTCATGGCCCGCAAACTTGGGTTTGATCCGATGGGAAGCGGCGAGGTACAAGAGGCTCTAATCAATCTGAGTAGAAAGGACAGCACTATCAATGGGAAAAGTTAATTGGCTCAAGTTGTTTCTAGGCTTGATTGACGCGGCTCCAACCGCAATCGCTTTAGTTGAGAGAATCCACGGCGATAGCAAGGATGGGGCCTCGAAACTACAACTCGCATCCGAATCGCTTCTCGCGGCTTCGGGGGTGGCGGCGGAAGTCGATCCCAACGATGCGGAAACCATTTCTGCGGTCAACGATGCGGGTCAGCGGATCGTGGCGGCACTAACCCCTGTGATCCCGGCGGCCCCGGCCCCGGCTCAGGTACAGGTACAGGTACAGAAGTAAAAAGGAGAAATTTCCCTTGAAGAAACTAGCGGCATTATTCGTGTTGTCACTCTTGCCCATCGGCCTAGCAGCACAGAACGAGTGTACTGCGATTGATGCCGCTAGCGATTTACCGCCATATATCGGGATACGTGATCCTATAAGCGGGATCATTCACCAAGCACTGTGCGTCGATTCGACCAACAACAAGATCATCATTCCAAGTCTCAGCGCGGGCACCGGGGCGGTATCTGGTACCGGCACCCCAAACATGGTCACAAAATGGACAGGAACAACGGTAGTCGGCAATAGCTCAATTAAGGATGATGGCATTGTTTCGACTCGCACAACAAACGGTTTGAATACCGCCGGGGCGGGCCTGGGGCAAGAGTATACGAACGCCAACCCAGGAAGTACGACTAATAAGCTAGTTTGTATTGATTCGACCGGGAAGGCTTTTACCTGCGGCACTGGTAACACGACCGGGGTTGCGGGATCGGCAATTTCAGGGGCCGGAAATTCCGGCACGGTTGTAACGTGCTTAACTCAGTGCCCCGTTTTGTACGACAATCAAACCACAGTCGGGCACGTTGCGATTGTTTCCACAACCGCCGCTGGCGAGCTTCACGATACAGGCACATCCAATCAAACTTCGGGCGTTGATAATTTCATAGTTGATGCTGCCAATGGCGGGGCGGGCACGACTGCTCTTACTGAGATACTTACTCCCCGGAATTTTAGTTATCAGAATAGCGGGTTGGGCGGTAAGACTACAGTGCAGTTTAATGGCACCCCCACATTACCTATAGCGAACGTCAACAGCACGACACCGGCGGCGGAATCTGGATACATACTAGGTAAAGTGCAAGCGTCGAATTCGGCGGGCACGACTAGCGGAAGCATAGAAATTCCAATCACCGGCAATGCAGCTAAAGCGGTGTCCGCTACATCCCTGGGGGGATCGGCGGGGGCGTCTGTCTGTCAAGATGGCGCGGGCAATATTACGGGATCGGGATGCACGGGCGGGGGCCTCACTAACGTAGTTATGCCCGCCGCCGAATTCGCTTCTAGTATTGTTGGCAGTGTGGAAACCGTCACCAAGCAAAATCAGGCTTATGGGTCAGTGTGGCGCGTGGCCGATTCGGGATCGACTTCCCCTCCGTATATAAGATTTAATCCGCCCGCGACTTGCCACGTAGCTACAACGTCAAGCCCTTTTACTTGTGCTTTGACTTCACCAAGTCTCGCCGGTAGTCTGATTGTTCCCATTTTATATACCGGGAACAATCAGACATTTACAGTAACAGACGATCAAGGGCAATCGTATACGCTGGATGGTTCCGGCAATAATGGTGTAAATGGTCGTATTTTCCATTTTGCTAATTCGGTCGCCGGGGTTTCAACAATCACATTCACCCCTTCTTCGGGATCGGGTGATTCTGATATTTTTCTAATTGAAATAGTAAATGCAGCAACTTCCAGCGTAGTCGATGGCTCTGCTTCGGAAACCGACTTTATGGGTTGCGGGGGAACGATAAGTCTTCCCGGTTTAACTACAACCGTAAATAACGATATAATTATCAGCACGGCGGCCCATTTTGTTAATGACGATGGGCTATACACAGCGGGCCTGGGAAGCATTTTTCTTGGTCAATTCCTAACAGGAATCAGCACTGGCGGAAATTATTACCCTGCGGCTCAGTACACTAATGCCACATTTTCTAAGGCGTATTCGCCAACAATGAATTGCGTTTCTAGAAATGGATATGTAGGGCTGTCGGTCGCATATAAGGGGCTATCTTCACCGGCGGGGCAACAACCCTATTTCGGAAATATAAGCACCCCCCAGGTTGCGACAATTGGTGTAGGGCCCCTTTACACGTCTTCGGGCGTCACAGTTAACAATCCCAACGTACACTCGGTTTATGGATCGTGTGTGTTGGGAACTAGCTGTTCTATTACGCTAACCGGGGCGGCGGCGTTTACCGGATCGACTACATATCAGTGCACCGGAACGGATCAAACGGCGGCGGCGGCGGTGAAGTTTGCGCCATCTTCGGGTTCTGCTTTTGCTCTCACGGGCACCGGCACCGATACCCTGGGCTATATTTGTAATGGGTACTAACCCACTTAACGGATATGAGGTGCAAGAAGATAGATTACCGGACAAAGAAAGAAGCTGCTGCCAGCATCATTGACAGAATTGCCCATAGTTCCAAACCTCACCCGTCGAACATGGGAATTTATTACTGCTACGACTGTTACGCCTACCATGTAACGTCTAGAAAAACCAAGGGCGCGATGGTCGGCATTGGAGAAGAGCGATGAAACACCTGCGGGAAGATGAACAAGGGTGGTAAATCAGCATGAATCAAACTGGACAAAATATTCTAGTGCTATTGATCGGCGGGGCAGTGGTAGCCCTAGCACTCTATTCATGGAGACAGTCGAGATGATACCTTTATTCCCCCAATCGCAATTCAGGATGGCGGCAAGCGGGCCGGTCGATCCCAGCAGCGCCCAGGTTATCCGCACCCTAAAGGGTGCCCCGTTGCTGTTTGACACCAGCTTGCCCCCTTTGCGCGTGATCCCGGTGCAGTCTGCGAAATGGTGCAGGGTGCAACTCACCGACAAATTTTCGGGCAAGGGGCAATCGTGGCCCATGTTAGAGGATGGCATAATCGACGTATCGGGCGCGGGCACGGGCCCCTTTTATGGCGCTTTCCCCTTCCCTGATGATGACGCCTGGGTTATGCATACCAGCGATTGCAAGGGGCGAATACTACTCACCGATAGTTTCGGATCACCCCTTGTGCTGTTTGAGGCTTGGTATCCCGTAAAGGATGGCGGGCATTGGACGGCGGCGATGGTCGCGACCTTCGATCCCACGGGCGGCGATGGTCAACACAAGTGGAATTACACAACCGCCAACGGTGCTGGGTTAGCTTACTCACAATTCGCCCTCACCTTCGATGAAGCACAAGGCATAATTACTCACGCCCTGGGGTTTAGTCTCACCCCTGAATGTACTTTCCCCGGTTGGATATTACCGGCATCGCATTTTGAGGGCGGCGCTGGATTCGTCCCACATGGGACTAGATTCCACTTAAAATCTAGCTTCGATGTGTCTAAATTCTCGCCAATTGCCAGAAATATTCTACAAGCACTAAAGTTATATGGCGCGATTTCTATAGATCGAAGCACTAATAACTTTGAATTTGTAGCAGTAAACGATAGTCGATGGGGGAATATTCCCCGTGAATTACGGGCAATTACCGTTGATGATTTCGAAGTAATGCAGATCGGGACTATATACGATGGTCGCCACGTCCCGCCGCCGCTCACCGGTACCC
>Ga0265338_10004773_pt1 | contig 18118 bp, 13 predicted proteins | sample 42126metaG_FD_193579 | JGI IMG/M metagenome (GOLD analysis project Ga0265338, IMG submission 193579) | Rhizosphere microbial communities from Carex aquatilis grown in University of Washington, Seatle, WA, United States - 4-21-26 metaG | ecosystem: Host-associated > Plants > Roots > Rhizosphere... | reverse complement strand
GAGCAGGCATTGCCGCTTGGGAAGCTGCACTGCATGGGATCCGCTGCGTTACATTGGCCACCGCACGGATCGCCGGCCGTGCCGCAGGCTCCGCGCTGACCGTGAGGTTGGCCGGAGTTGAGAGCCATGCACTGCCCCTCCAGGCCCATGACATCGCACGCCTGGCAGGTACCATTGCACGCTCGGTCGCAGCAGAAGTTGTCGATGCACAGACTGTTCTGGCAGTCGGCAGCGACGGTGCAGGACGATCCCATCGGCCGCGCAGTGGTGCATAGGTGCGTGGTCGGATCGCAGTTCGGCGCCGCGGCGGTGCAGTCGGCGCTGGTTGCGCACGTCGCGAGGCAGGCCGTCTGGGCGGCGTTGCAGTTGAGGCCGAGCGGACACGCGCTCACTGCGGCCGCCGCGCAGGAACCAGCCCCGTCGCAGAATCGCGCCGACGTCAGCGTGCTGCCGCTGCAACTTGGCGCGGCGCAGTTGACGGTTGGGCTCGCCGGCACGCAGGCAGCGGTGGTCGCGGCGGTGGGCGCGCATTGGGCGGCACAGACGCCGGTGCCGCCGCAGGGTGCGCGCGATCCGTGCGGCGGCCCCGAGTTGACCGCCAAGCACGCCCCCCGGCTGGGAGAGATGTCGCACGCCTGACACTGTCCGGTGCAGGCCACATTGCAACAGAACCCGTCGACGCAGAAGCCCGAGAGGCATTGCGTCCCGGCGGTGCAAACCGAACCGATTCCGAGGCCCGGCGCGCCACCCGTCCCGGCTGCGCCGCCGCCCATTCCGGTCGCGCCGCCCAACCCCTGCGCGCCGCCCATTCCCGTCGCACCGCCGGTGCTCATCGCGCCGCCCGCACCGGTTCGACCGCCCGTGCCGACCGCCCCACCGGCGCCGGCGTGGCCGCCCGTCCCCGTCGCGCCCGCCGCGCCAGTCATGCCGGCGACGCCCGTCGAGCCCCCGCTGCCCCCGACGATCGCGCCGCCGTGCCCGCCCGAGCCGACGATGGCGCCGCCGCCACCGCCGATTCCGCCGGTCCCGGCGCCTCCGCCTCCGCCTGCGCCCGAGACCGGTCCGCCGCCGGCGCCGGCCTGACCGCCTCCGCCGCCCGCGCCGCCGGCATGAGAACCTCCCGCGCCCTCACCGGAGCTGCCAGCGTCGCCACCGACACCACCGACCACGTCGGAGACGCACTCCGGCGGCAGGCCCTCGAACGGCTCGTGGTAGCACCGCTGGCAGGGGAAGGCGCAAGCGAGCCCGCGCGGGCATTGTCCCCCGGCGCACGCCAGGTGCCCGTCCTCGATTGACGGGTCGTAACAGGCGACGACCGTCGCCGCCAGCGCGCACCCGAGAAAAACCACGACCTTCACGAAGGCCGCTGGCCCGGCGGCGCTGCGGTTCGACGACCATCGCGATGCTGTCATGACGTCCCTTTCGTCAGAAGGTCAGCCGCAGGCGCGCGCCCGCGAACCCCGGCGCCACGCTCGCACCGCCACCGACGGTCACGCGCGCCTGCGACCGCGGGCGCGCGGCACTCGCGCGCTCGGCCCGTTCGCGCGAGTGGCCGACCGCGTAGAGGATCCCGCCGGTGATCACGGCCGCGGCGCCGACGGCGAGAAAGATCTCCTCCAGCGTCTGGTCGCGCAGGCCGTCCGTCTGAGTCTGGGGATAGTAAGTGCCGGGGTTGCCCGGCGAGCCGTTCTTCGACGCCTGCTCCACGCTGTTGCTCGCGTTCCGCGCGAGGATCCCGAACGTGAGTCCCGCGCCCAGCAACGCGACGCCAATGCCGCCCACCGTGAGCGCTGGAACGTCGAAGCGCGATCTCGTTCGCGGCTCGCCGGTGCTGCGCGCGCTGACGAGCACGGGCTGCGGGCTCGCCTCGGCGGCGCGCGGGGGCACACGCGCGTCCGCCGCGCCGAGGCGCAGCGTCAGGTGCACGGTCTCGCGCGGCGCGGCCACGATCCGCTCGGTGGTGACCACGCCGGTGCCGGTGTTGCGCGCCCCCACCTCGTGCGGCCCGGCGTCGACATAGACCGATCCGCTGAGCGGCGTGACGCCACGCCGCCGTCCGTCGACGGAGATCTCGGCGCCCGGCGGATCGCTCGTGACCGCCAGTGTCGCCACGCGCGCGCGCAGCAGCTCGCGCTCGTGCTCCGCTTTTTCCCGCGTGCCCGGTGGCGCGTGATCGGCGTGAGCGAGGAACGCGTCGAACGCCTCCATCGCGTCGGCATCACGGCCCAGGCCCTGATAGGCCAGTCCGCGGTCGTAGAAGATATTGGGGCTCGGAACCAGCGCGTAAGCCTCGTCGAACTTCGCCAACGCCTGCGCGAACTGCTTCTCGCGCAGAAGCGCGACGCCTTCGACGAGCCGCGCGCGCGCCGTTTCTCGCGCGGCTTCGACGCCGGCGACGGGCGCGGGCGCCGCGGGCGCCGCCGGTGCCGCCGGTGCCGCTTGTGCCGTGCTCGCGCGCAACGCGACGACGAACAACAGCGCCGGCGCGATGGCACGTCCGCCCCACGCATGCCGTTCAGAGATCAACGATTCCATCCGTTCCGGCAGAGGGGCGCGCACGGCGCGCATCGGTGCGCCGGCGCGTGGAAGCCTCCCCGACTCGCCGCTTCGCGGGCGCGGGCTGTTCAGAAGGCGCGGCCTGGAGCGGGATCCGAGGAACCTCGGGCACCGCCGCCGCGGGCGGCGCGGCGAGTGGCTCGGGCGCGCGGACCGAGTCGACCGCGGTCGCCGCCAGGGGCCCGGAGTCGCCGATCTTCGTGGGCGCCGCCGCGGCGACGACGCGCGCCTTGGCCGCCGCCAGCGAGGCGGCCGCATGTTGCGGCGGACGTCCCGCACGTGAAAGCGCGACGGCGGCGACCGCGACCAGCGCGACCAGCCCCGCGGCCGCGCCGGCGACGCGCCGGTCGAGCGTCGCGAGGCGCGAGAGCAGCGAAGGATGCGGAAGACGCGGAAGAGGCGGAAGAGGCGGAAGACGCGGCAACCGCCACAGGTGACGCCGTCGAAGCCGTCGCGGAGGCGGCGTCGGGAGCACCACGCTGGGCAACATCGCCGTCGCGCTCCCCGGCATGAGCCAGGTCAGGCCGGCGTCGTCCTGGCCCGCGGTCGCCAGCGTCTCGGCCACCTCGGCCATCGACGACGGGCGGTCGGTGGGTTTCTTCGCCAGCATGCGCGCGACCAGGTCGTCGAGCCACGCCGGGACCGCGGCCACGCGCTCCGAAACGCGCGGCGGCGCCTCGAACATGTGCGCGGCGAGGATCGCGCGGATGCCGTCGCGCTCGAACGGCGGCTTGCCGCAGATCATCTCGAAGAGGATGCAGCCAAGCGCGTAGACGTCGGCGCTGGGGGAGACCTGCTCGGCGGAGTTGCACTGCTCTGGCGCGATGTACATCGGCGTGCCGAGCAGCATCCCGGCGCGCGTGATGGGTTCGTTCCCCCGATCGTCGGTCAAGAGCTTCGCCAGCCCGAAGTCGAGGACCTTAATCCGCCGCTCCGTCACGCTCGACGAGGCCACGACCCGGGAGACGAAGACGTTTCCCGGCTTCAGATCGCGGTGAACGACGCCGTGTCCGTGAGCGGCGCCGACGGCCGACGCGATCCGCTGCGCGATCGCGCACGCGGTCTGCCAGGGCAGCGAGCCGGTGCGCTCCAGGCACGCGGCCAGCGTCTCGCCGTCGAGATACTCCATGACGATGTACGCGCGTCCACTCGACTCGACGTCGTAGTCGAACACCTCGACGATGCCCGGGTGGTGGATCAACGACGTCGCGAGCGCTTCGAGGAAGAAGCGCTTCACGACATCGCGATCCTTGCTCAGGTCTGGCGCGAGAACTTTGATCGCCGCGCGCCGCGCGATGGTGTGATGCTGGGCGAGATAGACCACGCCCACGCCGCCCTTACCCAGGGTGGCGACGACTTCGTAGTTCCCGAAGGTCTCACCAACCATGGTTCCCGGCAGAAACTGGCCATGTCTGCCGGGACGTCAAGGGAAGGGCAAGGATATCTCCTTACCTCGGACTCGGACTCGTACCCGTGCTCGTCGCCGGTCGCGTTCGTCGATCCCAGATCGCAGAAGCGGCCCTACAGATCCAGGTCGGCTTGCGCGGCGCGCTCCATGATGAACTTGAAGCGTGCTTCCACGTCCTTGCCCATCAACTCCGTCAAGATCCGGTCGGTCTCTTCGATATTGTCGATCGTGACGCGCAGCAGGCGCCGCGTCGCCGGATCGAGCGTCGTGCGCCGCAGCTCCTCGGGCTGCATTTCACCCAGGCCCTTGAACCGCATGATCTCCGGCTTCGCGTTCTTGGGCAGCGCGCCCACGATGCGATCGCGGTCGGCCTCGTCGAGCGCCCAGAACGTCTCCTTGCCGTGGTCGACGCGGAAGAGCGGCGGCTGCGCCAGGTAGACGAACCCGTCTTTGATCAGCGGCTGCAGGTGCCGGTAGAAGAACGTCAGCAGCAACGTCGCGATGTGGTGACCGTCGGAATCGGCGTCCATCAGCAAGACGATCTTGTGGTAGCGGAGGCGCTCGATCTTGAACTCCTCGCCGACGCCGCAGCCCAGCGCCGAGACCACGTCCTGCAGCTCCTTGTTCGACAGCACCTTCTGCAGCGACGCCTGCTCGGTGTTCAGCACCTTGCCGCGCAGCGGGAGGATCGCCTGCGTCTTGCGCTCGCGCCCCTGCTTCGCCGAGCCACCGGCGGAGTCGCCCTCGACGATGAACAGCTCGCTGCGCCCGGGATCCGTCGACGAGCAGTCAGCCAGCTTGCCGGGCAGATTCAGTCGGTGGGACACCGCCGTCTTGCGCGACACCGCCTGCGCCGCCGCGCGCGAGGCCTCGCGCGCCTTCGCCGCCAGACCGATGCGCTCGACGATCGCCGCGCCCGCCGTGCGGTTCTCGAGCAGGAACTTCTCCAGCGCCGGCCGCACCGCGCTGTCGACCTGATTCTGCGCTTCGGGGCTGCCGAGCCGCTCCTTGGTCTGGCCCTGGAACTGCGGCTCGTGCATGTAGACCGACAGCACGCCGACGACACCCTCGCGGATGTCCTCCGCCGTGAGCGTCACCCCCTTGGGCGCGAGATCCGTCGTCTCGATGAACGAGCGCACCGCCTTGACGATCGCGGCGCGGAAGCCCTGCTCGTGCGTCCCGCCCTGCGTCGTCGGGATCGCGTTCACGTACGAGCGGATCGTCTCCTCGTGCGACTCGGTCCACTGCAGCGCCGCCTCGATGCGCACGCCGTCGGCCGCCTGGTCGTTGCGCTCGAAGTAGAACACCTGCGCCGCGGTCGGCGCCTTGGCGCGTTCGGTGACGATGCGCGCCAGGAAGTCGGCGATGCCGCCCGCGTGCTCGAACACGTCCTCGGTGCCGGCCGCCTCGTCGCGGTAGGTGATCTTGAGACCCTTGTGCAGGAACGCCTTGGCGTCGAGCCGGAGGCGAATCGTCTCGGTGCTGAACTGCTGGCTGCCGAAGATCTGAGGGTCGGGGCGGAACATGATCGACGTCCCGGTCCCTCGGGCCGCGCGCACCTTGCGCAGCTTGTTCGCGGGCTTGCCGCGCTCGTAGGTCTGCTCCCACTCGCCGCCGTCGCGTTTGATCGTCGCGACCAGCTTCTCGGACAGCGCGTTCACCACCGACGAGCCGACGCCGTGCAGGCCGCCCGAGAACTGGTACTGCGCCGACGAGAACTTGCCGCCCGCGTGCAGCGTGGTCAGCACCAGCTCCAGCGCCGACTTCTTGAACTCCTTCTTGACGTCGATCGGGATGCCACGCCCGTCGTCGACGACGGTGACCGACTTGGCGTCCTTGTGCAGCGTGACGTGGATGCTGGTCGCGAAGCCGTTGATCACCTCGTCGACGGAGTTGTCGACGATCTCCCAGAGCAGGTGATGGTACCCCTTGGTGTCGGTGCCGCCGATGTACATGCCCGGGCGGCGCCGCACCGGCTCCAGGCCTTCGAGGACGGTGATGTGCTCTGACGTATAAGCGGCGGTGACCATCGATTCGCCTGTTTGCTCCTCAGTTCAGCAGCGTTGGGGGTGGCGGCGGTTCGGGCAGCACCACGCCCACGACCTTCACCTTGCGCGCCAGCTGATGACCGCGTCCACCGCGCGCCGTCAGCGACGGACGGCCCGTGCCCATGGGGATCTTCTTGCCGCCATCGGTCTCGGCGGTCAGCCATTCCTTGTCGCGGGCTCGGCCCACGCCAAAGCCGACCACCGGATCGTCGGCGTCGACCTTGATGACGATCACCCCGCGACCCGGGTTGGCCAGCTCGGGGATCTCCTCGACCCGGCACACCAGCGCGCGCGCCTCGGTGGTCACGACGCACACCACACCGTCGGCGTCGGCGACCGCGACGCCGACGATCTCGTCGCCCTCGGCCGGCTTGGCGAAGCGGCGGCCGGCGCGCGTCGACAGCTCGCGGTGCGGGTCGAGGGTGAAGCGCAGGCCGTAGCCCTGGCGTGTGATCGCCAGCGCGACGGCGCCCGCGGGCGCGCTGGCCGCGTCGAGCAGCATCGCCGCCACCGCGCGCTCACCGTCGCGGAAGTTGAACAGCTTCTGCACCGGCTCGCCGTAGCCGGTCGACGCCGGCACGTCGTTGACGCGCGTGACGTAGCAGCTGCCCTGGTTCGAGAAGATCGCGATCGCTTCTTTCGTCGAGCCGCGCAAGCCCGCCAGGACGGCGTCGCCCTCGCGCAAGCGCGTCGCCGAGATGTCCTTGATCTCCCTCGCGCGCTTGAGCCAACCGTCGCGCGACAAGATCACCGTGACGTCCTCGTCGACGATGAACGCCTCGGCGTCGAACGCCACGTCCTCGCCGCCCGGTCCGCCGATCTTCGTGCGCCGCTTGTCCTTGAATTTCTCGGCGACCTCGGCGAGCTCGGTGCGGATCACCTTCCACAGCTTGCGCTTGTCGCCCAGGATCGTGCGGATCTCCTTGGCGCGCGTGCGCTTGTTCTTGAGCTCTTCGACGATGAGCAGGATCTCGAGCTTGGCCAGCTTGTAGAGCTTGAGCTCCAGGATCGCGTCGGTCTGCACGTCGTCGAGCCCGAAGCGTTTCATCATCTTCGCAGCGGCGTCGGCCTTGCCGTCGGACTGGCGGATCAGCTTGATGGTCTCGTCGAGCACGTCGAAGATCGTCTCGAAGCCCTCGAGGATGTGGATGCGGCGCTCGAGCTCGCCGAGCTCGAACTGGAAGCGCCGCGTGACCACGTCCTGCCGGAACTCGAGGAACTCGCGCAGCATCGCCGCGAGATCCAGCCGCAGCGGGCCGGCGATCTCCTTGTTCTCGGTCGGAACCAGGCAGGTCAGGTTGACGTGGAACGACTGTTCGAGCGGCGTGTGCTTGTAGAGGTACGCCATCACGAGCGCGGGATCGGCGCCGCTCTTGAGCTCGAGCACGATGCGCACGTCGTCGGTCGACTCGTCGCGCACGTCGACCAGCATCGGCAGCTTCTTGTTGATGATCACGTCGGCGATGCGCTCGACCAGCGTCGACTTGGAGACGCCAAACGCGATCGACGTGATCACGATGCGATCGCCGCCCTTCTCCTTGCCCTTGGGGCTCTCGGTCTCCCACTCGCCGCGCAGGCGGACGCCGCCCTGCCCGCTCTCGTAGATCTCGCGCAGCTCTTTCTTCGAGTTGGTGATCTGCCCGCCCGTGGGGAAATCCGGGCCCTTGATGAATTTGAGCAGATCCTTGGTCTGCAGATCCTTGTCGTCGATGAGCGCGATCGCCGCGTGGCAGACCTCTTCCAGGTTGTGCGGAGGAATGTTGGTGGCCATGCCGACGGCGATGCCGGTGCAGCCGTTGACCAGCAGCTGCGGCACCTTGGCCGGCAGCACGATCGGCTCCTCGGTGGTGCCGTCGTAGTTGGGGCGGAAGTCGACCGTCCCCTGCTTGATCTCCTCGAGCAGCTCCATTGCCAGCGGCGCGAGCCGCGCCTCGGTGTAGCGATAGGCCGCCGGAGAATCGCCGTCGAGCGAGCCGAAATTGCCGTGGCCCTCGACCAGCAGGTAGCGCAGCGAGAACCACTGCGCCATGCGCACCATGGCCTCGTACGACGACGCGTCGCCGTGCGGATGGTACTTTCCCAGCACCTCGCCGACGATGGTCGCGCACTTGCGGAACTTGGAGTCGGGGTATAGGTGCAGGTTCGAGTGCATGGCGTAGAGGATTCGCCGCTGCACCGGCTTCAACCCATCACGCACGTCGGGCAGCGCCCGCGCGGTGATCACGCTGACCGCGTAGTTCAGATACCGGCGCTGAGCCTCGTCCGCGAGCGACGCATCCGCCGGCGGCGTCGGACCATCCGCGCCACCGCCGTCACCACCACCGCCTCCGCCCTTCCCCTTACCACCGCCGCGCTTGCCCCCTTTTTCCGGCACATTGCCAGCCGAGGGCTTGGCCCCAGCCGCCAGAAGGTCGAGCTGCTTCTCCGCCATACTGCCTCGCAAGCTAAAGGACGCCGCCTTGGTTTGCAAGAAACCGAGCCCACCGCCGCCCTGCCCCCTCGAGCAAGATGGCCATAAACCAGGGCCGATCGCGGAACGACGGATCCCGCTCTCGGAGCTCTAGCTCTGCAGCTTCTTGCGCTTCCAGTCGCGCGGCGGGCGCTTCTCGGCGGCGTTCGGGTTCGGCGCGGACATGTCGATCCAGCGATAGCTCGGCAGCGGGCGCACGTCGATGTGCACGAACTGGCCGCGCGGGTACAGGCCGATGCCCAGGCCGCCCGTATCCAGCGTCTCGGCGAACGACTCGATCTTCTTGGGCGTCACGCCCTCGATGCGGATGTCGGTCGCGGTGCCCTTGTAGTGGTTGCTGGTCTTCTTGCGCTGGTTCCGGTAGCCGGAGACCACGTCGATCGCCTTGCCGCCGAAATGGTCGTAGACGTGCGAGAGGATCGTGAACAGCCGCGGCTCGATCGGCTTCTCGTCGTCGGTGCGGCGGCAGCGCAGCACGTGATCGAGCGAGCGCAGCGACTCGATGTTGTACGACCCGTCGGAGTTGTAGATGTTGACCTTGACCGACTCGTCGAGGCCGAGCATCCGCAGCTCGAGATCGCCTGACGGCGTCCCCAGCGGCTGCTTGCGCAGCGCGATCTCGGGCACCACGCGCCCGGTGAACTTGCCGTGCTTCTTGATCGAGACGCCGTTGGCGCCGTGGCGCGTCTTCGGCGCCTCGGCACTGTCAGCACCGTCGTCAGAACCAGATTGGGCACCGGCATGCGATCCCCCGCCCTCGCTCGCCCCCACTCCTTCGCCCGGTTCGGCCGATGCCGTCCCTGCTTTTCCGGTAACTGCCAACAGAAGCGCGCTTCCGAGGATTGCGACTCGCAGCATCTCTTCAAGCCTGCCTGCGATTGCGGTAAGCGGTCAACCAAAAAAAGTTGCAGTCTCTTCACACCTTACCCCATTCGCGCGCACTCGCTCCCTCGCGTAGCCGATTGTGGGCAGCCGATCACGCTTGTTTCGCAGCCTCGGCGCAGCCTCCGCACCACGATCACACATCGTCGTATCTCGGAGCCCTCGAGCTCAACGACGCGGTGTCTCCACGTGACTTTGCAAATGCAGCAAGTCAATCCCGAGACGCGCTGCGACCTGAAAAATACGCTCGTCGCGATAGAACTCGCCGTAGACGATGCGCCTCACGCCCGCGTTCGCGATCTGCTTGAAGCAGTTCCAGCAGGGACTGGCGGTCACGTAGATCATCGCGCCGTCGATCATCACGCCGTTCTTCGCCGCCTGGATGATCGCGTTCGCCTCCGCGTGGATCGTGGCGACGCAGTGGTCGTTCTCCATCATGTGTCCGTCGTCCGTACAGTGCGGCATGCCGCGGATCGAACCGTTGTACCCGGTCGACAGGATCGTCCGATCGCGGACCATCACCGCGCCGACGAACTTGCGTGGACAGGTCGAGCGCGACGCCACCACCTGAGCAATGTTCATGAAGTACTGGTCCCAGGGGACTCGCTCGTCCATGCCAGGGTTTTACCAGCACCCTTCCCGGTGCCGCGACGAGATTTTGGTAGTATCCGCGCCAACCGTGGACTGGAAAGCGACGCTGAACCTCCCCAAGACCGATTTTCCGATGCGGGCCGACCTGGCCAAGCGCGAGCCCGCGTGGCTCGCGCGCTGGGAGCAGGAGCGTCAATACGCGAAGATTCTCGAGGCACGGCTGCGCGAGGAAGCGCCGCCGTTCGTGCTGCACGACGGCCCGCCCTATCCCACGGGCGGCATCCACTACGGCACCGTGCTCAACAAGGTGCTCAAGGACATCGTGGTGCGCTCGCAGCTGCTGATGGGCCGGCGCGCGGTGTTCCGCCCGGGCTGGGATTGTCATGGCCTGCCGATCGAGCAGCAGGTCGAGAAGGAGCTCGGCAAGGCCAAAGGCGAGCTGGGGCCGGCCGAGTTTCGCGAGCGCTGCCGCGCGCACGCGCTGAAGTTCGTCGACGTCATGCGCACCGAGTTCAAGCGGCTCGGCTGCCTGGGCATCTGGGACGATCCCTACCTGACGCTGTCGAAAGATTACGAGGCGACGATCGTGCGCCAGCTGGCGGGCTTCGCGCGCCGCGGGCTCATCTACCGCGACAAGAAGCCGGTGCACTGGTGCGTCGTGCACCGCACCGCGCTCGCCGAGGCCGAGGTCGAGTACGAGGAGCACACCTCGCCGTCGATCTACGTGCGCTTTCCGATCGAAGGCGATCTCGCCGCGGCGGATCCGACGCTGGCGGGGCGGCCGGCCGCGTTCGTCATCTGGACCACGACGCCCTGGACGCTGCCGGCGAACCTGGCGATCGTCGCCAACCCCGAGCTCAGCTACGTCGCGCTGCCGGTGAAGCTGCAAGACGGTTCCGACGAGCTGCTCGTCGTCGCCGAAGGGCTGGCCGAGAGCTTCCTCGCGGCGTGCGCGCTCGAGTGCCCGATGGATCGCTGGATCCGCATTCCCCGGGAGAGCTTCGAAAAGCTGCTGGGCACGCGCTACCGGCATCCGCTCGGGATCGCGCCCCGCAGCGACGCCGCGTTCCGGCTCTACTTCGCGCGCCATGCGACGCTCGAGGCGGGCACGGGCCTGGTGCACACCGCGCCCGGACACGGCGCCGACGACTACGTCGTGGGGCGCCAGGTGGGGTTGCCGATCTACGCGCCGGTCGACGCTTCGGGAAAGCTGACCGCCGACGTCGCCGACTTCGGCGGCCTCGGGGTGTTCGAGGCCAACCCCAAGATCGTGCAGCGGCTGGCCGACACTGGCTACTTGCTCAACAAGCCGGGCCAGTCGGTGCGCCACCAGTATCCGCATTGCTGGCGCTGCAAGACGCCGATCGTGTTTCGCGCGACCGAGCAATGGTTCGCGCGCCTCGGCGACGGCACCGACCCGACGTCGCTGCGCGCCGAGGCGCTGGCCGAGATCGGGCGCACGCAGTGGATCCCGGCGTGGGGCGAGAACCGCATCCGCGGCATGATCGAGGCGCGCCCCGACTGGTGCCTGTCGCGGCAGCGCGTCTGGGGCGTGCCCATCCCCGCCTTCCGTTGCGGAAAATGCGGGAAGGATCTGCTCGAGCCGGATGTTATGGAGCACGTGGCGGAGGTTTTTCTCAAGGAGGGGTCGAACGCCTGGTTCACCTGGCCCGCGTCGGATCTGGTGCCGCCCGGCACCGGGTGCAGCGCGTGCGGCAGCCGCGCGCTGGAGAAGCAGGGCGACATCGTCGACGTCTGGTTCGAGTCGGGTGTCTCCTGGGCCGCCGTCGCCGACGGCAAGCTCGTCGATGCGGGGGACAAGGTCGACCTTTACCTCGAGGGCGCCGACCAGCACCGCGGCTGGTTCCACTCGTCGCTGCTCACGTCGGTGGCGACGCGCCACCAGGCGCCGTACAAGGGCGTGCTCACGCACGGCTGGGTGCTCGACGAGCGCGGCAAGCCGTACTCGAAGTCGGAGATCGCCAAGGCGCGTGCCAGCGGCGTGAAGATCGACTACGTCGACCCCGCGGTCTGGATGGAGAAGAACGGCGCCGAGCTCTTGCGCCTGTGGACCGCGGCCGCCGACTACCAGAACGACATCGTCTTCTCGCAGACGATCCTCAACCAGCTCGGCGAGTCGTACCGCAAGATCCGGAACACCTGCCGGTACCTGCTGTCGAACCTCTACGACTTCGCGCCCGGGCGCGACGCGCTCGAGGATCAATACCTGCGTGAGCTGGATCTGCTGGCGCTGGGCGTGCTGCGCGAGCGCGACCACGAGGTGTTCGAGGCTTACCGGCGCTACGAGTTCCACACCGTGGTGCGGCTGCTCACCGACGCGGTCATCACCATGTCGTCGGAGTACCTCGACCCGATCAAGGACACGCTCTACTGCGAGGCGCCCGACTCCCGCGTGCGGCGCAGCGTGCAGACCGCGCTGTACGAGATGGTGAAGACGCTGGCGACCTGGATGGCGCCGATCCTCTGCTTCACCGCCGAGGACATCGCCGACGAGCTCGGCAAGGCGACCGGCGTGAAGTTCGACGTGCACGCGTCGGTGCGCGGCGAGCAGGCGATCCCCGGGCGCAGCATGAAATCGAACCCCAACCGCCGCTGGCTCGAGGAGATCCGCCCGCGCCGCGAAGCGATCCTCGCGCCGCTGGAGGCGTTTCGCGCCGCCGGCCACAAGTCGCTGGAGGCGCGCGCGCAGGTGAAGCCGTCGGCCGCCGAGCGCCCGCACTGGGAGTGGAATCGCGAGCACCTCACCGAGCTGTGCGTGATCTCGGGCGTCGACATCGACCCCGGCGACGCGGCCGGCGCGACCGAGATCCAGATCGTCGAAGCGCCCGGTCCCACGTGCCCGCGCTGCTGGCGCCGCACGGGCGAGGCCTCGGGGAGCCACCACGACCCGAACCTGTGCCGGCGCTGCGCGGCCGTGGTCGAGGACCTGCCGCTGCACAATGGCGCCGGCGAGCGCGGGAGCGCGGCGTGAGCGCCCTCCCAAAAGCGGCCGGCGCGGGCAGCAGCGCGACGACGAGCGTCTCGCCGGCGCGCCGATACATCTTGTTCGGCGTCTTCGCCGTCATCAGCATCGCGCTCGACCAGTGGACCAAGGCGCTGGCGCGCGATGTGCTGCGGCCGCTCGGGCCGTATCGGCCCAAGGTCGTGATCGACGGCTTCTTCAAGCTGCGCTACTCGGAGAATCCGGGCGTCGCGTTCGGCATGCTTCAGTCGATGTCAGGCGGCCGCATCGTGCTGACGCTGATGGCGATCGCCGCCTTCGCGCTGGTGATCTTCTACCTGCGCAAGACCGACGCGCGCGCGACGCGGCTGCAGGTCGCGCTGGGACTGGTTGGCGGCGGCGCGATCGGGAACCTGGTCGACCGCGTGCTCTACGGGCGCGTCACCGACTTCATCGTCTGGCACGTCAAGGACCACGAGTGGCCGGCGTTCAACATCGCCGACGCGGCGCTGTGCATCGGCGTGGGGCTCATGGTGCTCGACATGCTCAAGCCCCGCCCGGCGGCGACGTCGACGTCCTGAGGCGGAGGCCTCCCAGCACGCCATGAGACCGATGCTCTTGTCTCTTCACCTCGGGGGACGCGAGATCGGGCTCCACACCTATGGCGTGCTCATCGGCTGCGGCTGTGCCGTGTCCATCGTGCTCGCGTTTCGGGAGGCGCGGCGCCAGGGGCTGGACGGCAGCAAGGTCCTCGATCTCTCCTTCTGGATGCTGGTGACCGGATTGCTGGGGTCGCGGCTGCTCTACGTCGCGCTCAACGCCCGCTCCTTCGCGCTCATCTGCGCCGGCGGTGGCGACGATCAGATGGCGGCGCGCACCTTCGGGCGCGTGCTCGACGACTGCACCCGCGCCTTCCAAGTCTGGGAGGGCGGGCTGGTGTTCTACGGCGGGTTCATCGCGGCCAGCGTGTTCGCGTTCTACTTCGCGCGCCGGCAAGGCTGGTCGTTCTGGGCGCTCGGCGATCTGTACGCGCCATCGCTCGCGATCGGACACGTCTTCGGGCGGCTCGGCTGCTTCAGCGCCGGCTGCTGCTTCGGCAAGGCGTGCGACGCGGCGGCGCACTGGTGCACGCGCTTCACCGCCGACAGCGTCGCGTTCGACGAGCTGCGCTCGGTCTCGGCCATCCCCGACGGCGCGACGGTGACGCCACCGCTGTTTCCGACGCAGCTCTACGAGGCGATCGGCGAGCTGGCGATCTTCGCCGCGCTGCTGCTCGCGCGGCGGTGGCTGCGGAAACGCGCCGGCGGCGGATCCGGCGCCGCTCGTCGACCGACGAGCCCGGTCCCGCCGGGGACGTTGATCCTGATCTACGCCGTGCTCTACGGCGTGCTGCGTTTCGGCATCGAGATGTACCGCGGCGACTTCGCGCGCCTCTATCTCGTTCACTTCGCCACGCCGCGGCTGGCGCGCTGGCTGGGCCTGCCGACCGGCGAGGCGGTGCTGCTGTCCACGGGACAGGTGGTCAGCGTCGTCGTGGTGCTGGCGGCGGTCGCGGTCTTGATCCGACGACGCCGGCACGCGGCGACTTAGGCTATGTTTCGCGGGTGAGCACGGCCCCCGCAGGTTTCCGCTGGGTTCTGGCCCGAGTGTGCGTGGCGCTCGCCGCCGCGAGCTGCAGCGGGCACCCGACGAGCATGACGGACGGTGCTGGCGGCGCGACGGCGCACGCCGGCGGATCCGGCGGCGGTCTCGGAGGAGGCAGCGGCGGCGCGGCGGGCGCGCCCGACGGCGGCGCGCGCGACGCAAATGCAACCGCCGACGCGGCTGCCGACGCCGGCACGCGCTTCGTGCCCGGCCTCGGGATGTGCGTGCTGCCGCCGGCCGCGAGCGACGCCGCGCTGCAGGCGGCCTACGCGCGCTGGAAGACCGACCTCGTCACCAGCGACGGCGCTGGTGGCTTCCAGCGCGTGAAGCGGCCGAACTCGGGCAACCCGTTCAACTCGTCGAACTCCGAAGGGATCGGCTACGGCATGATCGCCGCGGTCTATCTCGACGACCAGACCCTGTTCGACAACTTGTGGAAGTACGAGCAGCTCTGGATCCAATCCGACGGCCTGATGAACTGGGAGATCAACCCGCAGGGCACGGCAGCGTCGGGGACCGGCGCCGCCACCGACGGCGACGAGGACATGGCATTCGCGCTGGTGATGGCCGACAAGAGGTGGGGCGGTCGCGGGTCGCTCGCGACCAGCTACCTCGACGCCGCGAAGAAGCAGATCGGGCTCATCTGGACCAACGAGGTCGACCACAACCTCGGCGACGTGCTCGCGCCCGGCGATCAGTTCGGGGGCGCGCAGATCATCAACATCTCGTACCTGGCGCCCGCGTACTACCGGATCTTCGGCAGGGTCACCGGCAACGTCGACGACTGGAACCGCGTCGTCGAGTCGAGCTACCGCGTGCTCGAGGCCGCGCTCAACATGGCCAACGGCAACGCCACCAATGGCCTCGTGCCCGCCTGGTCGACGCCGGCCGGCGTACCGATGGCGCCGCCGGGCAAGCCGACCAACTACCAGCTCGACTCGTGCCGAACGCCGTTCCGCATCGCGCAGGACGACTGCTGGTTCGCCGAGCCGCGCGCGCTCGCCTACGTGCAAAAGATCAGCGGCTTTTACGCGGGCATCGGCGCGACCCACCTGGTCGACGGCTATGCGCTCGACGGCACGCCGATGCCCAACACCGGGCTCGCCCTGGCTGCCTTCGTCGGGCCGGCCGGCGTCGCCGCGATGGCCACGCCGCCCGACTTCAAGCTGCGCGACGACGCCTACGCCGCGGTCGCGTCGCTGACGCTGCTCGGCGACAGCCTCTACTACAACGAGTCCTGGACCGTGCTGTCGCTGCTGATGATGACCGGGCACCTGGCGGATCTGACGACCACCAAATGACGTTCAATCGAGGCGCGCGCCAATTTCGCAAGGCTTGCCCTCTCCCCTAACCCTCCCCCGAGTACGGGGGAGGGGACCGGCGTTTCACGGCTCTCTCTCCCGAGTTCCCGCCCCTCCCCCGAGTACGGCGGACGGGACCGGCGTTTCTCCGACGACAAGCTCCCCTCAGGCCCCCTCTCCCGGTCCGCCGGGGGAGGGTCGGGGTGGGGGCAGGCCTTGCGCGAGATCGCGCTCGGGCAGCCGATCGCGCTACGCGTTTCGGCTGCCGCCGCGGCACAGCGCCGTGAACGCGCTCGCCTTCGCTTCGGTCTCCGCCAGCTCGGCGGCGGGGCGCGAGTCGGCGACGATGCCTCCGCCGACGGACAGCGTGAGGCGATCGCCGCGCACGAGCGCCGTGCGGATCGCGATCGAGAGATCGAGATCGCCCGCGGCGCCGAGCCAACCGGTCGCGCCGGTGTACGGGCCGCGCCGCACCGGCTCGAGCTCCTCGATGATCTCCATCGCGCGCTTCTTGGGAGCGCCGGTGATCGAGCCGCCAGGAAACGTCGCGCGCAGCAAGGCGGCGAGGCCGATGTCGCGGCGCAATCGCCCGCGAACCGTCGTCACCAGGTGAAACACCGTCGGCAGCTCCATCACGCGCGCCAGACCCTCGACGGTGATCGAGCCCGGCACCGACACGCGCCCGAGATCGTTGCGCTCGAGATCGACGATCATCACGTGCTCGGCGCGCTCCTTGGCGGACGCCAGCAACTCCGCGCGCTGCCGGCTGTCGAGCTCAGCGCCACGCGCCCGCGTCCCCTTGATCGGCCGCGTCTCGATGCCACCGCGGCCGTCGGCCCGCAGGAACCGCTCGGGCGAGTTGCCGATCAGCTGATCGCGTCCGCCATTGCGCACGAGCCAGATCGCGTGTGGCGCCGGGGCGACCGACCGTAGCGCCTGCGCGAGCCAGATCGCATCGCCTGGGCCCACGGCCGCCGACAGTCGGCGCGCCAGGTTGACTTGATAGGCGTCCCCCGCGGCCAGATATCCGAGGATGCGGTCAACGGCGGCCAGGTAGCCCGCGTCGCTGTTCTCCGCGCGCAGCGGCGAGAACGCGGGTGGTTCCACCGGCTTCGCGCGCGCCAGACGATCCGCCAGCCGCCGCGCCGCCGCGTCGTCGCGCGCGAGGATCCGCGCCGCTCCAGTCTCGGCGTCGCGCATCCAGATCGCGTCGTAAAAGCGAAACTCGAGCTCGGGCCAACCGTGGTCGTCAGCGGCGCGGGACGGCAGCGCGATCCAGCGCCGCGCGAGATCGTAGGAAAGGAAGCCGACGCCGATGGGCAACCCTGGCGGCGGCGTCTCCGACGGCGCGCCCGCGTCGGCCCAGGCGCGGCGCTCGGCGCGCCAGGCGTCCTCCAGCGCGTCGACGTCGCGTCCGCCGGCGTCGCCGACGACCCGCACCGGATCGCAGCCGACGTAGTCGAACGCGACCCCCACGTCGGCATCGGGCCCCGGCGATGCGAGCCAGAACGGATCAGCGCCGCGCGACGCGCGTCGGGCGGCGTCGGCGGGCTCGAGCGACTCGGCGCCGAACGCGATCACGCGGCGGCGCGCGGCTGGCGCAACACCGCGCTGAAGAAGTCGCGCAGGTACTGCGCGCCCGAGACCAGCGACGCCGCCATCGAGATGTAGAGGACCTTGAGCCCGACCTTGTGATAGTCGACGGCGATCGACGTGCCCAGGGCCGGGTAGCGGAAGTAGATCAGGAGCATCATGATCGCCACCAGCTGCAGCGCGGTCTTGATCTTGCCGCCGTCGCTGGCGGCGATCACCAGCCCCTGCGCGGAGGCGACGCTGCGCAGGCCGTTGATCGCGAAGTCGCGCGCGAGCAGCACCACGACCACCCAGGCCGGCACGCGTCCGAGCTCGACCATGAACACCAGGACGGCGGTGACGATCAGCTTATCGGCCAGCGGATCGAGAAACTTGCCGAGCATGCTCACCTGGCCGCGGCTCCGCGCGAGGTAGCCGTCGAGCGCGTCGCCGGCAGCGGCGCCGAGATACAGCAGGCTGGCGATCAAGCTTCGCAGCGGGCTGAAATTGTCGATAAAAAGCAGCACGAACGGCACCAGCGCGACGCGCCCCATGGTGACCAGGTTCGGCAGGTTGGTGAATTCTCGACGCAGGTTCGCCATTCAGACAGAGCTCCTTCGGGCTTCCAGAAGCAGGACACCGTCCCCCTCGCACACGATCTGCAGCGGCCCTTCGCGCCGCGGG
>Ga0265338_10004772_pt1 | contig 18121 bp, 19 predicted proteins | sample 42126metaG_FD_193579 | JGI IMG/M metagenome (GOLD analysis project Ga0265338, IMG submission 193579) | Rhizosphere microbial communities from Carex aquatilis grown in University of Washington, Seatle, WA, United States - 4-21-26 metaG | ecosystem: Host-associated > Plants > Roots > Rhizosphere... | reverse complement strand
AGTGGTTCCAGCCGGGCAAAATCCGATTTTCTCGCCAACATGTCGCACGAATTGCGCACGCCGCTTAACACCATTCTCGGCATGCTGCATTTGCTACGCGTGGCGAAGCTGGGAGAAGAAGAGCATAACCTGGCCGATTCGGCGTTCCGTTCCTCGACGAATTTGCTGGAGATCGTCAATGACATTCTCGATCTTTCCAAAATCGAGGCCGGGGAAATGCAGCTGGAGCGCATCGGCATGGATCTGGACTATGCGCTCGATAATATCATCCATACGTTGGGCCACATCGCCGCGGAAAAGCGCGTGCCCCTTGTTCCACATAAGCAATCGGAGAGGTTTCCCTATGTGCTGGGCGATCCGACCCGTTTCGTGCGCATCCTGAATAACCTCATTGGCAATGCGATTAAATTTACCGACGAAGGACATATAGATATATACCCGTCATTCACAAAACTGGATGACAAGCATATCGAATTCCGCTGCGAGATAAAGGATACCGGGATCGGAATACCGAAAGAAAAACAGGCGGGCATTTTTAAGAAATTCTCCCAGGCCGATACATCGACGACGCGCCGATATGGCGGCACGGGGCTGGGACTCGCCATTACCCGGCAGCTGGTGGATCTTATGGGCGGCGCGATAGGAGTGGAAAGCGAGCTTGGTGCGGGTTCGACCTTTTGGTTTACGATTCCCTTCGAGGTGACCGACGCGTTGAACGAAGAGAAGCATATCCGGAGAAAAAAGAGGCTTCTGGGCGTTATCCCTCCCGAGAAGGCGCGCATCCTGGTTGCGGAAGATCACCCCATGAACCAGATGCTGATGACCAAATTGCTCAAGAGCTTCGGCATCGGTTTCGCCGAAATCGCCGAAAACGGCCTGGTGGTCCTAAAGCGCGTCCATGAAGCGTCATGGGACCTTATTTTGATGGATGGCCATATGCCCGGGAAAAACGGGTACGACACGACCCAGGAAATCCGTGAGATCGAAAAAGGAACGGGCGCACATATTCCAATCGTCGCCATGACCGCTAACGCCATGGTCGGAGACAGGGAAAAATGCCTGCGCTATGGCATGGACGAATATATCAGCAAGCCCATCAATGTCGATGAATTGAAGGAGGTCATGGGGCAGTGGATTGCTTTTAAGAAGCCTGCGGACAGCGCCAAGGATGCATTGCCGGCGTCCAACGGCAATATGCCACTAGATTTATCCATGCTGAAGAGTTTTTCGGAAGGCGACGTGGAGATGGAAAAGAAACTTGTTGGTGCTTTTGTCGATCAGTCTGACAAAAACCTGAAGATGCTCGCCGAAAATCGCGCGAACACGGGCGCCAAAGCGTGGCAGGAAACCGCGCATATGCTCAAGGGCGGAGCTTCTGGCATCGGGGCGAATGGGCTCGCCAGCTTGTGCAACGAGGCCCAGCATTTCGAGGGTACGTCGCTGGAACAAGCTGCGCTTTTTGAAAAAATCAACGGCGAATACGCTCGCGTCAAGGATCATCTTAAGGGAATAGGGTTGTTGCCGTAATCCCGATTCAGGAAATAGTCGGGCATTTGTTGACGTATTCCATGAGCTTTTCCTTTGTGAAAGGCTTTACCAGGAAATCCTTGGCGCCTTTCTGGGTCGCCGTTTCGATATTTTCCGGCGAATTGTCCGCGCTCAGCATGATAACGTAAGCTTTTGGATCGATGGTGAGAATATCGCCCAAAACGCTGGTGCCCTCCCGGTTGGGCATATGAATGTCGAGAAACAGGACATCCGGCGCATATTGCTTATAGGCCGCTATGATTTCGTTTCCATCGCCCACTTCGCGGACGGTGGCCTGTAGAGCAAGGCCATTTTTTACGAGTATGCGCATAAACACATCGTCGTCTGCGATTAAAACCACATTCTGCCGCCGTGTACCGCGTATATCGGCCATGGATGATGCTCCGGCGGCCTTTTTGTACGTAGCCAACGTTTCGAGCGTGGTTAACCCCCGGATCGTGGCTTCCCTTACATGGACTTCGCAACGGCCTTCGGGAAACTGGCGTTCGACGTTGCCGGCGATCTCGGAAACGGGACCGTCGCCCCTCCAACGCAGCACCACGAGAATTTCGAGATCGTTGCATACATATATCTTTCCGTCCTTGTCCTTGAACAGGGAGTAGATCGAATCCGCCGTGCTGGCGGCCGTAAAATTTTTATCGGAGCTGTCCGTCATCCGGATATCGACAAACAGCCATTCGCCAACCGACGATTTGACGTGCGGCAGGTAGTCCAGCAGTTCCCCGGAGTTTTTATGAAGCAGGATTTCCATGCGCGCGCGCCGCTTCTTGTGGTTTGTGATGGCGGCACTATCAGGTGCCGACCAGAATTTATTACCAGGAATAGCGGCGTGGCGTATCTGACATCCGTCATAGCGGCCGTATTCTTAGTCGAAATAATGCCAAGAAACCTCGATTTGACCGAGATTTCGCATACTGATGTAACCGGTCCCGCATGTCGTGAAAAATATCCGCAGTGCATGCCGAGAAAAAATAAATGTCGGGATCAGGTTTCCGTCTGCAAATTTATTTACAACGCTCAGGATTGCGCCTCACAAGCAAAGAATACTTCCGTATGAAAAATCCAACGAAAAAATATCGCGGCGTGAAAGGCTCTGCGGCATAACCGTCAAAACGAAATTTATATGATGCACGTCAGCGTGAGATTGTTGGGATTGGAGCATTCATGCTTCTTCGCCGTGCAATTCCGGGATGCAGCCACGTCCACTCTGAGATGAGTCCCGGTTCTCAAAAGAACCCGGGAACATTTTATGAAAAGTCGTTCCGCCGCGCTTCTATTCTTGCAGCTGCTCATGCTGACAAGCTGCGCGCAGGATGTATCGGCCGTGCCCGATGGCACTATCATTCCCCCTGAAACGCTGGCCCCTTATGCCGAGTGGGTCCATGCCGCGATGAATGTCAATATGTATCCGCTTCCTATTATGACGGCCAGCGGCAAACGCCTGAAAACATCCATGGGGTTTACGGGTATCCGGGAGGAACGCGTAATCGCGGCTTATCTTCCGGGCCAGATTATTTTCAACAATGTCGCCTGGGATCCCCGTTCCATCGGCTCGCAAAGTTACCTCATCCATGAATTGGTTCACCACGGGCAGCTGATGGGCGACAGGCCTTACCCCTGCGATGCCGCCAGAGAACGGGAGGCTTACACGCTTCAGAACGACTGGCTCGTAGAACATGGCGCGCAGCCAATGGTAAGCGAGGAATTTATTGACAAAATTTCCGCCTGCAACGACGACAAAATAGGGGCTCGATTAAGGAATCAAGAGTGACGGCATCATCAAGATGTCGGCCCGGCTCTGGGTCGATGAGGCCTGTTGGGAACAAATTTGGATACAATACGCTCCTGGAGCCTAGGCCCTAGTATATACGATCCCGTACGCCGTTGTCCGATTGCTCTCATAATTCGCTGATCATTCTGGCCGGCGCCATCAGTACAAGACGATCGAACGAATTTTTTGCACCGGCTTGCTGCAGATTGCCGGCGATTGTCTTTATAAATCGCTGCCTGAGTTCTTCTTTCGTGCCTGCGGATGACCGGGTACGTCAAGTGAAGGATCGTCACTGCCCAAGGCCACGCCGCGTCGGCCATATTCTATCTGGCAGCTATCGATTGGTTTCGCTTCCATGATCCCGTTCGGCACAGCAAGCAGCTCATAACCCGACCTTTCATCTGTGTTAGAAGGTCTGTTGGCGTCGCCCCGCGGATTTTTATGGATGGTTTTTCGACATTCGTAGATCTGGCGCATGATTATCATCGGCGACCGGAATCCACGTGATCGGGATCTGTTGGATTTGGGCTGCACATTCACGCGCGGCCATTTGCTGTCCGTGAATCGGACTCGTTCCGCGAGAACACCGGTCGTCTCCATAAAAACTGCCGGTTATTCGCCTCAAGGGGAATTTGGTAACACTCTCTAGAGCCATTGGCGCATGTGAAACTCCGCCAGAGCGGCTCGCCTTGATATGTGTGTTCATTTCATCGCCTGTGCACAATGATCGTTGGCCTGCACGCCGTGGTCTTTTGCCTGTCGGGCATGCTCGTTGGCTTGCTGGTACTCTTTGTAGGTATAATAAAAAGCGGCTTGACGGTGCAGTTTTGCGGCTTCCTCGTGATGCTCGGCGGCCGCTACATGATGATTGACGCATGTCGTGATAAGCGGTGACAATGTCTGTGTCGGAGGCATGGTCAATCTCCCTGTGTCTCATGGGCGTCGCAGATTTACCTTCGGCACGGCGAAATGTTCAACCGCTTTTCTCTGATCATCTATTTAAAAACACATTTTCAGGACGACTGTTTTGACTTATGTAAAATGCGTCCATGAATGCTAACGTATTCGCATAACGACGTATGCTTGCGACTCCCCGCGCTATAAATCTCTGTGAGCCGGAACAAGAAATGACGATTTTGTATCAGAAATTTTTCCATAAATGCGCGCAGGTTCCGCATGCTCGCCCAGGCATTCAGCCAGCATGTCATCATCGGTGCCCAACTTTTGAGCGATTACGACTGGATTTGCACCCAAGGCGCGCGGCAATCGAGTTGCGTCCACTGGACCGAAACCACCTGCGGCGGCAAAAGCTGCTAGCATACAGGCCGCTTAACCTGCATTTCTTGGGGGCCTTGCCGAATATCTATGCTGCTTTTGCGATAGCCGACTTAAAGAGAGCCGACCCGTTGGCTTCAAGATAGTCAGTGTAGGGAGCGGCATAATTTTCGACCGGCATCGAATCTTTGACGCTTTGGCGATCGAGTAGTTTTTTGCGCCACGCGGAGAGTTTCGGCAGCCCAGCCACAAGAGAGTTCGGGATTCTTGTTTCCAGAGCCCCCATGTACATAAACAGGGGCGCAAAAGCGGCATCGACGCAGTTGAACTCCTCGCCGGCAAAGTACGGACCGACCACCTGCTCTTCAACCTTGGCAAGCTTAGACTCCAGCGTCTTTCTCATGGCGGGAAGGTTGTTCTCGTCTTTTTCCTGAGACCATTTCGAGTAATCCGCAATGATAGTTGAGCAGAATTCCATCCAGGCGCGATGGGTCGCGCGATCGAGAGGATCGGCGGGATGGAGTTTACGGCCGCCCATGGCATCTTCGATGTATTCGACGATAACGGCACTTTCGAAGATAGCGGTTTCGGATTTGTTTTCAGGCCGAACGCGAAGAACCGGCACTTTGCCAAGCGGGGAGATTTTAAGGAACCAATCCGGCTTATTGCCCAGATCAATGTATTCGATCTCAAAATCGACCCCCTTCTCTTTCATAACGATGACGGCGCGCTGGGCGTAGGGGCAGGCAATGAAGCTGACGAGGATGAACTTGGTCATAGGTTTCTCCTTTGAGGGTTGGTTGAGCAGGTTTTGAGACGGGACGGCCTAATGTATTCTCATGAGGTCTTCGAGAGTGGCGGGGAGCTTTTGGCCGGCGTCTTCGAGCTTCTGAGCTTTTTCGATGAGGGCATAACCGAGGGGCTGTAACCAATCCCGCGTCGGCATTTCTTCGGAGTGATCGGCGCTCAGAAGCAGGCTGGGATCGTTACCGTCGACCTGGCCCAGATTAGGACGATGGATGGTGTAACCCAGTACGTCCCGCAGCTCCTTCTTGAAAGCCTTGGCGATATAGGGTGGTGCCACCAGAAATTGGTTTTCGAATTGCCGTAACCAGCCCAGGCAATAGCTAATGAGTAGGCCCGTACGCGGCTGATTAGATTTGTTGGCGCCTCCGTTATGAAGCAAAGAGCCGCGGTATATGAGGGCATCACCTGCGTTCATCTCTGCTTGGACGCTTTCTTCTTTTTGGGGAATACGGTTTCTATCGTTCCACCTGTGGCTGCCGGGAACAACGACCGTGGCCCCATTTTCCTTGGTAAAATCGCTGTAGGCCCATATGACATCGGCCATAAGCTCATGCTCGTACCTTTTCATGGGGTACATGACATCGTCGGCGTGAATAACCTGTGCGCGTTGACCGGGCCAGATCTGGATACCTTGCGTGATATTAAGTAGAATTGTACTGCAGAAGGGACCCAAAATGTGATCCATGGTTTTTAAAATCAGTGGATTGATGATCATGTCGCGGGCGATGGCCGACTTAACGACCAATCCATTGAGCCTTTTTGTCTGGGTGCCGACGAACGGCCCTTCGCAGAATTTTGTCTTGGCGAAATAAGGGTCGAGCTCTTCCCTGAGAGTACCGAGACTATCTTTTGGCAGAATCCCCTTGAAGCAAATCACTCCATCGCAATCGAGGATAGCCGCGATTTCCTCGAAATCGGTGTCGGTCTTTACGTATTGAATGACAGGTGCGGTCATTTTCGGCTCCTATGTCAGGCTACTTTGTGGAAGGGGCACTTAGTTTCGTAGACAGACTCTTTTGGAGCAGCAGCCTTCTCTAAAAAACCTTCATTGTTGCGTTTTTTAATGTTGAAAAGCATGGCCGTACTTGGGCGCAGCGTAATGATGGGGCGGGCTTCAATCTTCTGCCCTGGGATGAGCGACAACTCATATCTCTGAGTGATCATGGAGAGAGCAACCGCGCTCTCCAGCTGAGCAAAGCGGAAGCCGATGCATATCCGTGGGCCACCGCCGAAAGGAAACCATGTAAAGGGAATTCGTTGTTCGGTTTGTTCCGGCAAAAATCTATTAGGATCGAACGCTTCGGGATTTTCCCAATATTTCTCGCGGCGGTGCACGGCGTAATGGCACATCATGATGCCGGCGCCGGCCGGAACGGAAATTTTAGCGCCGTCATCAAGTGGGATTTCGCAATCTTTCGCGGCCTCTCTGCTCATTGCCCACACGGGCGGATAAAGCCGCAAGACTTCGTCGAAAATTTGCCGGGTATATTTGAGTTTCTTCAGATCATTAGCAGATGGGGGTTTATCTCCCAGAATATTAGAGACCTCGTCCGCCATAAGCTTATGATGCACAGGTTGATGCGCAAGCACGTAAAAAGTCCAGCATAGAGCGTGCGAGGTCGTGTCGTGCCCTGAAAGCAAAAACGCCAGCACCTCATCGTGAAGAATACTCTGCTCTTCGCCGGGTGAGGCGTAGTGCGCGATCAACCGCGATAACAAATCTTCCGGGTAGGCCCGGTTTGCGCGCCTCGCGTCGATTAAACCTTGTACGATTTCTCCAAGAAATTTTTTCGCTCTCGCATATTTTGGCAATCTATGAGCAATAAAAGGTGGCAGAGTGAGGCCAGACCAAACGCGGTTTTCTGCATCCGTCAACATAACGTCCATCGTAGACCGCATGTTATCGGCAACGTCACTGGTAGCTTCATGAAAAAGGGTGCGGAGCAACGCATCCAGAGTAAAGGATGTCATCTCAAGCGTTAGGTCGATGGTTTTGTTTTGCTCAGCCTTACGATCCCAACGCGCAAACATGGCGTTCATGGCGGCAACCATTTGCCGGACCATTTCGTCGAAATTGCCGTTAGCGAATACCGGAGCAGCATTTTCACGTTGCCGACGCCACATATCACCTTCGGTGAGGAAAATACTTTTGCCAAAAATCGGTTTTAAAAACTGCTGGAACCGTCCTTTACGAAATCCTGTCGGATTGGTCTGCAAAATGTATTTAATAGCCGCGGCATCATTGACCATAAGAAATGGGCCGCCCGCGGTCTTTAACCAAGCATAGGCTCCCTTTTGATTCATCAAGTGTATAAAAAACCTAAGTGGATCCTTTTTAAGAGCCAGCATAAGACGTAGGCCCCGGTGATGCTTAGATACGGTCGGAATATGAATTTTAGCCATGGCGCTTCCCTTCACTCAATGAAACGACATTGGAGGAAGCGGTTTTAATGTTTTTTTTATCAGGAGGATTGAGGGAGCGTTTGAGCGACCGCAAATATTTTCTGACCCGCGGCCATCCGAGTTCACATATCTTGATGACTGTACCCAGCTCTCGCTTAAACCATTTGTCCTTGGCGTAATCATGCATTTCAGAAAATCCCAGCAAGAAATATTTTAGGTCGACTAAATATTTGTGCATACGAGGTTGCCCAAATTTACAAATTTCCGTAACGGCGTCCAATTCTCTAAGAAATTCCGTGCGCTCCAACGTGCTGAGATCGTGATTTTCGGTCATCGTCTGGAATGTCGCGGTATAAAGTTCGGTCTTTAGCTTCTCATGCATGTTGGCCTCTTTCCCACGCACTAAACAGCCGCCGAATGTTTTGCATCGGATGTATGCCGAGGTTTGTTGTCTTGGATTCTGGCTCCCATTTGACGACGAAAATCATCCAGATAGGGAGGAAGCATTTCTTTGGTAATAAGAGGCTCAGAGATCCCCGTCGCATGCCGCAATCTTGCCAACATGACTTCATCCGTTAGAAAAACACCCACTTGAGCCGATGTATTGCTGACTTTTAATTGCGCGCTCACTTTAATTGGCTCGCAATCAATTTTCCTAAGAACCCGCGCTATCTTGTCATCGTACATCGTGTAGATTCTCTTGATCCCGCACAACAATGACAATTCTGTCATTCCACAAAATAATTCCGCCGTTGCCGTATTGATCTGACGTACGGCCGCTTTCGAATTTCCGAGGTGACTGTCAACCGCGAATCTGCTGACTTCCCATGAATAGGGATCGAGTTTCATATCTATGGTTTCAAGAAATTCCGGCCATACATCACGAATCATAGTTGGCCCGATCGTCGGCAATAGTCGCCAATTGCCTATGACTTGGCGCTCATCGTCCAAGGCCAATAGGTAAACCGTTTCCGGAAAATCGAACTGATCGACTTCGAGGCCATGGGAATTAATACTGACTTCCCAGCCCATACGGTCTTTAAAAACCCGCTTCCTTAGGCGATGCATGTCCAGAAGGAGCGACGTTTTGCCGGCTTGACCAGGTTGGACGATTTCCAGCATTTTCGCCTCGATCAGATACGAGGCTGCCTATTCATCACACATCGAATGATTCCGGTATCCCCAGAAATGGGGATGCTTACTTTTTATTACAAATAAATGATGTTTCTTGGCCTTCCGTCCGCGCCTTTGGAAAAATAAGCCCCAATTGCAACGCAATAGCGACCGCTTGCGTTCTGTTTGATGTGCCCAATTTCTCAGAAATATTTTTTATGTAGGTCGTAACAGTCTCGGAAGAGATGGAGAGCTTGGCCGCGATCATTTCCGTCGTAGCCCCTTCAGCAACCCTCGTTAGGGTTTCGACTTCGCGGGGTGAAAGCTTCACATTGCGCGGCAAAACTTCATGAAACCCGATTTGAGTAAGTTTTTCGTGAGTATAAGCAGCAATAAGGTGGAGAACGTGACGTTTCGTTACAAAAAACCTTTCAAATTCCTCTGTAGGCAGATGAGAAGTAACCGTGAGCACAGCTCGAATAGGACCGGGACCATGAATAGGAACCATCCCTCCCGCACGAATACCAAAATCCGTTGCCTCCAGGATCACCTGCTGCTGCGCGGGAGTAAAGGCAGAGGTGGGCCCTGCTTCGTTCCATGTAAAAGGGCAGTATTTCCGCATGGCATAGTGGTCACGAATATCGACACTGATATATCTGTTTTCGTTGTAGCGCTTTATCCACTCCGATGGAAAAGTGCTGATATAATATTTTTTCTGTTTTCCGGTCGGAGGCTCAAGCACCTGATAACTGAATCTTTCAAACCCGAGATCGTTAATTTCGGCCTTCAGAAGGTTAAGAATATCCTGAGGTGTTTTAGCCGTATCTATGGCTCGAACATAATCATCGACTGTATGAAAAGAATAGTGCTCAAGGCCAACGTCATCCCCGAACGATTCTTGAATTTTGTTTCTAGGCATGGCCTGCACGCCAAAACCAGGGGCCAATTTTCGCAGAACATATACACCATATAGTTGTATGTATAAACATGTTTATGCAATCCAAGATTGCAAATTCCGAAAAACAAAAACGTCATAAGTATCAAACGAATAAAAGTGTTTTTGATCTGGAGGATGACCGCCAAGTCGACGAGATGAGAGCTGATCACACCCGCGTGTGCCTCTGTGGTGAGTAATGTAAAAAATTTTCTATCAACTCGCTTTTTGTTTTTCTTGGCAACTTATCGACTTGATCAGCTAGTGAATTGTACGTCGTTTTTTAAGGTCAATCCCAGAGCATCACAATGGCCATTTAGCAGGGGTTTTCTGGCGTTGACTTTGGGTCGCGATGTACAGAAATTAATGACAACCGCTTTTACGAGCCAACAATTCGGGGGACACATGACCACTCTCGTTCGCTCTCTTTGGTTCGCTTCTCTTGTGCTGGCTCTATCAAGTTTGGGATCCACTTCCGCGCAGGCCGCGAGCTGCGGCGGCGCGGGACAATTGCCATGCGATCAATGCGACATCAGCGGAAATTTGATGTCGCCGCCCTGTAACCCGACCAATGATCTAAATCTCGAAATCACGACGTCGGGCGGATATGACGCGGTGCGCAGCGACCCCGGAAATGCGACCGCGCCGATCGATGCCTGGGCCACTAATCCCAGTCCTCCGCCCCAGCCCATCGAGTATTGCCGCTATGTGAACAATTCCGGTGCACAATCGATCTTCGTGCCATTCAAAAGCAAGGAGGAATGGACGGCATTTCTGAACCATCTCCCTTCGCTCGTCAGCGTCCAGCACTGCTCGCGCAAGCATACTTTTACGATTTACCCAAGTCAGGATGGTTCCTGCACCAATGCGAGTCCAGCAAGTATAGATGTGACGTTTCCCTATCAGCCCTACGATCAGGTCAACCATAAAGGTGTGACCTTGACGATTTCGCCGGACCAGCAATTCACCTGCAATCCGGGACCCAATCAGTGGATCCAAACGGCGTTGGTGCAATCCACGGGGTTGGATTCCGACAGCAACGATCCGAGTTGGACAGATCCACCGACAGTGACCTATTCCGGCGGTCCTTCCGATTTATGTGCAAGGCCGCCTGATTTTGTATACCACATTCAATGGGGAGGAGGAGGTTGTTCCGGTCCTCAGCGTTATTATCCGACGCTTTGCGTGAGTGGTGCTCTGGCGTCAACGGTGACTCAACCATACAGGGGCGATGTCGTGCACGAATACGACTGGAGCTGTTCGGAAAATGGCCAAATCTCGCAATGCGTCTACTGGTGCGAAACCACTTGCGGCAATTACAGGTGCTAGCAGGTTGGTTCGCTTAACCGCATTCCTTGAGGGCCGTGCTTAATATCTATACCGCCTTTTTGTCGGCTGATTTCAGCAAAGCTGACCCATTGTTTTCAAGAAAGCCGGTGTGTTTGGCGGCGTGTCTTCCAGGTAGTTTTAGACTCGGGAGCGAAGCGGCTCTTTCGTAAAGTTGTTTTAGATAAACAGGTAATCACGGCTATTGCTTGAGGCCCTGCAGGCGGCTTGCCAGTGACGCCTGTAAAAACATATCGATATCGCCGTCGAGAACCTTTTGCGTCTGGCTGGTTTCAGCACCGGTGCGCACGTCCTTGACCATCTGATAGGGCTGCAGCACGTAAGACCTGATCTGATGCCCCCAGGCGATGTCGGTTTTCTGCGCCTCGACCGCGGCCGCCGCCGCTTCGCGCTTCTCCAGTTCTTTTTCGTACATTTTCGCGCGCAGCATCTCCATCGCCTTGGCGCGGTTCTTGTGCTGCGAGCGCTCCTGCTGGCAGGCGGCGACAATTCCTGTAGGCAAGTGCGTGATGCGCACGGCGCTTTCGGTTTTGTTGACATGCTGGCCACCCGCACCCGATGAGCGATAGGTGTCGATCTTCAGATCCTTGTCGTTAATCTCGATCAGGATCGAATCATCAACCACCGGACTAACCGCAACACTGGCGAAACTGGTGTGGCGGCGCGCGTTGGAATCGAACGGACTGATACGCACAAGACGATGCACGCCAGATTCGGTCTTGAGCCAGCCATACGCATTAGGGCCGGAGATTTGTACGGTCGCGGATTTGAGGCCCGCCTCCTCGCCCGATGATTCCTCGATCAGCTCGATCTTGTAATCGTGCTTCTCGGCCCAGCGCAGATACATCCGCAAAAGCATTTGCGCCCAGTCCTGCGCTTCAGTGCCGCCGGCCCCCGCATTCACCTCGAGATAGCAATCGTTACGATCGGCTTCGCCCGACAACAAACTTTCAAGCTCGCGCTGAGCCGCAATTTCGCGCAATTTGAAGATCGCATTTTCAGCATCGGCAACGACGGTTTTGTCGCCTTCGGCCTCGGCAAGGTTGATCATCTCCGCATTGTCGCGGACGCCACCTGCGATCTCACGATAGCCTTTGATGGCCTGATCAAGATGCGTCCGCTCACGCATGATGCCTTGCGCTTTGGATGGATTGTTCCAGAGGTTGGGGTCTTCGGCGAGCGCGTTTAGCTCGTCAAGGCGGGCAACGGCCTTGTCGTAGTCAAAGATGCCTCCTCAGCAGTTCGAGCGATTTCTCGATCTCCGCTATGGCATTCTGGATTTCTGCGCGCATGCCCATTTATACTCAAGAAAGAATGTCGACCAAGCTGCCGCGCGGCAGATTGCCTTTGGACGCGCCCGCGGATTTGATCGAGGGCTGCACCGTCGTCGGCCTTGCGCCGTTTGAAACTTGGTTGATGATCGTTTGGGTTGCGCGTTGGCCGCTGCGCAGCGCCACGACATCAAGCGCCTGCGCGCGTATTAGCGTGCTGGAAGCAACCGCGTTTTTTATGGAATCGACCATGGATATTGCCTCGTCCTCTCTACGAACGCCAAGCCTATCCTAGGAACGGAAAGAGACGATCATCCTGATTCGCCGCTGGGTATTGTGCCCTAATCGTTCTAAACAGCAAGTTAATTTTTAAATCGAGGGTTCAATATTAGCCTTTTATAGCTAATAAAAGGAAAACAAACCTACTATTAACACCGATTTTATCCTGGTCATTCAAGGCATACACAGCATCGAGGCTGCAATCACTTCAACCGCTTCTTACCATTCTTGGGTGCGGTAGGGGCTACCCTTCAAATCCTCACCGAAGGATTTTTTATATTTGTGCCCTAGGAAATTTGTTCAGGGCTTGGCTTCCACTTGTCTATGGCGAAGTCCCTTCATAACTCCTCTCTCTTCCAATGTAATAACCAAGCCTTTATCTATGCTGTCACCATTGGCTATATATTCCGGTGCAAAACTTCGCCCGCCTGTCTCATGAGCAAAGCCGCCAATGTAATAACGGAAATTCTTCCACCCCCGAGCGGAACCGAAAGTGCGCTTAACATCAAGCTTATCTTGAAATTCCCTTCCGTAAGATAAGTTATTGGACACAACCAATTTGGCCAACGTTCTCCTGCCAAAGATTGCATCTTTGGCAACTAATTTAAATTTCACCACATGATTTGAATTGGGTCGGTCAATTAGAGAGCGCTCTAAAACTATGTTTCCTTCCCATTTCTCATTGATAGCTTTGATTGTAGGTTCCAACAATTTTAGTGCGTGCAAAATAAATTCCTCATGAACTTCTTTTTTTGTCGCTCCATCTGTTGGAACGCCTTTCCCTAAATTACCCTCAATCAATCTTAGGGGGCGAGTTACGGCAGTCATGATTGGCCTCTCTCTTTAAATTAAAAATGCATTTTAATTAGTGGCAAGCGAAAGCATAATCAGGCGCTCATTTTTAATTTACGCACACCTGAGCTCAATACTACTACCCCCCTTGCCGAACGCAATGGTCAGAATTGTTTTCACACCAAAATTAACCAAAAGATAGGGCGCAAAAACAATTGAAATATAACATTAGGAAACAATTCTTGCTCACGACACCCCTTCGCACATCTAAAATTGCGAGTTTTGTATCTTAGGAATTTGCGCGCACGCGGAAGCTATTTATTTGCAAATTTTCCGGCTAGAGTTAGTCATCGCGTTTTATTTTTAGATTGAGTTTATGTAATTGAGTTTATGTATTAGATCTTTTTAAGGAGGTTATACATGGACGGCAATGAACCAAGACCACCGCAGGGCGGCCTTCCTTGGGGATTCATCGGATTTTCTACCGGCGCGGCAATTATGGGGGGAGGCACTTGGGCCCTTGCTGCAGCGGCCCTTTGTACGCCCGTTGTTGCATTGGCCGCCCTGTCCTTAGCCTGCTTTGTGGTTGGCCGTATCATGGCGGAAAGCGGACCTCCCGTCAGAAGGGTGGATATGGACGACCCAGCCTTCCAAGTAAAATTTTCGGCTGAAAGATTCGGAACTGGTCTTACGGCGGCCGGAACAATAGGTTTGATCGGCGCCGGTGGCTGGGGAATAAAAATAGGAGCAGTCAACGCTTATCATTACGCCACCAACCATCTTTAAATAAGCCGCCTGGGCTCGAGATATCCCGGGGGACAAAGTGGGGATCGCGAGTTCGAGCCTTCGCTCTTGATGCCTGCGCATCAAGTCTCGTCGCTTGCTTCAATTTTTTCGAAGGGTTGGCCGTTTGCAGAAAGCCAAAAATCCCGAAACATTATAGTTATAATGTTTCGGGCTTCTCGTCAGCTTGGCTTCGGGCCTAGAGCGTTAGGGGTTCTTGATCCGGGAAATCTTGGTGCCCTCGAGACTGAGGCTAGCCATCAATCCCTGCTGATCGAAAATGAAGGCATAGGCGTCATCCTGCAAGGACGACGAGGAAAGGTTCTTGGCGACGCCTTCATTCACGACCACGATCGTCGGGCCTGTACCAATTTCCCAACCGTGACTCTCGTGGATGTACTTCAGCGCTTTGTCGCTCATCAGAAATACGACGTATCCATAGGATTGAGCGCCAGCTTGAAAGCCCCAGGATGCGGTCACGGTGTTGTAGTACCCATCGAGAACCGAGCCCTGTTTCAGGACGCCTTCACCATAAGCCCCGCCGAAGATAAGGCCAGCTTTTACGATCGTCGGGAAAACCAAGACCGCCTTCGCCTGTTGGGCAAGCTTTGCAGCAAATGGGTTGGTTGTGACGAGCATATGCAGTGCCGCGTCGGAATCCCTGTTCAGGTCTTCGGGGGTCGCCGCGCGCACGTCATTGAATGCGCCCAAGGATAGAATGGCAAAAGCTCCAATAAGAAGCGCCGTAAAGATGGATCGTATGTTCTGCATCGCTCTCTCCATTTGTTTGGTTTTCTTGGTTTTCTTGCGGGCTGCCCTTGACGGAATTTAGACATCCATTCTGACGGACATCTCCATAAGTTAAATGCGACCTAACAGCACAAGGATGAGCACGATCACGAGTATCGTGCCCAAACCAGCTGAGGGATAGTAACCCCAGTTCTTGCTATGCGGCCAGGTTGGCAGGCCGCCAACCAACAGAACGACAAGGATGATAAGAAGGATTGCGCCTAAGGACATGCTCTTCCTTTATTAAATGGGGGTTTTCGAGCAACGTTATTGTCTACACCCCATGACATGCGACTTATTTGACATTTATCAAAAAATTTCCACATTCGTTTCTTATATTAGCGGAGTCATTTTAGAGAACATTTGCGATCCACGAAAGCTGGGGTTCTGTGTCTCGATTTCTGCGCAGCAACTACTGGATACTCGCGCTCGTAGTTCTGCTGCCGGGGTGCGCCACGCGCCTGCCCGCTTCCTATTACCCGCGGGTCGCTACCTATGCTTTGGAAGATACCTCGGACACTCGCCTGGGCCGGGCCTACGAGCAGGCCGCCAAGCGGCATCCCGGTGAATCCGGTTTTCACATTCTGCCCACAGGCCCCGAAGCGTTGATGATGCGTATTGCCCTGATAGAGGCAAGCCAGCGCAGCATCGACATGCAGTATTTCAGCACCAGCGACGACACCACCGGCAAGCTATTGCTGGAGGCGATCTCCCGCGCGGCCGACAGGGGTGTTCGCGTACGGATGTTGCTGGACGACTGGAATCTCGACGATTTCGAGGCCGGGGCCATTTCTCTGAGCGTCCATCCCAATATAGAGATCAGGGTGTTTAATCCCTATTCGACGCGGGACGAGTCTTTTTTCGCGCACATCGGCAATGTATTTTCCGACCTCGACCACTTCACGCTGCGCATGCATAACAAGGCGATTATTTTCGACAACCAGATCTCCATTGTCGGCGGACGGAATCTCGGCGACGAATATTTCGACGCTAGCAAAGATACCAACTTTCAGGACATCGATGTTTTCGCCAGCGGGCCTATTACGCGCCGGATTTCAAAGAATTTCGACACATATTGGAACAGCGAGCAATCGTTTCCCATAGCTACGCTTAATCTGCCGCCGCCCGATGCCAAGACGATCGCCAAGCTCGATGGCGAGATGCAGCAGCACTGGCAGGGGATGATCAAATCTGCGGCGGGAAAACGGCTAAAGGGGATGCCACTTCCGCACGAAGTAAAGGGAGGAGATGTGCCGCTTATATGGGCTCCTGCCGAGCTTGCGGCGGATAGCCCCGGCAAGATCGACCAGCCAAGCGACGCAACACTCAGCGCCCCCGGCACTCTTATCGATCAGATGGCGGTCAAGGCACATTATGAATTCATCATCTTTACGCCTTATTTCGTACCACTCGACAGCGGCGTGGACTGGCTGCATGCGCTGGTCGAGCGCGGCGTTGCCGTGCGCATCATCACGAATTCGCTATCCTCGACCGATATGGTGCCGGCGCAGGCCGGGTATAGTCATTATCGCGAAGCAATGGTGAAAGACGGCGTCGAACTTTATGAAATCAAATCTTCGCAGCCGAAGCCTTCCGTCAAAACCATGTTCAAGCCCTCTTCCCAGAATGGGCTGCATGCGAAAATCTACATGGTCGACCGGCGCGACCTGGTTATAGGCTCGTTCAACCTTGATCCGAGATCGATCCAGCTAAACACCGAACAGGTGCTGATCATTCATAGCCCAGCATTATGCGCGCAGATTGCGAAGCTATTCGCGGATGTTATTGCGCCTGCATCAAGCTATCGCGTCATACTCGCAAGCGCGGTGCCGGCGCCCGATCGGCCGATGATCCAAAATGGCGGACTGGCGTGGGTGACGGAGGAGGACGGCAAAACCGTTTATTACGATTTTAATCCGCATGCCGGATTCTGGCGCGACCTCACGGACGGCCTTTTCTCCCTTCTTCCTCTCGACGGACAACTCTAGGACAGAGAAATAACATGCGCAGTTTTCGTCACCCATTCAGGAATACGTTGTTGCTCCGCACGCTGTTCATAGCTGGTATCATTATTTTATCTTTCGCGTTCGGCGCAAACGCGCTTGCCGGACAGACGTCGGAACACGATAAAATCGCCTACTTGCTCAATGCAATCGGTTCATCGGATCTTGTTTTTATTCGCAATGAGACCGAATATACCGGCGCAGAGGCCAAGGCACATCTCCAGGAAAAAATGGACTACGCGGGAAGTCTTATTCACACGGCAGAAGATTTCATCGATTACATCGCCAGCGAATCCTTAACGACCGGTACTCCCTATTACGTACGGCTCGCCGACGGTACGCAGGTCGAGTCCGGAATATGGCTGCGGAGTAAGTTGGCCAAAATGAAATAGGAAAACCGCGACTAAACGGTCAGGCAGCAATTATTCTCTATTTTTAAGCTACACGGGCTTGGGTCAGCGCGCCTTGCAGATGAGTCAGCAGTACATGGCTGTTGTCGTTCATAAAGTCCCTTGGCATCTCTGCGATCACCCGGCTTAACACATCCGCATCCAGGTGCTGGCGCAAGGCGCCAAGGATCTTGGGCGACGCTGCGATCACTAGATGATCGAATGTTTTGTTGGCGCAGGCCAGTTTCAGCTCTGCCGCGATCGCCGTTACCAGATTTTGTTTGACCTCGTCCCGGATATCCAGATGCGGCTCACAGGTATTGTGCGCCGATTGGCCGCCGATGAACGAGCCGCGCCGGTCGTGTCCGGCCTGAAAATCATCAAGCGACTCTGCCGCCAGCGCCATGCCTGGCACCGGCGTCAGTTCGTGATGTTCTTTTTCGTCATCGTGGGAGTGCCTTGCCGAGCTGTGCATGGGCACTACTTCTTTGGTCTTGTGATATCTGTAAACCTGCGCCCGTTCTCCATTGGCGACGAGAATCCAGACGATCGACGCCTGCCCTATCTGGGCGGAATTGAGATGCATGAAGGCTCCGTTGGTCTTCAGCCGGCCAATG
>Ga0265338_10004771_pt1 | contig 18122 bp, 14 predicted proteins | sample 42126metaG_FD_193579 | JGI IMG/M metagenome (GOLD analysis project Ga0265338, IMG submission 193579) | Rhizosphere microbial communities from Carex aquatilis grown in University of Washington, Seatle, WA, United States - 4-21-26 metaG | ecosystem: Host-associated > Plants > Roots > Rhizosphere... | reverse complement strand
CACCGTGAAAGGGTGGTGTCCTGGACCGGGCTAGACGATGGGGACCAACCGCGGAGTCGGGCAACCTACGACCGGGGTCAACCCGGGCAAGGCTTTTTTCAGCTTTGGCCGGATATTGCTCCCGCCGCCCCGGGGCCGGCGGGCGCTTCGGCGAGGTCGATGCCCCGTCGGACCGCTGTCCGCCCGGCCCGCCCCCGCCCCTGCCGGCGAAAGCGCCGGGCGCTGGTGCCGCCGCCTCGGCGGGAACCCGCGCCGCTTGCGAAACCGGCGCAAACAAACACGTTTCGCCGCGATGAAAGTTACCCTCTGTATGGTTGGTTTCTTTGCGGCGAGCCTGGCGCTCCCCGCCGCCGATCCGAGTCTTGGGACCTGGGTCCTGCGATCCGACTCCGCCGCTGCGGGCGACACCGAACAAGCCACCCTGACGGTGGCTTCCTGGGGTCGCGGTGGGCGGCAGTTGAAATACAGCATTGTTCTGCCGGAAATTGGGGTGAGCACCCTCGTCATCCAGACGGCGATGGACGGCAAGGATGCGCCCGTGATCATCAATGGCCGGAACATCGGCGAGACCATGGCCATCAAACGTCAGGATAGCCACCATGCCACGTCGGTCGTCAAATGGAACGGCACCCCGACCGGGACGTCGACGGAGGCGATATCTGATGATGGCAAGACGATGACCGTGATCACGGACATGACGACGGACTCGCCGACCGCTCGACAGGGTAAGCAGACCCAGGTTTGGGAAAAGCAATAACGAGATCGCCCCGTGCGCCCGGCGCGCCGAGTCGCGATCTTTGGCGCCGAGCAGCCCTGATGTGACGAGGGCCGGGGGTTTGTGCAACCGACCAGCACCGGCTTGCGCAGCCGGCGCCCTCGCGGTAGGGTTGTGCCCCATGGCCGCGGGCACGCCCGGGCGATACGGTAATCATCGACAACTATGAAAACCTCAATCAGATCCTCCACCCGCGCGGTTTTGTGCGGCAGCGCCCTGCTCGCCTTGGGCTGTGTGTTTGTTTCAAGCCCGGCCTTGAGAGCCGAAACCGAATCGGCCCAGGCGGCGACTCTGCCGCTGTCCGCCAGCTTCGAGAAGGTGACCGGCTCCGAGACTGCGCCGTACGTCCTGACCTTGAAGAACGACTCGGAGAAATCGGTCAAAGCCACTGCGAAAGTGCTGCTGGCCGTCGCCTTCCACGCCGAGTCCAAGGCGCGGGCCGTTCCCGAGCAGGTGATCGAGCCGGGCAAGACCTGGACAATCGCGGATTTGGCCTTGGGCGACCGCGTGATTGTTTCGTCCGAGGGCTTTTCTCCGCTCGAACTGACGGTCAAGTAAATCCGCGGACATCCGGCGGAGAAGGTCCGGTGTATGGCCTCCTCCGCGTCCTCCCATTGAGGCCAGGCTGCCGGGCGTTCGACCGCCGCGTGCAGCCTGGCGGCTTCAGGGGCGCCGGCAGGGCCGGAGCCGCGGCGTTGATACGGGCCTCGTCATAGGCCGATGCGGCAGCACTCGCCCATGGCGGTTGGCGCAGCCTGTCCTGGGTCGATTCTTCCTTGCCGAACCCGGGGATTGCGGGATTGGTGGGGCGTGCGGTTTCGCAACAGGCCTTGGGCCGCCCCTCGAGATCAAGGAAGCGATGGCGGGTGCTCTGATCGAGTACGCGAACCGTCTCCCGACCGAATACCCGATTTCCGTCCTGCGATGTCGACCGCCGGGAATGCGCCCGGGGCCCGCAGCGGAGCGGCCGCCCGGCAGCTCCTCCGCCGCGGGATCGTGGTGGCGGCGATGATCTCGGCGCCGCTGGCGTGGGCGGCCAGTGCGGCAGGCGGCATCTCCGGCGCGCCACTGGCGCCGCTCTCCGCTGCGCGCGGCCAGACTCTGTTCGTCCGGCTGGCTCCCGAGGCGACCGGCATTCGCACGGAGAATCGTTACGACGATCCCCGGATGAAAGGAGAGCTTTTTTGGGAATTCCAGACCGGGTCAATCGGCACCGGAGTGGCCATCGGGGACTACGACGGGGATGGACGTCCCGATATCTTTGTCGTCAGCAAGACCGAGACGTGCCGGCTTTTCCGCAACTTGGGCGGTTGGAAGTTCGAGGACGTCACGGAAAAGGCCGGGGTGGGGGACCCGGGAGCAGCCGCGAAGATCTGGAAGCAAGGGGCGACCTTCGCCGACGTGAACAACGACGGGCGGCTGGACCTCTATGTCTGTCGATTCAACGCCCCGAATCTCCTCTACATCAACCAGGGCGATGGAACGTTCAAGGAGATGGCGCAGGCGTACGGACTCGATCTCCGCGATTCGAGCGTGATGGCGGCGTTCTGCGACTACGACCGCGACGGCTGGCTCGATGTCTATGTCACGACGAACCTCCTGGATATCGCCAGGCATCCGGGCGGGCAGCGCGGGCATCTGCTGCACAACAACCGCGATGGCACGTTCACGGACGTGACGGATCGGGCGGGCATCCGCGGCGAAGGCCAGAGCCATTCGGCGACCTGGTGGGATTTCGATGGTGATGGCTGGCCCGATCTCTACGTCGGCCACGATTACGGCGTGCCCGACAAGCTCTACCACAACAACCGGGACGGAACTTTCACCGATGTCCTGGACCGGGTCCTGCCGCACACCACCTTCTCGTCGATGGGAGCGGATCTGGGGGATGTGAACAACGATGGGCGGATCGATTTACTGGTGGCCGACATGGCCGCGACGACCCACGCGACCGACCAGCACTTCCTGGCCGACGCCCGCGGCCGGACCCCGGAACCCGCGGATGCCGAAACGGCCGCGCCGAAATATCACCGCAATGCGCTCCTGGTGAACACCGGCCGGGGAAGCTGCCTGGAGGCCGCTAACCTTGCCGGCATCGCCGCGACCGATTGGACCTGGTCCGTGCGGTTCGAGGATCTGGACGACGATGGGCGCCTCGATCTTTTCGTGACCAACGGGTTCCCGTGGAATCCGGGCGTCGACCTGATCCGGCGCCTGATGAATGCCGAATCCCCAGCCGAGCGGATCAGGATCATGTACCAGAGTCCGCTCCAGCAGGAGGCCAATCTCGCCTTCCGCAATCTGGGCGGACTTCAGTTTGAGCCGGTGAGCGCCGCGTGGGGCCTCGACCAGAAAGGGATCAGTTTCGGCGCGGCCTTCGGCGACCTGGATGGAGACGGGGATCTCGACCTCGTGTATGGCAACTTCCGCGACGGCGTCACGGTCCTGCGCAACGACAGCGACCGCGGGCACCGGGTGATCCTCGATCTCCGCGGGACCGTCTCCAACCGCTTTGGCGTGGGCGCGGTCGTGACGCTCGAGAGCGCCCGCGGCGTGCAGGCGCGGACGCTCACGCTCGCGCGCGGCTACCTGTCGAGCAGCGAACCCCTGGTGCATTTCGGGCTGGGCGAGGACTCGACCATCAAACGCCTGACCGTTGCCTGGCCCAGCGGCGAGGTGCAGACCTTTGAGAACCTTCCCGTTGACCGCCGGTTCACGATCACCGAGCCGGCGGCGGGCGCACCCGCCCACGCGCCGGCGCCGGCGGGACAGTTCGAGGAGGTGGCCAAAGCCACCGGCCTCGATCTGGCGTCGCCGGAGGCGACCGTCGACGAGCTGGCCGGGCAGCGGCTGCTGCCGGTCCGGCTCAACCGGCGCGGTCCCGCCCTCGCAGTGTCGGAGCAGAGCCGCGATGGCCGGCGGCTGCTGGCGGTGGGCGGCACCGCGCGCAGTCCGGCGCGCATCCTGGCGGGCGCAGCCGCGGGCGCCTTTGGGCCCATCGATCCGCAGCCGGTGGCGCAGGCGGGACCGGTCGATGACGGTCCGGTCCTCTGGTTCGATGCCAACGGGGATGGCCTCGACGATCTGCTCATCACCAAAGGCGGCAACAGCCTCCCCGCGGGTTCCGCCGCGTATCAACCACACCTGTATCTCGCCGACGGCCGCGGCGGTTTTCGGCCCGCCCCGGATGACGCGCTGCCGGCGCTGCCGGTCAGCGCCGGCGCGGCGGCGGTCGCCGATTTCGACCACGATGGACGACTGGATGTCTTCATCGGGGGGCGCGTCGAGCCCGGACGATACCCGTCTGCTCCCCGGAGCGCCCTGTGGCGCAATGGCGGCGGCCGGTTCGAGGATGTGACCGCTCGCATCGCCCCCATGCTTGCCCGCGTCGGCATGGTGACGGCGGCGCTCTGGAGCGACGTCGACGGCGATGGCTGGGCCGACCTGTTGCTTGCGCTCGAATGGGGCCAGGTGAAGTATTTTCACAATCAACAGGGCCATGGGTTCGAGGACTGGACCGATCAGGCGGGCTTTGCGCTCGCCGGCACCGGCTGGTGGACCTCGATCGCCGCAGCGGACTTCAATGGCGACGGCCGCCCCGACTTCGCCGTCGGCAACGTCGGGTTGAATACGCAGTATCACGCCAGCCCCGCCGCCCCGGCGCTGCTTTTCTCCGGCGATTTCGGCGGCGACGGGTCGACCCAGTTGATCGAAGGCTATTTCGAAGGGGGCCGGCTTTACCCCTGGCGCACCCGCCGCGATTTGGGCGCCGTGTTCCCCGCCCTGCTGAAGCGTTTTCCCCGGAATGCGGACTATGCCCGGGCGACGCTGGGGGAGATCTTCGGCGAGGAGCGGCTGGAACGCGCCAGTCGTTTCGCCGCCACGGAACTGCGCAGCGGGGTCTTCCTGAGCCAGCCCGGCGGTGCCTATCGTTTCGAGCCGCTGCCCCAGCTGGCGCAGATTGCCCCGTTGCAGGGTTTGGTGGCCGGCGATTTCGACGGCGACGGCCACGCGGATATCTATGCGGTGCAAAACTCCTATGCGCCCATTCCCGCCGTCGGGCGGTTTGACGGCGGCTTGAGTCAGCTGCTCCGCGGCGACGGAGCGGGACATTTCACGGCCGTGCCTCCGGCCGAGAGCAATCTGATCGTCCCGCGCGATGCGAAGGCGCTGGTCGTCCTCGACCTGGATGACAATGGCTGGCCGGATTTCGTCGTGTCACGGAACAACGACTCGGCCCTGGCCTTTCGCAATCGCGGCGTCACCGGCCGCCATCCGCTGCGCGTCAGGCTGCGCGGCCCGGCCGGGAATCCCGCGGCGGTCGGCGCGCGGGTGACGCTCGAACTCGCGGACGGATCAACCCAGACCGGCGAGATTGAGGCGGGTTCCGGTTATTACAGCCAGTCGGCGGCCGCCTGTTTCTTCGGCTATCCGGAGGGCAATCCGCCGAAAAGGATCCGCGTGCGCTGGCCATCGGGAGCGACGACCGACCAGGACTGCGGGCGGGGGATCGGCACGCTCACCCTCGCGGCTCCCGGAAGCCCGCGCTAGACGACCGCGCGTCTACCGGGACCGGGCCCTCCCCCGGGGCCTGGCCGGGTGGGCGCCACGCGGCGAAGGCGACGCTGCCTTGGACCGTCTAAGGAAAAGGCTTGCCTTCTGCCTTAGACAGCCTAGGTGAAGGCCATGGCCCGCAAATGCGACCTCCTCCAGGGCACCCTCGACATGCTGGTGCTCCGCGTGCTCAGCCGCGGCGAGTTGCATGGCTGGGGCATCACCCAGAAGCTCGAGCAGCTCTCCCGGAGCGCGCTCCAGGTGGATGAAGGCTCGCTCTATCCCGCGCTTTACCGGATGGAGGAAAAGGGCTGGATCGAGGCGGAGTGGAAGGTGACCGCGAACAACCGGCGCGCGAAGTACTACGCGCTCACGCGCGCGGGGCGCAAACAGCTCGAAACCGAACAGGAAGGGTGGGACCGCATGACGGCCATCATCGCGCAGGTGATGGACTCCGCCTGAGCGGGTGGGGGGCAACCGGGATCCGCCATGAAGCTCTTCCGCCACCTTCGTCACCTCTGGCATCGCCGGGAGCTGGAGGCCGACATGGCCGAGGAGATGCGCTATCACCTCGAGCAGCGCGCGGCGGACTATGCCGCGGACGGACTGCCCGGCGAGGAGGCGCGCCTGGCCGCCCAGCGGAAGTTTGGCAATGCGGGGAGCATCCAGGAGCAGGCGCGCGAGGCGCGCGGGTGGGGCTGGCTGGAACGGGCCCTCAAGGACCTGCGCTTCGCCCTGCGCCAGCTGGCGCGGTCCCCCGGCTTCGCCCTCCTCGCCATCGTCACGCTTGCGCTCGGCATCGGGGCCAACACCGCGATGTTCAGCGTGTTCAATGCCGTGCTGCTCAGACCGCTGCCCTATCCCGACAGCGCCGGACTGGACGCCATCTATCGCAGCACGGCCCAGAATCCCGAGGGCAGCTTCTCGCCCGCCGACTTCCGCGATCTGCAGCGGGAGAGGGGCGGTTACGGCGAGGTCGCCGCGTTTGCGTATGCGAATACCAGCCTGTCCGAGCCCGGCCAGCCCGCCGAGATGCCCCGTTCCGTCCGCATCACCCCGAACTACTTCTCGATGCTCCGGACCCAGCCGCAGCCCGGCCGCGATTTTCGCGCGGACGAGGGCGTCAAGGGCAATGACCGGGTCCTCATCATCAGCGAGCGCTACTGGCAGAACCGCTTCGGCGGCCGCGCCGACATCATCGGCCACACCGTGCGCATCAATGGCGAGTCCAGCGAGATCGTCGGCGTGCTGCCCGCCGCGTACGGCGACTGGCGTCACCTCGGCTGGGTCGACGTCTACCAACCGCTCGCCCTCGACCCGGAGAAGGCGGCCGACCGCCGCGACCTGATGCTCCGGCTGGTGGGCCGGCCCGGCGCGCTGCTTTCCCGCGCGCAGGCCGGCAGTTTCATGGCCGGCTTCGGGGCGCGGCTCGCGGCCGACTTTCCCGCGGCCAACGCCGGCAGCATCTGGCGCACGGTCCCGCTCAACACGGCCGCCCTGGGCCGCGGCACCACCAGCTCGTTCGCGATGCTCATCGGGCTCTCCGGCTTCGTGCTGCTCATCGCCTGCTCCAACCTGGCCAACCTGCTGCTCGCCCGCACGATGACCCGCGCGCGGGAGTTCGCCCTGCGCGCCGCCCTCGGTGCGTCGCGCCTGCAGCTGCTCCGGCCGCTGGTCGCCGAGGCGCTCGTGCTGGCCCTCGCCGGCGGCGCCGGCGCGATCGTCGTTGCGCGCTGGGTCGCCGCCTGGCTCCGCGTCCGCTCGACCGACGACAGCGGGCTCATGGTCGTCGTCCCCCTCGACGGGCGCGTGCTCGGCTGGGCGCTGGCCGCCTCCCTGTTCACGGCGCTCGCCTTCGGGCTGGCACCGGCGCTCTTCGCGATGCGGCTCAACTTGAACGACACGTTGAAGAGCGGCGCGCGCGGCGCCACGGGCGGCCGCGGTCATCAGCGCTTCCGCCAGTTTCTCATCGTCGGCCAGTTCGCCCTGGCCATGGTGCTCCTCGCCGGCGCCGCGCTTTTCATCCGCGGCCTCGACGAGCTGAACCGCCGGCATGCCGGCTGGGAGTCCGACCGCCTCGTCACCGGGACCGTCATCCTCCCCGCCGCCGCCTACCCCGACGCGGACCGGATCACCGCCTTCCACCGCCTCACCGTGCAGCGGCTCGAATCCCTGCCCGGCGTCGCCTCCGCCAGCATCTCCTCCTTCACGCCCTTCCTGGGATGGTATGACACCCGCCGGTTCATCGTCGAGGGCCGCGAGCTCCCCGAGCGCGGGCACGAACCCGCCGCGCTCGTCAACGGCGTCAGCTCCCGCTATTTCGAGACGGTCGGCACGCGCCTGCTCGCCGGGCGCGGCTTCAACGAGCGCGACACCCTGGCGGCCCCGAAGGTCTTCATCATCAGCCAGGCGATGGCCACGGCGCTGTTCGGCAGCGAGAACCCCATCGGCCGGCACCTCGCGCAGGCCGGCGGCGGCCCGCTGCAGTGGGGGGAGATCGTCGGCGTCGCGGCGAACGTGAAATCGGTCCTGCCCGACCCCGGTCCGGTGGTTTTTCAGCTTTACCAGCCGATGGAGCAGGAGCCCCGGGGGCGCAACGAGGTCGCCGTGCGCACCGCCGGCCTGGCGTCCGCCGCGCTCATCGACAGCATCCGCCACAGCATGACGGGCCTCGACCCGGACCTCGCCCTGCGCAAGCTCCAGCCGGCTGACGCCAGCGTGGCCCGCGCGAATTACCAGCTGGCCGTGCTCCGCGATCTGCTTTCGGCCTTCGCGGTGCTCGGGCTTGGCCTGGCCTCCCTCGGCATCTATGGCATCATTGCCCGCACGATGGCCCAGCGCACCGGCGAGTTCGCGATCCGCCTCGCGCTGGGCGCCAGCACCGGGGAAATCAACCGCATGGTCCTGACCTCCTGGGTGAAGCTCGCCGTCGCCGGCGCCCTCATTGGTCTGGCCGGCGCCCTCGGCGTCTCCGGGATCCTGTCGGCCAGCTTTCCCGGCATGCGCCTCAGCAGTCCGCCCGTGCTGATCGGGACCACCCTCCTGCTCGTCGTTGTCGCCTTGATCGCGTGCTGGCTCCCGGCCCGTCGCTCGGGCCGGGTGAATGTGATCGTGGCGCTGCGGGCCGAGTGAACGGGAGCAGCCCCAGGCGCGGGCGGCGCCGGGATGGACATCGCCGCGGGAAGTTGATACCGCTGGCCGGTTTCCACCCCGCCCCGCCCGTGCCCGCCATTACCTCCATGCGCGCCTGTCGATCTCCATCGTTTCTGGCTCTCGCAGCCGTCCTCTGCGTGCTCCTCGCGCCACCGGCCGAGGCCGCCGGCAAGGTCTACATGCGCCTCAGCGGCCCGGGCGAGAACAGTCACCGGGGATCGACCGCGTCCACGGGCGCGGCGCCGCGGATCCCCCTCCTGAAGTGCAGTGAACCGGCCCCGGCCCCGCGGGAATCCACCGGGCTCTATCAGATCACGCTCACCAAGGAGCCGGGAATCGGCTCGGCGCAGCTCCAGACCGCCTGGGCCGCGCACCAAGCGTTGTCGGAAATCACGCTTGAGTTCTTCCAACCGACCCGCGGCGGCGGCGAGCAGCTCACCTACACGATCACGCTGATCAACGCGCAGATTGTCGGCATCCGGCAGATCGCGGCCGGCACCTTCCGGGATCCGCGCCGGCAGGTCGAGGAGATCGTCGTCGCCTTTCAGAAAGCGGAGCGGAAGAACGCCTCCGCCGGCGCCCACGGAGGCGCGGATCGGGGCGGCGAGTAGCCGTCAGGGGACAGGGGTCAGAAGTCAGCGGCCAGAGGACAGTGGTCACAGGACAGCTGGCCGCGCCACGGCATTGGCGACGGCGGAAACTCAAAACCCTGAACTCAAGACTCCAAACCAACGGCGGCCGCCGCCGGCCGGGCGGGCTGCGCCCTAGTCGCAGCGTTCCAGCGGTGGTCGGCTCACGCCGAAAGGACGGATTTCGACGGAAAACAGATGCATCCGGCCGCACGACGGGCAGATCACTTGTTCGCCGTGCCAGAGCGGGTGTCCCAGGCGCCAGCAGATCCAGTACCACAGGCTTTCGCGCCAGAGCTGCAACGGCGCCCGCATCGGCGCGCGGCACCGCAGGCACAGGCGGACGGCGTTGGACCGGGCGGCAAGGTTGTGGACCGAGCCGGACCCGTAGCGCCGCGGGTCATTGACGGGACTGCTCCCATAAGGATTTCTGGTCGCTGGAGAGTCCATGGCTCAGGAAGAACGGCGTGCCGGTATCGGGCGGGAGGTCGTGGTGAGGGGTGATGCCGAACCCTGGTAGCCGCCGAGTGCGACCCGGGATAGCTCAGAGGTAAATGGTCCCCACGGTGTATCTGGTCGATGCATGAACCGAAAGCTAGGTGAGGTGCCATTAAACGCAAACGCGATGCATCAATTGTTTGTCACTATAATACTCAGTTTATCAAGGTTTTATTTTGTTTAGCTCACAAGCTGACGGCTCAAATGGCGCCAACTTGGATGGGCCTGGACCAAACCTGCGGTCGGCTGGGCTCGGTGGGCCGAATGCCGTCAGCCGGGCGGTTGCGGCGGGAGCGGTGAGCGAAAAACGGTGAGTCGACAGCGTCGACAACAAGCACGCCGGCTGGAGCCTGGCGCCACATGCTGATGCCCGCGATCGGTCGCCCCAATCCGCAATCCGACCTTGGCTCCCAGCTTGAAGCTTATGGCTTAAAGCTTACTGCTTACGGCAGACCCAACCCATGAGCCTTCCCACCCGAGAAACCGCCCGGCAGAAACTCCAGGAATACGTTCATGACGACTATCAGCGCCACCACGCCTTGATGGTCGCCACGGCCATGGAAGGGTACGCGAACCTGCTGCACGAGGATCCCGAACTCTGGTTTGTCACCGGGCTCCTCCACGACCTGGACTTCGAGCGGCATCCGGACACCCATCCCCGCGAGTCGCTCGCCTGGTTCAAGGAATGGGGCTATCCCGACGACCTGATCCACGCCGTCGAGGCCCATGCCTACAGCTACCACGGATTCACCACGCTGCCCCGGACCAAGCTGGCCGCGGCGCTGCTGGCCTGCGACGAGATCAGCGGGATATTCTACGCGTACCGGAAGCTGAATCCGATCCCGTACGGCCAGATGAAGGCCAGCTCAATCCGGAAGAAGATCAAGGAGCCCAGCTTTGCCGCCAAGGTTGACCGCAAGATGATCGCCCTCGGCTGCGAGCACCTGGGCGTCCCGCTCGACGAGCACATCGGCAATCTGATCAAGTTCCTCGCGCCGGTGGACGCCGCCGCGTCGTAGCGCCGGCGATCCGTGCCGCCCCCGTCCGCACTCCCATGACCCCTAAACGCTGCGTCGTCCTTCTCCTCGCCCTGGTTTTGCTGGCCCCGGTGGCGCGGGCCGCGGCGGACAAGTCGGACGCGGCGTTTCCCGTCACCATCCGCGTCGATGCCGGCCAGTCCCTCGGCGCCTGGAAACCCATCTGGCGCTTCTTCGGCGCCGACGAGCCCAACTACGCCACGATGACGGAGGGCCGGCGGCTGCTGGGGGAACTCGGCGCCCTGCGGCCGAAACAGGTCTATTTCCGCGCGCACAATCTGCTGAGCACCGGGGACGGCACGCCCGCGCCCAAATGGGGCAGCACGAATGTCTACACGGAGGACGCCCGGGGCCATCCCGTCTATGACTGGACCATCCTCGACCGCATTTTTGACGCCGGGCTCGCCCAGGGCGTGCGGCCGTACGTGGAACTGGGTTTCATGCCGAAGGCGCTCTCGATCCACCCCGAGCCGTACCAGCACCAGTGGCGCTCCCGGCCGCCGCACGGCGAACTCTTCACCGGCTGGGCCTATCCGCCGAACGACTACGGCAAATGGGGCGAGCTCGCCTATGAACTGGCCCGGCACTGCGTGGAGCGTTACGGCCGCGCCGAAGTCGAGTCGTGGTATTGGGAGGTGTGGAACGAGCCCAACATCGGCTACTGGCAGGGCACGCCCGGGGAGTGGTACCGGCTGTACGACTACGCCGTCGACGGCATTCGCCGGGCGCTGCCCACCGCGCGCGTCGGCGGTCCCCACTCCGCGGGCAGCGGGGGGGCGTTCATGGACGGATTCCTCCGGCACGTGATCAGCGGCGCCAACGCCGCCACCGGCGGCACCGGCGCGCCCGCGGACTTCCTCGCCTTCCACGCCAAGGGCCGGGTAGAGTTCGTCGACGGTCACGTCCGGATGAGCCTCCGCCCGCAGCTGCAGACGCTCGACGAGGGCTTCCGCAAGATCGCCGCCGTCCCGGCCTTGAAGGGCCGGCCGGTCATCATCGGCGAATCCGACCCCGACGGCTGCGCCGCCTGCCAGGGCCCGGAGTTCGGCTACCGCACCGGCCCGATGTATGCCAGCTACACCGCGGCCAGCGTCGCCCGGCATCTGCTGCTCGCCGACCGCGCGGGGGTGAACCTGGAAGGCATGCTGACCTGGGCGTTCGAGTTTGAGGGCCAGTCGCTTTTCGCGGGCCAGCGCGTGCTGGCCACGAACGGAATCGATCTGCCGGTGCTCAATGTGTTCCGCCTGCTCAGCCGGATGGGCGGCCGGCGGCTCGCGACGGAGAGCACCGCGGAAATCCCCCTGGACGTGATCGTCCGGGACGGCGTGCGCGCCTCGCCCGATGTCGGCGCCCTGGCCAGCCTCGACGGCCGCCGGCTCTGCGTCCTCGCCTGGCATTATCACGATGACGACCTCCCCGGCCCCGACGCCGAGGTCGCGCTGACGCTCGATCACCTGCCGGTCGCGTCCGGCCCGGCGCGGCTGACGCGATTCCGCATCGACCAGGATCACAGCAATGCCTTCGCCGTCTGGAAACAGCTCGGCGCGCCGCCGTCCCCCAGCCGGGAACAATACGCCCGGCTCGTCGCCGCCGGCGGGCTCGCCGCGCCGGAAGGGCCCGCGCCGCTCGCGCTGGCGGACGCCGCCGCCACGCTGCATTTCAGGTTGCCCCGCCAGGGCGTCACCCTGCTCGTGATCGATCTGCCGGGAGCGCCCTGACGCCCGCCGCGCGGCTTTTCGTCACCGAGCGCACGGAGGCGGCCACGGAGGTCACGGAGTCGGCCAGTGCGGCTTTGTAGGAGCCTGCTTGCAGGCGAAATCTGGAATCTGGAGTCCATGGAGTCGGCGGGCGTTCCGCCGTCGTCAGGCCTAGGGCGGGCGTAAAACCCGCCCCACCAATGCTGACGTCGGGCGTTGTTTCGCCGCAAAGAACGCAAAGAGCGCAAGGAGAGTCTGCCCGATCGTCGCGTCACCGGGCGCCCGGAGTCTTGTAGGGCCGCACCTTGCGTGCCGTGCCGTAGCCTCCGGCGAAGGCTGGGTGCGCGCCGGTCCGGTGTCCTTTGACCGAAACGGTGGGGCGGGGTTTATCTCCGCCAAGATGCGGAATCTGGCGTTCGGCGTGCGTTCCGCCGTCGCCAGCGTGTCCGCCGTAGCTGCGGCAGAGGCGGAGTCCATGGCGGGCGTGAAGCCCGCCCCACCAATGCTGACGCCCGATATTTGTCGCCGCGTCCGAAGTTGGAGGGCGAGCCGCCGCGCCTTTGCTGAAGCTTCGGCGGCCGCACCAGGGTATAGCGGGCCTTCGAAGCCTTGGCGAAGGAGGCCGCGCGAGCCGCGTTCGGATTTCGGAATTCGGCTCGGCAGCGCCTCGCCCTCCACGATGTTCCTGGCTGCCCTTGAGCTTGCCGCTTTCAGCCTCCCTGCCGCTCGCCGGTGATTTCACGGCTCGACAGGTTTTGCGGGCGGGCTTAGGCGAGAGGGCACGCCGCCGTGCGGCGCGGCTCCGGATGTCGGGGCCGCCAATTCTACCCCCCCATGACCAACCCCGTTTCTGGCGAATACCATAACCGGACGACCGGCCTGATCATCTTCGGCATCCTTGAAATCGTGATGGGCGCCCTGAGCCTCCTGATGGCGGTGACGGTGCTGTTGGGCGGCTTGCTGGCCGGCCACGCCGGCGGCGAAATGCCGCTGCGGGCGTTGATCCCCGGTGTCGGCATCTATGTGCTCGTCGGCATTGTCGCGATCTGGCTGGGCATCGGGTCGATGCTGGCCCGCCGCTGGGCGCGTGCGCTGTGGCTCTGCGTGTCGGGAGTGGGCCGCGTCCTCGGCCTGGTTTCGATCCCGTTTGGAGCCATGGTGGCGGCCAATCTGCCGCGGCAGATGGCCGCGAGCGGTCAGCCCCAGTTGCCGCCGGCCGGCATGGTGGTGGTCCAGGTCGTCGTGATCGGAATCATGGCGTTCTTCTACGTCATCATTCCGGGGGCGCTCTTTCTTTTCTACCGCAGCCCGCAGGTGAAGCATACCTGCGAGACGCGCGATCCGCAGGAAGGCTGGACGGACCGCTGCCCGCTGCCGGTCCTGGCGCTGAGCCTGTTCACCGCGTTCAGCGGGTTCGGGATGCTGTTTCTGATTGCGTACGGCGGCGTCTTCCCGCTCTTCGGCACCTATGCGACCGGGGCCCTGGGCTGCGCGCTGGCCTTGGTGGGGGGCGGGGTGATGCTCGGCCTCGCGCGGGGATTGTACCGGCTGAGGATCGGCGCGTGGTGGGGCGTGCTCGCCTTCATGCTGATCATGACGATTTCCGGGACCGTTACGTTGTGGCACGCGGACCTCGGGGAGCTTTACGCGCGGATGGGCTTCGACAGCCGGATGACCGCCGCGGCCACGCAGTTTGGCCAGATGAGCTTGATGCGGTGGATGGCGCCGGTCTGGGTCATCCCGTGGGTCGGGTGGCTCCTATACGTGCGGCGGTATTTCCGGGTCGCGCCGGGCGCCGGCGTCCCGGCGCCCAAACCATGACCGCCGGCCGGCGCGCGTCGCATCCATGGACAACGTGAACGGAACGGACCCGCAGCTGCGCCAGGGGATCCGCGACGAGGAGCATCTGAGCCTCCTGCGCATCGCCTATTTCGTCTTCGGCGGCACGCGGGTGTTCTTCTCGTTGTTCGGCGTCATGTACATGGTCATCGGCGTGGTCTTCGCCTTCACGATCCCGACGGGGCCGATGAAGCCGGGCGAGGCGCCGCCTCCGGAGTTCGTGCGGTGGATATTCCTCATCATCGGCACTGGTATCTTCTCGGTCATGGCGACGCTCGCGACACTCGATTTCCTGGTGGCCGTGCGGCTGGGCCAGCGGCGCTCCCGCACCCTCTGTCTGGTGGCGGCCGCCCTGGGCTGCATCTTCATGCCGTGGGGCACGCTGTTGGGCGTTTGCACGTTCGTGGTGCTGTTGCGGCCTTCCGTCGCGACTTTATTCGCGCGTGGCGCCGCGGGTGCCGTCATGCCGCGCGAACCCGCCCGCGAGCCTCCGGTCGAGCCCATGATCGGCGCCCCGGCGGCCATGGAGCGGACTCCGCCGCCTCCGACCGGGTCCCAGGCCGTCCCGGTCGAGAAGGGTGATTCGACGGGCGGGATCATCCCGTACAAGAACCCGCCGGCGCTCGCTGCTTACTACTGCGGGATCTTCAGTCTGATTCCCTGCGTGGGGCTGATCCTGGGCATCGTGGCGGTGATCCTGGGCGTGCGCGGACTCAGGCGGCGGATGCAGCATCCGCTCGTCCGGGGACAAGTGCATGCATGGATCGGAATCATCCTCGGGTCCCTGGTCGTCGCGGTCCACGTGCTGGTCGTGATCGGATTGGCGACGCACGCGTTTGGCTGAATTCCGCGGCCGGGATGGCGGAGGCCGCGACCATCGTCCCGGGTTCCGGATTCTGGGTCCGGTTGCGGGCGGGCCCGCTCCGAAGCGCGGCAGCTTTCATGGGGGAAACGGCGACCATCCCGAGAGATACTTGATATATCAAATAACTACTTGACATATCAATTAACCGGCCGATACTCGGAGCCCATGTACCTCGTGCTCCAAGTCCTCGCCACCGCCCAGGCCCTCGAAAAGGCGGGCCAGCAGATCTTCCGGCCTCATGGATTGTCCGTTGCCCAGTTCAACGTGCTGAACCTGCTTTCCGACCAGCCGGAGGGGATGCGCGCCTCCGGCCTGGCGGAAGCTCTGGTGGTCGATCCCTCGAACATCACCGGTCTCCTGAACCGGATGGGTCGCGCGGGCTATCTGCGGGAGCTCAAGAGCCCGCATGACGGCCGGCAGCGCGTTGTGACCTTGAGTCCCAAAGGCCAACTGCTTTGGCGGAAAGCGCACGCCGAGTATGTCCGGAGGATCGAGGCCTTCGAGGCCAGGATCGCCGGTCCCGACCGCCGCGTCATGGAAAAGGTGCTGGCCGGAATGGTCGAAGAGCTGGCTTCCCTCCGGTGAGGATCGGACCCTTCCGATGGCCGGGCATTCAATCTCCTGCCTTGTCATGACGATCAGGCCGACAGTCTTGGACCGCCTCCGGTTTCTCCTCCTTGGCCCCCGGGACTGGATCGTCCGGCTGCTCTGCTGGCGATATGAGACTTTTCTGTGGGGCTTCTCCCTGATGACACCCCGCCTCATGGATTGGTCGAGTCGGCTTCGCGCTCGTCGGGCGATGTACCGGGCCGCCGCGGTTGTGCCGGCGTACGCCTCCCATCTCGGCCAGACCCCCGCTGGAATAAACGGCGCTCCGGAGATGGACAAGGCGAACTATGTCAAGGCGTACCCGACGGAGGCCCGCTGCCGCCACGGGGGCTTGACGCTCAGGGAGACCATGATCGACGAATCCTCCGGCAGCACCGGCACGCCCTACAATTGGGTCCGGAGCCGTCAGGAACGCATGGAGTCGCAGCGCTTCATCGCCTATTTCGCCAAGTACTGTTTCGGGACCAGGCCGTGGATCACGATCAACGCCTTTTCCATGGGGGCGTGGGCCACCGGCATCAACATGGGGCAGGCGATGGAGCAGGTCGGCGTGGTCAAGAACACCGGTCCCGACTTTGGGAAGATCCTATCCACGCTCCGGTTCTTTGGCCCGAAGTATCCCTACCTGATCCTGGGTTACCCGCCTTTCCTGAAGCACTTCATCGACGTCGCCGAGGGGGAGGGATTTCCCCTCGACCAGTACCGCCTCAATGCGCTCGTGGGCGGCGAAGGCATGTCCGAGGGACTCCGCGACTACCTTCTGACCCGCTTCCAGCAGGTGTATAGCGGCTACGGCGCCACCGACCTGGAGATCGGCATCGCCGGCGAAACGCCCGTGGCCGTCGCCCTCCGGAGGCTGGCGCTGCGCGATCCGGCCGTGAAAGCCGCTCTCTTTGGGAAGGACTCACGGCTGCCCATGCTCTTCCAGTACAATCCGCTCATGCACTGCATTGAGCAGAACGGGAACCGCGAGCTGCTCTTCACCATCACGCGCGGCTCGCTGCTATCGCCCCGCATCCGCTACAACGTGCATGACGAGGGCGGCGTGGCCCGCTTCGACGAGCTGACCGCGCACCTGCGCGCCATCGGCTATGACGTGAGCTCCCTGGTTCCAGCCGGGAGCCGCGTCCTTCGCTTCCCCTTTGTGTGGGTCTACGGAAGGCGCGACAGCACGATCAGCGTCATGGGCGCGAACATCTATCCGGAGGATCTCGAGGCGTGCCTGTATGCCGAGCCGGCGCTGGCCCGCATCACCCGGTCGTTCTGTCTGTCGCTCAGCGAGCAGTCCAGCCAGGTGCGCCCCTGCTTCCTGTTTGCGATCGACGCGGAGCCCACCGCGGAGCTCAGGGAGCGGTTCGCCCGGGCCATGGTCGACCGGCTCCAGGCGCTCAACGCGGACTTCCGCGAGGCCCTGCATGAATACCGCGAGAGCATGTGCCCCGAAATCAGACTCTACCGGGTCGGCTAGGGCCCGTTCGCGGTCGAATCCGGCCAGATCAAACAGCTCCGGTTTCTCAAGACCGCCGCGTGACCGGATGGGCCCCGGGGAAATCCGCCCGATCGCGCGGCACGCCCGCCTATGAACCTTTTCAAGGGAATATTCTTCGCCGTTCTAGTCACAGTGTCGGCTGCGCTTCTCGTTCTCAGGCTGTTTCAACGGAAGCTCATTTACTTCCCGACGCATGATGAACAGTCGCGGAGTTCGATGGCGGCGGGGCTGTCGCGGTGGTCAATCAACGGAGAATACACTGGTTACGCCAGGCTGGTCGACGAGCCGCGGAGGGTCTGGCTGTTTATGCACGGCAATGGGGGCCAGGCGGCGGACCGGGAATACGTTCTCCTCCGTATCAACCCCCGCGACTCGGTCTACATACTCGAGTATCCCGGCTACGGCGAGCGGCCCGGTTCGCCGTCAATGGAGGCATTCAATCGCGCCGCGGCCGCGGCCTACGCGTGGCTGGTCAGGAAGTATGGCACCGACCGCCTGCTCGTGCTCGGCGAATCCCTGGGCTCCGGTCCGGCTTGCTATCTGGCCACGGTGCCCAATTCCCCGGGCCACATCGTTCTGGTCGTGCCGTTTGATGTGCTGGCAGACGTGGCCCAGGGAGAATTTCCCCATCTGCCGGTCAGACTATTGCTGATTGATGCGTGGAATAACATCGAGGCATTGCGGGAATTCAGGGGGAAAGTGGATGTCTTTGGCGCGACGCGCGACAACGTGATCCCGGTGGGGCATGCGCGAAACCTGGCCAGGAGACACCCCGGGGCGAGCTATCACGAATTCGAGGGGGATCACGGCTGGGCGAACGGAAATGCCGTTGATCTGTCGGAAATCGAATGAGCGCCCACCGCGCGACCGGGATCAACCCCGCCGCCGCCCTGCAGACGAGTTGAGCCTCGACGCCGCGTCTTTTCGTCACCGAGTGGTTGGCTCGGTGATGGTGGGGCGGGGTTTACGCCCGCCAC
>Ga0265338_10004770_pt1 | contig 18123 bp, 19 predicted proteins | sample 42126metaG_FD_193579 | JGI IMG/M metagenome (GOLD analysis project Ga0265338, IMG submission 193579) | Rhizosphere microbial communities from Carex aquatilis grown in University of Washington, Seatle, WA, United States - 4-21-26 metaG | ecosystem: Host-associated > Plants > Roots > Rhizosphere... | reverse complement strand
CGACATGGATCCGTTCTGGTCGAAGTTCAAGTCGGTGCAGCCGTGGCTGCAGCCGGGCTACGAGCGGCCAGCCGACGGGCGCGAGTACCGGATCACGCAGGAGCGGATGAACGTCATCCACAAGGAGTCGCTCTGCATCAACTGCGGCTGCTGCGTCTCGGAGTGCAACGCGATGGAGTCGGATCCCGAGTTCCTCGGCCCGCAGGCGCTCGCGAAGGGCATGCGGTTCGTCGGCGACCCGCGCGACGGCGCGACGGTCGAGCGGCTCGAGCGCTACAGCGAGGAGCACGGGATCTGGGACTGCACGCGCTGCTACTTCTGCAACGAGCGCTGCCCGAAGGGCGTCGACCCGCGCGACGCGATCGCGAAGCTCGGCGCCGAGGCGATCGCGCGCGGCATCGACCGCGACCCCGGCGCGAAGCACGCGAAGTGGTTCGTCCGCTCCTCCGAGACGACCGGCTGGCTCCGCGAGGAGGAGCTCATCCCGAAGACGAATGGCTACGTCGCCGCGATCAAGCAGCTGAAGTTCGGCTACACGCTCGCGAAGCACGGCAAGGTGCGCCCGATCCCGATCCCGCACACGGCGAAGGACGTCGGCGAGGCGCGGAACCTCCGCAAGCTCGTCCGCGAGCAGGATCGCGGCGGCATGCTCGGGCACGTACAGGGCGAGCACGCGCTGGAGCGGCTCTCGCACGCGCACGCGCTCGGCGGCGAGACGCTCGAGGAGATCTATGCGCGGCCGAACGCCGCGCCCAAGCCATGGCTACCGGAAGTGGAGGAGGCAGCAGCAACGTGAGCACCACCGAGACCCCGCTGAAGCGGGTTGCGTACTACAAGGGCTGCCTCGCGTCGCTCTCGGCGAAGGAGCTCGACACGTCCACGAAGGCGCTCGCGCCGCGCGTCGGCCTCGAGCTCGTCGAGCTCGAGTCGGTGACGTGCTGCGGCGCCGGCGACATCCACGAGGCGGAGCCGGACTACTACGTCCACCTCAACGCGCGGATCCTCGCGTACGCCGAGGCGACGGGCTGCGACACGCTCATGACCGTCTGCAACGTCTGCACGCTCAACCTCCGGCAGGCGAACCACATGCTGCAGGGCGACTCCGAGCTGCTCGCGCGCGTCAACGAGAACCTCGTCACGGTCGGCGTGCCGCCGTACTCCGGCAAGATCGAGGTCAGGCACCTCCTCTGGGAGATCGCGGAGGGCGAGGGCTACGAGCTCCTCCAGCAGGCGGCGCACAAGGGGCTGAAAGGCCTGAAGGTCGCGCCGTTCTACGGCTGCCAGATCCTCCGCCCGTCGAAGATCATGGGCTTCGAGGATCCCGACCGGCCGTGGTCGCTCGAGAAGATCATCACGGCCTGCGGCGGCGAGCCCGTCGACTATCCGGCGAAGATCAAGTGCTGCGGCTTCCCGATCATCGCGGCGCGCGAGGAGACCGCGATGGGCGAGCTCATCCAGCCGATCTCGCAGGCGATCGAGGCCGGGGCGGACGTGATGGTCACGCCGTGCCCGCTCTGCCACCTCTCGCTCGACGCGTGGCAGCAGAAGCTCGAGGCGTCGACCGGGAAGAGCTTCGGCCTGCCGATCCTCCACCTCGCCCAGCTCGTCGGCGTGGCCGCGGGGCTCGAGGAGTCGGAGCTGAAGTTCAAGCGTCACATCGTCGACCCGCGCCCGGCTCTCGAGCGGCTCGAAGTTTGAGACTCTGAACCGCCACTTCCCAAGTAACAGACTGTTACAAGCGTTGTCTGGCGCTGTCGGCGCCGGGCTCGTGTGGGGACTCGCGGAGGCGGCGCGGCCGCGGCTGCGCGAGCTCGAGGTCGAGCTACCCGGCTTGCCGGCGGAGCTCGACGGGCTCCGCATCGCACATCTCTCCGACTTCCACTTCGGCGTCCCGTCGCCCGGGATCGGCGCCGTGTGGCAGGCCGCCGTCTGGGCGCGCGAGCGCAAGCCGGACATTGTGGCCGTCACCGGCGACCTGCTCACGCACCCGCGCGGCGAGCCGATGCTGCGGCGGCTGATGCGCGTCCTCCCACAGCCGACGTTCGCGGTGCTCGGCAACCACGACGTCGCGATCAGCCGCGACCCGCAGGCGAAGGCATCCAACCTCAGCGAGCTCGACCCGGCGACGCTGCTGCGCAACGAGGGACGGATGGTCGAGCTGCACGGCCGGAGGATCTGGATCGCCGGCGTCGACCCGTTCCTTGTCCTCCGCGGCACGCCGCGGCTCGACCCGAACGAGCTCGCGCCACCGCCGGAAGCGGCGGCCGATCTCTCGATCCTGCTCTGCCACTACCCGGACGTACTCGACCTGCTCGAACCGGGACGCTTCGACCTCGTCCTCGCGGGCCATCTCCATGGGGGTCAGATCTGCATCCCGTATCCGGGCGGGAAGATCCTCCTCGCGCACCCGAGCGCGCCGTACACGTCCGGGATCTACCGGACGGCTGCCGCGACGATGCACGTCTCTCCGGGCCTCGGCACGACGTTCGTCCCGTTCCGCTTCGCGGCGCCGCCCGAGGCGACCGAGCTCGTTCTGCGCCGGGGCTAACCTGGACGCATGGCCAACCAGGCCTCGATCTCGACCGACATCCTCGCCCGCTACGCCGCTGATGCCGCGCGCGAGGTGGAGGGCGTGCGCGCGATCTCGGGCCGTCGCGGCGTTCGCGTCTCCGGCAAGGACACAGTCCGCATCGAGATCCACATCGTGGCCGACCGCGGCGTGTCAATCCCCAAGCTCGGCGGCCACGTGCAGACACGCGTGCGTGAGTACCTCGGGAGCATGGCTGACGTCGAACCCGCGAGTGTCGATGTCGTCGTGGACTCGCTCGAATGACGCGCATCGCCGGGCTCACCGGCGCGACGATCGAGACCGCGCCGACGGTGTGCCACGAATGCATCTGGTGGCAGACGCGTGGGGGTCGCAGCATCGACAAGCGCAAGTGGATCCGCGAGACGGAGGACGACTGGGGAGCGTGGGGCGCCGTCTACCACGACGAGGACGGTCGCCTGCTCGGCTCGATGCAGTACGGGCCCTCCGATCTCTTCCCGCGCGCGCGGGAGCTGCCCGCCGGCCCGGCGAGTCCCGACGCCGCCCTCGTCACCTGCGCGTACCTCACCGATCCGTCGCGCCCGTGGGTGATGCAGTCGCTCTTCCTCACGGCGATCGGCGACGTCCGCGAGCGCGGCGCCCGCGCGCTCGAGGCGTTCTCCTACCGCTACCCGGAGGGGGAGACGAGCTTCCAGCGGTTCCACGCTCACCGCACGATCTTCCCGTCCGACTTCCTCGCCGATTTCGGCTTCCTCCCGGTTCGCGCGCAAGGGCGCGTTGAGCTCGCGCGTCTCGAGCTCGGCGGCTTGCAGCCGGTCGAGGAGGGAGCGCGGGAGAAGGTGCTTCAGGTTGTGCGCGAGGCGTTCGCTCCGGCGCCCGCGCCGCAGCGGCCGTAGGTAGCTAGACGACTCCCTCCCGATGCGTCAGACTGCGGCCGTGCGCCTTAGGGGAACCGCACTCATGGCGACGGCCGTGACCGCAGTCTCGGCCGTCGTGACGGTGGCGAACCGATTCGGAGAGCTGCCGCTCTCGTCGATCTCCTCGAGCCCTGCGGCGGTGGGGGAGGGCAAGGTGTGGCTGCTGGTGAGTAGCGCCGTGATCGCCGACCGGCCGGCACTCGTGTCCTTGCTCGGCTTCTGGATCGTCGGGTTCGCGGCGTTCGCGATCTGCTCGGCACGGGTCGTCGCCGGGGTCGCAGTCGGCGGGCATCTCCTCTCCGCTCTCTGCATCTACTCCCTCATCGGCCTCGCGCGGCTCACGCGACCCGATGCATTCGCGTCCGTGATGCACGTCTCCGACTACGGCCTGTCGGCGATCATCGCAGCCTGGATCGGCGCGATCGCGAGCGTGATGTGGGCGCGCCATCAGGCCGCAACGGCGCGCGTGCTCGTCGTCGCCGGAACGCTCGTGTGCGCTGGCGTCGGGCTTCTCTTCCGGCCCGATATGACGTTTCTCGACACCGAGCATCTCGTCGCGTACGCGTTCGGCGCTGTCCTCGCGAGCGAGCGGGCTCGTCAGGTCCTCGCGCGCTCCCCGCAGCGGCTCGCCGCGGCCGCCGCCAGCCTCATCGCTGCTGTCTTCTGGACGATGTAGCAGCCTTCTACAGATCTGCATAGAAATAGGCCGCGGAGACTTCGTCAAGCTAGGCGCCGGCGCGCGTCGTTTGCGTTACGCTCGTCGCGCTTTGCGGCGTGCCTGCGGGATCCTCGTAGCAGTCCTTGCTCTGGGTGCGCTTTTGGCGAGCCTGGAGATCCCAGGGCCGTCGCGTGCCGCGTCCGAGTCGCCGGCCGCGCTTGCGAACCGAACGCCGCTGGGGATCCACAAGATCCGCCACGTCGTGATCATCATGCAGGAGAACCGGTCGTTCGACTCCTACTTCGGCACCTATCCGGCAGCGGACGGGATCCCCGGGCTCGCGGGCAATCCCGGCAGCGTGCCCTGCTTGCCCGATCCCGACCGGGGCCACTGCATCCGTCCGTACCACAACACGAATGCGACGAACTTCGGCGGCCCGCACACGCATGCCAGCGCGATGGGCGACATCGCGGGCGGGCGCCTGGACGGCTTCATCGTCCAGGCCGAGGCGGGTAAGGCCAAGGCGTGCCGGCAGTTCGCGGCCCCGTCGTGCTCGCGGCACCCGAAGAAGCCGGACGTGATGGGCTATCACGACGGGCGCGAGCTCCCGAACTACTGGGGCTATGCCGGCCAATTCGTGCTCCAGGACCACATGTTCGAGGCGGACTCGTCGTGGAGCCTCCCGGAGCATCTGTTTCTCGTCTCCGGCTGGTCGGCGCGTTGCGCCAAGGTGGGCGACCCGATGAGTTGCCGGAGCGCAGTGCAGAGCCCCGACTCGCCCCGCGGCAATCCCGGGAACAAGACGAAGAAGAAGCCCGACTATGCGTGGACGGACCTCACGTATCTCCTGCACCTGTACGGAGTCAGTTGGCGCTACTACGTCCAGGCAGGCGGCCAGCCCGACTGTGCGGACGACCAGATGTTCTGCGCGCCGGTTCCGCAGAACTCATGGACTGAGGGCATCTGGAACCCGCTGCCCTCGTTCGACACCGTGCGCGACGACGGCCAACTCTCCAACGTCGAGGGCTTGGGCCACTTCTTCACAGCGCTGGAGTCCAACGCCCTGCCGGCGGTCTCGTGGGTCGTGCCGGGTGACCACGACAGCGAGCACCCGCCCAGCAGCGTGAGCTCCGGCCAGAGCTATGTGACCGGACTGATCAACTCCATCATGCGCTCGCCCGAGTGGAGCTCGACGGCGATCTTCCTCTCGTGGGACGACTGGGGCGGCTTCTACGACCACGTCCGGCCGCCGACCGTCGACGGCCAGGGCTACGGGCTACGCGTTCCGGCGCTCGTCATCAGTCCCTACGCGAGGTCGGGGTACATCGACCATCAGATCCTCAGCTCCGACGCGTACCTCAAGTTCATCGAGGACGACTTCCTCGACGGACAGCGGCTCGATCCTGCGACGGACAGCCGACCCGATTCGCGTCCCGACGTCCGCGAGAACGCGCCGATCCTCGGAAACCTCGCGAAGGACTTCAATTTCAACCAGACGCCGTTGCCGCCCTTCATCCTCCCGCTGCACCCGGCAGTGTCGTAGTGGCGCGGACGTTTTAGGCTGCGGCCATGCGTGCGCTCGCGCTGGCGCTTGTGGTTCTCGGTCTCTGCTCGGCGTGCGGCTCGTCCGCGGCGCAGCCTGCTCGTCGGTTCGTCGTCGTCACCCCCCTTGGCGGGATGTCCGGGCTTTCGCGGGTTGAGTCCGTCGACGCACGGGGCAGGGTCGTCCGGACCATCGCCAGAAGGGCGTTCGACGCCTCGGTCTCGCCGGACGGAAGGCTCGTGGCGTTGGACGAGAGCAACGGGCTCTACGTCGAGCGGATCAGCGGCTCGCGGCCGCGTCTGCTCGTCCGGAGCATCCCTGACATATGGGGGCCGGCGAGTGTTTGGTCGCCGGACAGCAACCAGCTGCTCGTCGCCGTGTCGGGCGGCTCGCGGCTCGCCGTCGTCACCGTCGCAACCGGGGCCGAGCGGCTCCTCCCGTTGCCGGAGAAGCCTTCCGTCACTTACACGCCGGTCGGCTGGTCCGGGGCCGCGCACGAGATTCTCTTCGAGGCCGGTAGCGGGTGCTGCCTCAAACGCCTTCTCGTCGCACGCCCTACGGGTGCCTCGCCTCAAGAGATCTACGCCGTTGACGCCGGGGAAAACGATAGCCCCTATGCGTCGTGGTCACCCGACGGGAAGCGGGTCGCCTACACCGCCGAGTTTGATGACCCGGATTGGGGGATGGGGGTGATCGACGTGGCGAGCGGAAGGACTACGGCACTCGACAACCGCAACCAGTTCCTACAGGCGCCCGTGTGGGCGCCGGACTCAAGCCGGTTCGCGGTCGGCTTGAGTGTGTTCTCGAACCGCGGCGTTCGGCTGTACTCGACGGGCATGCCGTCCGCGACGCCGGTGGCTTGGACGGGTGCAGGGCTCTATCTCACGGCGGAGTCGGCAGGATCGGCAAAGCTCATCTTTGCCCCGACGGGACAGAACTCAGCGGAGACGGTCTTTTCGCTCCCTCATCATCGGGAGTTCAGCTCGGTGCAGCCGCTCGGCTAGGCGGCGGCTCTCGCGGGCTCGAGCAGAAGCTCGGCGATCTGGATCGCGTTCAGCGCCGCGCCCTTGACGAGGTTGTCGCAGGCGAGGAAGAGCACGAGGCCACCGCGGTCGCTCGCGCGGTCGGGACGGATGCGGCCGACGAGGACGTCCTCCGTCTCCGCGGCCGCGCGCGACGTCGGCACGTCGACAAGGCGCACGCCCGGCGCGGCGGCGAGCAGCTCACTCGCCTGCTGCGGCGAGAGCGGCTCCTCCGTCTCGATCCAGACCGACTGCGAGTGGCCGACGAGCACCGGCACGCGCACGGTGGTCGCGCTGATCGGCAGGTCGTGGAGCTCGAGGATCTTGCGCGACTCGGCGCGGATCTTTGCCTCCTCGTCGGTCTCGTCGCCGTCCCAGTCCCAGTCGAAGGCGAGGTCGTGGTCGTCTGCTGACTCGGCGCGAAGCTGCTCCATCCGCTGCGCGCCCGCGCCGGAGACGGCCTGATAGGTCGAGACGCGCACGGCCCGGAGGCCGGCTGCGTCGTGCAACGGCTTCAGCACGCACGTGAGCGGGATCGTCGAACAGTTCGGGTTCGCGACAACGCGTGTCGAGGCGAGAGCCGCTCCGGCGCGTTCGCCGTTCACCTCGGGCACGACGAGCGGGTAGCCGTCGACGAGCCGGTACGCGCTCGACTTGTCGACGACGACGGTGCCGCCATGCACGGCGGATGGGACGAGTGCCCGCGAGGCCGCGGTCCCGCAGGAGAAGAGCGCGAGGTCGATATCGCCGGCAGAGAGGGCGTCGTCGGTCGCCTCTTCGACGACGATGCCGCCGTCGAGCTCGCGTCCTGCCGACCGCTCCGAGGCGAACGCGCGCACATTTCCGTAGCCGCGCTCGCGAAGGAGACGCAGCGTCACGGTTCCGACGGCGCCGGTCGCCCCGACGACGCCGATCCGCGCGTCTTTCACGCAGCTCCCAGCTCGAACGCGTCGTGCAAAGCCGCGACCGCCTTCGGCACGTCTCCGGTCAGGACGTGGCACGCGATCTTGATCGGCGAGGTGGAGATGACCTCCGCCTTGACGCCGATCTCGTCGAGGGTGGCGAACGTCTTCGCCGCGATGCCCGGATGGCTCTTCATCCCGGCGCCGACGAGCGCGACCTTGCCGAGGTCGTCGCGCATCGACCACTCGACGCCGAGGCCGCCGAGCAGCTCCTCGCACGCGGCGCGGTCCTCGATCGGCGCGCTGAAGACGATCTCTCCGCCCGTGACCTGGAGGATCGTGTCGACGTTGACGTTCGCGTCTGCGAGCCGGTCGAACAGCCGCGCCGGGTCGATCGAGCTCACGCGGTAGAGCGGCTCGCAATCCGTGTGGGCGACACCGCTGATGATGGCTTTCTCGAGCACGGGATCCTCTTCGTCGACGATCCACGTTCCCCCTGCGTCGGAGAACGTCGACCGCACATGCAGGCGCACGTTGTGATTGCGCGCGAGTTCGACCGAGCGTAGCTGGAGGACTTTCGCGCCACTTGCCGCAAGCTCGAGCATCTCCTCGTAGGTCACGGCGTTGAGCTTGCGCGCGTTCGGGACGAGTCGCGGGTCGGCGGTGTAGACGCCCTCGACGTCGGTGTACATCTCGCACGCGTTCGCGCCGAGCGCCGCGGCGAGCGCGACCGCGGTGAGGTTCGAGCCGCCGCGGCCGAGCGTCGTCACGTCGTGCGAGTCGGCGGAGACGCCCTGGAAACCGGCGACGAGAACGATCTTCCCGGCGTCGAGCGCGTTGTCGATGCGCGTCGTGCGCATCTCCGTGATCTTCGCCTTGCCGTGGACGGTGTCGGTCACGATCCCCGCCTGCGAGCCCGTCAACGAGATCGCCTCGTGGCCGAGATCCTGGACGGCCATCGCGCAGAGCGCGTTCGAGATCCGCTCGCCGACGGAGATGAGCATGTCGTACTCGCGCGGATGCGGCTTCGGCGAGATCTCGTGCGCGAGGCGGATGAGCTCGTCCGTCGTGTCGCCCATCGCGGAGAGGACGCCGACGACGCGCTCGCCGTGCTCGTGCGCGCGCACGAGGCGCCGTGCGACCTCCTTGATCTTCTCCGGGTCGGCGACGGACGTGCCACCGAACTTCATCACGACCATGGCGGAATGGTGCCTACGACATCTCGCGGCGTCCCGTGAGCGCGCGGCCGAGCGTGACCTCGTCGGCGTACTCGAGATCGCCGCCGACGGGAAGTCCGCTCGCCAGTCGCGTCACGCGCACGCGGTCGCGGAGCCGTCCCGCGAGGTACGACGCGGTCGCCTCGCCCGTCGCGTTCGGGTTCGTCGCGAGGACGACCTCGACGACGCCGTTCGCCTGCACGCGCTGCATGAGCTCGTCGATCCGCAAGTGCTCGGGCTCGACGCCGTCGAGCGGGGAGAGCGAGCCGCCGAGCACGTGGTAGAGGCCGCGGTACTCCGCCGTCCGCTCGAGCGAGACGAGGTCGACGGGCTGCTCGACGACGCAGATCGTTGTCCGGTCGCGCCGCGTGTCGACGCAGATCGAGCAGAGCTCCTCCTCCGTGAGGTTGCCGCACTCGCGGCAGAAGCGGACACGCTCCTTCACCTCGCCGATCGCCGTCGCGAGCGCGAGCGCCTCCTCCTTCGACACCTGGAGGAGATGGAACGCGAGCCGCTGCGCCGTGCGGCCGCCGATGCCGGGCAGGCGCGTCAGCTGCGCGACGAGGTTGTCGACGGACGGGCTGAGCATGAGGCGGAGGGTACTGGTCCCTTTCGGACGTAAGATCCCCGCATGGCCGACCCTGTCTCATGGCTCATGATCCGTCCCGGCTGGAAGGTCTACGCCTCCGACGGCACGGAGGTGGGCGCCGTGGACGAGGTGACCGGCGACGACAACGCCGACATCTTCGACGGCCTGGCGTTCGCGCGATCGACGTTCGCGAAGCCGACATACGTCCCGGCGGAGAGCGTCGGGCCGATCACCGAGGGCCGGATCGAGCTGACGCTGACGACGGAGCAGGTCGACGCGCTCGGCGAGTACCTCGAGCCGGCGTCGAGCGAGATCATCGAGCCGGACGACCATCGCGGCTTCGGCGAGCAACTCGGCGCCGACGTCCGTGAGGTCGAGGGGAAGATGTTCGCGCCGACCGAGAAGCACGAGCACTCGATGAACGTCTGGCGCCGGGCGGCGTTCGCGATTCGCCGACTGTTCGCGCGCAGCTAGCGCGGCGAGAAGTCGAACGCCCAGCCCCAGACCACGACGCCGATGAGGGCAAGGACGAGCGCGGCCCAGATCCAGTTGGGGAGGTCGCGCATCAGCTCTCCCGCTCGCGGGCGTCGAGTTCGTCCGTGAAGATCCCGAGGATCTGATCCTCCCCCGCAGGCTCCTCGGCCGCAGCTACCGGCGCCAGCTCGCCGGCGGCGCCGAGCTCGAAAGAGACCTCGAGCCGGCGGCCGGTCACGTCGTAGAGCGCGTCCACGAGCAACGTCGCGTTCTTCGGGTCGCGCGCCTGGTCGAGTTGGAACTGCGCGGCCGGCGGGAACTCGAGCGTGAGCGTGTCGCCGCTGAGGGCGGCCGGATGCGCCTCGCGTAGGATCGACGCGGTCGGGATGCCGCCGCGCTCCTCGACCGCCGGCAGCACCGTGTGCATCCAGGCCTGTTGCAGGTCGGTCAGCTCGATGCTCGGCGCCGCGGGCGGAGCCGCCGGAGCGGCCGGCATCTCCTCCGCTTGTGACAACTTGTCACTTGCCTGGACAGGGCTCGCGGGGACAGCCCCCTGCTCGAGTCGCTCGAGGCGGAAGGCCACCGACTCGCGCGAGAGATCCGCTGCAGGCCGCGTCACCTTCACGAGCGCGAGCTCGAGCGGCAGGCGCGGGTCGCCGCCCTGGCGCATGTCGTCCACTGCCACGGCAAGGAGGTCGATCAAGCGCAGCACCGTGGCTTCGCCCATCTGATTCGCCTGCGCGAGCAGCCGCTCGCGCGTCTCCTCCGTCACGGGCATTGCCGCGGGAACCTCGCCGAGGTGCTGTACGAGCATGAGCTGGCGGAGGTGCTCGAGGAGATCCATGACGAGACGGCCGAGGTCGTGCCCGCGCTCGGAGAGCTCCTCGATGTACGTGAGCGCGCCCGCGGTGTCGCGGTCGATGACGAGGTTGCAGAGCGTGAAGAGCGATTCCTCGTCGACCGTCCCGAGCAGCTCGAGCACCGACTGCACCGTGATCTGGCTGCCGGTGGAGGAGGCGAGCTGGTCGAGCGTCGACTCGGCGTCGCGGTACGCGCCGCCCGCGCCGCGCGCGACGAGCGCGAGTGCCTGGTCGGGCACGTCGAACCCTTCGCCGTCGGCGATGACGCGGAGCTTCTGGACGAGATCCTGCAGGCGCGGCCGCCGGAAGACGAAGGTCTGGCAGCGCGAGCGCACGGTCGGGAGCACCTTCGAGAGATCCGTCGTGCAAAAGACGAAGACGAGATGTGGCGGCGGCTCCTCGATGAGCTTCAGGAGTGCGTTCCAGGCGGCATCCGTCAGCTGGTGCGCCTCGTCGAGGATGTAGACCTTGTAGCGCCCCTCGACCGGCTGGAGGACGACACGGTCGCGGATCTCCCGGATGTCGTCGATGCCGCGCTGCGAGGCGGCGTCCATCTCCACGACGTCGAGCGACGTGCCCGCGGCGATCGTCCGGCACGGCTGGCACGTGCCGTCGGGAGTCGTCGTCGGCCCCTCCGCGCAGTTGAGGCACTTCGCGAGGATCCGCGCCATCGACGTCTTGCCGGTGCCGCGCGGCCCGGCGAAGAGGTACGCCTGGCGGACACTTCCGCTCGTGATCGCGTTGCTCAGCGTCCGGACGACGGCTTCCTGCCCGACCACGTCCGCGAAGCTCTGGGGACGATATTTCCGGTAGAGAGCGGCCATAGGTCGATTCAAGCAGACGAGCGCGCCGACCTTCGTCCGCCACGCTCGCAGTCCGCGATGATGCGGCCGTGGGATGGGAGGCGCTCGACCAATGGGGCGACGACGTCGCTCGGATCGAACGGCTCACTGTCGGAGGCGTCAACGAGGTCTGGAGCGTGCGCGTGGCCGGGCAACTCGCCGTCGCTCGGTTCGGCAGGCGCAGCGATCGGCGCAGCGACGCCGACCTGGCGTGGGAGACAGAGCTGCTGCGATACCTCGATCGTGAAGGAATGACAGTGCCGGTTCCGATCCCGACCACGGACGGCCGAGACTTCGTCGACGGTCTCGTCGTGATGACGTACGTGGAGGGCGGACCGCCCGAGACGGAGACCGATTGGCGTCGCGTCGCGGACACATTCCGCCAGCTGCACCGACTGACGCGCGGCTGGCCCCAGCGTCCGGGCTGGCGGTCGTCGACCGACTTTGTGAACGCCGAAGCCGGGACGAAGATCGACCTCGGGGCGATGCCGCCGGAGGGTGTCGCTCGATGCCGAGCGATTTGGGCGCAGTTCGGCGGACGAGAGCGGTGCGTCGTGCACGGCGACCCGACCCCGGGCAACATCCGCGTGACCGCGGATCGCGTCGCGCTCATCGACTGGGACGAGTCGCGTGTCGACGTTCCCGACCTTGACCTGGTGTTTCCAGACAACGCCGCCGGACTCGACGAGGACGCGTACGACCTCGCGTCCCAAGCATGGGCTGCCTGGGACGCCGCCCTCTGTTACACCAGCGGGTATCACGAGTTCGCAGCCGAGCGGCTCGCCGAAGTCCACGCGCTCTAGACAGCGGCGCGGCGGGGATACGGGCCAGGCACACCGCACACCTGGAAGGGACCACTTAGCGCTGCTTCCTTCCGGATCTGACGCGGTTCGCAGGCTCCCATCGCGCGGGGCCTGACCCGTGCGAAGGGTAGCCTCCCGCCGGAATGCCGGACGACGCACGCAAGGCCCTGCTCTCGCACCTCTTCGACCATGCGCCGATGTTCCCGCCGGCGCGGATGGAGCTCGCGGCCGCGGTCGAGGAAGATCGCCGCGCGCAGGCGAGCCCGCACGCGTGGCTGCTCGGCCGCTTCGTCGTTCCGGCGGGGACGGAGGTTCCGGATCGCGAGCTCGCCGAGGTCGGCGCGGGACCAACCGCCGCCGACGGCGGCGGGGTTTTCCTGCCGGGCGTCGGTGGCTCGGCCACCGACGCTCCCAGCTGGGAGCGGCAGGGCGACGCGATCTACGTCGAGGGAGCCTCGCTCGACGAGATTGCCTCGCGCGGCGTGCGCGCGAAGATCCGCTGCGGCGGCGAGCGCGTGCCGCCCGTCGAGGAGGTCGCGGAGTTCATCCGAGGCTGTCGCGACCGCGGCATCGTCTTCAAGGCCACTGCCGGCCTCCATCACGCGTACCCGACTGCAACAGGCGAGCACGGCTTCCTCAACGTCCTCGCCGCGGCGGTGTTCGGTGACGAGGAGGATGCGCTCCGCGCAGGGCCGGGCGCGTTCGAGCTCGACCCGGAGTCGTTCCGCTGGGGCGACCGCGCCGCGACGCCGGCACAGCTCGCCGATGTCCGCCACTCGCTCTTCCACTCGATCGGCAGCTGCTCGTTCTTCGAACCGGTCGGCGAGCTCGAGGAGCTGGGAGTCCTGTGAGCGGCTTCGGCGCGAGGGAGAAGGGCCTGCTGTGGCGGGACGGCGACGAGGCGGTCGACCTCTCCGCGCTCGGCGACGTCTTCGCCCAGCCGACGCTCAATCCGCTCATGGCCGCCGGGCCTGCCGCGTGGAGGCAGGCGATCGAGGCGGCACAGAGCCACGACGGCCCGCGCCTGACAGCGGGCGCGGCACGTCTCCCGTTCGCGGTCGCGGACTACGTCGACTTCTACTCCTCGCTCGAGCACGCGACGAACCTCGGGCGGATGTTCCGTCCCGATCAGGAGCCGTTGCTGCCGAACTGGCGTTGGCTCCCGGTCGGCTACCACGGCCGCGCCGGCAGCGTCGTCGTGAGCGGCACCGACGTCGTCAGGCCGAACGGCCAGCGGAAGGCTCCCGACGACGACGCGCCGACCTTCGGCCCCAGCCGCCGCCTCGACTTCGAGCTCGAGCTCGGCTTCGTCGTCGGCGTCGGGAGCGAGCTCGGGGAGATGGTGCCGGTCGACGCGTTCGCCGACCACGTCTTCGGCGTCGTCCTCGTCAACGACTGGAGCGCGCGCGACATCCAGGCGTGGGAGTACGTGCCGCTCGGGCCGTTCCTCGGCAAGTCGTTCCAGACGTCGATCTCCGCCTGGGTGACGCCGCTCGCGCTCCTCGACGACGCGCGCGTCGAAGCGCCGGCGCAGGATCCGCCGCCGCTCGACCACCTCGCCGGCGGTCGCGAGTGGGGACTGGACGTGGCACTCGAGGTCGAGCTCAACGGGGAGACGATCTCGCGCGGCAACGCGAAGACGCTCTACTGGACGATGCCGCAGCAGCTCGCGCACGCGACGTCGAACGGCGCGCCGCTCCGCACAGGCGACCTCATGGCGAGCGGGACGATCTCCGGTTCCGAGCCGAGGAGCGAGGGCTCGATGATCGAGCTGTATCGCGGCGAGCGCTTCCTCGCGGACGGAGACGAGCTCGTCCTGCGCGGGCGGGCTGCGAACGGCGTCGAGCTCGGCGAGGTGCGCGGTCGCGTTCTTCCCGCTCGAGCGTCGTAGCGCCCGGATCGACGCTACTCTTCCGGCCGTGAAAAGGTCGGTCATCGCGGCAGTTCTTGCTGCCGCCATCGCCGTCGGCGTCGCGGCGGCCTCGGGCGGCCCGTCGCTGCTCCACCCGTCGTCGCTCCACAAGAAGGCGCCCGCGGTCTTCAAGGCGAAGTTCCGGACGACCAAGGGATCCTTCGTCGTCACCGTTCACCGCAAGTGGGCGCCGAAGGGCGCGGACCGGTTCTACAACCTCGTCTACTACCACTTCTACGACAACCAGCCGCTCTTCCGCGTCGTGCCGGGGTTCGTCGTGCAGTGGGGGATCAGTGGGAAGCCGGCGATCGCGAAAGCGTGGCAGAACGCCACTCTCAAGGATGATCCCGAAACGCACTCCAACGTCAAGGGCACGATCACCTTCGCGACTGCGGGCAAGAACACGCGGACGACTCAGGTGTTCGTGAACCTCGTTGCGAACACGTTCCTCGACGGCTACCACTGGTTTGCCCCGTTCGGCACCATCACGAGTGGCTTCTCGGTCTTCAGCAAGCTCTACCACGGCTACAAGGAGAAGGCGAGCAACCAGCAAGCGGAGATCACGAACTACGGCGCCTCGTGGGTCCGCAAGCACTATCCGAAGCTCGACTGGATCAAGACCGCCCGCATCGTTCACTCCTAGGAGGGATTGGCGGAACGGTGCTCGCTGCGCTGGCGTGCTGGGCGCCGCGAGGCAAGGACGCAGGGAGGCCCGATAGTCGCACTATCGGGCCGACTGAGGACGCAGCCTCGCCATGCGCAGCGCGTCAGCGCGGCCAGCTGCTGTTTCGCCAATCCCTCCTACTACTCCTAGCCGTCGACGAGCAGGCCGCTGAGCGGGCCACGCAGCGCGTTGGCGCGGCGGGACACGTGCGGAAGCGCGTGGAGGCGGTGCGTGTAGGGACGCCCCTGCCGGCGTAGCTCGAGCTGCTCGTTTGCCAGCGGTCGCCAGCGCGTGTCGATGAGCTCGGCGGGGTCGCCGGCGACGTCCTCGATGGGGCACTCGAGGTGCTCGCTCCAGAGACGGAGCCGCGTCGTGCGCGCGATCTCGGGGTCGGCACAGACGACGTTCATCTCCGTGTCGTTGAAGAGCGAGTGCTCGTTGAGGTTCGCCGAGCCGATCGTGAGCCAGCGGTCGTCGACGATGCCGATCTTCGCGTGGACGTAGACGGGCTTCGCGTCGGCGCCGCGCTGATGGAGCGTGCACGCAAGAAAGCGCCCGGGCGCGGCCGAGGTGGCGGCCGCGAGGCGCCCGAGCTGGCCGCGGGTGTCGTCGGATCCGTTGTTCGGCTTCGCCGGGAGCAGCACGAGAAGGCGGAACCGCTCGCCGGGCGGATTCCGGAGCTTGTCCTCGAGCACCTCGACGATCTCGGGCGACCAGAGGAACTGGTTCTCGAGGTAGATGAGCCGCTCGGCCGAGCGGAGAGCGGCGAGGTAGGACTCGAGGATCGAGAACTCGCCCCGCGGAAGCGCGTCGTAGATCTTCTCGGGCACGGTGCGGACGATCTGCAGCTCCGTCGCGCCGGCGACGGCCAGAACCGGCGGCTCGGGGAGCTGCTCGCCGGTGACTTCGTGCCAGCGGAGCCGATAGTGCTCGGCGACGTCCGCGACGGCCGGGCCGGTGATCCGCGTCGCCGCGTCGTGCCAGCCGAGCGATCCGCGAGCCGGGTGTTCGCCGCCGTCGAGGCGGTCTCCGGCGTACGACGTGAGGTCGATCCCGCCGACGAACGCGACCTTGCCGTCGACGATCACGAGCTTCTCGTGGTGGCAGTGGAGCGGCCGCTCGTGGGCGTCGAGGGCGACGCGGATGCGCGTGCCGAACGCGAACTCGTCGCGCATCTTCCGCACCTGGGAGCGGTCGGGATGAAAGAGCGGCAGCGGCGCGCCGGCCCAGGCGAGGAGGCGGACGTCGAGCAGTCCTGCGAGATCCGCGAGCAGATCGCGGAGCGTCCTCTCGCTGTCCTCCCGCAGGCGGAACTCGGGGGAGAAGAACCAGCCCGCAAGCCAGACGGACGAGCGCGCCGACTCGATCGTGGCGGCGATCTTCGCCAGCGCCTCGGCGCCGTCCAGGAGAACCTCGAGGTCGTTGCCGTGCCGCGGGGCAGGGGCCGTGGTGGCCCAACCACGCTCCGCGCGTAGGGCACGCTCGTGCCCGAGCTTCGTCAGACGGCGCCGATGGTGCGCGACGGTCTGCCGCTCCATCTGCGCGCCGACGAACGAATCGATCCGGTTCCCGAGATCTGCGCCCTTCACTCCGTAAGCTCTGCTTCCGCCGTGCGCGGCGGCTTCAAACCTCCCGCTCCTCCGAGAACCAGCTCTTCTCCGACTAGAATCGAGGCGTGGTGCGCGCCCGGTTCGTCGTCCCGCTCGTCGCCCTCTGCGCTCTCGTGGCTGCGACGCCCGCGCTTGCGGACCCGCACCTGAGCAAGGCGCAGAACCGCGTGGTCGCCAATCTCATCGAGCGATGGGTGAACGATGTCGTTCGCGGCCGGAACCTCGCGGACGGCTGGAAGATCGCGGGAGCCGCCGAGCGCGGAGGGATCACGCACAAAGCGTGGCTGTCCGGCCGTGAGCTACCCCTGTTGCAGATGCGTGTGCGGAACAACCCACGGACCGCGTGGTACGTCACGGGGAAGTCCGGCAACGAGATCTTCCTCGTCGTGTCCCTGATGACCGGGCGCGGTAAGAACAAGGCGATGTACGACAACCAGACGACGTTGCAGAAGCGCCACGGGCGGTGGTACGTCTACACGTTCCTAACGGACGGGATTTTCCGGCTCGGGCCCGGCCACTCCGGGAGCGGCGTGGGCTCGAAGAACAAGGTGACCGGGATGGCTGACTACGCCGCCGGAGGACGAGCTGGTGGCGACGGCGGGGCGACCGAGGGTCGGATCGGCCACTCCTGGGGCATGGTCGTGGTCGGCGGGTTCCTCGGGCTCCCGTTCATTGCGGTCCTCACGTTCGTGCTGGTTGCGCTTGTGAGAAGCCGTCAGTCCCGACGCGCCCGGATCGCTTACGACTCGTCGCGCGCGACGTAGCTGCGCCGCTGAACCGAGACAGAGGGCGCGGCTGGGATCGAACCAGCGACCCCTCGCGTGTGAGGGAGCGGTCACCTGCTGAGCGCGCTTTCGGCGGCTGCTGTTTGTTCTGGGCTGTGTTACAAAACGGCGCGTGAACTTTCGTTTGGCAACGGGTCGGCGCGCGCTTTCTGCGTCTGCCGTCCTGGCTGGTTGCCTCTTTTTCGTCTTCGGGGCGCAGGCATCTTCGATCGCGGCTACGCCCAACGGTTATTGGCTGGTCGGAGCCGAGGCCGCGATGCCCGGGAATGCCGCGGTCGCTGCAAGTCAGGTCGTCTCCATCAACGACATCTCGTGCAGTTCCGCGGGAAACTGCACGGCGGTCGGCAGCTACACCGATAATTCCGGTCACAGGGAGGGCCTGATGCTGACCGAGACCTCCGGGGCTTGGGCCACTGGCGTCGAGGCAACGCTCCCGGGGGACGCGGCCGCCATACCGTCGGCTTCTGTCACGGCCGTTTCGTGTACAAGCCCCGGTAACTGCTCGGCGGTGGGGACCTATGCGAACGTCTCGCCAAATTACGGCACAAGTGCCGCTCTTCTGCTGACCGAGACCGACGGAACTTGGGCGGCCGGCGTCTCGTCGAGCCTGCCGGCGGACGCGATGACGGGTAGTCAGGGCAACCAGTCCGGTGATCTCGTGTCCATTTCATGCGTGTCGGCCGGCAACTGCACCGCGGTCGGTACTTACAGGCTCAACGACCATCTCGGAGACAGCGCGGGTCTCCTCGTCACGCAGTCGGGCGGGACATGGAGCAA
>Ga0265338_10004769_pt1 | contig 18124 bp, 16 predicted proteins | sample 42126metaG_FD_193579 | JGI IMG/M metagenome (GOLD analysis project Ga0265338, IMG submission 193579) | Rhizosphere microbial communities from Carex aquatilis grown in University of Washington, Seatle, WA, United States - 4-21-26 metaG | ecosystem: Host-associated > Plants > Roots > Rhizosphere... | reverse complement strand
GGCCGGCGCGTCCTCGTGCGAGCCGACCTCAACGTCCCGCTGCAGGACGGCCGGATCGCCGACGACACGCGGATCCGGGCGGCGCTGCCCACCATCGAGCTGCTGCTCGACCGCGGCGCCACTGTGGTCGCCTGCTCGCACCTCGGCCGGCCGAAGGGACAGCCCGACCCGGTGCTGTCGCTCCGCCCAGTGGCCGACCGGATGGCCGAGCTGCTGGGCCGTCCGGTGGCCTTCGGCGACGAGCAAGGCGACCTGCGGCTGCTCGAGAACCTCCGCTTCGACCCCCGCGAGGAGAAGAACGACCCCGCGATGGCCGCCGATCTGGCCGGCCTCGCCGACCTCTACGTCAACGACGCGTTCGGCGCCGCCCACCGGGCGCACGCATCGACCGAGGGCGTGGCGCACCTGTTGCCGTCGGCCGCCGGGCTGCTGATGGCCGCGGAACTGGACGCCTTTCACCTGCTGCTGGACGCACCGGAGCACCCGTTCGTGGTGGTCATCGGGGGCGTCAAGGTGGCCGACAAGATCGGCGTCATCGACCGCTTGATCCACCTGGCCGACACCATCCTGATCGGTGGGGCGATGGCGTTCACCTTCCTGGCGGCGGAGGGGATCGACGTCGGCGCCTCGCGCCACGAAGACTCGGACGGCCAGGAGACCGCGCGGCGGGCCGTGGCGGAGGCCGCCGAGCGCGGCTGCGAGCTGCTGGTGCCGACCGACGTGGTGGTGGCCGACCGCTTCGCCGAGGGTGCCGCCACGCGGGTGGTCGCCGTGGATGCCATCCCGGCCGGATGGATGGGGCTCGACATCGGGCCCGAGACGGTCGCCCGTTATAGCGAGCACCTCGCAGCAGCCCGCACCATCTTCTGGAACGGGCCAATGGGCGTGTTCGAGATGGCCCCCTTCGCCGCCGGCACGCTTGCGGTCGCGCGCGCCGTTGCGGCGTCCGAGGCGGCCTCGGTGGTCGGCGGCGGCGACTCCGTCGCAGCCGTCAACGTCGCCGGCGTGGCCGACCAGATCACGCACGTCTCGACCGGTGGCGGCGCCGCGCTGGAGCTGGTCGAGGGCAAGGTGCTGCCGGGCGTTGCGGCGCTCGAGTCGGGAGCCCCGGCATGAGCCGCCGGCCGTTCGTCGCGGGCAACTGGAAGATGCACAAGACGGCCTCGCAGGCGGGACCGTTCGTGCAGGAGTTGGCCGTCCGCGTCCCGGAGCACATCGACGCTGCCGTCTGCGTTCCATTCACCGATCTTGCCGCCGCGGTCGCCGGAGCCGCCGGCAGCCCGCTGAAGGTGTTCGCCCAGAACATGCACCAGCTCGAACAGGGCGCGTTCACCGGCGAGGTGTCGGCGGCGATGCTGCTCGACCTGGGCGTTGACGGGGTGCTGATCGGCCACTCCGAACGGCGCCAGTACTTCGCCGAGACCGACGATGCGCTGCGGGCGAAGCTGGCGACGGCCCACGCCGCCGGCCTTGACGTGATCCTCGCCGTCGGCGAGACCGCGCCGCAGCGGGAGGCAGGCGAGACCGAGTCCGTGCTGCGCCGTCAGATCGAGACCGCATTCGCCGGGCTCGCCGACGACCGCGCCGCAGCCACCACCGTCGCCTACGAGCCGGTGTGGGCGATCGGCACCGGCAAGACGGCGACGCCGGACATGGCCCAGCAGGCGCACGCGTTCATCCGCAGCCTGTTCCCGGCGGCCGTGGGCGAGCGCGTCCGGATCCAGTACGGCGGCAGCATGAAGCCCGAGAATGCCGCCGAGCTGCTGGCCCAGCCGGACATCGACGGCGGCCTGATCGGCGGCGCCAGCCTCGACATCGAGCCGTTCGCCGCCATCCTCGCGGCAGCGGCGTGAACGGGCCGGTCTGCCTGGTCGTGCTCGACGGGTGGGGGATCGCCCCGCCCGGTCCCGGCAACGCGGTCGACCTGGCTGACACGCCGGTATTCGACGGCCTGTGGGACGCCTGGCCGCACGCCCAGCTCGGCGCCTCGGGTCGCGCGGTCGGCCTTCCCGAAGGGCAGATGGGCAACAGCGAGGTCGGCCATCTCAACCTCGGCGCTGGGCGGATCGTGCGCCAGGACCTGGTACGGATCGACGAGGAGATCGAGAGCGGGGCGTTCTTCGCGAACGAGGTCTTGGTCGCGGCCTGCCGGCAGGCGCGCGGGCACGCACTGCACCTGATGGGCCTGGTGTCGGACGGCGGCGTGCACAGCCACATCAGCCACCTCCAGGCACTGCTCGAGATGGCCGGGCGACAGGGGGTCGAGCGGGTGCACGTCCACGCGTTCACCGACGGCCGCGACGTGTCGCCGACCTCAGGCGCCGGCTTCCTTGAGGGGGTTCCCAATCTGGCGACCGTGGTCGGCCGGTACTACGGGATGGATCGCGATCGCCGCTGGGACCGGACGAAGCTGGCGTACGACGCCCTGGTGCACGGGATCGGACAGCAGACCGACGACCCGGCAGCTGCGGTGCGCGCCAGCTACGAGCGCGGCGTCACCGACGAGTTCATCGAGCCGCTGGTGGTCGGCGCCCCCTCGCAGGGGCGGATCGGCGCCGAGGACACGGTGGTCTGCTTCAACTTCCGGCCCGACCGGATGCGCCAGATCGTCCACGCCCTGATCGATGCCGATTTCACCGACTTCGACCGCGGGCCACAGCCGCCGCTGCCAGCCCTGGTTCAGATGACCGAGTACGCGGCCGACATCGACGCCCCGATCGCGTACCCGTCGGAGAGCCTGGACGAGGTGCTGGCGCCGGTGCTGGCCACTGCAGGGATCTCGCAGCTGCACGTCGCCGAGACGGAGAAGTATCCCCACGTCACCTACTTTTTCGACGGTGGCAGCGAGCAGCGAAGCGGCGGCGAGGAGTGGAGACTGGTCGACTCGCCGCGCGACGTGCCGACGTATGACTATGCGCCGGCCATGAGCGCGGTGGGCGTGGCCGACCTGTTTTGCAGCCGGATCGGCGACGGCTACGGGTTCGGGCTGATCAACTTTGCGAACGCCGACATGGTCGGCCACACCGGCGTCATCCCGGCGGTGATCGAGGCCGTGGAGACCGTCGACGCCTGCCTGGGCAGAGTGGTCGAGGTGGTTCTCCGGCTCGGCGGCGCCTGCCTCGTCACCGCCGACCACGGCAATGCCGAGCAGATGCTGGAGCCCGACGGCAGCCCGCACACGGCGCACACCACTAATCCGGTACCAATCATCCTGGCGGGAGCGTCACATGCGTTGCGATCGGGCGGCCGGCTGTCGGATATCGCACCCACAGTGCTGGATTTGATGGGGATCTCGCAGCCGCCGGTGATGACAGGCCGCACCCTATTAGCCTGAATGGCGTAATGGGGACGCTTGCGCTTGCCACTAGTGCGGGGTGTATAGTCCTCGCCGGTTCTCTGTAACCGCCCCGACACAGTTGGCACTCCCACAGCCTGATCCCGCAGTCCTCCGGCTCGCACGGCGAGGCGACGAGCGCGCCTTCGCCCTGATCGTCCGGCAGTACCAGACCCCGCTGTACAACTACATCGTGCGGGTGCTGGCGGGCGACCGTGCCCTGGCCGAGGATCTGTGCCAGGAGGTGTTCCTGCGGGTCTACCAGGCGCTCCCCGGCTTCGACAACCGCTGCCAGTTCACGACCTGGCTGTTCCAGGTCGCCAAGCACCGGGTCGTCGACGAGTTGCGGGCGCGCGAGCGGCGCGGGCGCCCGGCCCTCGAGCTGTCGGTCGCAGCGCACATCCAGCTGGCGGCGGCGCCCAGCGAGTCGGTCGAGGACATGGACTCGGTCTGGCGCGCCATCGGCGGGCTCACGCTCGACCTCAAGATGGCGCTGCTGCTGCGCGACGTCGTCGGCCTCTCGTATGCCGAGATTGCCGACGCCCTGGAGACCACGCTGGCCACCGTCAAGTGGCGGATTTACAAGGCACGCGAAGTGGTTGCCACCGAGCTGGCCCGCGAGGGATACGGCGGCCGCCGGGTCGCCAACCGCAAGACCAGCTAGTTAGCGGCCGTCGCTGAGCCTGGTCGCGAGTGACCGCGGCAGACCGGCTTCGATGATCGCCTGCTGGGCCGCGGCGATGTCGTATCCGATCCGGCGCCAGGTCGCAGTTCGGCGGTCGAAGTCGAGCACGAGGTAGGCGGCCCGCGGATCGCCGTCCCGGGGCTGGCCGACCGAGCCCGGGTTGATCAGGTAGCGGGTGCCCTCGACCATCTCCAGCGTGCCTTCCTCGGCGTAGCCGGCGAGCAGCATCTCGCCCTGAGCCATGGCGTACACCAGCGGGACGTGGCTGTGGCCGATCAGCGCCAGGTTGTGGGTCTGCAGGGCGAGACACGCCGCGGCCGTCCCCGGGTCGACAACGTACTCCCAGATCGGGTCGCGAATGCTGGCGTGGTAGAGCTCGACCTCGTTCCGCTCGCCGAAGGGCAGCAGCGTCTTCAGCTGCTCCATCGCCGTCTCCGACAGCACCTTGGCGGTCCAGCGGGCCGCCGTCCCGGCGTCGTGGGTGAACACCGACATGTCGATCGCCCCTGCCACGACCAGATCGTGGTTGCCTGCGAGGGTGACGTCGCAGCGGTCCATCAGGATCTCGACGCAGCGCTCCGGGTCTGCGCCGTAGCCGACCAGGTCGCCCAGGCACCACAGCTCGTCGACCTGCTCAGCCTCGATGATCGACAGCACCGTCTCGAGGGCGGCGAGATTGCTGTGGACGTCCGAGATGATCGCCGCTCTCACGGCCCGGTATCATATGAACCCAACCAACGGGTTGCCTGTCGAGGCCATTCTCGAGCGCGAGTCACAGGCCTGGGCGGGCCACTGCGGTGGCCATTGCTCCGGACGGCGTCCCATGGTCGAGGCTGCGCCGGCCCGACATCTTCTAGCCCGACCGCACACCGAGCATGGAGGGGCTTTCAACCATGGAACTACTGACGATTGGCTCGTTGCTCTGGGACACCATTGTCCTCCTGATCTGGATCGCCATCGCCTTCTGGCCGGCGCGCGTGGCCGGGCGCAAGGGCCACAGCTTCTTCGGCTTCTTCATCTTCAGCCTGATCTTCTTCCCCGCTGCCCTGATCGTTGCCTACATGGTGAACGATCGGACGAAGCTCACAGCGATCTGAAGGCGGCAGGCGGGTGAAGCACGCCGGCCAGCGGCCGGCCGCTGCTGCCGCAGGTGTCCCGGCGAGGTTCCGCCGGCGCGTCGACGTCTGAGCTTCGTGTGTCCGGGCAGGCGGACCTGGTATACGAGGTATCCGCCCGCCCGCGACCATGACCACGCTCTCGCTCAGCCGCTCAGCCGCGCTACGCCTCGTCCTGCTCGCCGTGCTTCTGGCCGCGCTGGGCGTGTGGCTGACGCGATGGGACCTGCCTCCGGCGCCCCCGTCGATCCCCGACCGAGAGGTGTTCACGACGGCGCAGATCGAGCGTGCCCAGGCGTATCGCAACGCTGCCTACCTGCTCGCGGCGCTGGGGCTGCTGGTGCCCGTCGCGGTCGCGTGGCTGCTGGCCTGGCGCGGGATCGCCACCCGCCGGCGCCTGGTCTGGTGCGTCGCGCTGGTCGCGGGGATCGTCGTCTTCGCCGACCTCCCGATCTCACTGGTCGACCACATCCGCGCGCATAACGTCGGCCTCGACGGTCGCAGCCCGGCCGGCTGGCTGCTGGACGAGCTGGAGGCCGGCCTGCTGGAGACGGTGGTCATCACCGCGCTCTACCTGGGCGCGCTCCCGCTCTGGCGGCGCGGCCGCCGGATCGGGGTTGCCCTGGCCGCGTGGGGGGTGGTGGCGGTGGTGACGCTGCTGCAGCCGCTGGTCGTCGACCCGATCACGCTGTCGACACACTCGATCGAATCCCCGCGGCTGCAGACGGCCGTCTCGCAGCTGGAACGGAGGATGGGCGTGCACCCGGCATCGGTGACGATCGCCACCAGCTCCGGCACCGGGTCGGGGGAGAACGCGATGGCCGACGGCCTCGGCCCCACCGAGCGAGTGACCATCGAATCGACCATCGCAGGCGCGTCGACGGTCGAGCTGCGGGCTCTGGTCGGGCACGAGTTCGGGCACGTCCAGCGGAACCACTTACTGAAGGGCGTGCTCTGGTTCGGGGTGATCGGCGTCCCCGCGATCCTGTTCGTGCTGTGGGCGGCGGAGCGCCTGTGCCGGCGCTACCCGGGAGCGCATCTGGGCACCCGCGCGGTGCCCGTGGTGCTGGCCCTCGTGGTCACAGTGGCGGCGGCGCTCACCCCGGTCGAGAACCTGGTCTCGCGGCGGATCGAGGCGGAGGCGGACTGGGCCGGCCTGAAGGCGACCCGCGACCCCGCCGGCATGGCCGCCTTGCAGAAGCGGCTGACCCTGGCCAACCTGTCCAACCCCAGCCCGCCGCAGTGGGCGGTGTGGCTGCTCTTCGACCACCCGCCCGTGATGGAGCGGATCGCGGTCGCCCGCGCCTACAGGCAAAGATGAGTGATCGACATCTGTCGCGGGCCTGGCCGCTGCGGGAGGTTGATGATCAGCGGCGGTGTGGGTGGCTGTGCCTGCGAACCTGCACCTCGCGGTGCGCGCGGGTCGCGCCCAATACGACCTACGGGTATTGACGCGACCCGCGTTCAGCGCGAGCCACGGGTTCTCGCCCCCCGGGACACCACGACAGATGTCGATCAATCATCTAGTCGTCGTCGGAGGCGAGCTCGTCGTCATCGCCGGCGCCGAACTCGGGCAGGTTCTTGATCCCCTGACGCGTCCGCCACTTGGAGTAGTTGTCCGACATGGCGTCGATCAGCTCCTTCATGAACCGGTCAGACAGGTTGACCCGTGCGACGACGACCCCCGGAACCTCGTCCTCCTCGACCTCGTGGTCGACCCGGGCAAAGGTGATCGTGAACTCGTAGTCGGAGTGGCTGACGTTTGCGAAGTTCGCGTACACGCCCGCCATGATCTCGGGCGTGAAGTGGATGTTCAGCTGGCGATCGCGCGGCTCCTCGTCCATACCCGCCACCCTACCAGCGCGGCTCAAAGTACGATCCGGCGATGAGTGGGAGCGTGCTCGGCGAGCTGGCGGAACCGCTGGCGGATGCGGTCGGCGCCGTCGGCGGCGACGGCGCGCCGGTGCGACTCGAGCGGCCGGCCGACCCCTCCCACGGTGACTATGCGACGGCCGTCGCCCTAACGCTGGCCAAGCCGCTGCGGTCGGCGCCGCGCGACATCGCCGGGCGCATCGCCGAGCAGCTCGACTCGCCCTGGATCGACGCCACCGACGTCGCGGGCCCCGGTTTCATCAACCTGCGGGTGACGCCCGCCTGGTACGCCCACGTGGTTGGCCGGGTGCTGAGCGAGGAGGGCCGCTATGGCGCCGGCGCCGCCGCGAATCCGGAGCGGGTGCTGGTCGAGTACGTGAGCGCGAACCCGGTCGGGCCGCTGACCGTGGGCAGCGCCCGCAACGCCGCCTACGGGGACTCGCTCGCGCGGCTGTTCGCCTTCGCCGGCCACACCGTCGGCCGCGAGTACTACTTCAACGACGCCGGGCGCCAGATCGAGCTGTTCGGCGCGTCGCTGCAGGCGCGGGCCCGCGGCCAGGAGCCTCCCGAGGACGGCTATCAGGGCGAGTACGTTGCCGAGATCGCGACCCAGCTGGGGCTGCCTCCGGAGGCGTCGGTAGAGGAATGGGCGGCTGCCGGCACGGCCGCCATGATGGAGCAGATCCGGGCCACCCTGGCGCGGTTTCGCTGCACCTTCGACGTCTGGTTCCTGGAGCGGTCGCTGTACGAGGACGGCTCGGTGGAGCAGGCCGTCGAGCGGCTCAAGCAGACCGGGCACACGTTCGAGCAGGACGGCGCGCTGTGGCTGCGCTCCAGCGAGCTCGGCGACGATCGCGACCGGGTGATCATCCGCTCCAACGGCCGGCCGGCATACATCGCGGGCGACATCGCCTACATCGCATCCAAGCTGAACCGGGGCTACGACACGGCGGTCTACGTGCTCGGCGCCGACCACCACGGGTACATCGGCCGCCTCAAGGCGTCGGCGATCGCCCTCGGCTACGACCCCGACCGCATCGACGTCCAGATCTACCAGCTGGTGCATCTGAAGGGCGCCAAGATGTCGAAGCGGGCCGGCCGCGTCGTCACGCTCGACGACCTGATCGACGCCATCGGCGTCGATGCCGCCCGGTTCGTGCTGGTGCAGCGGTCACACGACCAGGGCATCGAGCTCGACCTCGAGCTGCTCACCCAGCAGAACCAGGAGAACCCGGTCTACTACTGCCAGTACGCCCACGCCCGGATCGCGGCCATCCTGCGCAACGCCGGCGGGGCGGCGGACGGCGCCCGGCCCGACCCGGCGTGGGTGCCCGAGCCGCCTGAGGCCGAGCTGGTGAAGGCGCTGGCCGACTTCCCCGACCTGGTCGCCGAGGCAGCCGAGTTCCGGGGGCCGCACCGCGTCGTCACCTACGTCCAGGACACGGCAAAGGCCTTCCACCAGTTCTACAAGCAGTGCCGCGTGATCGGCGAGCCGGAGCCCGTTCAGTCCAGCCGGCTGGCCCTCTGCGAGGCGACCCGGATCGTCATCGAAACGGCGCTCGACCTGGTCGGCGTGTCTGCGCCAGACCGGATGTAGCGCTTCGCTACCATGCGCGCGTGAGCGTTCCTGCAGCACCCACCATCTACGAGGTCGACGAGCTTTCAGAGATCCTCGAAGCCGATCGCGGCGACACCGGAGACGGCGAGTGGTACGCCATCCGCACCGACCCCTGGCCGTGCCCGGCATGCGGTGAGGAGTTCTCCTACGTGACCGCCTGCCACCACGTGGTGATCGCGCCCGACCGCGACGATCTGATAGACCACGCGGTCAACTGCACCCGCGCCGGCCGCAACCCGAAGATCGTCCGTTACGAGGACCGGCTGCCGACGATCACGCTGTTCCAGTGGCGCGCGCTGGGGCGCCCCGTGCACGGCGTCCGCAAGTAACGGCACCCGTGCTTCTCACGGGGCGGGCAGCGTCATGACGGCGCCGGCGCCGCGCACCGTCGCCATCCTGCTGCCTTCCGAGTAGCGCACTGAGAACCTCTGCTTCAGACCCGAGTCGGAGAGCACGGTGACCTCTGCGGTGACCGCTCCGCCGCGATGGATCTGCCAGAGCCCGGTGCCCGATACGGCGGCATCCGCGACGAACCGCACGCCGTCGAACGTCAGCTTGACGCCGTCTGCCCCGGCGATCCCGCGGAACCGGCCGCCATACAGCCCGCCGCCCGTGTTCCCCTTTGCCGACCACCAGGTCTGGGTGGCGTCGCCGACCGCCTCGGCGGCGACGGTCGCCTCCCGCCGCACCCACATCTTGGCCGTGCCCGAGACGACGGCCGCCGGCACCGCTTCGGCCATCGTGCGCGGGAATGAGCCGGGCGTGTGAATCGGCGGCACCTCCGCCGCGCAGGACGCATCCATCGACCGCAGCCGCTGCGGCGCCCGGACGAACTCGCGTACCAGCGTGCGGCCGCAGTAGGTCGCGGCCGTCAGCAGGATGTCGCCCTCGGTCGACGTGTGGACGGCGTTGTGCAGCACGATCAGGCGGGCGGAGGGGCCGATCTGCCTGAGCACTGACGGTGCATCCGAGGCGGGCGTCCAGGAGTCGAGGTCGCCGCCCAGCACGAGCACTGGGATGCTCGCCGGGATCAGCGGCGGCGCCCGGCCGGCGGGCAGCTCCGGACGTCCGATGCGCGGCCAGTCGAGGCACGAGGTGGCTGCTTCGGAGTAGGTGTTGATCCGCAACCACTCGTATGGGGTGAAGGGCTTGAGCAGGGCGGCTGGGGCCTGCCGGATCGACGCCTGTAGCTGCGCGCGCCGCTGTGACGGCGAGGAGCGCATGTCGAACAGCTGCGGGTAGTCGACGCAGGCGACTGCAAAGTACTGGCCGTCCGAGTAGCTGCCGGCTGACTTGGGTGTCGAGTTGTCGTCCTGTGCGGCCTCGGCCGCGAGCCGCAGCAGCGGCTGGGGGACGCCGGCAAGGAAGGCGCGGTCGGCGGCGTCGAGATCACGGTAGAGCAGCGGGTCGAACCCGGCGTCTGACGTCAGGTCGACCATCGTCCGGACCGTCACCGTCGCGAAGACTGGGCGGCCCTGGGGGTTGCGCGTCCAACCTGACAACGGTGCCTCGCGCAGCCGCCGTACGACCTGGCCGACGCGCGCCCATGGGTCGCCGCCGGCCTGCTCGGAGCAGGCGAGGTCGCGCGCGCAGACCAGACGAAAGGCGGTGCGGGCGGTGGTCGCGGTGGAGGCGTACCAAGGCGAGAGATCGACCAGCGAGTAGGTGGAGTCGAGTACGACCGAGCGCAGCAGCGACGGGTAGTAGGAGGCGAACGACTGGGCGAACCACGAGCCGTAGGAGTCGCCGTAGAGGTCGACCGGCCCCACGCCGAGCGCGCCGATCACGTCCGCCAGGTCATGGACGGCGTAGGCCGTCGCGTAGAGATCCGACGCGGGTGTCGCGCCGGCCCCGCGGCCGGGAAGCGCCTGCTGCAGGCTGTGGCCGCAGGCCCCGACCTTCTGGTCGAATGAAGCCGTCGTCGTGTTGCCCGCGAACCCCTGCAGATCCTGGCAGTCGATCAGCGCCGAGCGGCCCGTGCCACGGCTGTCGACGAGCAGCAGGTTGCGGCTTGCCAGCAGCGGGCGGAACAACGCTCGGTATTCCGGCGCCGACCCGGTCGACGGGAACCCCGGCCCGCCCTCCTCGGCGACGATCGTCCCGGTCGCCCGTTTGGCCGCGGGGTACCAGACGAAGAACACGCTCAGCGACCCTGCCTGTGGGTGCTGGGGGTCGACCGGTTCCAGGCGCGTCCCGCACCAGGCCGGCACAACGTCTGTGCACCGATGCAGCGTCACGCCGCCCACGCGCAGCGTCGCCGCCGCGGCAGTAGCCGACCCAGCCGCGACGGCGAGCGTCGCGACGACCATCAGGAGCACGATCCGATACCTCACGCGGGTTCAGTAGACCAGACCTTCAAGGACCGGTCAATCTCGGTAGAGTCGGCTGGCCATGTCGGCAAACGACAGCCTGGAGGCCCTCGACCACCCGGCGGCGGTCTACGAGCGGCTCTACAAGTCGCACTACCGCGGAGAGCTGTTCTCGTCGCGCACGCTGACGCGGATCCTGGTCACGTTCGTGATCGTGGCGGTGGTGTTCATCGCCATCGGGCTGAAGATCGCAGGGCCGGGGCCGGCGTTCGTGATCGGGCCGATCGTCGCTCTGGCGTTCATGATCTTCCAGGGCATCCCGCGGGCACGGGCCAAGGCACAGGATCGCACCCGCGACTGGGCTGCAACCGAGTTCCGCAAGCGGCTCCACGATTCGCTGGCAGCCGAAGCCCGACAGATCGCGGAGTGGGGGGCGGGTAAGGGGCTGACCCCTTGCGACCACTCTCCGATCACGCCGATCGACGTCACGCCCCTGTTGCAGGTGGACGAGGCAGACGTGCCGTATGCGCTGGAGGGGAAGCTGAACGGCCGCGACGTGGAGGTGTTCGGCGTCACCCAGCAGCTGAGCCGGGACGTCGGACACGACACCGAGACGTGGTTTCGGCGGCTGACCTGCGTGCACATTGTCTGCAACGGCAACGTGTCGGTGTCGATGCAGCCCAAGCAGGATCCGAGCCACAAGAACTTCGGGCTGAACGGGATCAACCACTTCCTGCTCCGCGACGGTTGGCGCTCCGGCGTGCTGACGCAGGACTCCGAGGGCGTCAGCAGCGACAACCCGCTCGAGAACCCGGAGATGATGCAGCGGCTGGTCGACTCCGGCCGGATCCCGCCGTTCGCGATGGAGGTCATGGCGCAGGTGCGGGCAGCGCCTGACGATGCGGCGCGCAAGGCGATCATGGCCGACGCGCAGCTGCGCGCCAAGGACTGGATGGCGCAGAAGATGGCCGCCGGCATCGCCGAGCAGGGGGGCGGCAAGATGGGCGCGATCCGGGCAATGGCGGGGATGTTCCGGTGGCAGTCGCTGGAGCTGGAGTCATCCGAGTTCGACGACCGCTACAAGCTCAGCTACCAGGGCGACAAAATGCCGGTGATGATGCTGTTCACGCCGAAGATGATCGTCGACCTGATCTCGATCCAGCCCGATGACTTCGCATTCGAGCTCCAGCACGACAACCTGCTGGTCGCCAGGATCGCCCCGCTGCGCAATCCGGCTGAGCTGGACGCCCTGCTCGCGATGGCCGAGAAGCTCGCCGGCGAGGTAGCGGCACCCGCGAACGCGTGACGCCGGCGCAGACGAGCGGGCGCCGGCGGATGCTGGCCGGTGTCGCCGCGGCCACCCTCGGCATGGCCTCGGTGCAGACCGGCGCGGCGATCGCCATATCGCTGTTCGACCAGGTCGGTGCGCTGGCGGTCGTTGCCCTGCGCCTGGCCTCGGCGGCCGCCTTCCTGATTATCACGAGCCGTCCGGCGTTACTCCGGTTGAGCCGCAGCGAGGCGCTCACCTTCGCGGCCTACGGCCTGATCATCGCCGCCATGAACGTCTTCTTCTACTCGGCCCTGGAGCGGGTGCCGCTGGGGGTCGCGGTGGCCCTCGAGATGGTCGGGCCGATCGCAGTGGCGACGCTGGGGTCGAGGCGGCCCCGCGACCTGGCTGTCGTCGGCCTGGCGGCCGTCGGTGTGCTGGTGCTCGCGCTGGCGCCCGGCGTCGACGGGCACATCACCGCGCTCGGCATAGGCTTCGCTCTCGCGGCCGGCGCGTGCTGGGCCGGCTACATCCTGCTCTCGGCCCATGCGGTGCGGACGCTGCCCGGCGCCCAGGGCTTGGCCGTTGCGATGTGCGTTGCCACCGTGCCGATGGCGTTCGTCGCCGTCGGCTCGGCGGGCGAGAAGCTGCTGGACGTGCGCGTGCTGGCGCTGGGCGCCGCCGTCGGCCTGCTCTCCACCGGCGTCCCGGGCATGCTCGACGCGGCGTCGCTCCGGCGGCTGCGGGCAGCAACGTACGCTCTGGTCGTCAGCGTGGCGCCGGCGGTCGGCGCTCTGGCCGGTTTCCTGTTCCAGGACCAGCGGCTGAGCGGCGCCCAGTGGCTGGGGATCGTGGTGGTGGTGGCCGCCAGTGCGGCGGCGGTGGCCGGCGCCGAGCCCCCGGACGCGACTCCTGTCGATCCCCGCGCCCGCGAGTGAGCGCGCGGCGCCCGCGTTTCCATCTATACGGGCGCGAAAACATAATATTGCGATTCAGAATTCATCTTGACGCGTTTACTCACCGGGAGCGCAGCAAGCTGATACGTGGTACTCTCTGTGACTAGAGCGGCCCAACTGCTGGCTTACCGATGTGGCTCCAGCTTTCGGTCATGCGTTCAGTGTTCAGTTTCCGCTCTTTCCTACAGGTGCCGACGGTGCAGTAGCCAGGTTTGGCTGCCGCCCCGCGGTCAGCCTTCATGCCGACTTTTGGGTCGGCGTCCCGAGCCCTCGAAGGGGGCAACATGAAGAAGATTGGACTTACGCTCGTGGCGGCGTTCGCCATGCTGGTGGTCGCGGCAGGTTCGGCCGGCGCAGCCATCACGCCTGTGCCGGTGTACAACGGATCCTACGCCGGCCCGCTGCCAGGGAACCTACCCAGCGTCGGCGCCGAGGCATACAGCTTCAAGGAGTTCGGCGACGAGGTCACATTCGCCGGCACTCAGCGCACGTTGGGCACCGTCCGCGTTACCATGAGTAGCTGGGCGTGCGAGCTAGGAACCTGGGCCAACAAAGACTGCGTGTCGACCCCGGGTGACAAGTTCCACGTGCCGATCACGCTCAACATCTACAACGCATCTAGCCATCAGGGCGATGGAACGGTATTGCCGGGCTCCCTGATCACGACAGCAACACACACTTTCAGCATCCCTTACCGTCCGACTGCCAATCTCAAGCACTGCAACAGCGGTAACTCCAATACCGGTAAGTGGTGGCAGGGGTCAACCAGCACCTGCTTCAACGGCAAGGCGGCCAACATCACGTTTAACTTCAAATCGCTGGGTATCACCCTGCCCGCCGACGTCGTGATTGGCATCGCCTACAACACCTCGCACTATGGATACAGTCCGATTGGCGAGACGCCCTCATGCTACTCGACCGAAGCCGGATGCCCCTACGACTCGCTGAACATCGGCCTGGGCCCGACGGTGCTCGTTGGATCCGAGCCGAACCCCGGCACGGTGTTCCAGAACGCCGTGTTCGGCAGCGACTACTGCGACAGCACACCTTTGACCAACGTGTTCAACCAGGACTCGCCCACCAGCACATGCTGGAGTGGCTACGTTCCTGCCATGAAGGTCACCGCCTACTAACCAACCCACGGCGCGGCGACGGAGCGGAGTTGGCCGATTGCCGCGACCGGCGGAAACGCCAAGTCGTGGAACCTGGGAGAGGACGCCGCAGCGAGCGGCCTCCTCTCCCAGGAAGCTATTCCGACCCGCCCGAACCCGGATAGGGCGTTCTTCAACCGGTTCGCGGAGTTAGAGTCCAGGGCTCTAGAAAACGATCCGGCCCATGGGCCTATCGGCTGGATCACGGTGATGAGGGCAGGGCAGTCGGTCTTGCCGCCGCGCCGTCCACGCGTCCGTGACTTCCCTTGCAGCGTTCGAGCGGGCGCCTGGATCGAAATTCAATCATGGCTTCTTCTTCCACGCCTCCCAACGCCAACAAAGCGCCTTCTCGTGGGGCTTGTCGGGGCAGGTGCGCGATTGGAGGGGGTGTGTTACGCCAATGCTCGCGAGCGATGGGCCGTGTCTCGCGGGGACTTACTTCCAGGGTCTCAGGGTTGATCCCCAGCAATTCGGAGTCCAAAGGCTCAGCGGGGGTATATGACCTGGGTCGCCTTGGCAAACCGCGTTATCGCTGCCCATGGCTACAATGGCATCATCGCCGAGTTGGTAGAGCGAATCTCGTTACAATATCTGTCGTTTTCCGCTCAACTAGGCGTCACAAGCGGACGTAGCTCAGTTGGTAGAGCGTCGGCTTCCCAAGCCGAAGGTCGCGGGTTCGAGACCCGTCGTCCGCTCCTCAACCCCTCGATTTGCAGGCATTTCTCGAGGAGCGCTTGAGACCCGTTCCGCCGTCTGGAGAAGCTCTCGGACCACTTCTAGCTCCTTCTTCGGGATGGAAACGGCGTGCGCAGATGAAATCAGCGCGCGGCGCCGCTTTCGTGAAGGGTCGGCGCCATTTTTCATCGGCAGCCGCGCCGTTGCGGTGAGCTCCTGAACGGACGGCAACGCTTGGGCCGCCCGCGGCAGGTCAAGTCTCGGGTTCGTCGACCCGCTGCGGCCGGGGGCCGTGTTGCGCGAAGGTAGTGGTATCGGGCCTTCGTTCAGCAGCAGTGGAGGATGATGTCGTGATCGACGCCGGAGGCGCTGTAGGAACCAACGGCCCACCAGCCGTTGCTGGTTCCGGGGATCGCGGTGATCGCTTGGAGTGCGTTCCCGGAGGGGCCGGGGTTGGGGCCGCCGTAGCTCTGCCAGGCCGTGCCGTTCCAATGGTCGAGGAGGTTGTAGGAGTCAGGAGCTTTGGCCCCTCGGCTGCCGACCGTCCAGACGTTTGTCGCGCCGTGCTCGGCGATGCCGAGGAGGATGTGGGAATCGGGTGGCAGGATCGGTGGATCGTTGACCGTCCAGGTTTGGCCGTTGTAGTGCTCGACGAGCTCGTTGCTGCCATTGGTGCCGGCAGCCCAGACGTCCCGAGCTGATGAGGACGTGACGGCCAGCAGCGTCTGATACGTTCCAGCGCCGTCGTACGGCACTAGGTGGAGGGACCAGCTCGACGCAGCTTGACGGCCTTCGCTCCAAGCAGGCCGTGCGGTGTCTGTCTGGGCCTGGTAGGCGTCTCCGACTGCGAGTGCGCGGGTGGCGTCCAGTGGGGCGACCGCATACATCTCGCCTGTCCGTGTCGTGTTCTTTGTCGGGGTGATCGCCTCCCACCCCACAGCCGTCCGGTGGGCGATCAACGCCGGGTTACCAAGGGATCCGCCGAGGCTCACCCACAGGTTGGTGCTCGAGGTGCCGGCTATGCCGGTCGCGGGCTCATCGCCGATGGCGGGGATGCCTGATACCGACCAGCGGGTTCCGTTCCAATGTGCGACGTACCCGGCGGTGCAGGATTGGCCATTTCCGGAGGTCACGGACGCCCACACGTTCTTCGGAGAGAAGGCCTTGACACCAGTCAGAAGCACTGCTCCACCGCAGACGTCGGCAACATGTGCATCGGATACCACCCATTTGCCGTCGGTGAAATGGAGTACCTGGGCGGTCGAGTCGGAGTCGCAGCTAGGCCCTACGCACCCGGTCGCCCACGCGTCGGTCGGAGAATCAGCAGAGATGGCATACAACTGGGCGCCGTCAGTTTGCGGCGCAGCCACTCGTGACCATGGATTCGCCGCCGCCTCGGCGACGGGCAAGAACCCCAACGCGGCGGAAGCCAACCCCACCCCTACTGTCATCCATCTAAGCACCTGGTTCTCCTGCGGTGGCGGATACGTACCAATTCTCAGGCTGAGGGAACGCCGCCCGCCGCGCTCTCGCAACGTCCGTGGGGCCAGCGACACTCAGCGCCCAGAGCCACGGCGATGCCGACGAGACTCGACTTGTCCTTGCGGCGGGCACGACCCACCACCTCCGTCAGTCCTGGGGGAGTGGTATCCCACCCGTGGGAGGCGCACATCGGCGTCACCTCCTATCCGCGGTTCGGGTTTCCCGCAGCGCGTTCGTAGTGCGCCGGCAGGGTGAGTCGTCCGTCATGGAGCAGTTCGTGGGGAAGTCGCACGGGTGCCGCCGACGCCGCGGCCTCGTAACATGCCCGAGTCCGGTGCCGAAGCCTCACCTGCCGCCAGTAAAGACCAAGCGGGCTCGGGGCAGGACGACTGCCAACGCCGGACACCCACGGCCGCGTCCAGACGCTGGTGGCGCCGAGCGCCTAACCAGCGCTGTTGGAGGGCCGCCGTTGCAGGGTTCGATCTTGAGCGCTGTGTTGTTGGCGACGTTTGGGTTGGGGACGCCGAAGCAGAGCCCACCCGGCTTGGTGAATGATCGGGTCGTCCGGGCGTATCCCCAGTGCTGGGAGGCGTTGCCGTCACAGTCGCCGACTACGATTCGGGTTCCGGCGGTTGCCGGCGCTGGCAGTTCCAGGCATTAGTTTCAGGCATTTGTTGCCGTACCCGACGACGTTGCTGGTGAGGTTGATCCGCCAGATCTGGTTGGCGGCGCCGAGACAGGTGTAGAGGACAACGGTCCGCTCCGTCATGGGTGCCGTCCCCTTGCCCATCTGCGCACTTGCCCTGGAGGCCCACCAGCTCCCGGGTTCCCGAGGAGTCCATGCCATAGCCCCAGAGCTGCCCGTGGGTGTCTACGCAGCGGCCGGCGCGAACGGGTTGACCGGGTTTGGTGAGGTTGGTGGTCAAACGGCCGCACCTCTTTCAGCGGGCCAAATCGCCACACAGACCCCGCCTCGGGGCGGGGTGTCCGCGACGCGGGTAGGTGACTACCCCGATGCGCGCACTGGTTGTCGGCGATTAGCGTGCAGCGGAATCTTCAATCCCCGATGGGGTGGTGACTATGCGCCGGGTAGCAGTCCGAATCCTTGGTATCGCGGTTGCTGGTGCCTGTTTGTTCTCGGCGGTTGGTGGGGCGTCGGTGGCGAGCGCGAACGGGTTTGGTGTGCCGCGAATGATCGCGGACATCCCACCGGGAGATGCCTCCGCCTATGTCACGACCATGGTCGGGATGCGCGGCAGGTTGCTCTACTCGTGGAACAACGAACGGGCGCTGATGGTCAGCGACGGCACCGCGGCGGGAACCCGCATGATCCGCCGCTTCGAGTCTCCGACGCCGCGCTACATCACCCCGTCCGCCAGCGGGATCGCGTTTTTCTCCGCTGGCTACAACACCCATCGCAGCCAGAGCGAAGAGTCGGGAAGCGAGCTTTGGGCGACCAACGGCAGCACCGCGCGACTCGTCCGTGACATCAGCAAGGGCTACTGCGCGCCCGATGACTGCACCGGCGACCCCAGCTCGAACCCGCACGGGTTCGTCGCAATCGGCCCCTCCGAGGTGGTCTTTGCGGCCCGCAACTACAACGGCACCGAGCTTTGGAAGTCGAACGGAACCTGGGCCGGAACGGTGATGGTGCGAAACA
>Ga0265338_10004767_pt1 | contig 18130 bp, 14 predicted proteins | sample 42126metaG_FD_193579 | JGI IMG/M metagenome (GOLD analysis project Ga0265338, IMG submission 193579) | Rhizosphere microbial communities from Carex aquatilis grown in University of Washington, Seatle, WA, United States - 4-21-26 metaG | ecosystem: Host-associated > Plants > Roots > Rhizosphere... | reverse complement strand
CCCGCTGGTGCAGGCCGTGGACCCGGCCGCAGGCAGGTTCTCCGCGTACCCGGCGAAGGTCCGGCCGGCCGCGATCAGGTCAGCACCCAGGTTGGGCCCGGTGAACGCCTGCGGGCAGGCGTCGGTCGTGTCTCCCTGCGTGCTGCCGGAAAACAGCGCGAGGTAGTTGGGCTGGCTGGCGCTGGCTTCCGCGAAGGACTGGGTGAAGTTCGCGCCCCCCGTGGCCAGGTGGCTGAAATAGGGGGCTGACTGGTTACCGATCACCTGGCTGTACGACTTGCCGTCAAAGGCGGCAATGACGATGTGCCTGAATTGCGGCACCCCGGCCGGTGACGGGGACGTGGCGGCGCACGGAGCGGTGAAGGCCGAGCCGTGCCGGGCACACGGTGTCCGCTGTGCACTGGGCTGACCCGGCGAACTGCATGCGGCCAGAACTAGCGCGGCCGCTGCCGTGAGGGCCGCTCCCAGCAGGAGGGAACGTGAGGCGGACATGGAAAACCCCCGATCGTCACAATTTGCAAGGGGGCCATTACAGAAAGATACCTCATCACGGGAGCAGGACGTTAAACGGGATCTGAATATCAAACATGATCGTGACGGCATGAAGTGACCGAATTTACTCAACTCGGGCACAGAGTTTGCCCGGCTCAGGGTGCACCCGGACGCACGGTGCACCCGGGCCGCACTGCCGTGACGGGCCACCGCCCGGCGCAGTTTTACCGCCACACAGCGGTGATCACGCCCGCGCCCGCCGCGAGCGCGTCCGGCCGCAACTGGTACATGCTCTCGATGGTGTGCAGCACGCTGTAGTCGTTGATCGGCACGGCGTACCGGCCGGCCCGCACCTGCTGGCCCACGAAGATCGTCGGGACCTGGTTGCCGGTGCTCCCGTCATTCTCGTCCCAGGTCACGATGAGCAGGCTGTGGTGGCTGCCCGCCCAGGTGGCATAGCCGCCCAGGTTCCTCTTAAGCCAGCCGTCCCCGGTGGCCACCGAGCAGCTATGCATGTCGTCGCACAGGTTCGGGATGACGAAGGAGACGGTGGGAAGCCTGCCGTAGTCCCCGGCGGGGAAGCTGGCGAACGACTTGGTGGCCGAGGCCGGCACGTTGCTGAAGTTGACCCACGGCACGTGCTTGCGGGCGTACATCCCGCTTGAGCACACCGAGCCGCCCTGGCTCGGCAGGCTCTGCGCGTATCCCGTGAAGGTCTTGTGCGCCGCGAACAGTTCCGACGCCAGGTTCACGGCACCGAACGTGCGCGGGCAGGCGTCGTCGGTGACGCCCTGGGTGCTGCCCGAGAACAGCGCCAGGTAGTTCGGCTCGCTCGGATGGGCGACCGCATGGGAGTCGGTGAACAGCGCGCCGCGGCCGGCGAGCTGGTTGATGTAGGGCGCTTCGCGGCTGCCGATTACTTCACCGTAGGAACGATTCTCCATGACGACGACCACCGTGTGGGCAGCCGCCGGAAGCGTGCCGATGCCTCCGGCGTGGCCTGAGCGGTTCATCGTGGAGGCACGCTGCCCGGCTGAAGCCGGTGCGATTGCGGCGTGCCCGGATCCTTGGTTCGCGGATGGGCGCGGGGACGGCGATCCGCACGCCGCGAGGGCCAGCGCCGCCGCTGCGAGCAGCAGAGCGGGCCTCACTAACGGCCATGGTTTCATGCGCTGCACTGTATAGCCGCAGGTCAGGATGGTGGCACCGAAACACCGGATCAGGCCGGCGGCCCCCCGTCATACTGGCCGGCGGTCGCGGGATTCCCCGCTAGCACCGTCGCCACCATGGCGAGATGGCCGCCCGGGCCAACCTCGCACCGCCCAGCCAGATCGTCAGGCCGCGCACTCCCGGCAGATCGGCCGCCCGTTGCGGTCCTCCGCCAGCTGACTCCTGTGATGGACAAGGAAGCAGCTGGAACACGTGAACTCATCTGCCTGGCGCGGAATGACTCGAAACGACAGCTCCTCGTTCGACAGATCCGCCCCCGGCAGCTCCAGCGACTCCGCGACATCGTCAGGATCGATGTCGATCGTGCTGGAAGACTTGTCCATCCGACGTGCCTGCAGTTCCTGCAGGCTGTCTTCGGTGAGTTCTTCGTCGGTCTTCCGCGGGCTGTCATAGTCAGTTGCCATGTGGGTACTCCACCCCCTCCATTCGTTGTGCGCCTCGTCGCGCGGGTGTAACGCTTGGCGAGCCGCAGTTGTGCCCGATTCCGGCGGCGAATTCTGTCACGTCCTGCCGCCCGGCACACGCAGGCCGCGGTCCTGCGTGTCCGTGTCTGGGTCGGCCGTCACCCTCAGCCCGCAAAGACAGCCCTCCGCAGCATGTCTCGCACGGTAACTTCCCCCGATCAGTGCCGCTAACCAGCGCTGAGTGCGTATGGTACAAACGCACTCAGGCCACCCCTGCAGGACCCGCGGAGACACCGCATGCCCTTCGTCACGCCACTGGGGCCGGATGATCCCCGGCGCGTCGGTCGGTACCGGCTGTCCGGACGCATCGCGGATGATCCAGACGATCCTGGGCCGACGGGCACCTACGCTACCCGGCTTCCGGACGGCGCCGCTGCGTCCATCGCCCTGCTGGGCAAGGACTGGGCGCCGGATGGCGCATCGCGGGACCGGTTCACCGCGGAGGCCAGGGCGGCGCGCCGGGTGGCGCCCTTCTGCGCGGCCCGGATTCTGGATGCCGGGTTCGACGTTGATGAGCCCTACCTGGTCAGCGAACTGGTCGAGGGGCCGTCGCTGACCGATGTCATCGAGGCCGAGGGGCCCTTCGAGGGAGCCGAACTGGAGGCGCTGGCCATCGGGACGGCCACCGGCCTCACCGCGGTCCACCAGGCCGGGCTGGTGCACGGGGATTTCGGGCCGGATCATGTCGTGCTCGGCGCCGAGGGCCCCAGGGTCGTTCACTTCAGCATCACTCCGCCCTATGGCTCCGCAACGCCATCCGCCGACATGCTCGCCTGGGCGCAGACGATACTGTTCGCCGCCGCAGGCCGCCCGGCCATCGGCCCGCAGGACCTGAACTTCCTGGCGGAGCCCCTGCGCGGCGCGGTGGCCGCCTGCCTGGCCCCCGACCCGGGCGGGCGGCCGCCCGCCCGGAGCGTCGTGACCGCGCTGCTGGGCCGGAGCGACCCGGCGGCCGGGCTGCTCGCCGAGGGCTCGAGGCGGTCCCGCCTGGTGGGCCGGGGCACGCCCCAGATCAGCCTCGGGAAACCGGCCGAGGGGGCCAGGACCGGGCCGACGGTCCGGCGGGTGGGCTGGGTCGCGGCCTGCGTGGCCTGCGTCGCTGCGATCGCCGGGGCCGGCACCCTCATCGTCATGCGCCACCACGGTCACCAGGGCGACCCGGCGCGGCATACGGCCGCCACCAGCGCCGCATCGCAGACCCCGGTAGCATCCCCGTCGCCGTCGGTCACCCCCACGGTTCCGGCGGCATTCGCCGGTTCCTGGTCTGGGCCGGTCCACCAGACCAACCCGACGCTGCAGGTGACCGTCGATGTCACGCTCACCACGGGATCATCGGCGGGGACCATCGCCTACCCGGCACTGAAGTGCTCAGGTCATCTGCAGCTCGTCTCGGCCGCCGCGAACACGCTGACCCTTGATGAGGGGATCAGCACCGGGCAGCAGAGTTGCGACAGCGGCGTGGTCACGCTGACCAAGCACACCGGCGGCACGCTGACGTTCAGTTTCAGCCGGTCCAACGGCCCCATGCCCACCGGCACCCTGACCAAGCAGCCCTGACCTGGCTGAGCGGCGGGGCGTCACAAGCCGGTCCGGTCACCCAGACCCGGTCACCCAGACCCGGTCAGCACGGCCCGGTCAGCACGGCCCGGTCAGCACGGCCCGGTCAGCACGGCCCGGTCAGCACGGGGCGTCCCGCTCCGGATCGAGGCCCGCGAGCACTGCGTGCAGCGCGACGAACAGCCCGGGCTCGGCCGCGATCGTCATCTCCGGGCCGGCCGGCTTGCCGTGCAGTCCGGCCAACCGTGCGCCGGCCTCGGTGGCGACCAGGCCGCCGGCCGCGAAATCCCAGTAGTTGACGCCCCGCTCGTAGAAGGCATCCACCCGGCCCATCGCGAGCGAGCACAGATCCACGGCGCACGAACCGCCCCGCCGGATGTCCCGCACCTGGGGCAGCACCGCGGCGACAACCTCGCCCTGGACCACCCGGCGCGCGGCCGCGTAGCCGAAGCCGGTCGCCACCAGCGCCTGGTGCAGCGGCACCGGGGCGTTGCAGCGCGCCGCGATCGGCGGCTGAGCGCCGGGCCGGAGCCAGGCGCCCTGGCCGCGGACCGCGGTGAACATCTCATCCCTGGCCGGGACGCAGACCACCCCCGCGACCACCGCGCCATCGACCTCTGCCGCGATGCTGACCGCCCAGTCCGGCAGGCCGTACAGGTAGTTGACGGTGCCATCCAGCGGGTCGATGATCCAGCGGACCCGGCCGCGGCCGGATTCCCCGCCCTCCTCCCCGAGGATCGCGTCCCCCGGCCGCTCAGCCAGCAGCAACCGGCCGATGAGGGCTTCCGCGGCGCGGTCCATCTCCGTCACCACGTCAGTGGGGCTGGACTTGGTGTCGGCCACCTCAGGACGGCCCAGCGGGCCAGCCGGACGGCGGCTGGCCAGCATCCGCGCCGCCTCCCCGGCGGCGGAGCACGCCAGGTCGAGCAGGCGGCCCGGTTCCGGATCGGTCATCCGATGACCCTGGGACCACCCCGGCCGGTGGCGGCGGGATCAGCTGCACAGCAACCGTGATGGCAAATATCGCGTGGCGGTGTGCGGCCGCCCAGGGCGGCCTGCGGCACCGAACCGTCGATCTGCTCCCTGACCAGCTCGGTGATCATCGAGACGAAGCGGGGGTGGATGCCGGGGGTAGCCGCACGGGCCAGCCGGATACCGAGCCGCTCGGCGGCCTGGGCCGCCTCGACGTCCAGATCGTGGACCACCTCCATGTGGTCGGACACGAAGCCAACCGGGACCAGGACGGCCGCTCGCGCCCCGGAGCGGGCCAGATCCGCCAGGTGGTCGCAGACATCAGGGCCAAGCCACGGCTGGGCCGGCGGCCCGCTGCGGCTCTGATACACCAGGCGCCACGGGTGCCCGCCGCCTACCTGCTCCGCGACGAGGCGCGACGCCTCGGCCAACTGGGCCTGGTACAGGCCGCCCGGTGGCGGGCCGCTGGATGCCGCCATGGCCTCCGGCACGCTGTGCGCGGTGAAGACCAGCGGAACGTCTCCGCCCCGCACATCCGCCGGCAGTGACTCGATCGCCGCCGTGGTGTGCTCCGCGAGCGGCTCGATGAAACCTGGGTGGTTGAAGAAGTGGCGCAGCTTGTCGATCCGCGGGGCGCCCGGGCCGGCCGCCGCGCAGGCCGCGGCGATGTCGTCGAGATACTGACGGCAACTGGAGTAGGAGCCGTACGCCGAGGTCACGAACGCGACGACGCGCCCCACCCCGGCCGCCGCCAGCTGGGCCACGGTGTCCGTCAGGTAGGGCGCCCAGTTCCGGTTGCCCCAGTACACCGGCAGGTCCAGGCCGCTGGCGGCGAAGTCCTTGCCGATGGCGGCAGCCAGGTCCCGGCACTGCTGGTTGATCGGGCTGACCCCGCCGACCGCGTAGTAGTGCTCGGCGACCGCGGCGAGGCGTTCGCGCGGTATGCCACGGCCCCGGGTGACGTTCTCCAGGAACGGCATGACATCGTCGGGACCTTCCGGGCCGCCGAAGGAGACGAGCAGGAACGCGTCGTAATCGGGCATGACCCCATCCAATCAGGGCGGGTCAGCTAGCCGGGCCGCGCAGGCCACGCCAGGACAGTGCCGCACAGGAGAGTGCCGCACAGGACAGGGCACCAGGCAGCGCTGGGCGACCGGGCGGCCACCCAGTCAGCCGTAGGTTTGCGCGTACTGCCGCGCCAGGGCGAGCACCTCGTTCACATACCAGGTGGCATGGTTGTAGGAGTAGATCGCGCCGGACAGGCCAGCGGGGGTGCCGGCGCCATCCGCGCACAGCATGCGAGCCGCCGACGGAACCGCGTCGTAGGGATCCATGATGTTCGGCGGGCCCGGCTCCCCGAACGCGCTGATACCCCACATCGCCCAGGTGGACGGCAGGAACTGCATAGGGCCGAGCGCCCCGGCGCTGGACGGTCCCACGTTCGCCCCGTCACCGCTCTCGATCTGGCCGATGGCGGCCAGCACCGTCCAGGACATGCCTGGGCAGTATTTCGCGGCCGACTGCTGGAAAAGCTGCAAGTAGCTGGCCGGCTTGCCACCGGGCACACTGTGCTGCACGGGAAGCTGCTGGCCGCGCAGGCTGACGACACTGTCCCCGGATCCAGCCACCGCCCGCACCGCACTGGTCAGCCCGGCCAGCCCCGCGCCGGGGGCACTGACCAGCGCGACCACGCCGCGGATGAGGCCGAGGGCAGCGGATGACTGATTGCTGACCAGCACGTCGATGCCGGACACACCGAGCGGATCCGATCCGCCGAATACCAGGTTCTGCCGGGCGGCCCCGGTCAGCCCGTACTGGACGCCGCGCCGGAGGCTGAGCCGGCGCGCCGCGTCCTGCGACGCCACGAAGCGCCCGGTGGCCAGCGCGGTCCACAGGCCCTGGTCCGAGGCCGTGGCCAGCGGGGTCCAGGACCGGAACTGCGCCGGATCCACGCCGAGCACGTTGACCTGATGGCCGCCGAGTTTGATCGCCGCGCCGTCCGCCGTGATCACGCTGCGCACTCCGGAGAGCGCGCCGATCCTGGAGACCTGGGCGGCGCTGAGCCCTTTCGGCGCGACCACGAGCAGGTCAGGCAGGATGATCTGCCGGTACGAGCTGGCGCTGGCGGCAGTGCCGCTGGCAGCGGGCCGGGCGGGCAGCGGCGGGTAAGCCATCGCGGTCGCTGCCACCACCAGCACGACCAGAGCCCCGGCCGCCGCCAGGGCCCGCATCATGCGAGTGCCGGTGGCAGCGGTAACCGGCGCTCTGTGCCAAAGCAGGCGTCTCATCGCGGTCCAACCCTAACTGGGATCACTTCCGTACTGAAGGGCCGGCGCGGCCACTGCCCGTTAAACGGGTGTTCGTACCGGATACGTTCATACGGGAGGTCAGCCGGGATGACGGAAGCTCGGGCCAGGCCAGCGAGCCCGCCGGACGGCGGCGCTGGCGGCCGGCGCACGGGCAACCGGTACCTGGAGATCCTGCGCACCCCCGGCGCGCTGGCCTTTTCCGCGGCCGGAGCGGTGGGCCGGATGCCGATGGCAATGTTCGGCCTGGGCACGGTGCTGCTCGTGGCCGCCATCACCGGCCGGTACGGCGTGGCCGGCCTGGTCGCCGCGGCGGGCTCAGTCAGCTATGCCGGGCTGGCCCCGCAGGTCGCCAAGCTGGCTGAAAGATTCGGCCAGGGCCGGGTGCTCCGCCCGCTCACCGTGATCTTCGCGGTGACCACGGGGATATTCATCACCGTGGCGGAGCTGGGCGCCCCGCTCTGGGCCCTGCTGATCACCGGCTCGTTCGCCGGCGCCACCATGCCGTCGCTCGGCTCCATGGTCCGCGCGAGGTGGAGCGCCGCGCTCGGCGACTCGCCACGGCTGCACACCGCGTTCTCCCTGGAGTCAGTGGCCGACGAGCTCATCTTCATAGTCGGTCCCGCCGTGGTGACGCTGCTGGCCACGGACGTCTACCCGGCGGCGGGCCTGGCGGTCGCCGTGGCGGCCTGCGTGATCGGCACGTTGTGGTTCGCATCGCAACGGCGCACCGAGCCGGCCCCCCGGTCGGCCAGCCGGGCGAAGGACTGGCCGGGGCGGCGGCGCCCCCGGGGCCGTCGCGCGCCCGCGGCCGGGCTGGTGATCCTCGTGCCCGTCTACTGGTGCCTGGGCGCGATGTTCGCCACCATCGACCTCAGCACGGTGGCCTTCGCCGCGGAGCATGGCCATAAGCAACTCGCCGGGTTCGCGCTGGGTGTCTATGCCCTGGGCAGCGGCGTGGGCGGCCTCTGGTACGGATCGCGGACCTGGCGGGCGCCGCTGGAGCGCAGGTTCGCGGTGACCCTCGGCTGCATGCTGGCCGGAGTGGCCACGTTCTGGCTCCAGCCCGGGCTGCTGTCCCTGTTCCTGGTGCTCGGCGTGGCCGGGCTGGCCATTTCGCCCACCCTGATCGGCGGCTACAGCCTGATCGAGCGGCAGGCCAGCGCGGGACGGCATACCGAGGGGATGACCTGGCTGTCCTCCGCGATCTCCGTGGGGGTGGCCACCGGATCCCCGCTCGCCGGACATCTCATCGACGCGCACGGCGCCCGCTGGGGTTACCTGTTCGCGGTTGGCTGCGGCGTCGCTGCTCTCCTCATCTGCCTCGGTGGCCTGGGCCGGCTGCGGGTCCAGGCTGAGGCCGCCCCGATTCTCCGGTAGGGTCCCGGGCATGGTCGGCGCCCCCATGGCCTCCCCCACCTGGCAGAACTGGGCCGGCAATCAGTCGGCCCAGCCCCGCCGGGTCAGTTCGCCGCGCTGCGCTGAAGAGGTCGCCGAGGCGGTCACCACGGCCGGAGCAGAAGGGCTGCGGGTGCGGATGGCCGGCAGCGGCCACTCGTTCACCGGGGCCGCGGTGACCGACGGCCTGCTGCTGCGCCCCGGCGGGCTGGCCGCGGTCCGGTCGGTGGACGAGCGGGCGGGCCTGGTAACCGTCGAGGCAGGCTGCCCGCTCCGGGTCCTCAACGAGCAACTGCAGGCCTGCGGCCTGGCCCTGGAGAACATGGGCGATATCCAGGAGCAGACGGTGGCCGGCGCCATCCAGACCGGCACCCACGGCACCGGCCGCGGCGTGGCCAGCATCGCGGCGCAGGTGGCAGGGCTGGAGATGGTGCTGGCCGACGGGACGATCACGTCCTGCGCGGCGGGCACCGATATGTTCCAGGCGGCCCGGGTCGGCCTCGGTGCCCTGGGGGTGCTGACCGCGGTGACGTTCCGCGTGGTCCCCGGCTTCCTGCTGCGGGCCCAGGAAGAACCGATGCGGTGGACCGAGGTCATCGCCCGGCTCGACGAGCTGACCAGCGGCAACGAGCATTTTGAGTTCTACTGGTTCCCGCACACCGAAGGCTGCCTGACCAAGCGGAACAACCGGACCGACGGCCCGGCCCGGCCGTTGCCCGCGTGGCGCTACCGGCTGGACGATGAGTTCCTGTCCAACAGCGTCTTCGGGGCTACCTGCCGGCTCGGCCACCGGTTCCCCGGGATGATCCCCGTGGTCAACGCGATCGCTGGCCAGGCCCTGGGCAGCCGCGGTTATGTCGACGCCTCCCACCGGGTGTTCACGAGCCCGCGCCGGGTGCGCTTCAAGGAGCAGGAATACGCCATCCCGCGGGAGAACCTGGCCGGGGCCCTGGCCGAGATCCGCGCCCTGTTCGCCCGGCGCGACTGGCGGATCAGCTTCCCCATCGAGGTCCGGGTCGCCCCCGCTGATGACATCTGGCTGTCCACCGCGCACGGCAGAGATACGGCATATATCGCCATACATGTATTCCACGCCGCATCGCACGAGGAGTACTTCCGCGACGTCGAGGCGGTGATGAGCGCGGTCGGCGGGCGCCCGCACTGGGGGAAGCTGCATACCAGGGACGCAGCGTACCTGCGCGGCGTCTACCCGGAGTTCGCCCACTTCGTGGCGCTGCGCGACACGCTTGACCCGGCACGCCGGTTCAGCAACCCGTACCTGGAACAAGTCCTGGGCACGTGACGCCCGGACCCGCCTGGACGCAGGGCGTGGGCCGGGCTGCGGCCTGGGCCGCGCCGCTGCGGGGGGATAACCGGCGAACCTACCGGCCGACAGGCTAGTCTCCGATCATGAGTCGGGAAGCTGCCCCCGGCGCCGCGCCGAGGAGGTCCGCGCCTGGGGGCTCCGCGCCAGGTGCGAAGACGGTACCGCCAGCCAGCAAAAATGGCGGCACCGCAGCCAAGCCGCGGGCGGTCGGCGGGCGCGCCAAGCGGCCCTCACTGGGCGGCGGCATCCCGGCTCAGGACCGCGAACTGCGCGCGCAGGGCCGGCAGACCGTGCAGCGCCTGCTGGAAGCAGGGCTCGCCGAATTCTACGAGCGGGGATTCCAGGCGGTACGGGTCGACGACGTGGTGCGGCGGGCCAAGACCTCACACGGCACCTTCTACCTGTATTTCAAGAACAAAGATGACTTGTTCAAGGCCCTGCTGCGCGACGCGCTGCACGACATGGACGCCATCACCGGCGCATTCCCCCTGGTGACCAGGGATGACGCAGGCCGGGCGGCGCTGCGCGAGTGGGTGAGCAGCTTCTGCGACACATACGGCGCCCACGCGGCGGTGATCGGGATCCTCAGCCAGGCGGAACTGGTCGGCGAGGAAGTCTGGGGCGACGGACTGCAGTTGCTGTTCAAGCTCGCCGAGGCCATGGCGCGGGGCATGACCGCATCAGCGCCAGCGCAGTCCCCGAACGGCAAGGAAGGGCGGGACGAGCACGCCGAGCTCACCGCGTTCGCCCTGCTGATGATGCTTGAGCGGGTGAACTACCTGCTCAGCGAGGAGATCAGGCTGCCCAGGGAGGAAATGGTGGACCGGCTCACCGCGATCGTCTTCGCCGCCTTCCACTCGCCCTAGCTCCGGGCCGCGGCGAACCCTGGCCTGACAATGTCACAATGACAGCGACGCAAGCGCTGGGACTGCTCGCACTCATCGCAGGGTCCTGTGGCATCGCCGCCTTGGCCCGCCGCCTCAGCTTCGCGGCGCCGATCTTGCTGGTCGTCGCGGGCCTCGCGGCGTCCTACATTCCCGGCATGCCGGAGTTCCGGCTGAGCCCGGACTTTGTCCTGCTCGGCGTCCTGCCGCCGCTGGTGTACACCGCAGCGCTGGAAAGCTCGTACCTGAACCTGCGGGACAGCGTCAGGTCGCTCAGCCTGCTCTCGGTCGGCCTCGTCCTGTTCACCGCAGCGGTTGTCGCGGGCGCCATCCGCCTCGTGCTGCCCACACTGCCAATGGCCGCCGCGCTGGCCCTGGGCGCCATCCTGGCGCCCACCGACGCCGTGTCAGCGGCCAGCATCGGCCGGCGGCTGCACCTGCCCCGCCGGCTGCTGACGATCATCACCGGCGAGAGCATGCTGAATGACGGCACCGCGCTCACCGTGTACGCGGTCGCGGTCAGCGCCGCGGCCGGGACCGCCACCCTCAGCCTGCTCAGCGCGACCGGCAGCCTGCTGGAGGTCAGCGCCGGCGGGGTGGCCGTGGGCCTGGTTCTCGGCATCGCGATCCACATCGTCCGGATGCGGCTGCGCGATCCGCTCGCGGAAAGCGCCCTGTCGATCGTCGCGCCGTTCGCCGCGTACCTGGCCGCGGAGGCGCTGCACGTCTCGGGGATCCTCGCGGTCGTGGTGGCCGGCCTCTACCTGGGCCACCACGCCGGGCAGGCGCATTTCGCCACCCGGCTGCAGGACATGGCCGTCTGGCGGGTGGCCGCGTTCGTGCTGGAATCGGTGGCATTCGCGCTGATCGGCCTCCAACTGCGGCCGATCATCAAGGATCTCGCCGGGCATGACCCGGGCCGCCTGGCCGCTGAGGCCGCGATCGTGCTGGGCGTCGTGATGCTCGCCCGGATCGTCTGGGTGTTCCCAGCCATCTACCTCCCGCGCTGGCTGGTTCCCGGGCTCGCCGAGCGCGATCCAGCGCCGCCGTGGCAGTCCACCGCCATCCTGTCCTGGGCCGGCATGCGCGGGGTCATCTCGCTGGCCGCCGCCGCCGCGCTGCCTGCCCGGGTGCCCCAGCGCGACCTGCTGGTCTTCCTGACGTTCGTCACGGTGCTCGGCACGCTGCTCGTCCAGGGCCTCTCCCTGCCGCTGCTGATCAAGCGGCTGGGCGTGACGGCCGGCCCGGCGGAGGAGCAGGCCGACATCCTCGCGGAGGCAGCCGCCCAGCAGGCCGCCTCCGCGGCGGGCCTGCAGCGGCTCGACGAGCTCGCTGGCACGGCACCTCGCGAGATCGTCGACCGGCTCCGCCGGCTAGCGCAGTACCGGCAGTTCAGCGCCTGGGAGCGGCTCAGCGACGGGCGGGGGCACGACCGCGCGGAAGCTCCGTCAGCCGCGTTCCGGCGGCTGCGCCGCGAGATGACCACCGCCGAGCGCGCCGCCTTCATCAAGCTCAGGGACGAGCGCAAGATCGACGACGAGGTGCTCGACCACGTGCTGCGCGGCCTGGACCTGGAGGAGGCCATGCTGTCCCGGGAGCAGCGTGACCTTTCCGAGGACGGCGCGGAGCAGTAACTAGGGCGTGATGCCCAGGTAGTCGCCGATCGCGGGCAGAATCGATGATGTGCGATTCCTATCCGGGCATGTCCCCGATCACGACCTGACCTACAGCGACGTCTTCCTGGTTCCCGGCCGGTCCGCAGTGGCGTCCCGGCTTGACGTGAACCTGGCCACCCGGGATGGCAGCGGCACCACCATCCCTGTGGTCGTGGCCAACATGACGGCGGTCTCCGGCCGCAGGATGGCCGAGACGGTAGCGCGCCGGGGCGGCCTGGCCGTGCTGCCCCAGGACATCCCGGTGGACGTGGTCGCCGGCGTGGTGTCCTGGGTGAAGGGCCGCGACCTGGTCCACGACACCCCGATCACGCTTGGCCCGGGCGACACCACCGGCCAGGCGCTCGGCCTGCTCCCCAAGCGGGCCCACGGCGGGGTGGTGGTGATCGAGGACGGCAAGCCGGTCGGGGTGGTCACCGAGACGGACTGCAACGGCGTGGACCGGTTCACCCAGTTGCGCCAGGTGATGTCCACGGAACTGCTCACCCTCCCGGCCGGCATTGACCCGCAGCAGGCCTTCTCCCTGCTGCACGAGGGCAGGCACCGGCTGGCCCCGGTAGTGGACGCCGCCGGCCGCTGCGTCGGCATCCTGACCAGGACCGGGGCGCTGCGCGCCACCCTGTACCAACCTGCCACCGACGCCACCGGCCGACTGCGCATCGGCGCCGCGCTCGGCATCAACGGCGACGTGGCCGGAAAGGCCAAGCTGCTGCTCGACGCGGGGGTGGATGTCCTCGTCGCGGACACGGCCCACGGCCACCAGGAAAAGATGATCCACGCCTTGCGTGCGATCCGCGAGGCTGGCCCCACTGTGCCGCTGGTGGCGGGCAACGTGGTGACGGAGCGGGGTGTCGCGGACCTTGTCGCGGCCGGCGCGGACATCGTCAAGGTCGGCGTCGGGCCCGGGGCCATGTGCACCACCCGGATGATGACCGGCGTCGGCCGGCCGCAGTTCAGCGCCGTGCTGGAGTGTGCCGCGCAGGCCCGGCAGCTCGGCGCGCACGTCTGGGCGGACGGCGGCGTCCGGCATCCCAGGGATGTGGCGCTGGCCCTCGCGGCCGGGGCGTCCAACGTCATGATCGGGTCGTGGTTCGCGGGCACCTACGAGTCACCTGGTGACACGTTCCGTGACCCGGACGGCAAGCTGTTCAAAGAAAGCTTCGGGATGGCCTCAGCCAGGGCGGTCCGGCTGCGCTCCGCCGCGGACTCCTCCTTCGACCGCGCCAGGAAGGAGCTCTTCGAGGAAGGCATCTCGACGGCGCGGATGTACCTCGACCCGCGGCATCCGGGCGTCGAAGACCTGCTCGACGGGATCACCGCGGGATTGCGCAGCGCGTGCAGCTACGCGGGGGCCAGCGATCTCGACGAACTGCACGAGCGGGCGGTCGTCGGGGTGCAGAGCGCGGCCGGCTACAGCGAGGGCATGCCCCAGCCGACCAGCTGGTGAGCCGGGCACCGGGGGCTGAGCAGGCTCAGCCGGCGGCCAGCGCGCGGCAGGCGCTCGTGAAGGCGTCACTGGATCCGTAGCGCAGCGTCACCGTGGCGCCTCCCGCGTCCGCCGTCGAGGTGACGTGCCGGATTGCCCCGCGTGGTGTGAACACCTCGGTGAATGAGTTGTCCGGGCTGGCCAGCGCCAGTGCGGGCCCATGCCAGAACCCGTGGAACGCGACCACCCAGCCGTCGGGCAGGGCCGTCGGGGAGCCGCCGGTCAGATCGATTGTGCTGCGCGCTCCGTCCGTGCGCCACCAGGAGTGCACGGCTCCAGTCAGGGCGAAGGTGTAGGTGCTCCCGCCCTCGGTGCACAGCTTCGCGCTCCCGTGCAGGTTGTTGCACCCACCCCGGCCGTCGCAATCGACCCGGCCACGGGTGCCGAAGATGCCGCCCTGGAGATGGGTGAACAGCACGTACTTCCCGCCGTCGGTGGCCCGCACCGGGCCGTAACCATCCCACGTGCTCAACGGCGTGAACCGGCCGCCGATGTGCAGCGCCCAGGGCGTGGGGACGACATCGACCAGGAGGAAGACAACGATCAGGATGAGCAGCAGCCTGATCCAGATGTGCCGTCGGCGGCGCTGCCGTGGCTGGGGCTGGCTGTACTCCACCTGGCATCTCCTTCAGGATGAACCAGGCGAAATCTAGCCGATCTTGGATGCCGGGTCCAGGCCCGGCTCGCGGGAAACCTGGGCATCGGCCGCGGCTCCGGACGTCTCCCGGATCCACGTCCCGATCCGGTCAAGCAAGGCAGCGTCCATCCCGGTCTCGGCATGGCCGAAGCCAGGAACGATCCACAGCTCCTTCGGCTCACCCGCCGCCTCGTAAATCTGCTGGGCATGGTCGACCGGGAAGTACAGATCCTGGTCACCGTGCACCACCAGCAGCGGGACCGGCGCGATCCGCGCGGCCGCCTCGTCCGGCGGAAGCGGGTCCGGGTTCCAGCGCACCGGGCTCACCCGCGTCTTCAGCCAGGCCCTGGTGACCAGGCGGCCCAGCCGGCGCTCCACCGCGAAATGCACCCGGCGCATCGGCTTGGTGCCGCGGTAGTACCAGCGCCCCGGCCCGCTCACCGACACGACGGCATCAACCCCGCCGATCAGCCCCGCGTGCCGCACGGCGATCGAGGCACCCATCGAGAACCCGACGGTGACGATCCGCCGGTAACCCAGTTCGCGGGCGTACGCCACGGCGACATCCAGGTCCCTGATCTCCCGGTCACCCAGCGTGGACAGACCGCCGGAGCGGCCGTGGCCGCGGAAATCGAAAATGACCACCCCGCCAACTTTGTTGAGCCTGGTGGCCACCCGCCAGATGGCTGGCCGCTGCCACGACAGCGTGAAACCATGCGCCAGGACAACCGCGAGGCCCTTGTCGCCGGGCAGATGCGCGGCGTCGATCGGCACGCCGTCGCTGGTCACCAGCGTCAATGCCTTCACAACCGGTCGGCTCATACTCCCCATTCTGCGCGTACTGACCGACCGGAACGCCCGCCCCGGCCTCGCGGGCAGGCGGCCGGACGCCGGCCGGCCCGCGCGCACCGATATGTGAGAGGCGTCCACGCTGTAGACATCGGCAAGAAGCAGGGCACCAGGATCCGGCGTTTGCAGCTTGGCCGCCCCGCCTGGCCTGCTGGACCTCCGCGCCGATGTGGCGACTGCCCGTTCGAGCCCAGGTCGGCTGTGCGGTGGCAGACGTGCTTCTGAGCAGCTTATGCGCTGTCGTGTTCGAGGCGGGTGATGAGGTCCCGGGCATCGGTGGCGTCCTGGGCGGCGCCGGGGCCGACCTGCTCGTAGTCGTGGAGGGCGGCGCGGGCGTAGAGCAGCGCGTCGCCGCTGCGGCCAGCCTCCTTGAGGAGGATGGCGATGTTGTGACGGGTCTGCCCGGCGCCGTAGGTGTTGCCGCGGGCCTCCTCGTGGGCGATGGATTGCTGGTAGTGGCGCAGGGCCTGGCGGGTGTCCCCCACCTCGCTGTAGATGACGCCGAGCTGGTTGTGGACGCCGGCGAGGTCTTCGGCATCGTCGGCGGGGAGGAGGGCCAGGGCCTGCTGGAGCCGGTCCAGGGCGGTGTTGAGGTGGGCCAGGAGCACCGGCTGGGGTTCCCCGGCGTCGCGGGCTTCCCCGAACCGCACGTAGGCCAGGGTGCCTAGTCCCCACAGGGTTTTGGCGCGGCCGAGGGTGTGGCGGTCGTCCCGGTGAGTGAGGCTGTGCTGATACCAGTGCTCAGCCCGGTCCAGGTCCCGCACGCCAGGGATGGTCAGGTAGGCGTTGCCGAGGGTGAGCGCCAGGCCGGCTTCGTCGGTGCGGGCGCTGATCCGCTGGTAGAGGCTGAGGGCTTCCTCGTAGAAGGGCAGGCAGCCCGGATCGTCTTGGAAGCTGAGGATGTCTGCGAGCTGGTCCAGGGTGATGGCGAGGGTGCGGATCTGGTTGCGCTGGAGGGGAGTGAGCTGGTCGCCGGGGGTGGCCAGGGCGGTAGCGGCCTGGTTCCGGTTCCAGGTGAGGCGGGTGTGCTGGAGGCGGGTGGCGGCCGGCCAGTCTCGCGCGTCCGTGGCCAGCTGGACCCGGTATTGGGTGATGATGCTCCACTGGTCCTCGCGGCCGGGCAGTGGGCCGCCGGTGGCTGGGTCGATGAACTCCGGGGTGACCTGCTCAACGAGACGGGCCCATTCCCCGTCCCGGCCCGTCCGCTGATACAGGGCGCGCAGGCCCTGCAGGCAGCCGATGGCATCGTCCCAGTGCTGGGCCGCCCGGGCCAGGGCCAGGGCGTGCAGCAGGTTGGCTTCCTCGGCCCGCAGCACCGGGACCGGGTCACCAGCACCCTCGGCGTCCTGGTTGTAGTAGTAGTTGCCGAGCCAGGCGAGGGCATGGGTGTAAGCGCGGGCCGCCTGACGGGCGGAGGACTTCCGGGCGGGCCGTAGGCGGCAGCAAACAAGGTGGTGAAGTACCAGGGCAGCGCGGGGTGGATCGCATAGTAACCACCGCCCAGGCCGGACAGCAGGCCGATGGCGGCGGCCCGGTCCAGCAGGGCGATCGCAGCCTCGCGGGTCAGCCCGGCAAGCTGGGGCACCGCGTCGTCTCCTGCGATGCCGGGGTCGCCCATGGCACGGAGGGCGTCGGCGTCGATGGTGTCGCGGAACAGGTGCAGCACCGCGATCTGGCCGCGCTCAGCCTGGGTGAAGGCGTGGGCGAACCCGTAGGACAGGGAAGCGGCCAGCGACCGGGTCCGGCCCAGCGCGGCGTCTTCCCCCGGCTCCAGCTCAGCTTCCCCGGCGCGCAGCCGGTCCACGAACGCCTCGACCTGGGCGGTGCTGGCCAGTCCCTCGCGGAGGGCCTGGCCGGCCAGGACGGTGATGGTCAGCGGATTGCCCGCGGTGTAGCGCAGCAGCGGCCGCCAGTCGATACCCGGATCAGCCTGGCCGTGGCGGGCCGCGAGCGCTGCAACGAGCTGGAGGCACTCGCGCATCGGCATCGGCGGCAGCGTCAGCCGCGCGGGCAGACCGCCAAGCCAGGCCTGCTCGTCGCGGCGGGAGGTCACCAGCAGCTTGCACCGTGTCCTGGCTGCGAGATCGCGCAGGAATCCCGCGAGCTCGTCTTGCTCAGCCGGGGCCCAGGGGCTTTGGGTGCCGGGCGGGAACCCAGTGACCGGCTCGACGTTGTCCCACACCCACAGCACCGGCACCTGCGCCAGCACCTGCATCACCACGCTCCGGCGCTGGTCGGGGTCAGTGAGGGCCGGCCAGAGGATCCCGTTCGCCTCCAGCAGCTCAGAAAAGCAGTCCCCGGCCGCATCCAGCAGCCGGTCCACCGGCAGGTGATGCTCAAAGGAGGACCACAGCACCGGCCCCGGGCCCAGATCAGGATGGTCGAGGCCGCCGGTGGTGCGGTACCAGCGGGCGAACTCCGCCGCGGTCGAGGACTTCCCCGCCCCCGCGAACGCGTGCAGCAGCACGACCCGCTGGGCGTCGAAGGCGCGGTCGAGGGCGAGCAGGGTCTCATCACGGCCGAAGAACCCCGCATCCGGCGGCCCCGGCACCCCGCCCCCCGCGCCCGTGCTGGCCTCGTCGGAGACGCTGAGCTTGATCAACGGCGCGTGGCGCTGCTGCGGGCGCAGCAACGTGAGTGGCGTGGCTTCGTAGATGACGGGCACGGCCCAGTCCTGCAGGTCGACGGGAGTGGTGGTGATCTGGCGGGCCGGGCTGGCGGCGAGGGCGCGGCGGGCGGCGGTAGCGGCCTGGCCGAGCGGCTTGCCGGACAGCAGGTGGGCGTACAAGTCGGCCATGTACTGGGCGGCGGTGACAACGTAGACGTTGTAACGCATCGCCACCACACCCGGCACC
>Ga0265338_10004766_pt1 | contig 18131 bp, 22 predicted proteins | sample 42126metaG_FD_193579 | JGI IMG/M metagenome (GOLD analysis project Ga0265338, IMG submission 193579) | Rhizosphere microbial communities from Carex aquatilis grown in University of Washington, Seatle, WA, United States - 4-21-26 metaG | ecosystem: Host-associated > Plants > Roots > Rhizosphere... | reverse complement strand
AGGTGTTGTCAGAATTGCGCCCGGCCACGCTGAGCCGGCAAAGACAAATATTCAGGTAAAACACAAGAAACAGGAAGATGGAGCCAGCTGTCAGGATTGCGCAACCCCGAAGTCCAAAAGCTCCTCATAATCAAATGCCTATGGCATCGCTGATGTGTTGACGATAAGGCTGTTACGTTTTATGTCAAGGATAACTCCTCTGGATTTTCTTTAACTCAATTTTACCCTCACCCAAAGGTATTTGCTGGCATTCCTGCTGGCACTTTTTCACTGTGGAGATAGTGTGGCCTTGGTTAGAGCGCAACAGCCTCCCTTGCGCATGCATACGAACAACTTTGATGCCGGGCAGAAACCAAAGGCCGCCGTGGTCTTGAGCAGGCAGAAAACAGCCAGGCAATACCATCCAACTTGAGGATCTACCAGCATGGCCACCATGACAGCGAGCGCCATGACCGCTCCCAAGCCGTGGGCAAAGCGCATGGCCGGAACATCCAGAAATACATAATGCTGCGTAGGGAAAACCCGGAGAATGGTTTGTTGGTAAAGTTGGATCATCGGGGAACGCTGAACTTTCAAAATGACCGACAAAGCCAGAATGGCCAGCACCGCAGCCACCAGCCAGACGCTGTGAAAGTACAATGCCACCCATAAAATCACCGTCAGGGAAATCCGGCAAAATGCGAATGCCGGCCTCGGGATTTGCACCACTTCCAGTCCCATTGAAATGGGAAAGAACATGCCGGTCCGGTCGCGATATTCCGCGTAATTTGGAAATTGTGCGATCAAAGCCTTCTCTTCCAGCTTTCCACGGTAATACATGGCGGGAACAAAAATGAACAAAGTCGCCAGCAACGAAGCCCAATTCTGAAATACCAGGGAAGCTCCAATAAACATCCAGATCAGGCTCGCATAAAGCGGATGCCGGACAAAACGATAGGCGCCGCCGGTGACGAGCGTGTGGTCCTGGTAGATAATCACCTGGTTACCCCAATTCCGGCCCAGCGCAAACCGGCCCAGAATGTTTACTGTCGATCCCAACACCAAAAGCGCCAGTCCGGCGATGGCCGTCGGATAACCCAACGAGGGAATTTCATAAACTCCGACACGAAACCGGATCAGCAGGTAGACGGCGGCAAAAAATGCCAGCATGGAACCGGTTTTAACCAGGCTGGGCCGCTCATGGCGCACAGTGTGCGACCGCCGGGCCAGTTGGAAGTTGATGAACACGGCAGTGAGGACCGAGACGGTGCAAAGCGTGACGATCAATCGAGCGCATCCCGGGAATGTTTGCAGTTCCTGGACCAGGCGGTCGAGGATATCAATTGGTTGTGAGGTAGTGGCTGACATATTTGGATCGGTGTAACAGGTTGTAGGCGGAAAAGGGGATCTTGTGCAAATCCGGGGTGATTACATGGACGCATTCCTTCTGCATGGCTTTCATGTCATAGTTGTACGCATCGAGGAATGAAACCACACTCATGCGAAAGACGTTGTCATTGATGTATTGGACCCGATCGGCCTTGGATTTGAGTAGAAACGACGGCGAAAATCTTCCCAGCATTCCGCAACACGAACCGGCATCATTTGTCGCAGCAATGAATTCCTCGGCCCGAAAGGCAAAGGTATTGCGGATGAACGGAAGATACTGGCGCAGGTCAACGCCACGGGTGACGGGAACGTAGGTGCCTCGTTTCCGATAAAGAAAAGTCACCGCCACCCGGTCCACATCGCAGGGTAACGGGGCAAAATCGGCCGCTTTGACCAGCCCGGCGGTTTGGGTCTCAATTTTTTGCAGGACGCCGGTGAGCGTGGCGCGGTTCTGCGGCGGTGCAGCCACGGAACGCCGGCCGAAAAACGCCACCGGTTGAAAATTGACCCCGCGAATGTTCCGGTGTCGCATGGCGAACGCAATTACGTCTCCGATCTGGCCGTCATTTTCCCCTGCTTGAACCGTCATGACCAGGGTGGTGGGTACGTTATATTTTTCCAGCATCTGGACAGTTTGAAGTTTCTCCCGCATGTAATCGCGACCACGAAGTTTTTCAGACACGCGCCCATCAAGTCCATCAAACTGCAAATACACTTCAAAATTTCCCACCAGCCGCGCCAGCTCTTTCACGAACGGTTCGTCCGTGGCGATGCGAAGTCCGTTGGTGTTGAGCATCACATAGGCGAGTTTGGTGCTTCGGGCATAAGCCAACACGTCCAGAATCTGCGGATGGAGGGTTGGTTCGCCTCCGGACAGTTGAAGAATTTCTGCGTTGCCGTGTTCGGAAGTGATGTAAAAATCGATCATCCGCTGCAGGGTCGGCAATGAAAGCTCGCCGGGCCGGCCGGATTCCGCGTAACAGGTCGGACAACGCATGTCGCACCCGGTGTTGACCTCGATCAGGCCGATGCAGGTATGCTGCTCGTGATCCGGACAAAGTCCACAATCGTACGGACAGCCGTTGCGGGATTCGGTTTGCAGTTCGCACGCCGATCCCGGACGGCTGAATTCGTTGCGATGGATGAAATACGTCGAGTTGTCCTCCAACAGCTCCTCCTGCCGTCCGTGAATCGCGCACAGTTTCCGGATATAGACCCGGCCATCCCGTGCCACGATTTTGCCGGGAACCGTCTTCAAACATTCCGGGCACAAACTCGTGGTGTATTCCAGAAAATCGTATGATTTTTGCTCCATGGTTCAGTGCTGAGTCACTTTGTTTGCTGATCGCCGCTGTCGCCGGACAAAGCCAACCGCTCCGAGCGCTGCTACTCCGAGTGCCGCGAATTGATAACCAGAGAATGGTCCGATGATTTGTGGCGTGTCGCGCATAAATTCGTGGAAGAAGCGGAAGATCCCATAGGCCATGAGGTAAATGTGAAAAAGCTGTCCCGGTGCGATTCTTCCCCAGCGCAAAAGCAGAACCACTCCAAGCATCAGCGCATTGAAAAGGAACTCCAACGGCACGGCCGGCCAGTGGGCAACACCATGTGAATCATTGATTGTGTACCAACTCGCATCGCAGACCCTGCCCAGACAACAACCCTGCAATAAACAGCCGATGCGGCCCAGCATGATGCCGACGGGCACGATGATCGCGAACCAGTCGCCGGTTGCACCTCGGTAGCCGAGCAGGCCCTTAGCGATTTCCACCGCTACATAACCACCGAGCAGCGCGCCGGTGATTGATTTGCCCGTGGCTAGGATGAGCCAGCGGTTCGCATCATGCCAGTGCAGCCAGCCTTCGGCGCCGAGATAAACGAGTTTCGCGCCAAGGAACGCACCCGTAAGCGCCGCGACGTAAATCAGCACGAGCCGCGAATCATGCCGCGCCAATCGCGACCAGAGCACGATGCTCACGAAAATTCCCGCGAGCATCAGCCAGCCATAGGCGGTGGATTGGGTTGGGTACATTTTTTACAAAACTCAAATCCGAAATGACGCACAACAACCAAAGAAGAAGGCGATAAAACCATTCAAAAAGATGAGCAGGATGCCACCCAAAATCGCTGAGGCAGTTCCCCGTCTGAACAGCAAAGCAGAGGAAATAAAGCAACAAGCCACACTCGCAATGCAGCCCAGCCACATCAGAGAGCGACCGGTTGAATCAGAAACATTCTTCAGCATGCCGCTTGACCCCAATACGAATAATGCCATCAGCATTGCTGCTGGCGCAAATGCCAGGATCAACATGATTGGAGTTGTTTCACTTGGTTCAATTGGTCGATTCGGTTCATTATTCATAAGCTTTTCCGACGTAGATAAAAATCTAAATGCTGGCACCTGAACAGGCGTGAAAGGCGGCGATAATCCAACTTAATAGAAAGAAAAATATCCCCAGAAAAATTCCGAGGATGATGCGTACCCCAATATTCTTGATTCCGCCGAGACAGCCCAACCCGCCTGTCAAATTACAAAGCGCGCAAACAATCAGCATCGCAGCAGCCCAAGAATTATGCGGACCTTGTGAAGAAACAAGGACAAGCAAAATGGGTATTGGAGCCAAGCCAACCAGAAGCCAAAGGAACGCGGGCGCCGGATTATGTTCCGTTTCAGATGGACCAAAATTTGTTGGGGTGTCTGTTGGGGGTTCGGAGTGTTTTCCAATAAATGCGCGTGAAATAAGAAAAGCCAGGATCACAACCGCTCCCGGAATGATTGGCATCAACTCGGGACGCGCCAATCTGAACGTGTTGGTTAACATTGAAAACCCTGAAATCAAGATCGTCAAAACAACAGCAACGGTTAATGCCGTCCAAATGTTGAATCTCTCTCCAATTTTGGTGGGCGCTGCAAACCAACACGCGGCCATTCCGTAAATGGCTCCATAAATCCCATTGAAAACCATGTTCACGGTTGGCAGCACAATGCTGGGACCATGGGGCATATACCCCCTGAGCAAATGAAAGAGGAGAAAACGCAGCACAATTGCAGGCACAAAGAGCGCTATGAGCGCAAACCAAACGCGATCGCGATGATGCATTAACTGTGAAATTGAGCCACCAACCTTTGCGCTACACGCATGCACCACCCATAGGACAATCCCAACCGCCGCCAGCAATTTGATCGGCCAGAAATCATACGTGTAGAGAAAGCGATTGTACATTGGCTAACTTTGTTATTTGATCCTGCAATCGTCGAAACCAGAGTAGTAGCGGCAGAACGAATCCAGTTTTCCATCCGGACGGATGACATGCGTACAACAGCGGTCGATGCGGTCTTCATCCCAAGTCTGCGCATCCATGAACGGCTTGATGAACAACCGGAACGTGTGCGATTCGTCCAGCTCGAATTTTTTAAGCAGTTCACCCAGCGGCTCGGATTCACATCCGCACTTCATCAAATCTTCGAGTTTGTAGCGCACCTTGGTGCCCAAAAACCCCTGCACGTTCTTAAAATCGATGAAGTCGCTGACCGATCGCACCTGTCCGGCAACCTTGAGCAGGTAACCAATCGTCGCACAATTCGGGTCGCCGCATGGTAATGGTGTGAAATCCTCGAAGCGCAATTTGCCATCCGACTGTCCGACGGCGGCAAGGATGATGTCAGCGGTGTTTAGGCGGGCTGAGGGTTTAGAGGTGGGGGCGGATTGATTTGGAATCCGCCCGCTAGTGAACATGGGTTGAAACGAAATTCCACGCACATTCGACCAGTGCAGGCCGAAATCAATCGCCCCCCAGACAAATGGCAGATTGTCCGGCGTCACGGTCATGGCGAGCGTGACCGGCAACTTCATTTCCCGGCAACGTCCCAGGCACCGTTCACGCAACTCCCGCAAATCAGCACCCCGCAGGAATTGTTGCCCGGCTTCCTGAACCCCGTCGAATTGGAGGTAAAGCTGGAATTTGCCGTAGCGATACGTCGCCGCCAGTTCGCGGGCAAACCCTTCATCTTGCGCAATGCGGACCCCATTAGTGTTCAGAAGCACGTAATCGATGCTGGGATGCGACTGCAACCAGCGGAGCAGTTCGAAGAAATGCGGATGCAATGTCGGTTCGCCGCCGGAAAGCTGGAGGATTTCGATTTTGCCTTTGCGATCCACCACGCCTTGGATTCGGCGCTGCAAATCTTCCAGCGGCACGGCATCCACTTTCTGGCCGACGCCCATCGGTGAATCCGCGTAGCACGTCGGGCAACTTAGGTTGCAGGAGTTGACGATTTCAATAAGCGCAAGGCAGGTGGACAGTTTTTCCTGAATACCGAGTGCCTCTCCGGGATCGGCATTGCGGCCGAGTGTGCCGGTGTTGGAACCATCAGCCGAACAGCACAAGCCAGGGCTGCAACCGCAGGATTCATTTTCGGTACGGCCCTTCGCGAGCCAATAAAAACGGGCGTCGGATGCGATGCAAACGCTCACTTCACCGTGTTCCACACAGGTGCGTTTGAGCAAGACCTTCGCCGGGATTCCTCCCGTGCGCCAAACCTCCGCCGGACACGGCACATGGCAAACCGGGCACCGCGACTTGGTGCGTTTAAGCAATTCGTCGGTAAGCTTTAAAACTGGAAGTAAAGTTTGGGTCGACATTTTTCAATTGAAGTGCAGCTGGAAACCACTCGCCAGACAGCCGAAGCAACTCATGCCGATGCAAACCACAATCATGATAAAGGCAAACAATATGCCTAAGATTATTCTCAATGGCTTCGTTTTTCCCAGTTGCCGTCCCAACATCACGCCACAGACGATTCCAGCCACGCCACCGCCAAAGAAAGCGATGCCTGGTGAAGCGTTGCCTTTCTTCGCACCCAACAGAACAACAAGAATGGTCAACAAAACTGGCGCGAGCAGCACGGAAAAAAAGAGCACCCAATTTGTCTTTACTGGCGGCGATAGATGTTGGACTGAATCAACCCCGGATGCAGGGAGATCGCGCCCACAGAACGGACACCAGGCAGCCGCATAATTGACAGGCAATTCTTTTTGGCAATGCGGGCAGTTCATGGGAAATTATATCACGGTAACAAGGCAGCCAACAAACAGGAGCCCAAAGGACATGACCGCATAAACGCAGAGCATTCCGAATGAATACAGCAGGCTCGCCAGAATCATTCCGACACCTGAATTGCTTTTAATCTTCGCCAGGTACAATCCAGAAACAATGGCGCACAGAATGAAGAGATATGCTATTGAAACCACTCCCGCACGGTGCGTCATGAGTATTAGCCCCACCACAAATGGCAGGAACAGAAGGACCCACACGGGCAACATACGAGGCGATTGATCAGGTTCCACTTCGGCAGCATGCTTTTCCCAACTTTCTTCAGTCCAAACATCGAGTCGAGAGGATTGCGGATATTGTCGTTGTTTGAAGCCGACTGGTGTTCGTGGCATCAGACTGGCTGCTGGCGGGGGATTGAAAGCTGCCTGTAACGGAATAAACAAAACCCTTCCACAACCAGGACAATCAATCCGTTCACCGCAGTAAAGGTCATCGCAGGCAATGTGCTGAGAGCAATGTGGACATGCGAATTTGATCTCGCTCATACGGACTTGGGTTGAATGGGCGTTGGATTGCCGGCCTCAGCTTTGCGGATCAGTCGCGGTTGGCGCGGATAAAGAAGGAGGTAGCCGAGTGATATCAATCCGGCGACAATAATGCCGAAACCTGCTTGTTGGAAAGTTGCCGTTCCGCGTGCCAGGCAAACCAAACCCAAAACCAACTCGAACGCTCCGCGCGCAATACCCACCTGCACCCACACCACATGGCGAATTGGGTTGGTTGCCGCGACGACATAACCCAGGCCCATGGTGGCCATGGCACACCCCCAAAGGCCGATGATGTAGCTCACGCCGTCCGGCAAGTCCTTGAAATGAAAGGCAAATTCAACCGGTTTCGGCAGAAAGATGAGCAGCGCGCCTAATAAAAAAAGCACAGCCGCATCGAGCAACAATAAATTACGGAGAAGGATCAGTTTCATAATGTTCAATTTAAGCATTTCATTGCATGGTCGAGCAACAGCCATGGCCAGCCAGCATCAGCCAATTCACCGCCCATAGGATTGCGGTCAAAAAACATCCAAGCAACGCGAAGTTCATGCGAATTTCCCGAAGATTAGTGGCCAGCCAAAAGCCAGCGGCGGCTGGACCAATAGCTGCGAGCGGATTCGTAACCGGCAAATCCGGCAACGCCAATTGGAGAATGATGGGCAAAAATGCGATGGCAAAAAAGAACGGGAGCGCGGTGCGAGCGAGCGGATTGATCAACGGATGAGAAAGACTTTGATTGGAATAAATGAGTGTTTTCATAATTCAACCATGCGCCCGACGCGACGATAACGGTTTGCTGGTTAAGGGCAAGTGATTGTTCGCCAACAAATTGTTAGCGCGGAATTCCTGGAGCCAATGGGTGAAGCCTGCCACGAAGCCGGTGATGAAGAAAGCAGCGGTGGTCCACATCAATGGACTCGAATTCATTTTCATCCGTTCTGTTTAACCCAAGATGTTCGAAAGGTGTTAATTGATAAAAACCATCACAGCATCGCGTGAATCAATGTCATTTACTGCGTACATTTTGCGCACAAAGCATCATTCAGTCGGGTCGTATCGCATTTTGAGGCGACACGCGCCCAAATGCGAGGATTTGGCCCGCTGTTTTTTCAATGTGTAGCGCAATTTTTTCGATTCACGCTTGGCGATGATTTTGCCGTAGCATGGCGGCGTGAAAACCATGAAACCAAAATCTCCATCTGCCGTATGCAGTAGGAAAATCATATTCGTTGGCGTCCTGGCCGTTGTCTTCGTCTGGGCCAGCCTGCCGGCACGACCTTTTCGCCTGGTTGAACCCATTCCCGCCGGCATCGTGGACATGCACTGTCACATTGCTGGAATCGGCGCAGGCGGCAGCGGCTGTTTTGTTTCACCCCGACTGCAGCGTAACTGGCGATTCAAAATCTATTTACATAGTTTCGGTGTAACGCAGAGGGAACTCTTGCACCAGGGTGATGGACTCGTTGCCGACCGCATTTCGTCATCGCTCGCCCAAAGCAAATTTGTCAGCCGAGCTGTGGTGCTCGCGCTCGACGGTGTCGTAGACGCCAATGGAAATCTCGACACGAACCGGACGGAGGTTTACGTGCCGAATGAATTCGTTGCGGAAATGACGGCACGGCACACGAACCTGCTTTTCGGCGCGTCGGTGAATCCCTATCGCCATGACGCCTTGGAACGGCTTGAATGGGCGAAGGCGCACGGTGCAGTGCTGGTGAAATGGATTCCCCCGATCATGGAGATTGACCCGAGTGACCCGAGGCTCATTCCTTTTTACAAAAAAATGGTCGAGTTGAACCTGCCGCTGCTGTCACACACCGGCAAGGAGAAATCCTTTTCGCGTGCCGACGAAGATTTTGGCGATCCGGAAAAATTGCGATTGCCGTTGAGTCTGGGAGTGACGGTCGTGGCCGCGCACATCGCGTCGTCCGAGAATTACCATGGCGAACGCGGCCCCGACCGGCTGGCCCGGCTGATGCGCGAATTTCCCAATCTTTATACGGACATTTCCGCGCTGACGCAGATCAACCGGCCGGGCCGTTTGAAGGAAGCTCTAACCAGGCCTGAATTTTCCGGGCGGCTGGTTTACGGCACAGATTTTCCGCTGATCAACACGGCGCTGGTTTCGCCATGGTATTCGCTTCACCTTTCGCTCCAGCAAAAATATTTGATCTGGCGGACTAAGAACCCGTGGGACCGAGATGTTTTGATGAAGCACGATTTGGGGGTGTCGACAGAGACTTTCGCGCGATCAGGGAAGATATTTGGCGGGACCAATTGAACTCCAATAGGTGGTTGTATCAGAAATACCGTCACTTTCGACCGCCACACTGGAAGATTCGGCAAATCGTGGGGTTTTCCCCATCCCGTCTGGGCTGCCTGCTCCTCCAGCCAAACCGGGGGGCGTCGTGAAAAGGGTTAAGACATATAAGCTGGCGGTCGGTATTCGCCTTATTTCTTTTCTTTCCATTTCATTTCCGTCAGGCTCGCCACATTCACAGAGACGGGTATGGCAGCGAATCCAAATTCACCGATGGATGAAACCCCTCAAATTCCGAACGGTGCTGCATCTCCAGCCGGCAATGAAATCCAGTGGCCGGAACCACTCAGAAAAAAGTGGAAGAGGAAGTTCTGGATTATACTGGGGGTGGTCATTCTTGCTGTGCTGGTTTTTAACCCGTTCAGCCTTATTTTTTTGAGCGTTTTCGTGGGAATGGGTCACACCAAAATCATAGAGGCAAAACTTCAGAAGCCTGCCGTTTACGAACCTGTGGCCGAGAGATTGGCCACCTATTGCCAATCGGACCAGAGTCTGTTTCCAAAAATCCTCAGCTATGCTTGGTTGCCCGGAGAAATATCACATTTGGGCGAGCCATGGAGCGAGGTCACCACCAATTCCGCTTTCGTTGAGATGGGCGGAGGTTTTTACCACTTCGGCTACACATTGGAACTCGATGAAACGGCTTCCACCCCGGCGAAAAATGTCTGGCATCTGGTTGGGAACAATGAAGCGGGCTCAGTCCCGTCAACAAATGTCTGGAACCTGTTTCTGGCCCGTGAAGGTTCTACAAACAAGCTTTTAATGACCTTGCGACTTGCAGCGATACAGCATGTAACGGCCGAGGACCTGGAGAAACTTGTGGGTAGCAGTTTTGATCAATCGATCAAAGAGGGCAATGGCGGCTATCAGAACAAGGTTATGTTGCAAATGAGATACGGACAGACAACGCAGGCGGTGACAACTTGCGCGGATTGGATAAAAGCAAAGCCCGATTCGTGGCGGGCGCGTTTTACCTATGCCCATGTACGATGCCGGATGGGAGAAACCGAATCTGCTGGTGCTCAATTCAATGATTGGGTGGACGCCCACAAAAACTTTGGCAATTACATCTATCTGGCGCTTTTCAACTACCGTGAAGGGCGAACCAATCAGGCTGTGAACGCCGTCCGCATGACCCTCAACCAGCGTCTGGTGGAGTCATCCGATGAAGGGGCAAGCGTATTCTACCTCGCACAGAACGGTGCGCTGATCGCCTACGCTGCTGGCGATTACGATTTGTGCCTGTCTATCTGTGATAAAATGTTAGCGGATTCAGACCGGCAGAATTGGTGGAAGCGAAATGCATGGAGGATCAAAGCGGCAGCGACCTTTATGAAAGGAGACCAAACGGCGGCGATTGATATGATGAAACAGGCCGTGAAAGCCAACGATCCCGATCCATTTAGTCACGAACCCAGAGCCAAGGCCGATCAGGTGTTGCTGGACGCAATCCAACGGAAGGATGCCGAAAGTATTCGGAATATCGGGAATTGGTCTGATGAACTGGAAAAATGGTACAGTCCATTCGAAACTGATGAATCCGAATTCCACGGTTCTGATTTACACATCCCGACGCCTTATCCGGCTTCATGGAGGACCGATTACATAAATCCCAACACGCCACAGTAGACCGGTTCAAAATCGCTCATTCGTTCGCGCCCCCCGCTGAAGACTAATGCACTTGTTGTTCTCGTCGCAGATCAGCACGAATGCGCCATGGATTCCTTCGGTGGTAACGAACTTTTGAAGCAGCGACGCGGGAAACTGAACGGTCTGCCCACTTGCGCAGTGGACGATCACATGAAGAATCGTGCCCCGGTAATAATCCAGATACGCCTCCGACGAAATGTGAAGTTGAAATTCGTAGCGGTTCATCGGTTTGGCACCAATCAGAGCAGTGTCAATTGTTGGGTGCAAGGTTCTCGCAAATTGCTGACCCCAAGCCCAAGCAGACGCAATGGCCGGGAAACCAGCTTCTCCCGGCCCAGCAAAAAGCATCCTAGTCGGTAAACGTCAGCGGCCTCAGTGATTGGCTCCTCCACAGAAATCTGGCGCGTCAGAGTGGTGAAATCACTGTAGCGCACTTTCACCTGGACTGTGTGTGCGCCTAGTTTCCTGTGCTTGAGCCGCGATGAAATGTCCGCTGCCTGCTCTTTGAGGCAAGTTCTCAAAATCTTCCGGTCGGCGGTGTCTTTCAGAAATGTTTCCTCGCCACTGATGCTCTTGATTTCATCCCCGATTTCCAGTGGCCGATCATCTTCACCCAAGGCAAACTGTTTGAGCTTCGGGCCAAACGAACCGACCAAAGCACGCAAATCGCCGGCGTAATCCTGCAAATCTCCAACAGTGCTGATTCCCACCTTGTTCAGCACCTGTTCCGTGGCCTTGCCGACACCGTAAAGTGTTCGGACTGGTAGGGGACGTAAAAAGGACACCTTTTCTGCATCCGTGATCACCGTCAGCCCATCAGGCTTCTTATGATCGCTGGCAATCTTGGCCAGCAGTTTGTTGGACGCGATTCCAATGGTCGCCGTCAGCTGGCGCTGGGATAAAATCCTTTGTTTCAATTCGCAAGCCAATGGCAGCGCCAACAACAGCGAGGCGTCGGCGTCCTTCGCCTGACAGATCGCCGAAACGTCAATATAAGCCTCGTCCACCGACATCTGTTCCACGACTGCCCCGGTGGTGGCGATGATTTCCATGATCCGGTGCGATTCCTCGCGGTAGGCATCCATGCGCGGGCGGACGAAAATGCCTTTGGGGCACAGCCGGCCAGCGGTGACGCTGGGCAGCGCCGAACGCACCCCAAACTTCCGGGCTTCATAGCTGGCGGCGCAGACCACGCCACGCTGTGTGGGAGGTGCGCCAACGATCACCGGCTTGCCACGCAGTTTGGGATCATCGCGCTGTTCCACCGAAGCGTAGAAGGCGTCCATATCGAGATGGAAGATGACACGAAACATCGCGGCAGAAGATTACCACGAAAGTTTGAATTGAAGAAGACCTGTCGGGTTACTGAGCGTGGCGACATCAGGGTATTAACGAGTGCGGACGTCCCATCCACACGTCGGCAAAACCGTGAGAAAAATTTGCTCCCGCCAAATTCGTCCTGGAAAACCATGGCCAGATGCGAGTGAGTAACGAGTCCCTCTCAATCGTCGCTTCCACGTCACATTTTAGCCAGGGCGGATGCCACACGCGAAAGAACCGTTTTCGTCCACCGGCAGAATTGAAGGCGGTGTATCGTTCCATGAGCCATTCTTCGAGTGAGCCCTCCTCACACGGATGGAATGAAAACGGGTTGCGAAAGTCGGCGTGATAAACCAGTTCATTGCCGCAGGGCCCGACCCTGCCCCGGATAAGACCGTTGCGCCAGTCATAGCCGTATGTGATGTTACCGTGACGATACGGCAAACCGAAGGCCTCCGGGCCCAGTTTCACCGCTAACCGATTGGACAACCATTCCGCGAGAAAATGAATCCCGGGTTCGTCGCCTAGCCGCACGTAGGTCCGGACATTAAGAAAATCGTGGGTGGCGATTGGACGAAACAGCCACGCAGCCAGCCTCCCGCCCCGACGTGGCTCAGCCCTCGCATCTTAAACATGACGAGACTTATAAATGCCCGCCCGTTCAGCAAATCCAAGGGAAAAGGCACATCACGTTGTAACGCTGCTGCATCAACTTGGAAGTGGATCATTAGCACCCGCTCCCAGGCAGCAAAAAATAGCGGTTCACCCGGACATGACAGGATTCTTCGCCGGCCAAGCGCACTTGGTGCGTGGGTGAAACGAACGCCTTCCCGGTTGGAGGTTTCGTAGATCATTCATCTTCGGGGTTTCTCCTGCAGATTCTCCAGCGCTTCACGCAGGAATGGATATTGATATTGGAATCCTGATTCGATCAGCCGTCGCGGGATCACCCGGCGGCTCTTGATGATCAGTTCCGTTTCGGTCCGGAGGAAAATGGCTCCGATTTCCAACATCCACCGCGCGGCTGGCAGACCGAATGGTCTTCGGCAAACATCGCGAAACAACTTCATCATTTCTGCATTCGTGACTGGATTGGGCGCGCAGACGTTGACCGGTCCACTGATCTCATTGTGAGTGATCAGCCAATCGACGGCCCGGCAAAAATCTGCCTGATGAATCCAGGAAACAAACTGACGGCCCTCGGCCATTTTGCCGCCGAGGCCAATGCGCGCCAGCCGGCGCAGCATTGGGAATACACTGTTTTTATCGGTTCCCAGAACCATCGAAGCGCGCAGGGCGACCTTTCGCGTGCCGCGTGTCTGCGTTTGATTCAGCGCTCGCTCCCAGGCGGTTGCGACTTCAACCGAAAACTCATCCTTCGCTTCCATCGTGCCGCCGATTTCACCGGTCTCGTCCCAAGCCGGACCGTAGGTGTGTTTGTAAATGGTGGCGGTGCTGGCATTCAACCAGACTGGCGGCGGGACTTTGCATTTTGAAATGACTTCGCCGATGATCTGCGTCGATTGAACGCGCGACTCTAAAATCTGCTGTCGATTGCGTTCGTGGTAACGACAATTGACCGAACGTCCAACCAGATTGATCACCGCTGTCGCACCCTCCAACTCAGTTGCCCAATCACCACGCGTACGGGCATCCCAAACGATTTGACGAATGCCGCCTGGCCCTGGCTTTGGGGCTCGGGTAAGAACCATAATTTCATAACCGGCCTTTTGGAAGTGCGCGGCCAGCGCATGACCCAGAAAACCCGATCCACCAGTGAGAATGATTCGTTTCATAACTGCCTTTCAATGCTCGGTAGTGCACGCCACTCGTGCGGGATGTTACGCATCAGCAGCGCGCAATCGAAATGAGCCGCATCTTTTGGAAACCGGCTCTCATCGTCAAAGAAACTGGATTCTACAAGGTCCACTGCCAGCGGTTCGACTTCCCAGAATGCGGTGTGGAGTTCCAGTCCGTCGCAACAACACGGGTTCTCCGTGGCCGAATAACCGACAGAGCCGCGAGCGAAAAAGTCGGAAGCATCCGCGAGCGATGCGAAAACGGAAGTTGTCGGCAGCAGGGAAGCCGGGCGCGCATTTACCTTTACTGCCGTCATGCGGTCGCGCGAACGCATTTCCAATTGAATGGCTCCGTGTTGCTCGTTGACCTCAAATTTAGCCGAATGATGAACTCCGGGGAAAAACCGGCCACCGGCAAATGCTTGAAGCCTTGACGAGGTATCGCGGCGCGGGATGAAAACACCTTCGCGGGTTGTGCCAGTTTCGTCCCACTCAACCGCAATGCGGTGCGCCGCATTCTCTGAAGCCAGGCCACAGGCCGGAGGCAGGCCGCGTGGCCGCATATCCTTCAAGCGGATGAGGCAAATGCCGGCCATCGCCCATCCATTCACCAGTTTCGGGCGGAAAAATGCCGGCAGCAGTGGACGCACGGCGTCGGGTCGGACATGAAAATTCACGAGCATCCGTCGCTCTATGATCCCATGCATTGTTGGAATACCAAATTTCATAAATTCGTCATGGCAAATCGAAGAACGCAATTGTTCTAGGCGCACGCCGCTTTGATTTCTTTGTGGATTGTAGTTCCGACTTTTGCTGCACCGACGGTTGATGAATTACAGTCGTTGTTTTCCGGTGCAGCCAGACATTTAGGCGCGATAGGAGGACGGCATTCATGGCATTCCTCCTTTCAATGCAGCCCATGCATAGACGATAGGCAGGTAGGCGAACACGATATTGGTCGCGTGGTAACCCAGTCGCCAGAAGTTGTTCGCCAAATAGGGCCGGACATCAAAAACGAAGGTGGCGGCAATCAGGCGTATCGTCCAAAACAGGGCCAGGAAGGCGCACAGCGCGCGTGCCAGTCCGCTACCTTCTGCCAGTGTTCCGGCGAATATGAAAGTGATCAGCCCAAAACTGACAAGGGAGAACCCAATAAAGGTGTAATATACCCAGAACAACCGCCGGATGAATGGCGGCAACGGGGCAAGTTGCGCGCGAAGGTTGACCGCCCGCGGCATGAGGGCGCCAGCACACATCAGACCAAGGTGAAGCAGGGCGGCGATTTGAAGCATCAAGGTCAGGTTTGGCATTTTCATATTTCCTTTCAGGTTGCGCCGATGGCTTTGAACATCGGCAGTATCACGTTATTTATGAATGGCGGATGAAAGAGCCAGAAGGCCGGGCCGGCGGTGACGAGCAAGGTAAAGAGCCAGCCACGCACCCCGCGACCCAAGCCCAACCACCGGCCAAACCGGCTGCGTTCCGCGAGCACGCCCAAACCTTGGGTCAGAAAATAGGCGGTGGGCAAACCGTAGCCTCCGCGCGCCGGCACAGAAATCACCAACTCATGAATCAGGCCCGACAAACCAAACGCCAGCAATAGAGCCAGAGTCGGGCCGGTCAGCCGCGTGATTGGGCGGAACGTGAATCGGAAGGCGAGTTCGTTGAATGCCGTGTTCCACCGCCGGCCCCAGAATTCCGAGAGTGAATGCGCCATGACCGGTTTGTCCATCAGCGGGGTGGCATTCACCCCGGCACGCCGCCAGACAAGGGCCAACACATGGAACAACCCAAAGTGGAGAATAAATATCGCACCGATCATCCCCGTCCATCCGGCAATCATCGGATGGTTACCCACTTCCATCCGGATTATGCACCAAAGCAAAATCCCGCCGAAAATGGTTTTAGCCAGGGCAACAATCCATTCATTGCCTCGCGGTTTTGTGGGAATATTTCTCCTATCGAGAAAGTTCGCCGCATCCATTCCAGGCCACGCCAGCAAGTATCCGAGCGAGCGGAGTATGCCCGAATTCAGACCTCGCCTGACGACTTCACAGAACGTCAGCCATTTGCAACCGGCGTAAAGAGCAAACGCCATCGCCCACATGAACTCCCAAGGGGCGAGCCAGACCCGGAAACCGAGCGCGAGCAAAGGCAACACCAGCAAGGGGAGAACCGCCGTCACCCGGAGACCGCGATGATTATTGATTCTGGCACCATCAGTACTTGCAACTGCACAGGTCCCACCAGCGCAGCCGCGATGACGAACGATCCATTGATAGCCCAGTCGGAGTAAATTTTTGATCCCCGGAAGGCGAGCCAACTGACGGAGCGGCCAGGTCCACCAGTAGTGCCGACTGATTTCGAGCAGGGCATCCACGCCCCCAAACACTTTCCCGCCAGGCAGCAAAAGGCGCATCTCGGCTAGCAATTCTGAATCCGGGGCGTTAAGACGGGTGCGAACCCAAGACGTTTGCAATGGCATGAGTTCGAAATGCCGTCCGACGAGCCAGGGCCGGAAGCAACGGGCCAGGCGAACACAGAACCGGCAGTCCCCATCATAGAGAACCCAGCCCTCAATGTTCACATGTTCTGTAATTTCAGTATGCACAGAAATATAAAGTTAAAAAAAAGGGAACTTAGCCCCCGAATTTCAATACCTTCAACACTTTGTCTCCCAATTTTACAAACTTAACGATGGCGCTGGTTGGCCATTGGCGGATTTGGACATACCAGGCGGACGTCGTTTCAAAGAATTCACGCAGATCACACAGACGTTGCTGCGTATAGGCGTCGATGGGTTTGGTCTGTTCATTTTCCGCAATGCACTCATTGAGCATCTGCATCGAGGGGTCGATTTCACGGCGTTTGCGCTCGTTGAGCACCACCCGGAACATTTCCCACACGTCCTTCATTGATTCGAAATGATCACGTTTGTCTCCCAGGATGTGGACCATCTTCACGATCCCCCAGCCTTGCAGTTCCTTGAGGCTGGTACTCACGTTCGAGCGGGCCACCGCCAGCGTCTCCACGATGTCGTCGGCGTTCAGCGAATTGGGCGAAATGAACAGCAACGCATGCACTTGGGCCACCGTGCGATTGATGCCCCAGCGCGTTCCCATTTCCCCCCAGTGGAGGATGAACTTTTGTTGGACTGGTGTGAGCGCATTCATATTTCTTACATTTCTGTTACTTCAGAAAATAACAAATATACTGTCATTGTCAACATCTTTTTGTCGAAGAGTGATTAGGGCTGCATTTGCGGCTGTTGCGGGACGGAAAATAAGAACTTGGCAATGCACAACCTTGGTCAAGATGCTTGCTTTGTCTTTTTGTCGCTGAGATCGAATGCCCACTTGTTACCGGGGCTTATTATTGTAGCCACAGCAAAGAACTCAAAAAACATAACAATGATCACAACCGGCAATCCTTCAATCACAGTGCGTGGCTCATACAAAAGTGACAGCCACGGATGAGAGGCGGAGAAATACACGACCGATTCCCCACCGACCGGCACCTTGCTATATTTTTCAATTTTCCAATTCCGACCGCTTCTACCCGTGTACTCCTTCTCATTCACCGTGTATCTGTAACCGACGGCATTGTGTCCTGACCAAAGTTCATTGGTAACAATGGCCATACCTTGCTGGCCGTCTTGAAGCAACCAGTAGTTCGTCCAAGCTGAACGTGCTTGAAGAAACAAAAAATCTCCGAGCGCAATTGCTATAACAAAACCTACCAATCTTGGTGAGATTGATTTCCCCTGTTTTTCTGATTTATCAATTGTAAGATTTGAAATGTCACGATCATGACGTCCATCGCGTTTGCTTCCCACGATTCCCAGAATCCAGCCGCTGACGGCAAAAATAATAAAGAAGAGTACGCATGAACTCGGCAGATGAAATCCACTTGATAAAGTCGCTGCTCCTAGTCCGGTGAAAAACGCCGCAAATCCGGTGCAACTTAGCGGACCGAAGGTCACGGAAGAGCCTTTCCATCTCGGCCGTATTCGCGGAAACCAAATCGCCATCAGGCAAATGAAACCCGCCAAGATGAGCAGGCTTGCCTTGG